>SDBT01000454.1_pt1 | contig 64810 bp, 53 predicted proteins | sample 2277101 | NCBI WGS metagenome assembly SDBT01 (sample SAMN10404973, study PRJNA504765) | marine sediment metagenome | isolation source: marine sediment core GS10_PC15, 103 cmbsf | place: Arctic Ocean: Southern Knipovich Ridge | collected 2010 | reverse complement strand
AACAGGCTTTCTTCGCTTCCGAACAAGGAGTGTGCAGTAATATTCATCATGTGAAGCTTTTCGAGAACTTTGGCTCTTTCTGTTCTTGGGATGATAAATTTAGTCAGAACGTCTTGCTCGCCGTCATTTTTTTGGAATGCTTCCTCGTGGCTGCAATAGACGTACTTGTCGTCCGGCAATGGCAATCGCTTTGTGCAGTATGTGTATTCACATTGCTGAATGAAGTGCCGCTTGTGGGTTCTGACATTTGGCCCACAGCCACAGATGCATCCCCTATCGTAGTCCAGTGTTTTCCCCCCTGGTACATAATATTCAATTAATGAATATATAGCCACATTTGGTTCCACAACTTTTGCAGACTGGAATGCGAAGAAGGCCGCAATGTAAAACGAGTGCGTCCAGTCTAAAAGGGGAGATGGAAAATCGTGGTGTCTCAAATACGTCATAAATTCATATCCTTGAGGAGCAGCGGGAACAGCCTCATTGCGCGGGATGTATTCGTCTGGGATATCCCAGCGCTTTCCCGTCCATGACTCAACGGTGAGCCTGATATTGCGCATGATCTCCCAGTAGTCCTGTGGGGAATATTGTTTGCTTGAATACCATTCAAGAGAGGTCTTCAAGATGTCTGTCGCTTTAGCTTGGCCTCGAAAGAGTACTGGTGAAAAGTACCCCCCTTGCTCCTTACGCTTTTTCTCCCGTTCTTCCAAAAGAAGATTTGCTTTCTCTTCGAATTCCTCGAAAGTTGCAAGTGGGATTTCTTTCATTTACCAGTCCTCATAACAATGATTATACAGTCTTTATAAACCGAGTCAAAGGCCCGCGCACGCAAAGATGTGTAGCGCGCCCTTGAATCCTGATGTTGGCTCTATTCTTCTGGGGCTTCCCAGCCATGGTCCCTATACATCTTTAGAAGAGATTTTTGATCTTGCAAGTTCTTAGCAGTATGCTTTTCTAAAGCGACAAATAACTCTTTACTCTCTATTCCATAACACACGGATACAACCTTTACAGGATCTTTCCAAACGCTATCTTCTACTTCCATCCCAGCTACTGGTACAAATTCTATTTCCTTTTCTTTACTAGCAAACCTTATTCCACCCTCAGGTTTTGTAATTGCTACATTAAATACAGCTTTCATGATATACCTTTCAGTTTTTTAAGCTCAACAATTCTTATCCATTCTTTACAAACCGCCAAAGCTTGTCCCCGCATACCTCTGTCGGCCGACAAACTTCTTTCATTCTGTCACCTCTGTTCCCCACCCATCATATTCTCCGGTGAAACGCTGTGCGATTCCATGAAACCAATCGCTGGCTTCAAATATTACCTCTCTCGCCGGAACCATACTCTTTGATGTACAAATGGACCACACCGTTTTCGAGAACAGTCTCCGCCACCATGGCGGTTCCAAACGATTGACTTTAACTACATAGCCTCCATTTTCGATTTCACCTGCAGCCGACTTAGCCAGTTCTTCTGACGGAAAATACAAAAAGAAGTCTAAGTGGTGCGGCTTACTAAGATCTGAGCCAAGCTCTTCAAGCCGACTCAATACTGCTAAATCTCTTTCTTTCCATGCATCCATATAACATATTCCTTATTTCCTGAACATCTCTCTTACAGTCCTTACCCGTCCGTCATGAGCCTGTCGAATGGCTCACCTGTCCTCCGTAGCTTTATGCGAAGGAGGGTCTTTTGGTACAAATGTATCCTAAAGTGTACAGTATTTCAAGGGTTTTTTAGCGGTTATTTTGCGCGATTACTGCGTTATCTGCCCGCCGGTCAATCCTCGATGTATTTACAAGTACGCCTCCGGTTTTTAGCGGTTCTTTAACTCGCCTGCTGCGTTACGCAACTTCGCTCGATGCTCGACGTACAACAGTACGCCTGTGCTCGATCAAAGCTGCAAGCCTTGCAATGCGAGCTAAACTCCTCGCTAAAAACAAGTAAATTGGTATAGAGGAAAGAGAAAAGAAAATTCCGCGCTAAAAAGAGAGCGTGATTAGTGAATAGAAACATGGATCCCCGCCTTCGCGGGGATGACAGGTGGCGCGCAAAATATAATTGAAAATTTTCTTAAAAAACAGGTTTTCATAAGGTCAGGTGTGTTAAGTGGTTAGGTAACAGATAAAAATAGTTTGAAGATAATCGAAAAAAGTGCTTGTAATTTGGGAAAAATCGGGTATAATACGCGCCCGGTGGGTCGAATAACAGGGCTCAGAGGTCAGAGAACAGAGCAAAAGCAAGAGAAAGTAAGAAGGAAATGAAGAAAAGAACGTCCCTTCGGCAGGCTCAGGGTAAACTCAACATTCAACGTCCAACGTCCAAAGAAGAAGTGAGAGAGATTGAACTATCGTTCGGTAAAACGGCTATTGTCGATTCCGAGGATTTCGAGCGGCTCAAGGATTATAAATGGTGTGTGGTGATGAGAAAGGGTGAGCCGTGGTATGCCAAGACGGTGAGTCCGGAAGGGCGGCTTATATCCATGCACCGGCTGATTATGAACGCACCGAGGGGGATGCTGGTCGATCATAGGGACCACAATGGCCTAAACAATCGAAAGGGCAATCTCAGGATATGTACCAATGCCCAGAACACGCACAACAGAAGGCCTTGCAAGGGCGGCACATCAAGACATAAAGGTGTGCACTTTGACAAGCAGCACAAAAGATTCCGGGCGGCTATCGGTCATAAATCGAAACGATATAACCTCGGCAGGTTTGACAATGAGGATGATGCCGGAAGGGCCTACGACAAAAAAGCACGCGAACTGTTCGGACAGTTCGCGTACTTGAATTTTCCGAATGAGAACTAACCTTTTTTAGCGAAGCAAGATTCTCATTATTTTGTTGAAAACTTAAAGGCCGTCGTACTCTTGTAAGTCTCGCCCGGCCGAAGGACCACCGATGGAAATGCCGGCTGGTTAGCGGAATCCGGAAAATGCTGAGTCTCCAGGCAAAGTGCATAGCGATGTTCATATACCTTGCCTCCTTTGCCTGTGGCCGTCCCGTCGAGAAAGTTCCCTGAATAGAACTGAAGCCCCGGCTCGGTCGTGTAGATGTCCATGACACGCCCGCTGCCCGGATCGTATAAGCTGGCCACCTTCGCATAGCTGCCATCGGTATTATTCAGCGCCCAGTTATGGTCGTATCCGCCGCCGAATTTAAGCTGCTGGTCGTCGGCATCGATTCTTGCCCCGATAGCCGTGGCTTTATTAAAGTCGAAGGGTGTACCCGCTACCGGCATCAGTTTGCCCGTCGGGATAAGGTCTTTGTCCACCGGCGTAATATTGTCGGCATCCATCATAAGCTCATGGCTCAGGATATCGCTCTCGCCGTGACCAGCTAAGTTGAAGTAGCCGTGATGTGTAACATTATGAACGGTCGGTTTGTCCGTTGTCGCTTCGTAATCAATCCTCAATTCGTCATTGTTCGTTAGCGTATAGAGCACGGTGCAGTTAAAGTTGCCCGGATAACCCTCTTCACCGTCCTTACTGAGATATGTCAATTTCACCCCCACTGCATCGTCTTTTCGCACTTGGGAGGCTTCCCACACGACCTTGTTGAATCCAACGTTGCCGCCGTGCAGATGATTTATGCCATTATCATTTTTAGCCAACGTGTATTCTTTGCCGTCTAATGTAAACTTGCCCTTTGCGGTCCGATTGCCGACCCGCCCCACTATCGCACCGAAATAAGATGTGTCCTTAATGTATCCATCTAATGTGTTATAGCCCTGGACCACATCACCCAAATTCCCGTTGCGGTCCGGCACCCAAAGCTCCGTCACAATCGCGCCGTAGTTGGTCACCTTGGCCACAAGACCGTTGGCATTTGTCAGAGTGTACAAATCCACCGTTTTGCCGTCCGCCGTCTTTCCAAAAGCTTCTTTCTTTATGTCCATTTTTTTACCTCCGGGTATTCCACATTTACAACAACCAGGCATAAACAACGCCACAAAAGCCAACACAATTACAATGTTCATGGTTCTCATTTTTACTGCTCCCAATCAATATATACGGTTGCCCTTTCAGCCAAAGAGTCATCTCTCGACCCCGCCGACTGGAAGTGTACACCCCTGTCACCATATTGGCAAGAGAAAATCTCCATTTTTCCCCGCCTTACCCCAAAATTCGATATTTATTCGCGTAGCCTATGCCCTGCATACCACATTTATATTTAGCCCCCACTCCACCCGTCATTGCGAGCGGTTCGCAGAACCGCACGGCTTGTCCAGCACTAACAGGGTTAGTGCTGTGGCAATCTCAACCAAAATACTTCTTGAAAAACCCATAAACCGCCATTTCTCCAACATCGGCCCGGCCCTTCAGCATCTCATACTGCTCCTGGCTGAACGGGAAAAAATAAAAATGGCTAAGAGCGGGACAGGTGCTTATAAAGCAGAATATTAAAAAAGTGGGCGGTACTGGACTTGAACCAGCGACCTCCTGCTTGTAAGGCAGGCGCTCTTGCCAACTGAGCTAACCGCCCCAAAAAGCCCTTTGTACGAAGCCTGCGTTTTCGTACATTTCGTACATATTAAGAACCATAATGTTCACCTGCTTTATTTTTTCAGCCTTTGGCTGAAAAATCGGGGCGACTGGACTTGAACCAGCGACCTCATGACCCCCAGTCATGCGCGCTACCAAACTGCGCCACGCCCCGAAGACAGCAGTTATTATAACCGAAAGCCGCCGCAAATGCCAAATGTTTTATTCTCACATACAACTCAGCTCATACTGCCCTTCTCCAATCTGACATTCAGCACTCACCTACACCGGTTTTCGTTTGACATCACCCATACTCCGGGTTATTGTATGCTGTGAGTACGAAAAGCTCTCATCAGGGAGCATGAAGGAAACAGAAGAAACCGGAAAAGTCGCTTATGGAAAAATCCTTTCTTATAAACCTGATTTCAAATCCGTTTGTCATAACCGTATTATTTATCGCCATCTCGACCGTTGTCGCGGCGTTCATCAGGCGAGTAACACGAGACAAATGTCTCAAGGACTTCGCCGGCGATATGGTAACACTGCAGGAAGTCGATGGCGACCTTGTCCGGGGCATATTGGCCGTGGCCAACACCGGGCTGGAATTCATTTATCCTGCCAGGCAGACGCATGAACACGACGCCATAGAAACAAGCCATATCCTCTATAAACACGAATATGCAAACATACAACTCCTTATTCGCTATCACGGCCAGCTCAGTGATGCCGGGAAGAAGGAAAGAGAAAGAGAACTAAAACGCACTTATCATCCCAACTTTCTTCGAAGGTTCGGCAGGAGCCTTCAGAACGTCTTCAAGACCGTCAGGGATTCGGTGATGGAAGTGGTGAATCTGTTGATGAGCCAAGCCAAAAAGGCCACACCCGCTGGGGGAGTATTGACTTCGCAGGACAAATACGTTTCCCGAATGAAGCAGGACCTGATGGGCTCTGCGGGCACTTCTTATGAGCCGCTGTTGGAGAAATATATCGGCCATAAGGTCGTGTTTGAGATGATTGCCGGCGACAAGCTCTGCGAACACCGAGGCGTCTTAAAGGATTATACCGCCGATTTCATTGAGATTATGGACGTTGACTACGAGGCGACAGAGGCCGGGTCGCCGAAAAAGGCCGACCTTGTTATCCCCCGCAAACACGGCCTGGTACGACACTTCGCTGAATAAAACTGATATTATTTTACCGCTGAGCACGCAGAGTTCGCAGAGATGCCTTCAGGCACGAAAATTCTTAACCGGGGATTTCGCAGATTAACGCAGAGTTTTTTAGCCACAGGTTTCACTGATTAACACTGATTTTTGTGTTGGCTTCACCTGCGCGGTTTTGAAAAACCGCGGGTCAGTCACAATCGCCGGCTGCTTATTATGCGAGCATAAACGCAGCCTGCAACTTCGACTGTCGGCTGACGGGCCAGCCGGGGTGATACACAAAAACGAAAAGTGCCCAGCACCAAACCTTTTGGTGCGGGATAAAGACGGTGAGAAAGCAAATCCGAAGCACTAATATCGAAATCCGAAACAAATACAAACCCCGATAAATCGGGATGTAAGCATATCGAAATTCAAATGTTCAAAACTGTTGATGCCGGATGCTGCCGCCGAAACCGGTTAAGCTACCTTCGGGTGAAACTTGCACAGGTGTCGAATCAGTCGTTAGTCGGTAACGGGACTGCCGGTGTTAAACTGGAGGAAGGCGGTAGACGAAAAGTCCTTCATGGCCTTTATGCGCAGGATTTGGCACGTTGCTACAATGGCGACTACAAAGCGACGTGAGACCGCGAGGTGGAGCAAATCGCGGATTCGACTTCGCTCACCACAGGCAAAAAGGTCGCCCCAGTTCGGATTGCAGGCTGACAACTCGCCTGTATGAAGTCGGAATCGTTAGTAATCGCGTATCAGCAGACGTGAGTGAATGTGTTCGGCAGCCTTTGTACACACCGCCCGTCAAGTGATGGGAGTTGGGAGCACCCGAAGTCGGATTGCTAAGTGGTTTGAGCTAACGTATATTTAGAGTGAGGTCATCACACATGGTCAATATGAAAGCTTGTATTTTAAGGAAGACTTGGCATTCTATTGGAAATGAGGCTTAGCTATGTAGCCAAGTAGGTGTAAATGGAAAATCCTGACCAGGGAGGATTTATGAAAAAGATTATTCAATTTATGGTATTGCTGGCTTCTTTGACTCTTGTCACTTTTTTCCCAGCGATTGCTAAAACCACACCCCAAACTAATGTAGCAGTTGGTAATTCTGACTCGATATCCTGGTGGCTGGAATATGCTGTTCAACAAGCTAATACTATAACTGATCTTGATTGCAAAAATGAGATTTATGGCCATCTCGGTAGAGCCCAGGCATTAGCTGGAGATGTTGATGGTGCCAACACATCAGCTTCTGCGATTTTGAAATTAAATAAGCGTATATATGCTTATACATTTGCAGCAAAGACTTTTTATAAACAAGGAAATGGATCTGGTTATAAAAAGAGCATAGAACAAGCAAGATCAGCGGCATTATCTGATATGAGCATTGCATCCCGGATTTTTATGAATTCAAATGTTGTCCGGACATATCTTGATTGCAATGATGTTAATGGAGCAAAGTCCTATGCTGAATCAATAACAGACCAGCGACAGACGCAACGGGCTTATCAGAAAATAGCAGCTCACCTTGCCCACAACGGCAACGCAGAGGATGCTTATGCCATAGTCAATAAGATTATTAAAGAATCAGGAAAAGAAATTGCCTTGGTGGAAATTGCCGAAACCTGCATAAGAGAAGAAAACCTGGTTGTTGCGGAGCAGATAGTTCAGCGGCTTACTGGTTCTAAGCACCAGGACAGAGTTCTCCAAAAATTAGGAATTGCTTTTGCCGAAAAAGGCAGCGTTAAGAAGGCACGATCCGTAGCAGAAACAATTAGTAACTCAAAGCATAAATCATCTGTCATCGCAGCTATTGCCAAATATCAGATTAATTCCGACGACATTGATTTAGGTAAAAAAACGGCCCAAGAGGTTGTCTATCGTGACCACAAAACGGCGGTATATTCGCTAATAGCAGAAAAACAAGCAGACGCAGGAAAAATTGACTCGGCTGTTACAACAATTGAAACGATGTCAAAGATGATAGATGATACTCCGATGGCTGCTGATAAAAGCAAGTTCGGGGAATTTGATGACTCTTATAAAAAGGGAATGGCTGAAACGATATACCTTCGCGTCGCAAAGAATTCGGCTGAAAAAGGCGACATGGAGGGTTACAACAAGTATATTGCAAAGGCAATAGCCGGTGTAAAGGAAATAAATGTTATCCCTCTATTATGGAAAGGTACGGTATTTGTAAAAATTGTCGAAGCTCAACTTGAAACAGGCGATATAGAAGGAGCTAAAAAAACCGCAAAAGAAATCGATGATGAACTCAATTTCTCTTTTGCTTTATACAATATAGTTAAAGCCCAACTTGAAAAAGATGATATTGTCGGAGCAATAGCAACTTACCGAGAGATTACAGATACTATGAACAAATCTTTTGCCTGCGGGCAGATTGCATCTGCATTTGTCAAAAAAGGCAAAATAGCTGAGGCCAAGAAAATTCTGCTCAACCTGGGAAATTCTTCAAGGGAATCTGAAGCATATCGCCAGACAGCGAGTGTTTTTGTCGAAATGGGATACACCAAAGAACTTGCAAATTGGATTGATAAGATACCAACACCCCAGGCAAGAGTATGTGCGTGTCTTGGTGCTGTTGATGGCATTAGGAAAGCCGAGGGAAAGCGAACCATAATTTAAAAACAAGGTAAAATAATATTAATCTTTCCGAGTGGTATTATCCCGATTTGCATAGGACGTAAAGTCTTTTAATAAATTGAATTCTGATGAGTTTTTTATAGTTAAGTTGGTGTGTAGGTGTTTGGTCTGACTTATATTTGGAGCGAGGTCAAGTAACGGATATTAAATACGATGACCACTGTTTCTGCCCATAACAAATCAATTCCACAATTTTTTCAAAAATATTTTGTTTTTTTCTAACACACGGGGGCCCCGACAGGTCGGGATTTCGCTTCGCTCAACAGCGTATAGCGTGGAAGGCAGAGGACAGAGGACGGTGGACAGACGACAGAGGACAGAGAACAGACGACGGAAGACAGAAGATTCCATTGCTGGTTTAGCTTAGCAAATAGGCAGCGTTTTATCAATCAGTGTTTCCTGTGGTCTGCCCCAAGAGCACGAATCCCAGGCCCACTATCAGGCCTAACAGAATCCCGGCGAGCAAGTAAGGCCCTAATCGGGGAGAGCTAATCTTCAGCGGCTGGGGCGCAAGGCCAACCATTTTCACTCTGGATATGTCCGGGCTCTCTAAAACCGCATAAAGCTTTTCAATATGAGCATCCATTTCTTCGAGCATAGTCTGCTTTTCATCCCTGATTCTTATATACTGGGCATAGTTGGCGCGAATATTGTCATAGTCCTTGGCATCCCGTTTGGCCTGGTCCAGCCGCTGTTGCATTGATGCAAGTTGCCTGGTAAGTGCGGTCATCTCGGCCTTTGCTGTGCGTAAGTTTGATTCTTGGATATCCTGCGCTATTTTGGCACTTCTGTCTTCGATTTTTCGGCTGATTACATCAATCATTTTTTGCTCTTGCCCATCATCGGGCTCTTCTTCGACGGAGACTGCATGCTCTTCCGCGAGTTCCAATTCGAGCAAGGTAAGCTTTTCAGTAAGAACAGACATAGCCGGATCATGTGCTATTTGTTCTCTGACAAATTCTTTATATTCGTTTTGCGTTTGAGTATTGAGTGTTGCAATATGGCTCTCGACAATACTTATCTCGGTTTCGAGGTTGTTACATCCGATTTCGAGGTCGGTGATTTTTTGAGACATATGGCCTGGAAGATCAGCTCCATGAAGATTGATAAACAACGTTCCCTCGCGAATGGTTTGAAGGGTATCTTCGGCCTGCCGCAATTCCGTTCTAAATCGTCGTTGCTGATTTGTTACCGTTTGTAACTTGTTCCGCACATCACGGGTGGCCCTTTCTCGTTGTTTTTTCAGAAATAAATCCAGCATTTCATTTACGATCAAAGCCGATTCGGCTTTGTCTTTGCAGGTCATTGACAGCTCTATCAATAGACTATCTCTTTGCACTGTGACCCTTAAATTATCTTCCAGTTCCTCAATCGCATCTTCAATATCGTTATCAAATTGCCTGAACCAGTTGGTTGCCCGAACTTTGTCTCTGCGCAAGAGGTTCTCAAGGGTGCTCTGCTGCGTTATGAAAGCAGCCTTGTCGTTACGAAATTGATAATACAAGTCCTTATCAGGATGTTTCGGCTCGAAAGAGAAAGGGTCCACCCCCCCGGGCGGCAAAATTTCAATTGCCACCTCGGCCGTATATTCGGGTGCTACTTTGCTCAAAGCCAACCACACCCCGCCACCGATTACCAAGCCGACCACTGAAAAAGAAACTATAATGGACATCTTTCGGAGCGATGTCAGCTCTTTAGCCATAACAACAGCACCGGCCGCTATAATCGCTATCAGAAGCAAAATGACAACGACGTCCCCGAGCATCGGCCATTGGTCGCCGCAGACATCACAGCGCTGGGCCTCTAACCAAAACCCGACAAAGGCAAAAATGATAACACCAACTAAAAGTGAAAAGATTTGTGTGCGGTTCATGAGCTTAAGCTCCTTTCAATAAGGCCGCGGTAAATATCAGCGCTACATAAGCGCAATATCTTTATGGTGAGTAATGTCTTTTGTGACCTCAGCGCTTTTTGTGACAATGCTTAATATACGCAGAGGCCCCCCACAAGTTCGCAAAAAAATCCCTGTTTTTTCAACTTTATAGACAGGCAGGTTGAATCAACTCTCTACGACTTCCAAGTCCTTCGGCTTAAGTCTCTTCAAGAGGGGCAACTGATTTTTGCCGAGTCTGGCCTTTATTGTTACGCTGCTGTCGAGATACTCACGTTCCAAAATCGCCGCGTTTGCCCGAAGGAAGCTTATCACTTTTCCGTTGCCGGCACTGCAGCTTACACGCACTGTAACCTGGCCGCCTCTTAGTTTTGCAAGCACCTGGCCGGCCAACTCATTCAGGTTCAGGCCCGTCTTAGCTGAGATGCATATCGCCTGGGGATACACCGTCTGCAAAGACTCAAGGAGACTCGCTTTACTCAGCACATCAACCTTGTTCAGAAGCACCAGCTTCTCTTTAGGCCCGCACCCGATCTCATTTAGCACAGTGTACACGCTCGTAATTTGTTCAAAGGCTTCCGCGTTCGAGGCATCGGCCACGTGCAGCAGCAGGTCCGCGTTCACCGCTTCTTCGAGCGTCGCCTTAAACGATGCGACCAACTGGTGCGGCAAATGTTTCACAAATCCAACCGTATCACTGAGCAGCACCTTCGCGTTACCTTCCAGGGTCCACTTCCGTGTTCGTGTGTCTAAGGTGGCGAACAGCTTATCCTCTACAAACACACCCGCCTCGGTCAAGGCATTCATGAGCGTACTTTTGCCGGCGTTGGTATATCCGACAAGACAGATTTTGTAGTGTCCCGCGCGGCCGGCAATTTCGCGAAGCTTGCGCTTATCAATACCAGCTAATTGCCGCTTTAATTCCGTAATGCGCTTGCCGACGAGCCGACGGTCAATCTCCAACTGCTTCTCGCCGGTTCCTCTTGTTCCGATGCCCCCTACTGCACCTGCGGCCGTGCCGGCGGCGCCTGCCACCGTATCGAGGTGCGACCACATTCGCGTAAGCCGGGGATAAGTATATTCCAATTGCGCTAAATCGACCTGGAGCTTCGCCTGCCGAGTCTTCGCCCTTGTCGCAAAGATATCCAGAATCAACTCACTACGATCCAGCACCTTTGTTTGAACTATCTTTTCAAGCTCGCGAATCTGTGCCGGCGAAAGGTCGTTATCGAATATCACTACATTGGCGCGATACTCCTTGACCCTGTCAGCGAGCATCTCGGCCTTGCCTTTACCGATGTAGGTTGCAGGATTAATGCGAGAGATCTTCTGCTGAAATCTATCGACAATCACCGCACCGGCCGTCCGTGCTAAAGCGGTCAACTCCACCAAGTTGTCGCTATGGTATTTCCGGCCCCAAACAGCCGCTGCCACGAGCACTGCTCGTTCTTTTCGCACCTGTAACTGCTCTCTGACCTTCTCCAATTAGGTCGAAACCTCCCAAAATTACCATCCCGACGCACGGCACGCAAACTCCGTATATCTTATTTCATTATACCAAATCAGCCCAACTTTTTCAAGCTTTTCCACACGCCCAATATCCTGTTTTTGAAGGTCTCTTTCTGTAAGTACTGAGCCTGCAATCAGTTGTGGCAATCCATATAGTGAAGATAGCCCGACAAAATAGCCTTCATACAAAAAACGTGATGGCTGTTTAGGCTGCTGCGCTTGAAAACCTGTGTCGATATCAGGGCAAATCCCCAATATCGGTTCATCTAACCATCATGAAGCCCAATCCTATTTACTGCAGGAGCTCATGATGTTGTCAGCGGGGTTGTACGTCAGGGTCGGTCGGAGGATAAGGGCCAGGGATAACGGAAGGGAGGCTTTCGGATTTGTTTGTTGAATAGTCGAAGCTGGATGTCGATTGCCTCCAATGCCCAGTCGATATAATGCAGCTTATGCGCAGGCTGATGGTGTCCTTCGTCCATCAGGCCTTTTTGAATGGCCTGCAGGAACCTGCCCATCGTTCGTCTGCTGATTTCGGTCGGATTGGCCGACCATTCCTTTAACTGTTCGTATTGATGGCGAAGTCTCCTGCTTGAGCTGAGTTGGGCGGCGGTGAGGTAGTCGCCGGGGTTATAAGCTAATTGCAGGCCCTTTAATGCCATAATCAGTGGTTCGTAATTTGCACGCTCCTCAAGGCGAATGAACTTGTATTGTTGAACGTATGTAGTGGCATAGGCCGGTGGTTTCTCACCCACATCGTCGGGAGCAAGATGCGATTTTCTTTTGCTCATGCGCGCAAAGACTAATTCTTCACCGTAAGTGTTCTGCGCGATTTCATCGTGGGCCATTCTGGAGACCAACAATCTGCCGGTCGGCTCTTCTTCTGTGCCCCCGCCAAGCACAAGCAGACACTTGATAAAGCTTAACGGCAGAATTTTGTGGTCGCCTATTTGTTTCTTTCCCATCTGGAAGGAAAGGTGCAGGCTGTGGGGCTTTACCGGATAGAACATCGTAATTTCCCGAATCAATTGGTTCAGCAGCCATGGGTCCGCCGTGGCCGGCTTTGACAATTCGCCCGCTACGTTGAGCCTGCCGGGCGCAAGCTCGAAGAAACCCCGCCGCCGAAACTCGACAGAACCCTTATGGTCGTCGATATAGCCGCCTAATTTCCAGCTTAGAACGTCTAATTTGAAATCCAGGAAGTATTTGAAGCCGTCGAAAATGTGGTCCACGTTTTCGGTGCTGTCGCGGATGGCCTTGAATCCGAGATTACTCAGCTCAAGTTCGGCCCCTAAAGGCATCAGGCCGGGCTGGCGATTCGCTCGCACCCGTTCGAGTTCGCTTTGTGCCACACGCCAATTAAAGATGTTGTCGGCGGCACTTATGGCGTATTTGACATAATCCAGAAGGTCGTGTTGACCGTCCCACGGCATCGTCTCAAGACAGCGCTGCAGGATCAAGTCCACCGCGCTGGTGTTGGTGTTTATCATCCGCAGAGCGATAAGCAAGCTCATTGAACGGTTGAAGAACCGCTTGGAGGCGAGCAGATGCTCAAGCTCGAAGCGGTATCGCGACTGAATATTCTGCTCGAACTGGTTTAAGAGCACCTGTTTTATAACCAATGCGATGTAGCTGGCTATGAACGGCTGCGCCTCCGGCTCGTTCCGCAGATACTTGATGGTGGGACAGGGCCTGTCGAGCTCGTGTTCGAGGTAAAAATCGCTGACCGCATCATGTCCGAGGTGGCTCATTACCAGGTCTCGCTCGGTAGTGGCGAGCAACTCTCTTCTGGCCCTGCGTTCAACATCCGCGTCAAGTGAGGCCTCGCCCGGGCGGGTGTGAGTCTTAAAGAACTTTTCGATCCTTTTACGCAGCCACAGTTCGTGTATCAGGTTTACGTGGAACCTGTCGCCGAAACGTTTCTTCATCGATTTAGGGCTGGCCAGATACGCCTGGGCCTCAACAGTGCCGCCGGCCGTGTGGACGTGGACGATCTCTCGGTCGTAAAGCTTTCCTTCGTATCGGTCGATCTCGGCCATCGCAGAGGCAGGTATATTATAGATGACAAAGCCCTCGATCTTGGCGGTATCGTCGGCGACAGTGTAGAAATAGACATTGTCGGGGCTGACGCGGCGATAGCCGTGCAGCAGCGCAAGTTCACCGAGCAGCACGTTGGGGTCAGTGTGTGAGGGCCGCAGGGTAAAGCTGTGGCCGCAGACCGACTTGAAAATAGACGGGTCCCTCAGCGAGCCGTAAATGAACAAGTTTGCCTTTTGCTCGTCCATAGGCTCAATATAACAGGTTTTGGTTAAAACGACAACACCTTCATTCTGATAGGGGCAGGGTTAGGGCTGGATATGTCTGCAAAGCGAAGGCTCACCCATCGAGTTCCGCAACATTTACATCGAACCGGTGAAGTAGGGCTCTTACAGTTGGAATTTTTTACCGGTCAGGCGTTCGTAGCCATCGATGTATTTCGCGCTGGTCTTCTGTATGATGTCGGGGGGCAGTTCTATGCCGGGGCCGGATTTGTCGAAGTTGATCTCTTCGAGGAAGTTGCGCACGAACTGCTTGTCGAAGCTTTCCTGGTCTCTGCCGGGTTCGTATTTGTCAGCAGGCCAGAACCTGGAGGAATCGGGGGTCAAGACCTCGTCAATCAAAATAATCTTGTCGTCGGTAACGCCCCACTCAAATTTTGTGTCGGACAAGATGATACCCCGCGACTCGGCGTGTGCGGAGGCCTTAGTGAATATCTCGGTGCTTTTGTCGCGGACGTAATTGGCGGCTTCTGTGCCGATCATGTCAACGCAATCTTCGAAGCTAATGTTTTCATCGTGCTCGCCTATTTCGGCCTTGGTGGCAGGTGTGAAAATCAGTTCGGGTAGTTTCTGGCATTGCTTCAGGCTGGCGGGCAGCTTGACTCCGCAGACGGCGCCTGTGGCCTGGTAGTCCTTCCAGCCGGAACCTGCGAGGTAGCCCCTGATAACGCATTCGACGGGCAGGACCTTAGTCTTTTTCACCAACATTGAGCGGCCGGTCAGCTGGTCGGCATGCGGGCGGAAGGTGGCCGGGAAATCACCTACGTTGGTGGAGATGAGGTGATTTTCGACGGTGTCGGCTAAGAAATCGAACCAGAACTGCGAAATCTGCGTCAGGACGATGCCCTTGTAGGGTATCGGGCTGGTCATGATTACGTCGAAGGCGCTTATCCTGTCGGAGGCAACGATTAAAAGCTGGTCGCCCAAGTCGTAAATATCGCGTACTTTACCGTGTGAGGCAGCTATATTCGGGATTTCGGTCTGCAAAATCGCATTTACCATGAGCTTTCTCCTTTCGGTTTCGGATTATCAGGACAAAGCGGAATGGTAAGAGCATCCGGGGGCTGTGTCAAGAGGCGATTTGGAATTTTCGGCAGGTTTCGGTTATAAAATGATGTCGGTCGAAAGCCCACGTAAAACGTGGCGCTAAATAGACAATGGAACATTCACTTGTCAAACGGGACGAGTGGATTTATGATGGTGGATTATGGAACTTGAAGGTTTGACTGCTGTTATAATGGGTTCGAGCGGTAAGTTGGGCGGTGCAATAGCTTTGGCGCTGGCTGAGGCAGGCTGCAACTGCGTGTGCCACTATCATACGAATCGGAAGCGTGCAGAAGAACTGGTCAGGCAAATTACAGATACGGGGCGCGAGGCAATTGCCGTCGGTGCAGACCTTACGAAAACAGACGAGATTGAGAAGCTCTTTGCCGAGGCGGCCTCTGTTGGGCGGGTTCAAATCTTAGTGAATTCGGTGTCGGTTTTCCAAAAGCAGCCGTTGGCCGATGTAACATTCGATAATGCACGGGATGTGATGGATGTTAACCTTATAGGGCCGGTCCTTGTGTGCGCCGAATTTGGGCGGATAGTCCTTTCTCAACAAAATCCCGGGTCTGAAAATCCGGTCGGCAAGATAATCAATCTTGTTGATGTTGGCGGGATTCGGCCGTGGGCGAATTATGCGGTGTATTGTGCATCGAAGGCAGCCCTTATCGCGGCGACGAAGTCGATGGCGAAGGAACTGGCTCCTGCGGTTTGCGTAAATGCGATTGCACCAGGGGTAATAACGTGGCCGGCCGGGTTCAGTGAGGAGGGCAAGAGGCGGCAGTTGGCCCATATTCCGGCGGGCAGAATCGGCTACACAAGTGAAATCACTTCGGCTATAATCTTTCTGCTGAGAAACGACTACATTACCGGTCAGGTGTTGAACGTTGACGGCGGAAGATGCATTTAGAGATTATCTCAAGACTGTTACCCTGAGCGAACAGGCTGTGTCGCAATTAGCAAAACTTAGTAAAACGACAAATAGAACCATGTATTAAATTGGAATAGGCCGTCAAAAAATGTTAGCCAGCCATTCTATGACATGCTTCTGGGATTGCGACACAGCCTGGAAGCGAAGGGTCTTTTGGCTGTGATAGTAGATTCTTTCCCGGCGCGCCGGGACTCAGAATGACGGACTGGATTGTCAGATGGTTGAATTCAGCGGAATAGCTGAGGTCATGGATGACCTGCGCCAGGGTAAAATGATAATCTTGGTTGATGATGAGGACCGTGAAAACGAAGGCGACCTCGTTGCGGCGGCTGAATCGGTTACGGCTGAGACTATAAATTTCATGGCCAAATACGGCAGGGGGCTTATTTGCCTGCCCATGACGGCGGAAAAGTGCGACGGCTTAGGGCTGCACGCTCAATCACCAGAGAACACAGCCCGCTTAGGGACGGCCTTTACCGTCAGCATTGATGCAAGAGAGGGGATAAGCACAGGGATAAGTCCTGCCGACCGTGCGCAGACGATAAAGATTGCGGTTTCGGATAATGCCAAGGCGGCGGACCTTGTTCGGCCGGGGCATGTATTTCCGCTGCGGGCACGCGATGGCGGTGTGCTTGTTCGGGCGGGACAGACGGAAGGAGCGGTTGACCTTATGAGGTTGGCGAGTCTGAAACCGGCGGGTGTGATTTGTGAAATCATAAATGACGACGGGTCGATGGCGCGGGTGCCGCAGCTTCTTAAATACTGCAAGAAACACGACCTTAAGATTACGTCCATCGCAAGGCTTATCGAGTATCGGCTTCAGCGTGAAAAACATATCAAGCGGATACAGGAGGTGAAGCTGCCGACGGATTACGGTGAGTTTAATCTTATCGGGTATGAAAGCCCGAATTCGGCGGAGCCGCACTTAGCCCTTTGCAAAGGTGGTATCGGTAAGCTGGACGACGAGGGTGTTGCGATTGAGCACGATGAGCCGGTCCTTATAAGGGTGCACTCGGAATGTATGACGGGGGATCTGTTTCATTCGCAACGATGCGAGTGCGGCTACCAGTTGATAACGGCGATGCAGATGATAGAAGAGGCGGGCAAAGGCGCGCTTATATATCTGCGCCAGGAGGGCAGGGGAATAGGATTAGCGAATAAGCTCAATGCGTATAAGCTTCAGGAACAAGGGTATGATACGGTGGAGGCAAATATTCAATTGGGCTTTATGGCGGATAAGCGCGATTACGGGATAGGAGCTCAGATTTGCCGGGACTTAGGCCTCAAGAAGGTCAGGATACTGACGAACAATCCGAAGAAGGTCAGCCGATTAGAGGTTTACGGGATAAAGGTCGTGGAACAGATACCGTTAAAGGCGAAACCCGGCCAACATAATATCGGCTATCTGCGAGCGAAGAAGAACAGGCTTGGCCATATCCTTGACGAAGACCTGTAGTGCATAGTGCACGGCCAAACAAAGTTTGACCGTGGCACCCAACAGGAAATGTAAAATGCAAAGTGCAAAGCGTAAAACTGTGGAATCCCGACGAGTCGGGAAACTTTTTGAAGGACAGAATGTTGAAAATCGCCGTAGTCGTGATTTTTGCCGTTGCGGGCCTGATTTGTTCGACAGGTTGTGAGCCGGATAGTTCAGCCGGCCGAGTGTCTGCGGGCAGCCGGGGCGATGTGTTAGGTGCTTATGTGGCCTCTGAGGTGCGCATTGTTGGCCTGACCGAAATCACGCCGGTTTCAGCCGGACCGTGGCAGGGGAAACTGAAGATTTATGTTGATCTGGTGGACAATTTCGGGTGCCGTGTAAAATCGCCCGGCCTGTTCCGATTTGAGTTATATGAGTTCGTTCCGCGTTCATCACAGCCCAAGGGCAAGAGGATATTCTTCCCGCCGGACATTGACCTCACCGATGCGACAGAAAACAACAACCACTGGCGTGATTTTCTAAGGGCTTATCAATTTGAACTGGACCTTAACTTTAGTCCCCGGCCGGACGAGAGCTTTGTGTTAGAGGTAACGTTTACAACACCCCAGGGCAGGCGGCTGAGAGATACATTCCAGCTCAGGTATGAGAGCCAATGACCTTATGAATTCCAGTTGAGCGTATTTGTCGGAGCATAAGATGGAAGAATTCGGGTCGGATGACGAAATCCTGCAATTTGCCATCAGCAGAGAGGTGGCTGCACACCAGTTCTACACGGATTTGGTGCAGGAGATGGACAATGCAACGATGCGTCTGCTCTTTGAGAATTTTGCCAAAGAGGAGCTGAGGCATAAAGCCATGCTGGAACTGGAAATAATGAAGAGAGGCACAGTGGTGGCAGCGCCGGAAGATGTGGATAGTCTTGACCAGACCGATGTTATGGTTGCTATCGACCCTGAGCTGGGTATCGATTACAAGAACGCTCTTATTTTGGCGATTAACAAGGAGGCAAAATCATTCAGGCTTTATGTAGAGTTGGCGGCAATCGTGAAAGATAAACCATCTCGTGAAACACTTTTGTCATTAGCTCAGGAAGAGGCGAAACACGAGCTGCAGTTTGAAATAGAATACGATGCGTCGATAAAGAGGCGGTGAGGTGCAATGCTTTGGATGCTTCGGCCGGTGAAGGGGCCTGTCTTAAGAATGTTGAAACGGGTATTTGCAGGGGTGGCAAACGATGGAAGACTTTGAGGCCGATGAGGACATTTTGAAATTCGCGATTGACAGAGAAGCGAAAGCCAATAGGTTTTATGTTGCGTTGGCGGAGCGGGTGGCTGATCCCGAAATGCGAGAGGTCTTTGAGATTCTTGCGCAAGACGAACTGGAGCACAAGGCAAAGCTGGAACTTGAAGTGATGAAGACAGGTAAGGTGGTGGCTTCAGAGGAAATGGTAGGCAGGTTTGAGGCCGATGGTGCGGCAGATATCGCGACAGTTCTGCATATGGATTACAAGAACGCTCTTGCGATAGGGATAGATAAGGAAAGGGCGTCTTTCAGGCTTTATGCAGACTGGATGGTAACGGTTGAAGATGAGGAGCAACGCGAGATGCTTTTGTCGCTGGCGGAGGAAGAAGCGAAGCACAAGGCCCGGCTTGAGCTTGAATACGAGATGCTGATAAAGAACGAGTGATGCGATTACGACGGAAAGGAAAGGTAAATGAGAGCGATTTTTTTGTTTGCGGGGATTGGTTTTGCGGCGCTGATTTCAGGGGGTTGCCTGGAGGATATCGGTGCGGGATACAACGATCTAACAGAGGGCTGGTTTGTTGAGGATACGGCCCTTGCCGCGACGATTGCCGAGATTGATGCGGTAAGCAAGTTGCATTCGGACTCGGGTAAGTATGAAGGGTTTAAGACGATAGCGGGGCGCGAGCCGCTGCGAGCCGAAGCCCAGGTGCACCTGGTCAAGCCGGTGTTTAAGAGCTTATACTTCGAATCGGACGCCGAGGATGTATTGGTTACACTGATAAATAATCCGAGTTTCAGTTGCGCCTGCAAGCTTGCGATTTTGAGACGCCTGGACAATCTATCTTCCGAAAGCGGTAAGATGGCAATTCTCAAGGCAATCAATGAACGGGGCGAGTGCGCGGGCGAGAATGAGAAAATCGAGATTGAAATTGAGATTGAAGAGAAAATCGAAGAATAACCATTCAACAAAACAATAGTTGGCCTGTCCCGGTATTAATGTCGGTTGCGCCGATTTCGGCCGTCGTGTCTTGACGAATCAGTTGCAGGCTGATATGGTAGAGTTTGTGGAAAAGGATAAAGCCATTCAAACAAAAGACACTGACTGTTTTTTGGGGCCGGGGCGAAAAGTATTTTTCGTTCTGTTCTTTGTAGTTCTGTTATCTACCATCGGGCTGAAAATATACAAGGCCGACCGCACGGGAATAATTTACGATGAATCATTGACTTTCCAGCGTTACTGCGACAGTGTTCATACGGCTTTGACGAGCTTCGACCCGGCTGATGCCAGCAGCACGAACAATCACGTGTTAAATTCGATATTCATTCATTACGCTCAGAAGTGTTTCAGCTTCTACGAGCACTTTATCCGAATACCTTCTCTTTCGGCGGGGATTGTGTTTTCGCTGGCGCTGGCGTACATCATTTATAAAACGATTCATTCAGGTGCGATGCGGGTAGTGTCTTTGGCGCTGGTTTCGCTTGTTCCGTTTGTTTTTGATTATTCGTATCTGGCAAGAGGGTATGCGCTTGGGCTGGCGGGGATTTATGTGGAAATCGCGTTTGTACTGTGGCTTTTGGACCACAAGATGCCGCTGCGCTGGTGGCCGATACCGGTGGTAGTAATCTCGCTGATGAACTTTTTGGCTTTCGGGTCGATGATGTCGAGCATGATTACGTTGGCCGGTTTTAACGCAGTGTTTATCCTGCTTTATTCACACAGGATTTTCCGCGATGTGTCGAACAGACTAAAACCCGTTATCCTGAACCTTGCATCTATTTCTGCGCTCACCTGTGTTTCAGTATTCCTTCTTTATCGAGGGATTTACAAGAATATCCTGGGCAGTTGGGCTATGATAAAGATTAATCGAGGGTGGACGGGGTGGCCTTCATTTGTCGAGTACCTTCGCAACTTATTGGTCCGCAAGGTGTTTGGACCGACCGGCGTCCTTGGGACGATTATCTTTTGGACGGTTATCGTACTGATTGTAGTCGGCGTCGTAATATATATATACAGACTTCGCAAGGCGATTAAGGCCCGATTGTGGCCCGAGTATGTGATCGATAGTCCTGCAAGTTTCGTTCTAATCGTTACGTGCGCAGCGATAGCGATGTTGTTTATTTACAGTGTTATTCTGGGCAGGAGTCCCGGTCTTCCGCGTCGGGTGCGCAGCCAGATGTTTCTGATACCGATGGTACTAACTTCCGGCCTGATAATTCTCGACAGGCTTGCATGCCGGATGCGTCAGAAAAGCATGCGCCAGATTGTGCGCGGCGTTGTTATAGCGGTCGTGGTATTAGTAACTGTGCGGAATCTGCCTTCACCTTACCGGATGGGTGGTTCGACTCTTTCGGGACCGGTTCTTCGCAAGTTGAAGGCGATAGACCCTGAGAAGACCTGGAATATTGCTTTCTCGGAGAAGATGAAATTATTTTATATGGGGTTTCGTTACTACAGGCAGTTTGACTACAAATTCAATATTGTGCCGCAGGGAAAACATGACGTGCTCATCTGTCGAGAGGATGAGCGGCCGAAGGAGGCGGTCGGTCTGAATTGGGCTCCTTTTGACGATTCAGTTTCCCATGTTGTGATTAACTGCCAGCTTCCGGCTGACAGGGTGGTCATAGAGGCCCGGTTGATCGAAGACTGACTCTTAACTGCCTATAAAACAGAGAGTTACATTTCTTTACCTGCGCGTATGATTTTGCAAGTCGAACAAACGCGCCACCGCGTCAACGCAAAGGGCATAATGAATCTGCATCAAGAAACAGCAAGTAGACAGCTTGACAGAGATTGCCTGTCGAGTTACTCTTAGCGATAATGGGCACAGTTGTAAGTGGAACCTGATTTTATGGGCGATAACAATACAGCACTGTCGGTTGAAAACCTTTCGACGTATTTTTTCACAGAAGAAGGTGTCGCAAAGGCGGTGGATGACGTCGGTTTCAACATAAAGAAAGGTCGAACGTTTGCGCTTGTTGGTGAGAGCGGATGCGGCAAGAGCGTTACGGCCCTTTCGATTATGCGGCTGATTCCAGACCCGCCCGGAAGGATTGTTGCCGGTAAAATTCTCTTTGAGGGGACAGACCTTCTGACGCTCAACGAAAAACAAATGCGGCATGTGCGGGGCAACAAAATCGCCATGATTTTTCAGGAGCCGATGACCAGCCTGAATCCTGTCTATACGGTTGGCAGTCAGATTGTAGAGGCTGTTAAGCTACACCAGGGCAAAAGCGACAGGCGGGCCTGGACCGATGCGGTCAGGATGCTGAAAAAGGTGGGCATCGCCGACCCCGGCCAGCGAGCGCGCGAATACCCGCATCAGATGTCGGGCGGGATGCGACAGCGCGTTATGATAGCAATGGCAGTCAGTTGCGAGCCGGACCTGTTAATAGCCGACGAGCCGACAACTGCGCTCGATGTAACTATCCAGGCACAGATACTGGATTTGTTAGATGAATTGCAGTCGCAGAACAACATGAGCATCCTGCTGATAACACATGATTTGGGAGTTGTGGCTGAGCGTGCCGACGAAATCGCGGTAATGTACGCATCACGAATAGTGGAAAAGGCCGAAGCCGGCCCGTTCTTTGCCGAGCCAATGCATCCGTACTCACAGGGATTGTTGAAATCGCTGCCGCAGTTGAATTTGTCGCCGAAACGTTTACCAACAATTGCCGGCACCGTGCCCGAGCCGCTGCATTTTCCGGATGGGTGCAAGTTTCATCCTCGCTGCCCGGTAGGCTGTAATGACAAAAGGTGCCGGAGGACTGAGCCGCAGTTACGAAATATTGGATCGGGGCGCCAGGTTGCGTGCTGGTATGCGCCCGGTTATGAAACCAACGAAGAACGCACCGAGTATGAATCAATATATGGAAAACGAGAACAATTATCTTCTGAAAGTCGATGACCTAAAGACCTATTTTGCAATCAAAAAAGGTCTGCTGCGTCGAACCGTCGGCTACGTCAAAGCCGTTGACGGCGTCAGCTTTCGGATTCGCCCCGGACAGACACTCGGTCTGGTCGGCGAAAGCGGCTGCGGTAAGACGACTGTTGCAAGGAGCATCGTTCGATTGGTGCCGGCAACGTCGGGACAGGTTATTTTTGAGGGCACCGACGTTCTGTCAGCTGATAAGGCTGATTTGCGGGAAGTTCGCAGGAATATTTCGCTCATCTTCCAGGACCCGGTCGGCTCGCTGAATCCGAGAATGACCGTTGGCAATATCGTTGGCGACCCCTTGAGGGTCCTGAAGAAACTTGCAGGCACTGAGCTTACCGACCGCGTGGCGATTCTACTTTCAAAGGTGGGATTGTCGGCCGACCACATAAACCGTTATCCGCACGAGTTCTCCGGCGGGCAGCGACAGCGAATCGGGATAGCGCGGGCCCTGGCCCTGCAGCCGAAGCTGGTTATATGCGATGAGCCGGTCAGCGCCCTCGATGTCTCGATTCAATCGCAGATTTTGAATCTGCTCAAGGATTTGCAGGACCAGTTCCGTCTGACGTATCTTTTCATCGCGCACGATTTGGCAGTGGTGAAGTTTTCCTGTGATGTCGTGGCTGTGATGTACATGGGCAGAATCGTAGAGCAGGCCGAGGATAAAGAGTTGTACGGCAATCCTCTGCATCCTTATACGCGGGTGCTGATGTCGTCAATACCGCACGTTGACCCTTCACTTCGCGGCCAAAGAACCGCCCTCGGCGGAGAAGTTCCCAGTGCTTTCGAGCCGCCTAATGGTTGTCCATTTCACCCGAGATGTCCTTTAGCCAAGGCTAAGTGCGCCGAGCACATGCCACCTTTCGAGACAAAAGCCAGCCGCCAGGACCACTTCGTCGCCTGCTGGAAAGTCAACGGTCCAGGTTGAAACTCACTCGTCAAGCATACTCTAAGCGGGGCTAATTGCCACCTTCATCGGCTTTGTCGACTCGGCTTTAATCCAGATAACTAAGGTTTGAGTTCCGTCGATGTCTCTTATAATACCCTGGCGGAAGTCCTTGCCGGCTTCTACTGCTCTTCCATTAATCTTAAGGGCGGCCTTACTGTTACTGCCCCAGTTCTTGATTACAAAGCAGGGATTGACAACCGGTGATTTGGCTGATGCATCCAGGGCGAATGATATTTTACGTGTTCCCGCTTCGGCCTTAAAAACATAGCTGCGCTGGCCCTTATCGTATCCGATGTTTTCAGCGCCTTTTGCATTTATCACTTTGGGTGCATGATTCCATGATCGAGCTAAGGGAATAAGTGACCGGGCGTTTTTATTCGTGAAGCCATAGATCAACACGCCCCCGGTATCAACGATGTTATCAACCGCTCCAAGCGCCGAATGAGCCAGACGGTCCGGCCCAACACAAAATCGGCCGTCACAGGGGGCCTGCGTTACGGGATAGTGGTTCCACGCCGAAAACTTCGAATAAGATGTTTTTTCACCGCCCGCCCAGACATTAACTTTACTTCCGGGAGGGAATATCTCAAAAACCTTATAATCGGATTTTAAGTTCACCCATGCGATATGGGCGTCATAACCGCCCGAAGGGTGTCCGTCGCTCCAGTCCAGCTCGGTAACCTTATCTTTATGACTGACAACCGTCATCGCCTGCAAATTAATATTATCTTCGGGCCTCGTCCCGGCCTCCGATAAAAACTGGGTATCGTGAAAACCGATCTCACCACCCTTGGAATCAAAGTAATAATCAAGACTGCCGTGATTATCAACTTTACGAACCCCCACCCCATCGGGATAGATCGTCAGGTATTCATCCGTCCACACACCCCAGCCTTCTTTATTTCTGCACGTATTCGGGTGTTTATAGAGGACATCCACCGAGGCGTAGCGCCAGTGTACGAGAACGCGGGCATCGGTATTCTCAATCAAACGAACGTGTGAGTGACGCGCCTGATAGTCGGACATGTGTTCGCAGCAGCTTTGGCAGCCGTTGGCCCTGTCGTCCCAGTGCCAGTCGGTAAGTTCGGTGCTCTGGTCGCAAATCCACTTATTGGTATCGGTAACCCAGCCGGGATTACGGTTGCCGCGCCAAAAGATGACGCTGGTGGGCTGTTCATCGAACTTAACGACGATATCCGGGTGTTCGCCCTCGCGCCACATGTTGTCCCAGAGGTCATGGTACTTGAGGTTGGTATAGGATGCCCCGAAGCTTTTGGCGAGACCCGGACGGCCGGGGAGCGTGCGCGGTTCGAGATCGGCGCGGCGGTCGGCAGGCTTGTAGTTGTCGTGCTGTGCCATGGCCGGCTCCTTCATCATCGAGCCGGTATAGAGTTTGACCTCATCGATGAGTCCTTCAAATCCAAGCCGTGTGGGAAAGGTCGAAAAGCGGCGCACAACATGCTGGGAGACGTAACCGATGCTGTCGTCGTTCATACCGATGACGAAATCGGCGTCGGCAAAATCGGGCTTTTCGCCTGAGAGCCTGTGGTCGGAAATTTTGCCGTTCACAAATAGTCTAAGTGTTCCATCGCTGAAGGTTACCGCGACATGGGACCACTTGTTTAGTTCGAGTATCTCATTGGAGACGAGTTTTTCAACGCGCGGGCCCATTTTGATGAAGAAGCCGACATGTCCCTTCTCATTGATGCCGATAAAGTAGCCTTCTGTAAATTCCTCGTCCAATTGAATGGGGCCCCAGTCGCCGTTCCAGAATATATACGGATCGGCCACGATAGCCTTCCACTTCGATTGATGAACGATTGCGGACCAGGAGCAAATCGAATATGCACCCGGTGCGACCCATGCTTCGAGGGCGAAATCCCTGTTGATTTTCACAGCTTTATCTTGCCGAATCGAGACCTTGGAATAATAGCCGTCGAAGCCCAGGGCCGTGCCGGAGACGCCCTTTTTCCAGACGCTTTTGTGACCTTCGATATCGTAATATTTGCCGCTTATTCTTTCGAGGGTCTTGTCTCTCAGCTTGCGGGGGCGCGATTTGATGGCATCATCGAAACTGAAGCTTGCGGCGAGTCTGAGGGGCTGGTATTCATCGTAATCTTCTTCTTCGTTTTCGGCCTCTGTTGCAAGGTCTTCAAATTCAAGAACACCGGCGCCCTTAACCGGTGGTATGTCAGAGGTTGATGTTTTCGGCCTGGCTGTCGAAATACTGGTAATGCCTTTGGCGGTGAGTTTGAGTTTTTGGGTGGTTCTGTTTTGCGGGTCATTCCAATCGTCGAGTTTTTTCGTGCCTTGCCGAACGGTGCGCGCGACAGTACCGTCAGGTTTGATGGTAAAATATTCATGTACGACGCCATCAAAACCGACGTTGCCGCCGACAGGCTCGGCGTGGCTGCCAAGCTCAAAGTTGCCAAAGTAGCGCCAGTGAACGACTATCTCCTCGGACGTGTCCTCGATAATGCGACAGAAAGCGTAGATGTTGTTCTTGTCGGGGCGCTTTGCAGGTCCGTCGCCCGAGCGTTTTACGATCTCATCAAGATACCATTTGCCGCTTTCTGTTTGCCAATAGGGAAGGTAGCTTGAGGAACGGTGAAAGACTAATTTGCCCCGGCCCACCTTGACGACAACATCGGCGAATTGGCCCGTGTGGGAAAACTTTTCAAATTTCTCGCCTGAATCAATTTTTGTATAATAAGCGAAAAAGCCGTCATTACCGAAGCACACTCCTGACATGATTACGATAATACTAAGAAACCAGAAGATTTTCTTATTCATACACACACCTTTTTCCCATCATCTAAAAGTCTTTAATTTTTCCGAATCGATATTTCCACAGGTTTTTCGGATTCGGTTTTAATCCAGATAATGAGGGTTTGTGTTCCATCGGTATCCCTGATAATTCCCTGACGGAAACTCTTGCCGGATTTTATTGCCTTTCCGTCAATCTTTAAGCCGGCCTTGCCGGGGCCCCAGTTCCTGATTACGAAACACGGATTCAAAACGGGCGAGTCTTTCGACGCCTCTAATTTGAACGACATCGCTGAGGCTTCTGCTGTCAAGCGATACGCACGCTCTTGTTTGGCGTACCCGTTAGCTGAGCAGCCTTGAGCCTCCACCAGTTTCGGCGCTTGTTTCCAGGATCGAGCCAGCGGAGCAAGCTCGGCTGCGGACAGGTTGGTCAAGCCGAACATCGCCATGTTGCCCCTCGTATCACCTCCACCCAACGCACTGTGGGTAAGACGGTCCGTAGCTACTGCAAAGCGGCCGTCGTTGGGCAATTGCGATACAGGCCAGTGGTTCCAGGGACCGGCCCAAATACCAAATCCATCACCCCGCTCGCGGTCACCCCATGCGCCAAAACTTCTGCCGGGGTAAATCACGAAAACCTTATATTCCGATTTGAAGTTTATCCATTGAATACACCCGTCACGCAGCCTGTTACGCGGAATACCATTGGTCCAGTCCATAACGAACGTCTCGCCGTCCATATTTGCAGAAGTAACAGCTTCGAGATTCATTACATCCTCGGGCCGCTGACCGGGCGCGGCAAGGAATTGAGCGTCCTGCCAACCTCCTTGGCCGGCATGGTAATTGACCTTTCGAATCGCAACCCCATCGGGATAAATCGTATGGTACTCGTCCGTCCAGGCGTGATTGTTCGGGAAGTTGTACATGATTCCAACCGATGCATAGCGCCAGTGCACAACCACGCGGGCATCCGTATTCTCGATGAGCCTGACATGGGCGAAACGGCATTCCTTGTCGGACATATGCTCGCTGCAGCCACACCATGTCCCTACCTCGAGGCTCTGGTCGCTCATCCACAGGTTCTTCTCCGTCACCCAGCCGGGACCGTAGTTGGGCCCGCGCCAATACACCACGCTCACGGGCATTTCGTCAAACTTCACCACAATATCGGCATAGTCACTTGTGCGCCAAAGGTTGTCCCAAAGGTCATGGTACTTCAGGGTCTTGTAGCGAGCCCCGAAGCTGTCGGCAATGCCCACTTCGCCCGGAAGAATCCTCTTTTCGAGGTCCGGATTGTCCCGCAGTTTAGCGCCGGGTTTAAGGCTGTCATACGACTTGCGGACATCCTTCGCCGACAGGGCCTTGTTATATATCCTGACCTCATCTATCAGCCCTTCAATACCGAATATCCACGGCTGGCTGCCCTCAATTGTCCGAACGTCACCTATCTTTTCGGAGACATGATGCGTTGCCTCGCCCGGCACGTTGTTCAGACCCACAATGATATCCAGAGGTGATGCACTGATATCGCCCTCGACATTTTCGAGGCTTCCGCATTCGGTGCCGTCAACATAAATCACCATCTTACCTTCGCCGCCGTCAAATGTTGCCCCGACGTGGGTCCAGCGATAAATATCAAGCGACTTCGATCCAACCAGCCGCTGCCACTTACCCTCCACGCACACACGCAGAACAGGTCGGCCGATGTCATTGATTCCAAGAAAATAACCCTTCGGGCGCGTACCGGCAGGGTTGGTCTGATGAACAATCGCGGTTTCATCCCACGGATAAGCACCCAGCGCGACCCATGCCTCAACCGACAACTGATTGTCTAAGTAGTCGGGCGACTCGGACGAGGCAAGAGCAACTTTCGAATGGTATCCATCGAACGCCAGCGCCGATCCCGACACACCCCGCTTCCAGAGCCTCTTGTTGCCTTCGATAGCACAACTCTTGCCGGTAACGGTATCTTTCGTATGGTAGCCGCCGCCTGTGAGACCTTCGTCAAACCTCAGCCACGCTACAGGCTCACCCGCCGCAACGTCTTTTACCCGGGCACCTCGAACCGGCTCATCAGAAGACTTCACTAAATGCGCAGGTTCGAGCACAACTTCCCTGATGCCGCCAGCACCCAGCGCCAGCCTCTGCCCTGTAACTGTCCACTCATCAACCCAGCCCGTTGCCTGTCTAACTTTGCGCGAAACAGACCCGTCCGGCGAAATGGCAAAGTATTCATGGACGACATCAGCCGGCTTCAGATTCGCCAGGTCAGGCATGTACCGCCAGTGAATTAATATTTTGTCAGGAGTGTTGGCGATTATGCGGGCGTAAGAGTACAGGCAGGCAACGTCTTTTTGGCGGGTCACAAGCTCCTCAACAAACCACTTGCCCTTTTGGGTCTTGAAGTAAGGCAAATAACTCGACTCGCGAGAGAACACAAACTGTCGGCCTTTACCAATGTTTATAATAATGTCCGCATACTTGCCCGTTATAGGCCCGCCACCGTCCCATCTATCCCAACTAGCCCAATCATCTTCTTCCTCATCTTCCTCTTCTTCCTCTTCCACTCGCGGGATATTACCCAGAGCAGCTTCCACAGGAATCTCGTAATCCAGCCTCGTATAGTACGCATAGAAATCATCCGTACCAACTTGCGCCGCGGACGCTTCCAACTGCCCGTAACATACTACACAAAGAAGCACCAGCACCATGAAGGTTACTGAGAACACACCCCTCGACCGCTTTACCTGCGCGACACTTGTTATTCGTAACATAATCATTCTCCTTTCGGCTAACGTGCCTAAAAATACTTTCTCATATTGTTCATATTTACATAGTGAGTATATACACGAATTCACCTCAATTTACTGCACTCCTTTTAATTGATATTTATAATGAACTATTGTAAGGTTAGACATTCGAGTTTGTGGTTTATCATTTATTTGCCCTGTCTTTTATTTCAAGCAGGTTCTTCATTATGTTTGCCATCTGTCCTGACCAGCTTTTTAAACCGAAGGCATCGTGCATCTGCTTATATAATTTATACAACTGCAAATATACTTTGTGATTTACGGGATAAGGTTTATACGTCTTGTCCATCATTCTGCACATGGCATTTTGAGCATCGTTGAAATTATCATGGCCTCCTGCATCTTTTCCAGCAACGACGGCCCCAGCCAAGGCACCTCCAAGAGCGCAAGTTCTCAAACAAACGGGCATTTTCAATTCTCTACCCGTGACGTCGGCACAAATCTGCATGAACAAGGAATTTTTTTCAGCAATGCCTCCACCGGCGATGATTTCTTTGACCTTTTGGCCATATTCTTCGAACCTGTTAATAATGGTCAGTGCTCCGAATGCAGTGGCTTCCATAAGAGCACGGTAGATTTCTTCAGGCCTGGTGTGAAGTGTTTGTCCGAGAATCAGGCCGGTTAATCTTTGGTCAAGAAGTATATTACGATTACCGTTGTTCCAGTCCAGAGCTAAAAGTCCTGACTGGACGGGTTTTAACTTTGTTGCCTTTTGAGTCAGTTGCCGATGTGTACTACTTTCCTTCCCACCAGGTTGTATTGTGTTGACAAACCAGTTAAATATGTCGCCTACGCCTGACTGGCCTGCCTCGATACTATAATGACCCGGCAGTATGGAACCATCTACGACCCCGCTTATGCCGGGAATGTCCGGAGGTTTTTGTCCCGGGCGTGCGACCATCATATCGACCATGCTGGTACCAATTATCTTGACCATTTTACCGGGTGCGACGCCTGCCCCAACAGCCCCCATGTGTGCATCGATAACACCAACCGCGATCGGAATGTTCGCACATAAGCCCAGCTTCTTCGCCCATTCTTCCGAGACTCTGGCTGCTGCAACGTCGCATGTATACGTTTTGCAGCATAACCGGTTGCGCAGCCGGCCCAACTTTGGGTCAAGCTTTGAAAGGAAATCCTTTGCCGGCAAACCTCTCCAGTCATCGGCAAACATAGCTTTATGACCCGCCCCGCACCGACTGTGTTTGATATCCTTCTGTCTGGTTATCCCTCCTAACACAGCCGGGATATAGTCACATTCCTCAATCCACGTATAAGCCGCGTCAAATACATCCGGATCAACTCTTAGACAATGAAGAATCTTGCTGAAAAAAAATTCCGATGGATATACCCACCCGCACCTCGCCAGGTATTCAGGATGTTCCTTTCGGGCCAGTTCGGTTATCTCCTCCGCTTCGGCGTACCCGGTATGGTCCTTCCAAAGCCAGGCGCAGGCATTTAGATTGTCTTTAAACTCCTCCAACATGCACAACGGCGTCAAGTCTTTGGTTACCGGAATCGGTGTCGAACATGTCGTATCAACTCCAATCCCTATCACCTCCGCCGCGTCAAAATCTTTCCTCTTCTTCTTCGCCCCAGCTAACATCTCCTTGACGGAAACCTCAGCCCCCACCAGATAATCCGCTGGGTTCTGCCGCGCCACGTTGTGGTCGAAGGGGTCCAGAATAATACCTGCTTCACCACTCGGATACTCGAAGGCAGCAGTTGCGATCTCCCGGCCATTGCTTATGTCAGCAAGCAGTGCCCTGACAGAATTTGTTCCAAAATCAAAACCAATAGTATAAGGCACTTTTCAAATTCCTACTATGGAAACGTTACTAATAATGAGCACTTTTGATGATTTACCTCAAGCAGAGAATTCAAAACATATTGCCGGCCCGCGATTGTCCGGATATATACAATTTTATAAATATAATTCTACTTTCCGGCGGGCCTGAGCGTCATCTCAATCGGCTCTGTCGATTCGGTTTTCATCCAGACAACCAGGTCGCTTGCTTCAGCGCGCAGGCGTCTGCCGAAACGCAGGCCCTTACCGGCTTTGATTCGTGTCCCGTCTATCTCCAACTCGGCCTTTCCGTCGCCCCAGTTCTTTATTACAAAAGCCGGATTAACAACCGGTGAGTCTTCGCTTGCATTTAGGCGAAATTTTAAAGCCCTTTCGCCTGACCCGCTGCGGTTTATGTAATAGCAGCGCTGGCCGAGCCGATAGCCTTCGTTTTCAAAACCATCCGAGAAGATTTCAAGTTTCGGAGCTTGCGCCCAGGAACGGGCAAGTGGAGCCAACTGGCCCGCGCTTTTGTCAGTCGTCATGCCGAAAAGCACAAACTGTTTCAGCGAGTTTTCCGTCCTTTCATTGAGCGGGTGGTCGGTCGTAAAAGGGTTTCCGGTAATACACGTACTTGACGGCCGACCGTCAACCATGTAAAGCTGTTTGCCGTCCGATGGCACCTGGTTCACCGGCCAGTGGTTCCACCAGTAAAAACAGTGCGGCCAAGGCTTGCCGTTGCCCTCCAGTGCCACCTCGCCCATCTCGGGATGAATAATCATAAACGGCCTGCTCTTCGCCTTTATGTTGTACTTCAAAATAACTGCATCTTCGATTTCCTTGCCCTCGGGCCAACCCGTCCGGGCCCAGGAAAGTTTGGATTCTTCTCCTTTAAGATTTGCAAGAGTAACCGCTTCAGGCTCAAGAATATCGGCGGGCGTAAGGCCTATCGGAATAATGAAATTGTCCTGTTCGTAAGAGTGCCACTCATCCAGACTTGAGCACCAGTGGGTAAGCTCCCTCGCTGCAACGCCGTCGGGATAAATGGTAAAGTAATCATCGCACCAGTCGCCCCAGCCGGTTATCGGGTCCACGTGGGCAAGTTCATATTTGATGTCATTCATCGCATGACGCCAGTGTATCACGATGCGGGCGTCGTGGTTTTCGATGACGCGCACCCGCGAGTACCGGCACTGCCGATCCATCAATGCCTCCTGGCAGCCCAACAGCCCGCTCGTCTCGCCGGCTTCGTGCATCAAGCCGATGTCGTTCTCAGAATACCACACCGGATAGCTGTTTATGCCATGCCAGTAAACTAACTTAAAAGGATACTCATCGAACATGACAACAACATCAACATAGTCTCCTATCGGCCAGGGCCGGTCGTAATCCTCGTCATATTCGAGCTTCGTAAAATACGCCCCAAAAGGTTTCGGCCCTTTCGGCCCGGTGGGGATTTTGCGAAAGTTCAGGGGCTGGATGGTCTCGGGTTGCACTTTCTTATATGCCTGCATCACTTCTGCCGAACTAAGCGCCCGGTTATAAATCTTGATTTCGTCCATCAGACCATCGAACGAATAATTGATGGGAAATGTAAAACGCGGCCGTTCCGTATGTGCCGGACGCATCTTCTTGGTATCGCGCCCGATGCGAAGGGGTGCATCCTCGGCAGGAGTAAACCCGCCGCTGACAGCAAGCTCGGCCTCCTGTTTGCCGTTGAGGTAGATGGTAATGCCCCTCGACTCGTCAAAAACGCCGACAAGATGAGACCATTTCAACAGCGGCACAACGGGTTTGCCCGGCCCGGTAAAGGGTTTTGGCGGCCCCGGTGTCCCTTCCAGGTTTGTCCAGGCCCGCTCATCTGAATTCCACTGGTGCTGCGTGTGCAAACCTGCAAAAGGCATCTTTGAATTACATTCATACCACTTGCCGCCAATTGAAACGCCTAAGCCAAAGCGCGCATCCCCGTCAACACCGAAATAGTAGCCCACCCCGTCCTGTTTTTGCATCACAATCGGACACCAGTTCCACGGATACGCCTGCGGAGCAATCCATGCCTCTATCGTAAATGACCCGGTCAGTCGGGGGGCATCATCGGCCTTGCGCACAATAGTAGTCGTATTTTCATCGAACTTGATGCACCTGCCCGAAACACCATCGGCATATTTGAAGTTGCCCCGAATTCTATCACTGCTCCCGCTTACACTATCGGTTGCAACATTACCTTCGGTGTCAAACTTCCACCACGCAGCCAGTTCCTCATCAGCCGCTGTTGCCAAAACCGGTAAAAATGCCACAACTGCAACGACCGCTAAAATGGAAATTGACTTTTTCATTTGTTTGTCTATTTAATTGTCTTGCCGATTGCCTGAGCCGATACGGCATCAATCTCTATTTCAAACAACAGGTCTTGGCGGCAAATGTCGCCGTGCGCCACCGCAATAGGCATATGAGGCAGATGGTTTCGACGGCAGTATTTATCCAACAGCGGCGAGTTTTCTATATCTTTGAAATAGGCGATAGCCCTGCTTGTATCCGCCCAACTCATCCTGCGCGACTGAAGGATTGCCCCCGCTACTTCCATCGTACGGGCAATCTGTTTTTGGACATCGCCGACATAGACCGTTTTACCGTCGGTCCCTATGCCCGCAGTACCGGATATATACAGCCTCCGGTGGTCGGGTAAAATAACTTCGACCGCTCTGCTGAACGAGCTTTTATAGTCAACCGCCGGGCACTGCAAAGGTGAGTCCACCGTGCGGATGCGGACATTATGACTATTCTTGGCCTTTATCGCGAAAACTTCAGCAACTACCGCTGCACCTGCAGGATTCGCCACGCCGACACCGGTACTTGCGGGCACTACCCCATCAAATACACCTCGCTCCGTGAAGAACTTATTGCGCACCATATTAAATTCGTCGTACCACGAAAGAATCTCGTTTATATAAAACCATGTGCGAACAACGTTGGAAAAGCTCATATCGATAGTGCCTAAAGCCCCTTCTATCTTTTCAAGTGTTGCCCGTGCTTGCCCTGCTCTTGAGCAGGAGGTATCAGTCGGTCGCAAATCGCCTAATAAGCAATACACTGCGTCATCATCCTCGAACACGCCGCCAACAATATGGCCGTCAAGCCGAACCGGCTGGACCGATATACCCGAAATAGCATACACTTGAGTACCAGTCAGATTTTTGGGGGCCAGCCCATAACCTTCTACCCACGTTACAGGCCAATCGACCGTCCCACAGGCTCGCGCTAAAGCATCCATACCACCGGCATATAGTTCACACCCGCCGAAGACATCCTGTGTTACAATCCCGGCATTGTGCCGGCGCAGAAAGGCACCCAAATTCTCGAACATCGAATAGTGCCCGCCATCCTTGCCGGGATGTGCGGTTATGTAGAACTTCTTGCAACACGGTCTTGAGACCGTAACAACGTCAAGCTCATCGGAAGCTATCTTCGTTATCTCAGCAAAGGCCTTATTATCTTGACTCATCTGGCTACCTTGTCTTACGAGCACACACGTATTACTTTTTCAAATGCTGTTATGCTCTGTTGACAACGTCTGAAAATTGTCATTCTGAACGGAGCGCAGCGAAGTGAAGAATCTCATTCCAGTCAAAAGTTAGAGATTCTTCGCTCACCTACGGCGAACTCAGAATGACATCTACAGGGCTTTCAACAGAGCTATGCTGTTACTAAAATTTAAGCCTCTATTGAGACATAACAAACTCAGCCAGGTCATTAATCTGCTCCTCACTCAGCGTTGAAGTCGTCCCGTGCTTGTCAGCCGGATTGCACTTTGTCAACACTTCCTTAATGGTCACCGCTCGGCCGTCATACAGATACGGCCAACTCCGCCACACTTCGACCAGGGTCGGCGTGTCGAACTCCAGACCCTCCTCCCTGCCTTTGCCCGTCCCGACATCATATTTTTTCATATCCGTGTACAACGGCGCAGGATGGCACGATGAACAACCGGCCTTTTCGAAGATTTCTTTGCCTCGCGCCGCTGCTTCGCTCAGTTTGCCACCCGCAAGATATGGACTCTGAACCGGCTCCAGAGATTTCAGATATTCATCAATCGCAACCGCGTCCGCTTCGGGACGCACCACGAACTGGATAAACTTTATTCCACTACGCACAGCCGTTTCAGCTTTATCACGAATTCCGGTAACCATTACCGGCGGCGTCTTATGGCTAAGAAGCAGGCTTTTGCTGTTCTTGGGATTACCCATGCCATCGTTGAGCAGGTCCCAGTTCAGCGCATCGGAGCGCGCTTGACCGGGGTGGCAGCTCGAACAGCTTTGCCACTGCTGAAAGCACATCGACGCATCATGAAACAGCATCTCACCCTTTCGCACGACAGTCACATCCTTCTTCGATCCGAGCGCAACCGATTTAACATCGGGCCGTTTCTGCGGATTGATTTCGACCACACCGAGGCTGTCCGAAAAATACTCGCCTGCAAACACCTTCGTACCAATGATAGCCAGGCCGCGCGGGCCTTTACTTTCAAGCCTGATACGTCGCCGCAGCCCCACCAGGAAAGCCAAGTCATTGGGAACATCAGTCGGGTAAGACAACGCACCTAAACTTTCTGATGACGTCTCGCCCTTCGCCGCCTTGGCCAGTTTTTCATGGAGGGCCGCGCGGTCAATCACACTCACCTCATGTGTGCCTGAATGTGTCACACAGATATATTTACCGTCACCGGTACACCCAACACCCCATGGGTTCGCCGCACCCAAGTCAATATCGTCTAAAAGAACCGTATTCAAAAGTTCTCGCTTCGATACGTCGATGATACTCAACGCGTTGGTGTTCATCCAGCCGCGCTCAAGCTGCGTCGTCGGCATCTGATATCGCCCGAGAATGTGGGTGGCGTATGCATATCGGCCGTCCGGGGAAACACATATCCCCCGCAATCCCGTGCTGCCGTTGGGAAGCTGAATATTATTGGCGACCTTTTTTGCAGAGGTATCTATAACTGAAATGACCGCTGCCGTGTACCCCCCATCCGCAGCGCCTGCCGACAGAAGGTTGGCCACAAACAGCAGTTTTCCGTCAGGCGTAACTGCTGCCGCTGACGGTTCCCGCTCAACAGCTATCTTTGCGACTTCCTTCTTCGAAGCCGTATCAATCACTGAAACGTTATTATCAAAGCGGTTACACACATACAACGTCTTGCCATCGGGGCTGACAACGACGGCGCTGGGTGTATGGCCCACCGGTATTGAATCCGCAACACTCTTAGTCTTGACGTCTATCACGCACACTTTACCTGCCGAAGACCCGCACACAACATACAAGCTTGACTGGTCCGGCGAAATCGCTATACCGCTGGGATTATCCGGCAGCGCTATTACCGACGTGACCCTGTTGGCAGCCACATCGAATACAGCTATCTGCTTGCCGGTAAATTCGGCAATATACAGGTTCTTACCTGCTTTGTCCGCCGTCACCGCACAAGGCGAAAGATAATCCCCACCGGCTGGTGCTATACTCACAAAACCTGCAACCACCAGACTCAAACACGCCCACAATACCGCCTTGTTCATAGACCGTCCCATCATGCTTTTTTTTGTTCCCGCCGGATTAATCTCAAAGCGCAAAATCTTTACGGGAATATAATCTTCGGGTCGGAATGCCTCACCCCGTCATTATCATGGAAAGTCCCATATTCGGAAACTATAGCGCCTTCCGGACCGCCGAACTGCCAATGTCTTGCTGTCTTTCTGTTGAGCTTGGTCGTTTCGCCGGGACGCAGGATTGTCTCATGACTGACCGATACGGTGCCGTTCATGTGACACTTCGGAATGACGGCCTTCATGTCCCTGGTGGGCTCACCCTCACCATAGACGTATGAGATCCCGTGTCGGACATGCCAGCCTTCCATCTTTGCCGGCCCTTTAGCCGTCTTCAAATGGTAATGCTCCGGAAGCATCTGGTTCGGCAACAGATACAGGTCCTGGCCAAGATAGCCGCTCTCTTGATCATTGAGGAAACCTATCGCACCAAGACCAAGTTTTGTGAACTCGCCCAGACTGTAGTCCGACACCCACAGACCTTCCCGAAGCCCATCAAAAACCGGATAGCCGTGATATTTCATCAGGGCGATGTATGCATCTTTGCCCGCCTCAACGTTGAACGTACCGTCAGCATTGTAGAACGAGGCATTATCGAAGGCCAAACCCGCTTTCTTAGAGCCCGTCTGCTTAGGACAGCCCTGCACCAATACCATGCACACCAAAGCTGCGGTCAGGACAATAACACCCAAACTTCTTTTTCTTTCCTTCATGTTTACTCCTTTCTGATTACTGATTGTTATTCGTGATACCTAACCCATGCAACCCATTTGAGGCGAGTCGTTTAGTATAATCACAACACATCACCATGTCAATATCTTACGAACAGCTTAACCGCATGGGGGGTCCTGTTTCGCTCCTCGGCCTCATCAGGGAGCCAGCCTTTAAGCCAGGCCTTGGCGCGATAAGAGAATTCGCCGTTGTGATAAAGGCCCTTGCCAAATACAATCCCAACGGCCCAGAGGCCTTTCAAAACCCGGACCACCTCTCCGCAATCCTGGACGCCCAAAAACCGGCTTTATGACTTTATAGGCTATAAAATAAGCATTAATAGCAGAATATTGCTTGCAATTGGAGGATAAATCCAGTATTATTATAGTGATTGGAATTGCAAAGATGTTTGAAGTCCGTTCATCTGACCGTGGAGGAAAAATGAAAACGGAGGCAGTCCTTTTGGTGTTCGTTTTGGGGGCATTGGGACAATGTATACCTGCATTTGCCTACGACTGGTCCACTAATTCCGGAACAGGTGATCCAAACAATCCATATCAGATCAGTACAGCCGAACAATTGATTTCAATTGGTTTAAACGACGTATTAATGAGCAAGTGTTTCGTTTTAACAGATGACATTAACCTGACCCCGGCATTACCGGGAAATGTTGTTTTCAATAGGGCCCTGATTGCACGGGACATGTACACTAATGACTGGTCTTTTGACGGCACCGCTTTTACCGGCGTATTCGACGGAAACAACCATAAAATAATCGGCTTGACTGTCATTAAAGCTGAAAGATTAGGGGGCTATCTTGGTCTATTCGGATATATAGGAGAGAACGGCCGGATTAAAGATCTTAATCTTGAAAATGCTTCGATCAACACCTACTGGTGGGGAGGTGTTTTAGCCGGGTTAAGCTACGGTAGTATTAGTAACTGCTCAGTTACAGGTGATGTCTTTGGCGTTGATATAGGCGGCTTAGTGGGTTTTAACGAAGGGACTATTTTTGGTTGTGATGCTGATGTTATATCTGACGGATATTGGCATGTTGGCGGATTGGTTGGCTATAATAAGGCCGGTTCAACGATATCCCATTGCACTTCAAATGGACAAGTCTATGGCGATTCATCTGATGTTGGTGGCCTGGTAGGAAAAAATTACGGTAGTATTTCTAATTGTCGTGCAACAGGAGATGTTACCTGGATCGGAAGTGGCCAATACGATTCTGGATATGGAGGTCTTATAGGGGGAAATGAAGGAGTTGTCAGCTTCTGCTCTGCCACTGGTAATGTCAGCGGGAAAGGAGGTGTTGGAGGTTTGGTAGGAAGCTGTAGAAAAGGTACAGTAGGAAGCGAAAAAGTAGTTGTATCAACGAGTTATGCCACTGGTAATGTCAGTGGAAACACAAGTGTCGGTGGCTTGATAGGTAGTACTTCTGAAGCTACTGTTTCAAATTGCTATGCAACAGGTCCTGTCGAAGGCAATGACTATGTTGGGGGTTTGGTTGGAAGTGGTAATTACCATGGGGATATAACAAATTGTTATGCTGCAGGTAATATCAATAGTACTGGCGAAAATATTGGCGGTTTTATAGGTCGCAATGGCTATGATGGTGAGGTGTTAGGATGTTTCTGGGATGCAGATGTACAAACTTATGGTGTAATTGATAGCATTGGAACAGATGTGGGAGATGTGGCAGATGTTTATGGTTTATCAACAGGAGCAATGTGCGACCCGAATACGTTTCTTGATGCCGGCTGGGACTTTGTCGGGGAAACTATAAATGGACCAAACGATATCTGGACGATATGGGAGGGGGCATATTATCCGAGGTTGGCATGGGAGAATCCACTGTCAGGTGATTTTAGTATCGACAAAACGTGGATGTATCAGAATGTACTCACCTCAGAGAATTCAAAGTTGACCGCGGACGTCTTTATTACAGACGATCCTCTGTCTAACAGCAGCTATACATACGATTGGGAGATTATTTTGCCGGACGATGTAACAATAGCGCCCACAATAACAGCCGGCGGCGGATTTAGTGACCCGTGCTGTACGTTCGCGGCACCTTCCTGTAATGAACCCGATGGCATATCAGATTCAGGCCAGTCCTTTACAATAAGGGTAACCGTTACCGGTGAAGATCACGGCAATATCGGTATAGCAGAGGCCGAGTTTGGGATAGCTCTCTTAGGTGATGCTAATAACGATGGCGTGGTGAACGTTGCCGACCGCAGTATCGTAAACGCCTTCTGGCGATTAGGCGCCGCGGGGCCCTTTACCTTCGATGACTGCAATGTCAACGGCGATACCGCTGTGAATGTAGCTGACCGCAGTATCGCAAATGCCGTATGGCGGGGCGTGCTCGGCCAAAACTCTGTAAGTGCCCCATGTCCCTTCAGATAGTTCCAGCAACTTTGTCTTCTGACCTCTGTCTTCTGTCCTCTGACCTCCGTCCGTGTAAAGTTTTTACCGCCCCGTATGGAATACTTACACCAAACCACCCTTCGGCTTGCCGTATCAGCTCCACAATCAGCGTTTTAGCCTCAAAAACCGCCGTATCGCCTCGAGATGACCCTGTTTTTTCCACTGGCACGCTTATTGCACTCGCTCCGCTTCAGTTTGCATACTGCGCTCGCGATACGAACGCGCAGCCGATGGTGTACTGCCATAATGTTTCAAAGCGGAAAAGATGGATAAAGAAGCAAAAAACGTGTTTGATAAAGCCTCAAAGGCGCCAACCGCTTCTGAAGTCTTTGCAAAGGAGCCAAAGAAGGACCTTTCAGCTCGTGATGTCTTCGGAGGTGACGACAAGCTCTATGAACTACTCGAAAAAGCCGCTCGGACCAACATCATCGCCCACACGGGCCGGGCCGCGGCAAGAGTCGCGTCTAAAATCCCTTCACCTACTCACATCATTCTTGTTGTCAACATCCTCGTAATTACCGCCATCCTGGTTTACCTCGTGCTAAGGCCCCCAGTCGTGGGGACTGCTGCCGCACCGCCAAGAGCACAAGAGCCTTCACTAACGACGCAAAGCGTAACTCAAGCTCCCCACGCACGCCCCGCCACTCTTGCCCCCCAGCCACCGGCCATCAGCAAACGAACCGCCGCTGCACTGGAGAAAGCAAGTTCATGGCAATTAGCCGAACAGCTCTACAACGACCGCAAATACAACCAGGCTTACCACGTATTCAATGAGCTGGCTGAAAAGCTGGCAATAAACATACCCGCTGACGAATTCATGAGAGACTTCTTCAGGTTGAAAATGGCGTTATGCCTGCAAAACACACAAGACCGCCAAAATCTAAGCGCTCTTTTCACGGCGGCCCTCACAAGCCGTTCACCCGTCGTTAGAGCACTTGCGAACTACCATCTCATATTCACTGAAAATCGCAACAAGCAATACGCCAGCGCCAGAAGCAGGGCATACCAGACACTGTCACTGTTAAAGGCCTTCGAGGACAAGCTGCCGGCTACTTTTGAAGCAGACTGCTACTTTATGCTTGCTGAAGCCCTTACAAGGCAAATCCTTCTGTTAAATAATGTGCCGGATACCCTTCCCGGCCAGTTCTGGGCCGACACGCTGGCCATCGAGTCAATACCACAAATGAGCCAGGATCAGCTTCGCTCGTTTCTGCTGGCCGGCATATACCGCCTCAGCGCCGGTGCCGTCAGCCCCAAAATAGAAAAACGAGAGCACCTGGGAGTCGGTGCACAATGGTCGGTTTTGTGCATGGAGGCGCCTCTCGAAGAAGTGCTCTCACGATTCGCCTCAGCGGCGAAGCTTAACGTAACTTGGCGCAATATCGATGGCGATATTCGCACAAGACCTACAACTTTATATCTGCCCACAGCATCCGAACAGCTCGTTACCGAAGTTGCTGCAGGCGCCGCCGGACTGATAGCACACTTCGACGGCGATAACATCACAATACACAACGCCGACATTTACACCGACCTCGCTGAACAAAAACAACTGCTCACCGCTGAAGCTGTCTCCGCATGGCGACGATTCCTCCTGAGATATCGCGGCGACCATCGCACACCCAACGCACACTACGCTATCGCACTGTTGCACGATTACGCCGGCGAGACCGCCACCGCATTGGGCGAATACAGGCTCGTCGCCAGCGGATACGCACACAATCCGCTCGCACCTTTTGCACTCTTAAACGCCAGCAAAATCAAAACCAACATACGCGATTACACCGGAGCAAGAGAAGACCTCAACCAAATCCTCATACAGTACCCCGAGTGCAAACTCGTTGACCAGGCATCGCTCTACCTCGCAGAAGCAACCATGGCCGGCGGCCTCTACGACGAGGCCGTAAAAATGTTCCACAGGGTGTACAACTTCGACCTGAACACCGAATCACAATGCGAAGCCGCTTACGGACTTGGCAGATGCTTCTATGAAAACAAACAGTTTGAAAAAGCGGTGAAGTGGCTCACACATGCCATTAACTCAACCGATAATGCACAAGACCACCGCCTGCAGCCGGCTTACTTCATGCTCGGAAAAGCTAACGTTGAGCTGAAGAACTTCAAAAATGCCTCGTTGGCTTTCAGAAACGCTCTCGAAAACTCGCCGCAAAAAAAAGAATACATCGAGGTCACTCTCGAACTGGTCCGAAGCGAATTCGAACAGCAAAATTTCGTCGTCGCCCTGAACATTCTTGAAAGCATCCCCGTCTCACAACTTTCACAGGAACATGTCTGCCGCGTATTGCTCGCAAAGACCCGCATACTGCGTGCCCTGGACCTCAACGATACGGCGATTTCACTGCTTCGTCGCAGAATAGAATTCATTGCGGATTCACAGATCAGAGCGGGGCTTAACTTCGAACTTGCTAAGTGTTTTGCAGCTACCGATGACTTCAGAATCGCACGGAGAAAACTTACTGACGCTCTTATTAATCTGCCGGCTGGTCTCCCGGCCCGGCAAGCCAATCTCCTTCTCGCTGAGGTCTCTATGAAACTGGGCCAAAACGAGCGCGCAAGAGACGTTTGCCTGCAGCTTCTAAGAAGCCCTGATATCGACGATGAAATACGGCGCGAGGCACTAAATCTGCTCGGCCGAATATATACCGGGCTAAATCAGCACAACAATGCAGCCTTGGCCCATGCCGGGCTATTCGAATTCGACAAAACAGGAGGCACGGCACAATGAAAACGGTCTCGCCAAAATTCCGGTTTATCCTTATGGCTGTCGTCATTAAACTCGCCGGCTCCATTGGCTGTGCGCAAACTCTTGCGGCACCGGACCAAACCGATGACATAATCAATAACTCGCAAGTCGCCCGCTGGAAATTACGTCAGGCCGGTATCTTGTCTATCGGCGCCCTTAAAACCTCCGATTCGAAAGTTCAGCTCCAACAGGTCGTAGAGCACATACAGGCGCTGAAACCGCCGAAACCAAAGCCTCCCACTGCCGCCGACATTCAGCCGGTCCAACCTGCTCAGCCCACCACCGCTACGCAACAGCAGGCCTCTGCACTGTCGAAACCGGACAAAACACAAACCCCGAAAGTCCCCGCCACTGATAACACTCAGCGCGCCCTCGCCGCCCTGATAAATAATCCGTCCGGTGTCCTTGACCCTTTGGCCGTGGCTGAGGCCCTGTTTCAGCGCGGAAACCTGAAAGACGCCGCAAAATTTTACAAGCTCGCTCTCCAACGAATGGCTGACAAAACCGAACATCCAAATCGTCCGTGGGTGCTGTTTCAGGCCGCCAGCTGCATTCGACATGATGACCCCACAGGAGCCTACCAACTTTATCAGCAGCTAATAACCGAATACCCCGCCTCTGACTGGACCGCCGCGGCGCATTCCCAGCGGCAGGTTATAACATGGTACCGGCAGAACAAGCCCAAAAAAATACTGGAGAAATACATCGGTGACCCGAACAGTCTGTGACAATATAAGTTATAATGTCCTGATAATAGACAACGACCAAAACACAGCTCGTGTCCTCCTTGAGACCTTTGCGCACAGGGGCATACGCGGAACCGTCGCACCAGACGAAAAGAAGGCCCTCGAATACCTCAACCAAAATTACTGGAACATGGTATTCGCCAGCCACAAATTCGCCGCATTTGGCGCCGGCCAAAACGGCAACGGACAACTGCTGCGCCGCATAAAAGCCGACCGTCCCGAGCTGCCGGTTATAATGATAAGCGAGGCCGACTCGGCACAAACCGCACTCGATGCGATAAGGGCCGGGTATGCGGAATTTCTTGTCAAGCCGGTCACACCAAAACACACCGAAAACATCCTGGATATCTATCTTCCCAACCACAAAACCCAGACCATGGCCGCAGCTCACGATGGGACCAAATGCCTTTACAATATCATAGGCGCAAGCTCGTCCCTGGCTCAAGCCGTAACGCTGGCAAGAAAAGTGGCACCAACTTCCGCTCCCGTTCTTATCACCGGCGAAAGCGGTACCGGAAAGGAACTCATCGCCCAGCTCATACATAATGAAAGTCAAAGGGCCCGCGCTCCATTCGTCAAGGTCAACTGCGCTTCATTGAGCGACTCACTTCTCGAAAGTGAACTGTTCGGCCATGAAAAAGGAGCCTTCACCGGTGCCGCCGGCCGGCACAGGGGCCGATTCGAAAGAGCCCACGGCGGAACACTGCTGCTCGATGAAATTACCGAAACCAGGCCCGCCTTCCAGGCGCAACTGCTCAGAGTAATTGAGCAGATGGATTTTGAACGTGTCGGAGGAACCGAAAGCATAAACGTCAACGTCAGAGTCATAAGCACAACAAACAAGGACATCCTCCGTGAAGTCGAAAAAGGCCGATTACGCTCCGACCTGTACTACCGAATTGCCGGGATAAGACTTATCGTACCACCGCTGAGGGAACGCAAAGACGACCTGCCACTGTTGATATGGCACTTTGTCAACCAGTTCGCACACGAAGCCAAAAGACCCATAACATCAATCGACCCCGTAATGCTCGACGTCTTTGCAAAATACCACTGGCCCGGAAACATCCGCCAACTAAGAAACATCCTGCGGACTTCCATCATATTGGGCTCAGGACCGACTCTGACACTGACGGACATCTCCTGGCTCCTCGATGAGTTACAGCCGCCCTCTCAGGCCCACAACCTTGACCTGTCGTCACTGGTCGGCTCAACACTCGCCCAACTCGAAGAACGGGCGATTCTCACTACGCTTCGTCATACCAGCGGCAATCAGACTAAAGCTGCAAAGGTTTTGGGAATCAGCGACAGAACGTTAAGAGACAAAATGAAAAGATATCGCTCGCGGCAGGAATTGCAACTGACGGGCACAGCGCGAACACCAACCAGCAAGTTTGGAGAACAACAAAATGGCAGATGATGAAGAAAAAAAGGAACAGGAGTCAGAAAAAGAGCAAAAGCCCAAGGCCGAAAGCAAAAAATCTGCCGGCTTTAGACTCTTCACCTGGCTCATCCTCGGAGCCGTCGTAATCGCCGGCTCTGCCGGCGGCTTCGCACTGGCACAGCTTCTGGCCGGTGACGGCTCAGACTCGCCCCGGCAGGGCGAAGCTGAAGGAACCCGGGCCGATATGACTGGCGAAAACAATACCGTCAATGACATGCTTGTCGACAAACCAAAAGGCGAAAAACTCTGGCCTTTTGATCTCGAGCCGGTCATAGCGAACCTCGATGAGCCGGGCGTAACACGTTACGCAAGGGTAACAATAACGCTCCAATTAAGCCCGCAAATGGACCAGGAAAAAGGCGTTCTTTTCCTTGAGGAGAAAAAACCAATCTTGAGAGACTGGCTCACAACGTATATCGCCGGCCTTAACCTTGAACGGGTCAGGGGTACCAGAAACCTCAGCCGAATCAAAAGAGAACTGAGGGACTCCTTCAACGAACTGCTCTTCCCGGAGGGCAAACCATTTGTTCATAACATTCTTTTCAAGGAGTTCGCTATCCAATGACAAGCCCGCTCGAAGATAAAAATTTGACCCGCGATAAGCTCCGTCAGCTCATCGCCTCGGTAAGAAAGCACGTCCCCGCCGAACAGGTACAGCCCGACGCCGCCCAGTACAACTGGCAACGGCCCTATCACTTCAACTCCGACCAGTTTGCCGTGCTGGATGTCTTCGCGAAAAAACTCGCAGACCAAATTGCCAAGACTTTCAATACCCTCTGTCAGGGCGACTTCAGTGTCACAATAGCTTCCACCAGCCAAATCTACGCCTGCACAATCGCCGGTAACGTTTCAACCGAACAGCACGAGCATTATTTCCTGCCATTCACCACAGACGACAATAACCAGTGCGGATTCGTCAGCATCTCCCCTGAAACTGCCCCCGTGCTCGTCGGACACATGCTCCGCGACTCAGACATCGGCGCCCGCGAAGATAAGAAACTGTCCGAGCTTGAAGAGTCCATACTAATGGACGTCACTATCGCTATGGTTGACGCTCTCGCCACCACCTTGAAGGAAAACTCCGGACCCGTTATCCAGAAGTCTTCGAACATCATAAAGGGTAAATGGCCACTCGATTTCGATGACTTTAAAGACCTCACCAGCATCACTGTTACAGCGAATCACCCCGATGGAACCACTGAGCTTACGTTTATAATACTCTCAGACATCTTAGAACCCGTTCTGGGCATTAAAGCAAGACCTGACCAGGAGTTCTCGGCTCGGGAAATCCGCAATATGATCCTGCAAAGCATGCGTGATGCTCCGATTGAAGTCGCCGCTCAGCTCAGTTCCGCATCAATGTGCCTTGGCGACGTAATGAACCTGTGTGTCGGCGACATATTACTGCTCGAAAAAAAAATCGACGAGCCTATTGAGGTGCTTCTGAACGATCGTCGGACTTTACGGGCCTATCCCGCCACTTCATCCGGCAAATACGCTATTGTAATCGCGCCGCCTGACACCGAATAATTATCAAAATAAAATCAAAGGGAAATAGATAACATGGCTAAAACAGAAGAACAGACTCAGGAAGAACAGACGGAAGTTAAGCAGCAGACCGAGGCGCAAAACGCCGAGTTCGCAGAAGCCCAAGATACCGGCCCCGCACCCGGCGAAGAAAACCTCGACATCCTGCTCGACATAAACATGCCCATCTCCGTAAATCTCGGCAAAACAGAGGTCCCCTTCCGAAGATTACTACAACTCGCTCCGGGCTCGGTACTACAGCTCGACAAAACAATCGGACAGCCCGCCGAGCTTTACGTTCAGGACATAAATTTCGCCACCGGAGACGTCGTCATCGTGGACGGCTGCTTTGCCGTAAGGATAAAGGAAATAATAGGCACGGAACAGCCCGAGCTGGTCGACGAACAGCAGCAATAGCAAAAATTTCTTTACTCGCCGCCAGGGGCCGCCCCTGCAACGGTCTAACGGAAAGAATATGGCAGATACGGACAAACAAAACGACATAGGGTTGCTTACCCAGAAGTTAGCTTCAAAGAGCAACTTTATTTTTGCTGCAGGGCTTGTTGCAGTCCTCGCCACTCTCTTGATACCACTGCCTACGTTCCTGCTTGACATAGGCCTGTCATGCAGTATATCCCTTGCCATAGGAATTTTGATAATCGTCCTCGGAACGAACGAGCCCGTCGAAATGTCCACATTCCCGTCCCTGCTGCTTATCACCACACTATTTCGTCTCTCGCTCAATATCGCCACCACCAGGCTCATCCTGCTACAGGCCGATGCGGGCACCATTATCGATACATTCGGCAACTTCGTCGCCGGCGGAAACCTCGTCGTCGGAATGGTCATGTTCATAATCATCGTCGTCATACAGTTCGTCGTCATTACAAAAGGTGCAGGCAGAATCAGCGAAGTCAGCGCAAGATTCGTACTCGACTCAATGCCAGGCAAACAAATGGCTATTGACGCCGACCTCAACGCTGGAAACATCACCGACGCAGAAGCACGAACACGTCGCGAGGATATCGTAAAGGAAAGCGAATTCTACGGTGCCATGGATGGTGCCAGCAAATTCATCAGCGGAGATGCAAAGGCCGGCGTTATAATCACCGCCATAAACCTTATCGGCGGAATAATACTCGGATACACACGCGGAATGACCATTCAAAACGCCATAAGGACATACTCAATACTCTCAATCGGTGACGGACTCGTAAGCCAGATACCTTCAATCATCGTCGCCGTAAGTTCCGGGTTTCTCATCAGTAAAATCAGGTCCGAAAACACCGTCAGCTACGAACTGACCAGGCAACTGCTTAAGAAGCCACAGCCAATTGGTATTGCCGCCGTCGTAATCGGTGCATTCGCATTTGTCCCGGGCTTCCCGAAAACACCTTTCCTGGTTATTGCCGCGGCCTGTGGATATTTTGCATATTCAACAAAAAAAATGGGAGAAAAACTCCAACCCGAGGACAAGGCGCCTTCCGAAGGGGCCGCCCTCGACCAGGCTCCACTTGAGGAGCTTCTGGATGTGGACATCCTCTCCATTCTGGTCGGCGTCCGACTAATCACCCTTGTTGACCCAAGGAAGAAAAGCAGCGTCTTTGAACGAATCGGGGCGCTGCGAAGAAAAATTGCCCAGCAGCTCGGCGTCATCATCCCCCTTGTCAGACTTCGCGACAACATCAACCTCGAACCAAATGCCTATGAAATACGTCTCTACGACCACGTAATTGCCGCCGGCAACATCGAACCGGACAAGTTCCTCGCCATGGATTCTGGAACCGTTCAGAAAACCGTCAGAGGACAGCCGACTAAAGAACCTGTTTACGGACTGCCCGCATTGTGGATTACTGCCGCTGACAAAGAAAATGCTGAACTAAACGGATACACCGTAATTGACCCCGAATCCGTCCTCATCACACATCTGTCGGAGACCTTAATCAGACATGCCCACGAGCTGCTCACACGCGAGGACGTCCAGCAGCTCGTTGACCGCCTCCGACAAACTCAGCCCTCGCTTGTCGGAGAAGTCGTTGGCGAGCTCGTCTCGGTCGGCCTGCTACAGCGAGTGCTGCAAAACCTGCTCAAGGAAAATATATCCATCCGCGATCTGACACTTGTACTCGAAGCACTCGGCGAAAACGCCTCCAAAACCAAAAACGCCGCCCTCCTAACGGAGGTCGCCAGGAAAAAACTCACCAGGACAATCACAGAACAGTACAAAAACCCCACCGGCAACATTACCGCTATAACGTTCGACCCCACACTCGAGCATCACCTTGTATCAACATTAAATCAGCAGGCCGAAACAATATCGCTTGCAATTCCGCCGGAAATGGCAATCGAACTCAACAAGAAAATCGCAAACGCATGGAAGTCGGCCATGGACAAAGCCTTCGACACTGTGGTCCTGTTCTGCGACGCCAGAATCAGACCCGCCGTATTCGACATGATAGAAAGAAGTATACCCAGGCTGCCCGTCGTAGCCTACGACGAAATAGTGCCGGGAGTCGAGATTGAGCCTGTACAAACAATATCTCTAACTGAAACTGCCGCTCTAATCTCGGCCCGGACCCAGCCTGTCGGAGTATGACCTTGAAATAGACTAATAAGTCAGAGGAACCCGAAAGTGAAAACATTTATCAGGTCTATTGCGACACCCTTTGCCGTGCTCATCTTCTTCGTAATGGCCATCGTCGGCTGGTGCAGCGGCCTCTCACCTGCAACATCTTGCTCGAGAGCCGTCATAGGTGCAATTATCACATACATCGTTTTCTCCTGGGCAGCCAAAGGCGTGATGAGCATTATCATAAATGAAATTGTTGAAAGCCAACTCAATAAGGCAAAGCAGAAAGATAAGCAATAATGTCTCTCGAAGCTCAACAGGTTGTTGATTTAGCCGATGCTGCTGTCGACCAGCGAACAAAAGCGAGGCGGCGCAAGCCGCCCGAACAAAAGCCGACGCCGCCCCGGCAAGACGTCGTCGATACCGCCTCGCCGCTCGGCCAAAATCATTTGAAGGATGCGGCCGTAAAGGCATACACACGACAGACAAAAAAAATACGCGCCGACAAGCTCATCGTCGAATTCCTGCCGATGGTACACAGGATAGTTCATCAGGTCGTTTCGTTTTTGCGTCCCCCTCTGTCCAACGAAGACCTTGTCTCCGCCGGAACTATAGGCCTTGTAAAAGCCGCGCGGGATTTCGACCCCTCACGCGACGCCGAGTTCAAAACCTACGCATACATCCGCGTAAGGGGGGGCATTCTTGATGAACTCAGGAGCTGGTCGTTTACTCCTGTTGCCGTCAAAAAGCAGTTTGACCGCGCCCGGCAGCTCGCCCGCCAAATCATCCAGCAGACCGGCAGGACGCCTTCCGACGAAGAGCTTGCTCAAAAGCTCGGCATCTCCGTCGAGAAGATGTACAAGCTCTTCGAAGATGCCCGCGCAAAGCATTTTCTTTCCATCCACGGCATGAGCGACGAAGCGCCTCCGTTAGGCTCGACGCTCGCAGACGCCGGTACTAAGCAGCCCGGCGACAGGCTGGAACATGCCGAGCTGGTCGCCGAATTGACAAAACAGATTCAGCAGCTCCCCCCCAAGCAGCGCAGAATCATTATACTGTACTATCACAAAGAGCTTACCATGAAGCAGGTAGCACAGGTTTTGAATATTACCGAATCTCGCGTAAGTCAGTTGCACGCCGGTGCATTATTCAAGTTGTCAGCTAAGTTGAGGCAATGGGATGACACCCGATCCTGAACAACGGTTTACTCCTTTGGAGCCTTTGGGCCAGGTTGAAAGCCTCACGCAGGTCAGCGAACGCGTGGCAGGAAAAAAGGGCAAGGAAAACAAACGCCGTCGAAAACGCAAGCCCAGGCGACAGATTGACGAACAGCTCTCGGACGAGATTGCAAATGAACAAGACGCCCAAAACGACGGCCACATTGATTTTCGCGCGTAGCTGTAGATGAAGAATTTTTATAAATGCCGAAACATATAAGAGTATTAAAAAGCAACCAGGTAAAGGTGAGTGGGTCTGTCCGCCTGACTCCGGAAGCTGCTGTTGCCCCTGTCAGGACCGCGTTTTCCGCCGGGGCGGACACCCCACAAGCCGATGCCACCCCTCAGTCCGCACGCATAGTCGAAAGCAACAGCGCCTGCGCCGTTATCGAGGTAATTTGTTCTTGTGGCAATAAGAACCACGTGCGGTGCAACTATGCCGACGTTGAAAAATCCGAAAAATGATACCGTAAAAGCAAAAGGAACCAATTATGCGAGTTAAACAAATGATAATAATGTTTTTCATCCTGGTGACAATAATGCTCACCGGCTGCAGGCTCATCGATGAACCTATCGCCATTGAAGTCGGCTTGCCGCCCCAGCCGCAACCGGCCTTTGCAGCGACTGTGGCCGATGAATCCATCGAACGCCGTTTCACCGACTCCGAAACCGACTCGACCGATGCCGTCCAAAGCGCGCTTATGTGGTCTCAGAAGTATGAGGAGCTCTCCGCAAAGGCCGAAAAGCTCAGGGAAGAGAAAAACACCCTCGTCCTTGAGAACACCAACCTCAAGCACAAGTTTGCCCTGCTCGGTGCCGAGCTCGACCGCGCGAAAAAGGAGCTCGCCGAAGCCAATAGCTTCCTCCATCAGATGCAGATAGAGCTTACAAATTGGAAAAGTGACGTCCTCGGCTTTCGCGATGAGATGCGAAACGCACAGGCCGCCCAGTTGGAGGCCCTGCACAGGGTACTGCGAATCTTGGGCGCAGAGCCCGTACAATCAACCGAAACCCAACTGCAAACTCAGCAGCCGACCGAATGAATAATACAGAATGGATTGAAACAATGAATAAACCGAAGAAAATTGCCGATTGTCATTCCGACCGAAGCAACGCGCAGCGACAGGGTGGCAGCGTCAAGCGAAGCTTGGCGATGGTCTTTCCCTGTCATTCTGAGTTGTCTCATTGTCATTGCGAGGCCTGCAACGCAGGCCGCGGCAATCTCAACCCCAATATAAAATATAAAATATCAAATCTAAAATCCTCACGCTTTGCGTTTCCCAAACCATTGCTCCTGATGGCCGTGATGATAATACCCCTGGCAAGCTGCACATTATACAGACCTGTCACCGGCGAGACCGGCCACTATTATATAAACCCATACGCCGATTTCTCCACCGTCGGCAAGACAGTGGTCTTTGAACTCGACAACCTCTCGACCCGTCCCGAGCTTTCAACAAACCTTACCGAGGCCATCACCGAGGCCATTCGCAAAAGACACCTGTTCAGCCTGAGCACCCTCTATCACGCAGAACCCGCCTGGCGAAAGCTCGATTTGAACGGCAGCTCATCTTATTCGTTAGAGGAGCTTTCAGTCATCCGCCAACAGTCAAAGGCCGATGCCGTCCTGTTTGGCCGCATCACTCAGTATCATCCTTACCCACATCTGCTGGTGGCGCTCCACTTAAAGCTGATTGATTTGCGAAACGGCAAGCTCCTCTGGGCCACCGAGCAGGTCTGGGACAGCACGGATAAAAGGGTCGAACGCAGAATGAGGCTCTACTTCAACACCCGGATGCGGGCCGGCTTCCAGCCTCTGGACTGGGAGCTTCTTATCACAAGCCCGCGGGCCTTCAATAACTTCGTTGCCTCCGAGGTCGCACAGACCCTCCCGCGCGCCAGCCACTACATGAAACGCCGACCTGCGTCCGAAAACGTCAGGCGCCCTGCGGCAAGTGCGACGATTTCGAAAAAAACATTGCAAATTCCACAAAAAACATTAAAGTTTAGCCCCGAACTTGCGAAAATTGGGGCATCAGTAACTCTTTGAATAAACAGGGAAATTAGCGATGCCAATCGACATAACGAACAATATCGTTTTTGACGCCGGCGGCAGCGGCCTTGACCCGTCAAAAAAGCCCGATTTAGACAAAACTTCCCAAGCCGACGCCGCCGACAGCACCTTGCGCACCGAGTATGAACCCTTCATCCGCAAGGCCGTTGAATTAGAGGACACTGACTCACAGGCCGTTGCAGAAGCTAAAGAGGCCCTCGAGTCCGGCCAATTAGACACTCCCGAGGCCGCCCAATCCGCCGCTGAAAATATTTTAGAGACCGGCATTTGATTAGATACCCATCGGCCGGCCACGGACGGACGGGCCGAAAAACATAACGGAGTATGATACATAAAACTTGGCGAGGAATGATGGAGCAAGTCACACCACTTCTCCGCAGCCTCGCCTTTTTTCTACACACAATAGAAACTGCCACAGAGTACACCGAGAGGGCAGAAATTCTTAGACGCAGATTACGCAGATTTACGCAGATTGTTTTTTGTCTGCTTGGTGTACTTGAGATGAGCTTTCTTTGATACAAGCATCACGAAAGCTAATCACTGCGTCCACAGGCCAACAAGTTGGCCTATTTGTGAGCAGACAAAGCTCCACGCTAAAAAAATTAGGGATCATTCGGAAAATTTAAATACGCGAATTCGCCAAATAACTCCAGGGCTTTTTTGTCGTAGGCCTTTGCGGCGTCGATCTCGCTTTTGAAGTAGCCGAGGTGGATACGTCTTCTATTAAAAGTGATACGCGCCTGGAAGATATTTTTGGCTTTGCACCACGTGACACCCTTGTATTTTGAAGTGCTGCCGCGGGCGGACCGTTGGTTTCGTAAGTTTTCGGGCAGCGTGCAAATCCGCAGATTGCTCCTTCGGTTATTCAGCCCATTGTGATCTCTATGGTCAACCAGTAAGTGCTTGGGTGCCCTCATAATCTCCCGGTGCATCCGGAGCGTCTTTCGGTTTGCGGATCTTGCCGCATAGTACGTCCGCCTGTCCTTCACCGCATACCATTTATGCTTAGAGAGCCGGTCGTAATCGGCGGCATCAACTATCGTAATCTTGTCCTGCGTTAATTCAATCAGTTTAGCCCCCTCTAATAATGCCTCGGCGACTTCGGCTGACAGTAGCTCGCGTGAGGCCTCAAATTTGTGGCACGAGTCGGCATGGAGGACCGCGCACCAGATACCTTCGGCATCGGTTTTACGGTCGCAGATAAGGGTCGCCTCATGCAAGCCCGTCAGCGGCCGGGAAAAACGACAATTTTCACATACCTTCTCTGTCATTTCTTTTGTTCTAATCATTTTTGAACCTCCAAATTCTTAACTCAATTGTCAATAGAAAATGCTTGTCCCGCACTTAATGCGGGATCTAACTAAAAACTAAGAACTAAAAACTAAGTTTTGCCGGCTCTGCCGGCCGTAAGACGTGCCACGCTGTGGCTTAAAGACGTGCGGTTCTCCGCTGCCGTTTGCCTGCTGGCAAACTGGCGGGTATTATACCCGATTTTTTGCAAATTACAAGCACTTTTTTAGATTTATTTCAAATTAGTTTTGCCTGTTTGCTAACTATATAACAGTGCTGACCTTACGAAATGGCAAATTTCAAAAAAATTTATCGATTCCACACCTGCCCCAACGGGGCGACATATAGTAACCCAGGGCAAGCCTTTAGCCCTGAGCGCAGTCGAAGGGGACCGTAGGGAGTCGAATGGTGAAGCGCAGCCCTGGGTAACTAAGGCCCCCAAAAACAAAAAGCCCTGAAAGGGCGAAAGAAAATACCGCTGCGAAATTGGGCTAAAAAACCCGCTAAAAATCGCAAAAATTTTGTTGACAGAGGGATTGACTTCCCTTAATATAAGTTATGGTCGTTAATATGGCTCTTGGAAAAATAAAACTCTTTTGAAAGGGCATGGAAAATATCTTAGTTTTTGCTTGACATTCCGGCGATTTTTGAGTAATATATCTAGTATGGTGACACTATATTATATCTTGAGATTAAAAGCCTGAATTCGGGATAATTTTTAGAAAGATAATTTGTGTTTGCAACCTGATTAGAAGACGATATATTAAGGGTTTAGAAAACTCATAAAAACTGTAAGATTCGGTTCTGGAATTTAGAAATTGGTTATTTGAATTCATTTCGAGAGAGTGGCGCGCATGGGAAAGAAAAAGGAGAAGTTCATATCCGGTCAAGAAAATGAAGAACAGTTCGCGAAAATCTTGTCTCTTCTGACGAGCTGGATAAAAGCAGGAATAGTTGACATAGAGGTCGACTCAGATGGAGATGTTGATATTGATTGCCCGAGTGAAATGCGGGATTTGTTGGGCTCCCAAATCCCGAATGGCTTAACACATGATAATGTGGTTTCGATTATTGAATCTGAGATACCTGCACTAATAATGGCAGGTCTTTCGAAAGATGCAAAAGAGTGGCTGACAAGACGAGCCCCCGATGAATTATCAGATGAATCGGGGAGAATCGATTTAATGGTAAACCGAACTGAGAACGCGGTTAAGACCCTCTTAAGTAAGAATTTGAAAGAAAGATTATTGCTGAGAAAAGCATCTCCTTCATATGTCGTAGAAAACCTCCGATGGAATCAAAGCACATATCATCTGGAAACAGAAAAGAAGGAAAAGACTGATGTTCCGTATATATCATTGGAGATTACATTTACTAAACCCCGTTCAGGGAGGGTATTGATTGTAAACCCATCTGAAGGTGCTGTAGGTATGAAACGGACTGATGATATAAAGATAAATCTCGAATTGCACCGTGACGATGTAAAAAAAATAATTAAAAAGTTCAATAAGATTCTTGAGCGAACGACTCAAGATGGGTAGCAGTAGATCATGAAAAGAAGGACAAAAGACAAAAGAGAATATAACACTCTGGGAGAATATATCAGAAAGCTTTTTTCAATGCGTGAGGAGCATCCTAGTCCAACTATTCATTCCTATTATTACAAGGCGTTCCCGAGCAAAGAGAGCGCCTTTCAATTGATGCAAAAGGTATTTTATTACACTGGAGAAACGCAACTTTCTGAAGAGCAGGTTTCTTTGAAAAAGTTCCGTGATTTTCTGTTGACATATTCTTCTCATGCGAAGTACGAATGGAGCACTGGGACAATTGAAAGGTTGTCCCAAAAATTGAACCAGCTTGACAAACGAACGCTATCGCATAGTTCGACATTAGAAAAGCATGAGGCCAATATCGAGAGGCTTAAAGAGGGTAAGAGAGCATCAGTCGATGAGGAAGTCGTTCCACAGTACCTAAGTGAGGATTTCATAAAACTAATCGATCATCTTAGAAATCTCGAAGAAGCTGTGGGGAACAACTCCAAACTTCTCTACTATTTAATGGAAGCTGAAGTTGTGTTAGGTGAACTTGAAGAAAAGGCTCGATGCACGGATAGAAAATACGAAGCCCGACTTTCAGCGTCCTTACGGGATATATGTAGGCTTCACGAGCCGAGCAACATTTCAGAAGAACAGATAAACGTGTTTGCAGCGAGCAATCGCGCGTTAATGGATGGCTGGGGCAAACTAAATAGAGAGAAGTTAGCTTGGATTAGAAGCGAATTGTTGAAAGTTGGACTAACTTGGCTGCCTGTTACTGATAAGGCGGCAAAAGAGGTTTCAAAAGCACAAAGTATGACTGAGTAGGTTGGTTTTATGAGGGGTCTCTTTCTCGACACAGCTACGCAGATTGCGCGGCATTGGCATTGTGAAAGGGAACAGAAAGAAATAAGTAGCCAACTTGATGGGCATAGCTTGTACTGTTCCTGGTATGTCAAATGTCAGTACAGAGCTACACTTCTGAATTCTATAATTTATCTCTATGCTCTTCTACTGCATCATAAAGATCTAAACAAAGCTTTACGAGCCGCTAACTTTTTCAAGAACATCGACATCACAGGTGGAAAGCTAACTCAAGCAGTTCAAAAGCGTATAATCGAGGTTGGGCTTTGGTTGTTGGAATATCGGGAGTACGATGAACAAAAACTGAGACTTGAAGACTTGATTGAAGATGGTTGGGAAACGTTTTTCCACGCAGGTATCCGAAACCCCCTTATTGATGAAACGTCGTGTCTATATGCTAGTGGTGTTCCAGAAATGGGCGACAGTGGGGCCTATAAGCCAATAGAAGTATCTTGCAGAAAAGACAATCCTCCAGAATGTGGGATAAAGGACTTTTGGAGTAACCACCGGATTCATCTTGAGGTATTGTCAAATATGAAAATCGGCTCTATTGAAGTCGAGACAAAGGATAAGGAGGAGTTAGCAAGAATAAAAGACCATGCGAAACAGATAGCAATGGGCAAACCACCTTATGGGCAGCAGCGATGTCAAGTACATTTAAGTGATGCAATTATATGTATAGAAAGTACGCATTGCCCTGAAGAATGCGCGGTGCATAGTACAAATAAAAAGCATTTTGCACCTCTTGGAGAAGTCCTTGGTGTTGAGACCGAACCCAAGTAGGTCAAGCGTCCAGCGGAGTGCACAAGAAGCTTCTCAATAGTGTTGATTTTAACCCGCCCAAGGCTGAACTCTTAAGTTCGGGATAAATGCAGGACAAGCAAAAGAGAAAGTTTTGAATTTTTAGTTAGATCCCGCATCAAGTGTGGGACAGGGTTTTGAGTTGGCGGAGTTGCTGCGCTGGTTTTTTATGCCACGAAGTCAACGATTAGGCCCGGTCGTGCATTACGATTTGATAGCTGCTTTCGCAGCCACAAGCATTTTATATTGTAAATTGATTTGAGAATCCGAGCTATATCCCGTTCGACAGGCTCAGGGCAGGTCGGGTCTCCGGCCGATGGCTCGGCCGGGTCCCTTCGATTACACTCAGGACAGGCCGGGTCGGCGCAGGAAGACCGGCTGTTTAGACTCACAGAATGTACAACCCTGCACTGGATCCGTTTGACCATTCATCACCCCCCGCAAATGAGTTCGTAGTTGTGAGTTCTTAGTTGTTAGTTGTGGAACGCTCTACGCTAAACGCTGAACGCTGAACGCTGACCCCCTTTACCCCCAATTTGACTCTCGCTTATTATACCAAATCAGGCCTCCAAATTCAAGGAAAAAGCCCATGAAATGGGCTTAGGCTCAAACGGCGGAGGGGAAGTAGAACATCGAACATTCAACGTCGAACTTCGAATAACGCCGTAATCACCCGAAAGAACCGCTAAAAAGGCTTGAAGAGGCGGCGAATTCGGCGTAAAAAGGGGTATCAGGAGATTTCGCGATGCAGATACTTGCCAAATGCCCGAGATGCGGCCAGATATTGCAGCTCAGTCCGGCTGCCGCCGACAGGAGAATAACCTGTCCGCGGTGTTACGGATTGTTCAAAGTGCCGGACCTTGAGCATCTGGAAAAGGCCATGGAGGTAATCAAAAACGCCGGCGGGACCGTTTTCGTGGACCAGGATGGAAACGTCTATGGATAAGCCGCATCAGCGGCGCACATCGTCCGATAAGCGTACGGCAAAACACCGCAGCAGACAGCCGCCATCGGCCTTCGACTCAAAACCCATCCAAGCCGCCAACGTCGCCGATAAACGCTTCTGTCGATTACAGACGGCACGATAATGCTTGACTTTTCACAATACCTGCATTAAGCTGACGTTATGCGAAGAGATATTGTACATGAAGGCTCCCGGCAGCTCACCTACGAGATTCGGGAGATCGTGGCCGTAGCGCACCAGTTGCTGGACTTAGGCGTCGAAATCACCTGGGAAAACATCGGCGACCCCATACAGAAAGGCGAGCGGGTACCACAATGGATTAAGGACATCATCGTAAGGCTCGTCTCTGAGGACAGGACCTACGGTTATGTGGCAACGGAAGGCATCCCTGAAACGCGGCGGTTTCTCGCCGAGGAGGTGAACAAGCGCGGCGGCTGCCGGGTTACAATGGACGACATCATATTTTTCAACGGGCTTGGCGATGCCGTTGCCAAGATATTCGGCTTCCTGAGACACGAAGCCCGCGTAATCGGCCCATCACCGGCCTACTCGACTTACTCATCTGCAGAGGCCGCCCACTCCGGCTATGAGCACCTCACCTACGAATTAGACCCAACGAAAAACTGGATGCCGGACCTCGACGACCTCGAGAACAAGATTAAGTACAACGATTCGATAGCGGGAATGCTCCTTATCAACCCGGACAACCCCACCGGTACGGTCTATCCCCGCCAGCTTCTCGAGCAAATAGTCGACATCGCAAGACGCCACAAAGTCTTCATAATGTGCGACGAGATTTACACGCATATTGTGTACAACGGCGCCGAGACCGCGCATCTGAGTGAGGTTATCGGTGATGTGCCGGGGATGGCTCTTCGGGGTATATCGAAGGAATTGCCGTGGCCCGGCGCCCGATGCGGCTGGATTGAAGTATTCAATCAGGCTAAACACCCCGTGTTCAAGCAGTATATCCAGAGCCTGATAAACGCGAAAATGTTAGAGGTATGCTCGACCAGCCTGCCTCAGTTTGCGATTCCTCTTATCATCGGCGACCCAAGGTATCCCGAACATTTAGCCAGACGAAGAAACATGTTTGAGGCCCGTGCCAACGAAGCATGGGAGATACTCTCTAAGGTCGATGGCACTATCGTTGTTAAGCCCCAGGGTGCGTTCTATATGACGGTTCTTTTTGAGGACGGCGTCCTGAGTAACCGGCAGACACTGCCGATTGCGAGTCCGCGAGTGGATGAGTTTATCAAGAACAGTGTGCTCGGCGTAGCGGTCGATAAACGGTTTGTGTATTATCTCTTGGGTGCGACCGGCGTATGTGTTGTGCCGCTGTCGGGCTTTTGCTGCGACAAGAAGGGCTTCCGTGTAACGCTGCTGGAAACCGACGATGAAAAACGCAGGTGGACCTGGCACACCATCGCCGAGCATATAAAGAAATACATATCCTCGGCCTGACGCCGCTTCTGAACGTCAAGGTATAGACATCTCCGGCACCGGAAGATTTTATTGGGTTACTTGCCTAACTTTGCCCAAAAACCGCCGAAATTCATCAATTTTCCCACTTTATCAGAACCTGGCTGTAAATTCTCCCGTATTATTCGTGCTGGACTTGCGTTTTAGGCGCCGAAGTGGTACAATAATGGGATGATTGTGAAGTTCGCCAGGAAACAATATAAAGAATGTATGGTAGTGCTTCTTTGCCTATTTGTGTCAGGTAATTTGGCACATGGGATTGGTTTGTGTATCGTTTCGCATAACAACATTGACAGAGGGGTTGCCTCGCACAAAGCTCATACTGCCTCTGTCCATTCTCACGAGGTGGGTGGTCGCGAATCTCACGAGGCAGGTTCGTCTCAACAATGTTGCCCGGCTCCTCTGAAACTTCCTGCAGATTGCGTACGATTTTTTACTTTACTTAATAAAAACAAGACGGCTCAAGACTTTTTGACTGCTACGCTATCGACCTGGACGGCTATTAGCTGTTTTCAATTTTCAGAAAAGAACTTGATTTCTGAAATATCCAATACAATAAACCCCACCTTGGCCTCTCTGTGCACAGTGATCCTGCTGGTGTAATCTGCTCGAAAGACATTTCTTTTTCTGCCATTTTTACAAAATATTTACTGTAAATGGCCGGATAGTCGCCTTCTTCCGATACTCTGTCGATTAGAGTGTGTCGGAAGAACCGTAATTTAGAAATTAAATATTTTAGGATTACTGTGATGTTTATAAGATTTTTGTCGTTCTTAATTATGCTTTTTGTGCTTGGCGTTTCGGGTTGTATGGAGCGGGGCAACGATGTTGCATTGCCCCAGCCTCGGTCGTTGGGACAGGAATTCAGCACTTTCCAGCCTCGGCGCCAACCGATGGAAACTACAGAAGCGGCTGGAATTGCTGAGCCAACCGGCGTTATCACTTTGCGTAAAGCTTTGGCTTTAGCATTGATGCGTAATCCGGAACTGAAAGCTTTTTCCTGGAATGTTCGTGTTTTCGAAGCAAGGCAATTGCAAGCAAGCCTTTGGCCGAATCCGGAACTTGAGGTCGAAGTTGAAGAGGTTGGTGGGCCGGGTGAACGAAGCGGTTTTGATGCTGCCGAAACCACGATCCAACTCGGTCAGCTGATTGAATTGGCCGGGAAACCGTCAAAGCGAAAACGGGTTGCATCACTTGAAAGCAAATTGGCCGGGTGGGACTACGAAGCTAAGCGGCTGGACGTGCTTACGGAGGTAACGCATGCTTTTGTGAAGGTTCTCGCGGCCCAGGAAAGGTTAACACTGGCTGAAGAATTGGTCCAATTGTCTGAACAAATTTTGAACACTGTTACGCAGCGAGTCGAGGCGGGGAAAGATTCACCCGTGGAGAAGACGAAGGCACAAGTGGCTCTGGCGAACGCTCGTATCGAACAAAAGCAGGCTCATCAACGTCTGGTCTCTGCCCGTAAACAATTGGCGGCCACTTGGGGAAGCATATCACCTGTTTTCGAGGGGGTGATCGGTCAGTTGGACGTTACATTTCCCATCCCATCTGAAAGCGAGCTAATAAGTTTGTTGGAGCAAAATCCGGATTTGGCTCGGTGGGCTGTAGAGATGGAAAGGCGGCGGGCTGCTCTGGAATTGGAAAAGGCTAACGCAGTTGCTGACCCAACAATCTTCGGCGGAATGCAACGCTTCAACGAGGGCAATGACACAGCAGTTGTTTTCGGTTTATCAATTCCGGTGCCTGTATTTAACCGAAATCAAGGAAGGATACTTGAAGCCAGGTACAATCTCGCCAAGGCCCGGGGGCAGCGAAGGGCAGTTGAAGCCAATTTATACGCGGTCCTGGCTGATGCGTATCAAGCTCTTTCCAGCGCGTTTATCGAAGCAACAGACCTTAAGAACGAGGTTCTGCCGGGAGCTCAGAGTGCGTTCGACACTGTGAGGCAAGGATATCGCGAAGGTAAATTTGATTACCTGATGGTACTGGATGCCCAACGAACCTTCTTTTATGCCAGAGCCAGATATATTGAGTCTTTAGCGGCCTACCATGGAGCGAGGGCCGATATGGAACGCTTAATTGGACAAGGGATTGACACAGTAAAAACCATTCAAGAAAAATAGTTAAAAAGGACCAAAGCAATGAAAAACAAACCGATTTTGTTAAAGGCCGGTATTCTTCTGGCAGCAATAGCCTTTGGAATAGTGGTTGGACGGATATCCAGTTCGAGAAACAATTCCACGGTTCATGGCCTGCGAGAAAACGAACCTCACAATGAGAAAAGTGGACAGGGTGAGCTTGAAGCTCATGATGAGTCGATTGTACAACTTTCCGAAGAGGATGTGATGAGATTCGGTATTGAGGTTGACAGGGCCGGCTCGGGAGAATTCGAAGTTCATTTAAGTGTCCCGGGAGAAATTGTGATCAACACGAACCGTATGGTTCATATTGTTTCACGTGTTCCAGGCATTGTGCAAGAAGTGAAAAAGAACCTGGGTGACCCTGTAAAGAAGGGGGAGGTCATGGCAGTGATAGAGAGCCGAGATTTAGCAGATACCAAGGCTACATACTTAGCAGCAATTGAACGTTTTGACTTGGCCAAATCAACTTTTGAACGCGAGGAGAAACTTTGGGAACAAAAAATATCTTCTGAGCAGGAATATCTCAATGCCAAACAAGCCCTTGTCGAATCCCAAATCAAACTACGTTCATCTAAACAGAAACTTATCGCAACGGGATTTACCAACGAATACCTGGCGAAACTGGCCGATGAACCGGATAGTTTTCTGACCCGCTTTGAGGTCATCGCCCCCTTCGAAGGTACGATTATCCAGAAGCATATCACCTTAGGAGAGGTGATCAAAGATGATACGGAGATTTTTGTTGTTGCTGATCTCAGAACTGTCTGGGTTGACCTGCAAGTTCATCAGAAAGATGTGGGGCTTATAAAGAAAGGTCAAACAGTGATAATTTCAGCCAAGTCAAGTGTGCCTGAAACCAAAGGTGTAATCGACTACGTTGATCCAGTGATCGACGAAAAGACACGGACAGCACTTGCAAGGGTGGTGCTGGACAATATTTCGAGACGGCTTCGCCCGGGAACATTTATAACAGCCAACGTTCTGATAGAAAACCGTAATGCCAAACTGGTGGTTTCCAAAGACATTCTTCAGGACGTGGATGATAAAACCTGTATCTTTATTAAAAGCGAGCATGGTTTCGAAGCTCGGCCTGTAACCATTGGCAGGTCTAATGAAAGGAAAGTCGAGATCGTCTCGGGGTTGCGAGCCGGTGAAACAATCGTGACCAAAAACAGCTTTCGTCTTAAAGCAGAACTCGAAAAAACCGCGGGTGGTGGCCACGCCGGCCACGGCCATTAAAACTGTCGGAGTTGTAACAATATGATTACTAAACTAATTCAGTTTTTAATTAAACATAAATTATTAATAGTTTTGGGCTTTGTCGGTGTCTGTGTAGCAGGAGTATTCTCCCTTGCCAAATTGCCTATTGATGCGTTTCCCGATATCAGTCCCAACCTGGTGCAGGTTTTTGCCGAGCTTGAAGGTATGGCCGCTGAAGAAGTGGAACAGTTCGTTACACGTCCTGTTGAGGTGGCAATGAGGGGCATTCCCGGTGTCACGAAAATACGCTCGATATCATCACTTGGGCTTTCTACGGTCAACATTTACTTCGAAGATGATGTTGATATTTACCTTGCCAGGCAGCTTGTCTCAGAGAGGCTTAAAGAAGCCGAGGAAGGTATCCCGGAGGGGCTGAATATGCCTCACGGTCTGGAGATGGGCCCTATAGCCAGCGGAATGGGTAAGATTCTGGCCTATTACATAGAGGGGGACGGCTACAGTACGACCGACCTTCGTACGTTTCAGGATTGGATCATCAAACGTGACATTCAAACAGTAGCTGGTGTTGCTAAGGTTATAAGCCAGGGGGGCCATGTCCGGCAATACCAGATAAAAGTCTATCCTGACCGGCTTCTCGAATACGATTTGACATTAGACGACGTTATTGAAGCCGTCCGGAAAAACAACTTAAATCTCGGAGCCGGTATCATAGAAAGAGGAGCCGAAGAACTGATCGTCCGAAGTCTGGGATTAGTAGAGACAGTCAACGATATTGAAAATACCGTCTTGTATGCCCGCAAGAGCAATCCGGTTTACGTAAAGGATGTGGCTACTGTAGAATTCGGCAATGCTTTCAGGAGAGGCGTGGCCTTGTTAAATGGACAAAAAGAGATTGTACTTGGTCTTATATATAAGCTGCATGGCGCGAATTCATTTGAGGTGATAAGCCGTCTTAAAAAGCGGATGGCCCAGATCAATAAAACTCTGCCGGAAGGAGTTAAAATAGTTACTTACTATGACCAGTCTGCCCTTGTCGAAAACAGTATAAATACCGTCAAGGGTGCACTTGCACTTGGGCTTATTCTGGTATGTCTTGTTTCTTTTACCTTCTTAGGGAACCTTCGTAATGCTCTGATTGTAGTATGCTCACTGCCATTTTCCACGCTGTTCGCATTTATTTTAATGCATCGTAATGGAATGCCCGGCGATCTGATATCCTTTGGAGGCATAGCGATTGCGCTTGGCATGATAGTCGATGCTACGATTATAATGGTGGAAAAAATTCAGTCTGCCCTCGGCGAAGAAGCAAATACAACCTCGGTAACTGAGGTAATCCTGTCCGCCGCCAGAGAAGTTGGCCAGCCCATCTTCTTTGCTGCGTCTATTATCGTTATAGTTTTTATCCCCATTTTTACTCTCGGTGAGGTTGAGGGGAAAATGTTCAGACCACTGGCTTTTGCAGTCTCAACGACGATGGTTGGTTCATTAATCTACGCCTTAATTGTTTCGCCTGTATTTTATCGTCTACTACACAAAGAACGCCGTGCCGATAATAAGGTAAAAGTCATTCGTCCAGTGGTTATTCAATGCTATAAATCAATATTGCTGTATTTTCTCCACCGCCGTTCGATGGTTATTTGCACTATAATTATTCTGATTGTTGCCGGTGGTTTGATTTTTGCACAGATGGGCAGGGAATTTGTGCCTACTCTTCAGGAAGGGACTATACAGGTCTTGGCGTACATGAACCCGAATATCTCTCTCAAAGAAATCAGTGACACTTCAAAAGAAATATCAGAAGACATCTTAATCTTCCCTGAAGTAAAGCAGGTCATCGCTGATATTGGTTATGGTGAAGTCGGCCCCCATGTGCATCATACAAATTATGCTTGTATAACCGTTACCCTGAAACCTAAAAAACAATGGAAAACTGTTAAATCACAGGAAGAATTAGTTGCCCAAATTGATAATCGTATTGGTAATTATCCCGGAGTCTCTATCAGTTTCTCCCAGCCAATCAAGCATGAAATCGACGGCCTGGTAGGTGGAGCAGGGACCGCGGTAGTGGCGAAGCTTTTCGGCCACGACATGGTTGTTCTCCAGGACAAAGCTATAGAAATACAGGAAGTACTTTCCCAAATCGATGGAGCAGTTGACCTTAGAACCGAACAGGTAGCAGGCCAAACACAACTCCAAATCGATATGAACAGGAATCAAATAGCTCGCCATGGCCTGAATAACTATCAAATACAGCATACAATCCATAGCGCTATAGCCGGTAAGGAGGTCGGAAAGGTCTTTGAAGATGAAAAAATCTTCGGAATTACCGCCAGATTTACCAAGGCCCATCGCAAGAATATCGAGTCAATAAGAAACCTGCTAATTCATGCTCCGGATGGATACAATGTTCCGCTTGAAGATTTGGCACATATTAAAACTATTACCGGTCTCAGACAAATAAGCCGTGAGGACACTCAACGTTATATCTCAGTACA
>SDBT01000453.1_pt1 | contig 64844 bp, 61 predicted proteins | sample 2277101 | NCBI WGS metagenome assembly SDBT01 (sample SAMN10404973, study PRJNA504765) | marine sediment metagenome | isolation source: marine sediment core GS10_PC15, 103 cmbsf | place: Arctic Ocean: Southern Knipovich Ridge | collected 2010 | reverse complement strand
ATGTTAGTGACAAGGATGCAGGAGCCTTTATCCAGGACGAGGGGGCATTAACTAATAATCCGGTTTTGTATCTGAGGGTCCCGGCGGGAGATGTGATCGAGACCTCAGTTGATGAGGACCAGAGCATTCCTCACTCATTTGCTCTCTCCCAGAATTACCCCAATCCGTTCAATGCCAGGACGAATATCGGATTCGAACTGCTCGAGAATTCTCGTGTAGAGCTATCGGTTTACGATATCACCGGCGCCAGGGTTGCCACTCTCGTCAACGGCGAGATGGAATCCGGAATACACTCAATTAACTGGGATGCCGATAACGTGGCATCCGGTGTGTATTACTACAGCCTGAAGGCGAACGGCGAGGAATCGACCCGGAAGATGACGCTTCTGAAGTAAAGCGTAATCGGCAAATATGCCACAGGGCCCGCTCCGAAATGAGCGGGCCTTTATTTTGTTATTCTTTTGGCTTTCCTTTTCTTTCATATGGCAGTTCCAAAAACCTTTTCCCCCCGTGAGCGATTTGTTGATTGTCCTTGACATATTGGAGAGGATGCTTTTATTTATATTGTAACAAGGGATAGATATTTCTTGTTATCTGTAAGTGACAAAATCGGGAGAAAGGAGCTTCTGTCATGAAGACGATTATAATAGCTATCGGAATCGCGTCATTGTTAGCGGCAACCGCCTACGCACAGTTTTGTGAGCCGCCCGGCGAGTTTGTGGGAATCACCGAATATCCGGTGCAGTCATCGGGAACGTCTACCGGCCGGATAGCCTATGACGCAATGGAGGGCGTACATATTACCTGGATGAAGGGTCCCTCGAGTTTTCAAAGGAATGTATTTTATAGATTCCGGCATGAGGTCGATGGCTGGTGGGATGAAACGATTGTCAACCAGAACAACGGAGCCGGTTATCCGACCATGGCATTAACCGCTGAGAATGAGGCCGCAATCGCATATCATAATGTATCGAATAATTATGTGAATCTGGCAGTTGACCAGGTTCGGGGTTTCGGGATTTTTAATTATTACGATCCACCCGATCTGGCGCCCAGTGGCAACAGCGCTTTCTGGCCTCAGGTTGCCATCTCGTCTAATGGCGATATCCATATCCTCATGGTGGAACATACCCAGGAATATGGGATTTATCCTTCCGTCATATATAGTCGCTCCACCGACGAGGGAGCTTCCTGGACAGACCCCGTCGAGGTGGCGTCGGTAGCCTTGTTAAATGGCTGCATTACGGCGGCATCTGACGGGCAAGTGGGGATCGTCTATCTTCATCCGACCAGAAGCGGAGAGTTCAGCCAGGTTAAGAACGATATCGCATATTTTCTATCAGCGGATGGCCGCGAGTGGGATTTTTCACGACCGGAATTCATCACCGATTACGAAAATGACAATCTCGATATTTATAGTCCCTGGGGGATCGATGTCGTGTTCGATAACGATGGCAATTTGAACGTCGTCTGGCTGACCGGCAATATCGACAGCGATGGGAGCTTCATAGACGAAGTCACCCACCTGAGTCATTATTCGACTCAAATCGGCGTTATCAGCCAAATCGCGGAATCCTCCGACCCGGAACTTACGTGCACCTACGGTGCCGTAACCCTTCCCATATCTTTGCCGAGCTTAACCTGCATTGATTACTCTTTCGACACTATTCTGGGTGTCATATACGTGGGTTTCGATGAATCTGATGCCTCTGGCGAGGGAGAATGCCTCGGAGATCTCTATGGCGTATTCGGATTTGAAAGCGGCACTTACTGGGCGGGGCCGTATAACCTCACCGAGACGCACACGCCGGGTTGCCAGCCGGGAGATTGTCAATCGGAGAATTTCCCGTCTACTTCCGAGACCATGTCTTTCACGGAGGAAATCCCCCTAACTTACGTCATGCAGAACCTGGGGGAAATTACGGATACCGTCTACTACATGCCAGTTACTCATCCTATCGGCGATGGTATCTTTGAAGAAGATAGACTCCCCGGGATTTTCAAGCTGTTCGGCAACTATCCGAATCCATTCAATTCCAGTACAACCATCAGATTTGAGATTGAAGAAACCAGTTATGCGAACCTGGCGATTTACAATATAACCGGCGCGAAAGTCGCCACACTTGTTGACGGGGAGATGGAAGCCGGTGTGCATTCGGCATCGTGGAACGCAGATGGATTCTCCTCGGGCGTATATTATTACAGGCTGACATCAGATTCCGGCTCGCAAGTAAAGAAAATGGTTTTTCTGAAATAGGCGACGAGCAATATTTCGTTGCTTTATCGCTATTTTTCATTAAACTATAAGGGGCAGACAACGTATAGGAAACATGCCTGGAGTGTCTGGATTCCGAAAGCGATGAGGGAATCTTATGAGGATTATTGCGTAACCTATAATTAAAAAAGGAGTTGTCATGAAAAAAGCGCTATTGTTTTTGTTGATCACGATTTTCGTTTTTATCTCGCCGGATTTCGGTTATACCGCCGATAGAATCGCTCGAGTAGATGGGCCGACTGCTATCGTGGGAGGCAACGACCGGCTTTCCCAGGCGCCCTATTATCCATCCGCCCCCGGGATGATCACTCAATCACCGGGCGAGATAGTGGGGACCACTCAATATGATTATCAGACCAACGGTTCCACCGGCAACAGGGTTGTCCTCGATAGCCAGGGTGGCAAACATTTCTCGTGGATGAACGGCCTGGATTACAATGCCGGCATGAGAGCAGTGTATTTCAATTATTGTGACGCCTCCGGAGAATGGCCGCTTCCCGAAGGTGGACAGCCGATTTCGGATCAAAACGGCGCCGGTTATGTACAGATTGGGCTTACAAGCGATGACCGGGCAATTGTTGGCTATCACCAATGGCTGGAACCGGATTATGTTGTCCTGGCGGTCGACCAGGTATCAGGTTTCGGCATATTCAATTATTATGATCCTCCTGATATGTTAATACAGCGCTGTTTCTGGCCCTACGTTACAGTCGACCGCAACGATAATATTCACATCATTAGCGTCGAGAATGCCGGGCTCGGTGAACCGCAGGCTATGGGATACACCATGTCGGATGACGGCGGTGCGAGCTGGTCCAGATTCACGCAAGTTGATACTTTAATGGTTATTTCCCCAAATGTGGTTGCTAGCCCGGTGTCAGACAAAGTCGCCATCGTTTACACCCACCCCCTGGATTTCGTAACGCAGTGGAATAACGATATCTACTATGTTGAATCCGAGGATGGCCTAACCTGGGATTTCGCAAACGGTAAGGTCAACGTAACCGAATATGGTAGTCCTGATTCTTTGTTTGCTTACACCGATCTGGCGGCGATCTACGATCACAATGACAATCTCAACATCATCTGGAGTGCTCAGTGGGTGACGGATTCAGTCTATTATAGAACTTTCCTCCTCCATTACAGCACCGGTTCCGGAATGATAACGGAGATTTTGCAGACCCCTTCTGAATGGGTAGATAACTGCTCTTTCGGTGTCTGGAATCGTCCGGTTACAAAAATGTCTCTGGCTGCGCATCCGAACGCCATTTTCGCAGTCTATACAAAATTTGACACTACTGATTGTTCTCTCGGCGGTTTCGCAAATGGCGATATTTATGCCACCTCGTCGGTTGATGGCGGCGCCACCTGGGCGTGGAATGAATTGCCCGATACGAACCTGACAAATTCTCCCTCACCCAACTGCGCTGCCGGCGATTGTGACTCCGATCACTGGTCTTCAGCCGCCGATAAGGTTGATGACTTCCTGCATATCATTTATATCAACGACAAAGATGCCGGGGGCGTCCCGCAGGATGAGGGCGCGGTAACAGATAATCCTGTATTGTATCTGAAGATTCCTGTTCCTCTTGTTGGTATCGATGATGGGTATAGCGTTCCCACAACCTTCGCGCTGTCGCAGAACTATCCCAACCCATTCAACGCCAGGACGAATATAGAGTTCGAGCTGCTCGAAAATTCCCGTGTCAAACTCTCAGTGTACGATATCACCGGTGCCAAAGTCGCCACTCTCATAAACGGCGAGATGGATGCCGGAGTGCACTCGATCAACTGGAGTGCGGACAACGTGGCCTCGGGTGTGTATTATTACAGCCTGAAGGCCAACGGGGAGGGATCAACCCGGAAGATGACGCTTCTGAAGTAAAGCCGAAGTTTGATTGGCAGATATGCCAAAAGGCCCGCTCTCGAAAAAAGGGCGGGCTATTTTTTTCGGACCTATCCTTTAATTCTCGAGAATCCCCTACCCCCTAATTGAGAGGAATGTATTGCGAGTTGGCTTACAGGCATAGGTACGCGCGTTGGTTCTATAGTCCGGTCAAAATAATGCGCAAGCCACGGAAAGAATGGGCACGCTTGACAATATTCAAAAATGGCTTGACTTTAAACATTAAAAAGAGCAAATTCCGGGAATAAAATCAGGGCTGGCCTGTATCATGAGTGTTGGCCTTGGATTATTTGGTCAACAGGAGGAGGCGCGCACTGATAATCGTTACTGTTTTACATGCGCATTGCCAATCAAAGGAAGATATAAATTTGGAGAATATGGCTATTCCCGGAACGGGGAGGAGCATCCTGAAGGAGGATGGATGATGAGTTCAAAACGCTTTATGTGCGCACTGGGGCTTTCCGCTATTCTTATTTGTAGTGTGCTATTCGTCGGCGCTTTTGCGGGCACAGTGGGCAAGATAACCGGAACGGTGAACGATGAGAAAGGAGTCGGTATCCCCGGCGTGACAGTTCAGATAGCGGGCACCTCTATGGGTGCTCCCGCCAATTTCGACGGCTCCTATGTCATTTTGAATGTGTCTCCCGGTACATATACGCTGGTAGCTCAATCGATTGGTTACAACAAGATGACCGTCACAAATGTCAGAGTGCAAGCTGACGTTACCACGGAGACAAATTTCCAGCTGACTTCGGAGGCCATTCCCACCGATGACATCACGGTGATCGGTACCAGGGAGGAAATCGATAAGTATATCACCAGCAATGAGGAGAGAATCTCCGCTGACAAGATCAGCAGCATGCCGGTTGTCAATGTCAGCGATGTCCTGCGGAGAACCACAGGCTTCGTGAAGGAGGGCGAACTTTTCCACGCTCGTGGCGGGCGCGGAGGCGAGATTGCCTTTATAGTTGACGGTATCGAGATAAGAGATGTTCTGGGCGGCTTAACAAGAAGCAGCGGCAACGCGCTCAAGAAGAATGTCGATATCTCCGCCACCGATATTGAAGAGTTGTCTGTTTTGAAAGGTAATTTCGATGCCGAATATGGCGGCGTCAATTCCGCCATCATCAACGTGGTGCGCAAGGAAGGCGATGTAAGAACAACCTCCGGACGAATAGAATTCTTAACGGACGATTTTGGCTCCGGTGACTTAAACAAATATTCCAACAACTCAGATCGTCTGGAATGGAATCTCTCGGGCCCTGTTCCCGGAATCTCGGATCAGCTTTTCCCGGCGCTGGGATTGAGATGGCCCGGCGAGAAAATGGCCTATTTTATCAGTTTTTCGACAGACAGATCCAACCAGTACATTGACTATAATAACTATCCTTCGGCCAAATCGAAAATCGATTATGGTTATGAGGAGTTTCTGGGTCTAAAGATCCCAATGAGGCGATCGAATAAATACTCCGCCTCGGCAAAGATAACCTGGAAGATGGATGCCAACGCAAGGTACAGACTTTCATTTAATTACATGAAACTGTGGCAGAAATACACCAACTTCGACTGGGATTTCCTGTATACGCCGCAAACCGCTCACAGGATCGATGAATCCAAAGAGATCTTTGGCTTGACCTTTACGTACTCGCCGGACTTTCTTAAGAATACCTTCGGAGAACTGAAGTTCAATCGATATGTTCAGATTTACGATCAGAGACCGGGCGGATTGGTCCCCGGTGATTTTGTCTTGCGGGATAATTACGAGAGTTACACCGATGCTAACAATAATGGCCGCTGGGACGCTGCAGAACCGTTTATTGATGTCAACGGCGACGGATTTTTTGGAGAACCTTTCTATGATAATAATAATAACGGCGTTTTTGATGCCGGTGATGTTTGGGAGCGGTTCGAAACTCCTATCATCGATGACGATACGATTTGGGTGCACGATCTTAACCACAACGGCCGTTACGACGACGATATCGGAGAACCTTTTTCCGACCTGAATGGCAACGGCAGACGGGATCGCGCTGAAGCGATGGGAGATGATTTTTACTGGGACGACGTTAACGACAACGGCGTTTACGACGTGGGCGATTCCACTTACCAGATTGACGGGCGTGGTAACGGTGTATATGATCCTGAGCTTCGTAACGTAATCAACCAGGACTTTTCTGAGCGGTATACCGACGGTGATGTTATTATCGGGGAGCCCTATATAGACGTCGATTTCAACGGGGTTTTCAACGGCCCGCCGAATGTACCTAACGGCCCGGATGTTTTTATCGGGGCCTGGGATCTGAACAACAACGGCCGGCATGACGGTCCTAATGATCCGTGGAGCCAGGGGGTTCCCTATCGAGATTTGAACAACAATGGCAGCTACGATGCCCCCAACGGCTTTTACGATTATGGCGAACCGTATATCGATCTGAACGGTAATGGTCGCCACGACCTCGCCGACGGTTTTCTCGATCATGGTTTCCTACAGTGGGCCGTGTATCAAAAAACCAAGACGGAAGTCAATACTTTTAACATGAATTTAACCAGCCAGGTGGCTAAAGAGCATGAGATTAAATCCGGTATAGAATTCAAGGATATGACGGTTCAAATGGGTGACCTGCGGTATCCGCACCGGCTCTATGACGGCCTGGATGACGGAGGCCCCTGGCCGGATCGCGGCGTATTCCGAGATTTCTACACCCGCGAGCCGAAGCAGGGCGCATTCTACTTCCGCGATAAAATGGAATACGGGGAAATGATTGCCAATCTCGGTTTCCGCTACGATTTCTATATTCAGGCTAACGAGATTAAGTCCGTCGAATATGAGGCGGAAAATCTTTCTGGCAAGGAATTGGCGGATTCCCAGAATAAATTTTCACCGCGGATCGCATTCTCCTTCCCGGTTTCGGATAAAGCCAAGCTATACTTTAACTACGGTCATTTCTTCCAGCTTCCGGAATTGAGCAAGTTCTATCGTCGTCCGACACAGTCCTCAAGTGCCTTTGGGATAATAGGTAACCCCAACCTGGATTTTGAGAAAACCATCAGCTACGAGGTCGGAATTCAATATCGCGTGGCCAGGGGTTATATCATGACAATTTCGGGATTCTATAAGGACTATTACGGTCTGTTGAACTCGATCGAGGAATCTTACGGGACGATATCCAATAGTGTTTACGAAAATGTCGACTACGCCCGGAGCCGGGGTATGGAATTCCAGCTGGAAAAGCGCTACGCTCACTTCTTTGCCGGTTCTTTCGACTATGAATATACCTGGGCGTTCGGCAAGAATTCCTCAGCATCGGCCGACTACTTCGCAAGATTCTATCGTCAGGAGATTCCTACTCAGGAAACTCCGCTTGACTGGGATATCCGCCATCAGGTAAATGTCAGCGCTGATATCCGGGCGCAAAAAGGGAATCATCCCAAGATAGGCATATTCACCTTACCGGATGACTGGACCTTCAATTTTATCTGGCAATTCAAGACGGGAAAGCCGTTTACACCCGACGGGAGATACCCCGGCCTGGTTCTTGTGGGACAAGAAGTGCCCCTCAACAACTCCAGACGGATGCCTTATTACTCCACCTTTGATATCAGGCTGGATAAGAATTTCCAGGTCTGGGAACTAAATTATACGGTGTCGCTGAGAGTTAACAACCTGTTTGACAACAAGAACGTAAACGACGTTTATTCCTTAACCGGTTTGGCGTATACCGATCAGAACAACAACGGGCAGATAGTGACCGGCATTCCCTTTGACGCGGATCCAACACTGTATGACCCGGGCAGGCAGGTTCAGCTCGGTCTGAGCATGAATTTCTAGTGTAAGCGAGGCCTTATTCGGGATTGAGTAGAGAAATTCGGAGAATTCTGAGGCCGTCGGAATCTCACAAACGGGCGGAGTGAAGATTTTTTCTTCTGAAGATAAGGAAGATAATTTATTGTCTCTAAAAATAGGAGAGAAGAAATGAGGGAAAGAGGAAAAACGGTTTATTTGATAATCGGGACTTTCCTGTTGTTGAGCATGGGGATTCCATCTTATGCGGCAATGATGGAGCGGGATGGGCAAGGTGGTGGTTTTGCCAAGCCGGCGGTTCATCCCAATGAACAGATCAGAGTGCATGATGTTGGCAAGATTTGGTTGACGATAAGCAACTATGCAACCTTCGCCAACCCGCACGATCTGGCGGATCCTCGCAACCCGGATAACCTGGCGCCATCGTGCATGTTTCCCGGCGGATCAAACCTTGAATATCTCTTCGCAGGCTTCCTCTGGATTGGAGCCGAAAGAGACACTATCATTGCAGGAAATCCGGCGCTCGATACCCTGGTTTCAATAGGTGGTGACGGCTGGCTGTCAATCCAAAGCGAAATGTGGCCTGATTTCCCGCCTGACGGTGAGATTGTCGTCAGATCCACAAGACCGCCCGATGTTTACCCTTATGGTGATACGACGGACGCCATATCCGAGCAGGATTTTATCTCCGTATTCACAGATACAAAAACAGATCCATCATATGTAGAGGATGACCCCTACGATGGCAAACCTCATCGTCCTCTGGGAATTGAAGTGGTCCAGAAGAGCTATGCCTGGAGCTACGAGTATGCCGAGGATTTTGTGCTATTCGATTATGATATCACCAATATTAGCAGCCGGAATCTTCAGAATGTCTGGCTGGGGCTTTATATCGATGCCGATGTCTGGCATACTTCAGAAAATCCATACGGCGCTGAACAGGGCGCCCAGGACGATATCTGCGGCTTCGTCGATAGTGTAAGTACATCGCGAATACATGTAGATGGGGATACGGTCAGGACGGGGATTTTCACGGCTTATATCGCCGACAACGATGGCCAGCAATACGATGGGACTTTCGATTATCGGTCACCGAGAGGCGTCTCCGGCGTCAGGGTTGTCAGAACGCCCATTCCGGATCTGCAGTACGGATTCAACTGGTGGATTTCCAATACTGACCCCAATTTCGATTGGGGTCCGCAAAGGTGGGAAAATAGGCTCCCATCGCCGGGAACATTTCCCAGCGGCGGCTATGGTACTCCGGGACCTGACTGGGGCAAATACTTTGTGATGTCGAACGGCGAATTCGACTATGACCAGATCTGGACCAATCAGGACTGGACCGGGGAGGGCTGGATCGCGAGCCCGCCCCCCGACCGGGCGTCAGATCTGGCAAACGGCTACGATACTCGCTACCTGTTCTCCTTCGGCCCTTTTCCCCAAATATCTCCCGGCCAGACATTGAAGCTGACGACCGCCTATGTATGTGGAGAGAATCTGCACGTCGATCCCTCAAATTATGTGAACAATCTCAGGGATGGCACCGATAATGCCGGAGACATTGAGGAGTATTACAGAAATCTCGATTTCCAGGACTTCGCCACCAATTCCCAGTGGGCGGATTGGGTATACGATAATCCCGGCGTAGATTCCCAGGAACCTTACGCGGACGAGAATGAAAATGGAGAATATGATTCAGGTGAACCCTTCAGGGATTACGACGGTGATGGGGCCTGGACCGGTCCCGATAACTATCGTGGAGAATACGTGCTTGTTGGCAACCCAGCGAACCCGGATACGTTCTGGTATAAAGGCGATGGAGTTCCCGATTTCGCAGGTCCGCCACCGCCGCCGTCGCCCAGGCTGACTGCTGAAACATCCCCGGGCGTGGTAACTTTGATCTGGGATGGTTCGGAGACGGAGTCGGCTGAGGATAATTTCTCAAACGAGGTAGATTTTGAGGGATACCGAATTTACATGTCGCGGACGGGCCAATTCGGAGAGTATTCCCTTATAGGCGATTTTGATATAGTAGACTATGATTCGACCTGGCTTGACGAAAGTGTAACACCGGCCGTGTGGGTGTTGTGGAAGGAGCCGCCTCGTCCTCTGGAAGATTTTCCGGGAGGTTTTGATCCGGACACCAGTATACATTGGGTTCCCAACAATTGGAACACCGGCCTGGAGTCGATATCGCTGGGAGACACTATGTATTCGTTTACGGTGAGAGGGTTATCGGAATCGGTGGGGATGTATTTTTCGGTAACGGCGTATGATTTTGGTAATCCGGTGACCAATTTATCACCGCTGGAGTCATCACAGACGATCAACGTGAAGTATGTGTATGCCATTGCGAAAGGCGATCAGGTGGAGAAGGTTGCGGTTTACCCGAATCCCTACAAGATAACGGGGAACTATGTTGAGCTGGGATACGAGGATCGGGACAGGTCTGGCTTCACGGAGTTTGACCGCCGGATAATGTTCGCCGGTTTGCCCTCGAAATGCACAATCAGGATATTTACTCTTGACGGCGATCTCGTGAGAGTGGTCAAACACGATGACTCGACGAGTCCCGAGGGGCCGGGAGTGAACTACTGGGATTTAATCAGCCGCAACACGCAGGCGGTTGTTTCAGGGATATACATATATTCGATTGATGCTGAGAGTGGGTTTCACCAGCTTGGAAAAATTGCCATAATAAAATAGCTCTGAGGAGGTTGTTGATGAGAAAAATCATATTACTTGTTCCCCTGGCGGGACTTCTGCTGTTCCCGGCCTTGTGCTTCGGGCAGGCGAAGGTTGGCACCGCCGGAGCTCAGTTCCTTGAGATCGGAGTATCCGCCCGAGCGATGGGTATGGGTGAAGCCTTCATAGGGATCGCCGATGATGCTTCCGCCTTGTACTATAATCCCGGGGCTATAGCTAATCTAACGCAGGTAGAGGGGATAGTAACGCACGTGGATTATCCGGCGGATATAAATTATGAGTTCATCGGTGTCGTTATTCCCGCTCCGCAGTTCTCCGGAACGTTCGGCGTAGCGGTCTACATGCTCGGTATGGGGGAAATGCCCGTGACTACTTACGGCGCTCCTACCGGGAACGGAGAAACGTTCGATGCCGGAGATTTTGCTCTGGGTCTCTCGTATGGAGCGGGACTGACGGATAGATTTTCGCTTGGTATCACCTTCAAATACATAGCTCAATACCTTGAAACTTATAAGGCTACAGGGTGGTCATCCGATCTCGGTGTTTATTATGACACCGGCTTCCGAAATTTCAAGATCTGTATGACCCTGGCCAATTTCGGTCCTGACATGAAATTCATTACCGAACCATATGCTCTGCCCATCGATTTCAGATTCGGCACCGCAATTGATGTAATTGACATCCCGAACTCAAAATTGACGTTCGCTGCCCAGGCCTCGCATCCGAATGATAACCTCGAAAAATATAATTTTGGCCTGGAATACTGGTTTAACAATATGTTTGCCTTGAGAGTCGGTAAGAAGTTCAATTATGATTACTACGAAGAGAGCGATTTCGGCGGAGGGATGACATTCGGCGCCGGAGCAAGACTGCCCATCTCCACCCACAGTCTTACTATTGACTATGCATACCAGGATATGGGTTGGCTTGATTCCGCAAACCGATTCACTCTAGGATTCAGGTTTTAAGGGAGGATTGCTGGACGATGAAAAAACAGACTTTCAAAATATTGCTTTTCCTGGGCGTCGGCATTTGCGGCATTGCCATCCTGGCCGGTTGTCCCTCCTCGGAATTGGGAGGAGTTCGCACGGCAAATATATCTCCCTGGGTGAAATGGTCGGTTACACCCCAGGATTCGATGCAGCATTCGGCAAATCCTCTGCTCAAGTGGTATGGTGGTGACGAAGACGGCCAGGTTATCGACTATCAATATGTCGTCTTGCTCGAGGAGGATGTTGACACTTATGGTGGCATCAACCAGATCCTCTCCGATTTCCCGGAATCAATCGAATGGTTTTCTCTCGGCATTATAAAGACAGAAGCGATAATACCCCTATTCGCTTCTGAGGACACTTCGGAGTTTGTCGATCAATTCGTTTTCTTAAGATCCCAGGACGACAGCGATGCTTATTCGGAGATCAAATACCTGTTTCTATCCCGCAACAACCACCCGCCTACATGTACTGTAACGGTTCCGGAGGGTCCCCGGTGGTGCCTCCCCGATACGAATGCGTTCTGGCCGGGCATAGGTGTTTCATGGGAAGGCAAAGATTCGCTCGATTATGAAGGTATTCAGCCGGATTTCCTGTGGCACGTGAGAATATACGGGCCCTTCGCAAGCGAGCCTGCTTCGACGGATACGCTGTCACAGAACCTTTATGCTGTGTTCGCGGATCTTGAGACAGGAGTCGACACGGTGACGTTTACAGCTGCAGCTCTTGTCGATCTTCCGACGGGTTGGTATATACTTTATGTAATGAATTTCGATGATGCTCATGTGGCCTCGATTCCCGCTCTTGGAATCTTTGAAGTCTACGAGCCCAACTGGATAAGGCATCCCGACGAAACCACAGATATCCTGGTTGTTAATCAATCGATGTATGTGTCTCTACCCGGGAATCTCCCATCGATCTGGGCAGATTCAGTTGTAGTTTTTTATGAGGATCTCCTTGCCGATGCCGGCTTTACCGATGATCAATGGGATTGGACTGATGCCTCGAATCTTACTCGATCAATACTCTACAATTACAGAATGGTGATTGTTGATGATATCGATTGGAATGGGAATATCAGCGGAATCGAAGAGGATCTTTCGCTCTACCTAAATGTTGGCGGAAAGTTGTGGATTAACGGACGATTCAGTTTCAGCGATATACCTAATCAGGAGGGGCGAGTTGACTATGGCCTGAATGACGTAGACCATCCTTTACCATATCCATATCTCGGCATATCGTTCGCATATTTCCCACCCGCGGTTTTGACTTTCTCTGAATTTGAAGGCGCCAGGTCGCTATTTGCCGGTCTCCCTGCTCTAAGCGTTAACACGCTGATAATTCAAGGATTGGCCGGTAACTTCGACTATGCACTACCCCGTGTAGAATATCTCTCGACAGTAATTGGTGCTCAGACTCTTTACGCATTTGACTCCATTAACCCCAGTGCACCGGGTACCTTTGAGGGTTTCCCGGTTGCGATAAGATACGAAACCGCTACATTCAAGACCTCATATTTCTCATTCCCGCTGTTTTCAATTGAATATGACCAGGCATCTGAGGTTGCCAATCAAATGCTGGATTGGTTTCTGAGTGATTCGCCGTAGGCAGGATTAATCGTTTTGAATAAATCGGGCGCCGTATTCCGGCGCCCTTTTTTCTTAGCAAGGGAAAACGCATTCTGTTATATTTGGTCCTGAATGAAAATGGTAATCTCCGATTTCCCTCGAATAGCGGTAACAGGCCATCTGGTTTGCGATGAGATAGCTTTCCCCGACGGCGGAACCACGACCGCGCTGGGTGGCATTTCATATAACATTGCTTCCCTGATCGCTGTGATGGGCGGGAGCAGGCTCCTCACGGTCTGCGAAATCGGATCCGATATAAAAGACCTGGTGTTTAAGACTTTTGGATCCCGTGATGTTTTTGATAAGTCTATGATCAGGATAACGTCGCTGCCCAATGTCGTTAACCGGCTCGTTTACGATAAAGAGGGTAACCGGGATGAATGGAATTCCCGCAGGCCGCAGCCGCTTTCGCTTGATGGGATTACTGATGATATTGACGCTATGCTTCTCAATTTTATATCCGGCGATGATGTTACATTGGATGAGCTGAGGCGGTTTCGGCGACGTTTCGGTGGGATCATTTACTGCGATTTCCACAGCCTGGCACTCGGCCGTGAAAGAAACGGCAAGAGAAATTACAGGAAACATCCCGACTGGAATAAATATTTATCCTGTGTTGATATGGTGCAGATGAATATAGCGGAGTTCGCCACCATAGTCGGACAAGAGCCCGGGGGAGAATCTCGGATTGCCGGCGATTGCAGAATACTGCACGAAGCAGGGCCGGAGACGGTTCTCATTACAATGGGTAAAAAAGGAGCTCTATTGTCTATTCTATCAGGCCGTTCGGCATACTACCTTCCAGCTCTGAAAATCCCGCTGGAGGTCGATACCACCGGTTGCGGTGATACGATGGCGGCGGTAATGTTATATCATTATGTTATGTCCGGTGATCTTCTGCAGTCCGCAGCAAAAGCCAATCGTTATGCGGCTGCCAAGGCCACATTCACCGGGCTGGACGGCTACGAGCGTATGGATGAGATTCTCGACGAAATCGCCGAGATCGTAGAGCCGATCAGGCTTTGAATCAATATAGAATCTTAATGGCCTTGACAATTATGAAGTTCCGGCGGTAGAATCAGCCTGGATTGGTCCCAGATTGATACTGCCGGGCGGTTGGCCGCAGGTGATCAGGTCTTTTTTCAAGAAGAGGTGGTAAATTGAGATACTTAAGATCCTTATTTGTGATTTTGATTTTTACGGTATTCGCCAGTGACGCTTCAGCATTCATTTTCGGTGTCCGGTATTCCAATTTGAATGAGCCGATCTTGCCGGCCATCGAGCGGCAGGATACGAGGGGACGGTTAGGTGTATATTTCGGGGGAAAGGAGAAAGGCCAAGATTTTCTAGTGGGCATCGATTACGACAGTTATAAACAACAGCGGGGAGATACCCTGCTTTATTCCCGGCGCATTACGGCCAGCATCGGATATCGCTACGGGCTCTTCTCAGGGAAGAAGGCGGAGGCCATGAATATGATGCCCTTTATCGGAGTTCATTATTTCAAGAGTTTCGGCAAGGTCGTTGCCGACAGTTCGGTGATGTCATCGGAAGACAGGCAGTATTACAAGGACCTGACCAACGACCAGGGGATCAGGGTTTCGCTTGGCGCAGAATATTATTTTGCCCCTGCATTCAGCTTCGGATGTGAGGGGGGAATACAATATACTAAAGCAAAATCAAAGGCCTACGGATATACGATTAAGATCTCGGAGTACAGGACCTTCGCCGCCATACTCATGAGCTTCTACTGGTAACCCGTTGGGTTGCACAGAGATAGACCACAACCACTTCGATTTTCCTTGACAGCCTTTTAGACGGCTGGTAAGTTTAATATAAAGGAGTTGAAAACTTAAGGGGGTCTTTATGCGAGGGCTGAAGATATTCATAATGATTTCTGCAGCGTTCATATTTGTTTATCCCGATTCCCCCAGAACCCAGGAGATCGAATATGTTTCATCCTCTCTCTGGGCAGGGATTAACGACGTTAAAGCGGTCGGAGATATTGCATATTGCGCTTCTAATAACGGACTGGTGATCCTGGATATTTCCGATCCATCGGAGCCCATACTTGTGTCGCGGCTTTACATACAAGGAAATGGCCGCGCCATCGATGTTTTGGATCATTACGCGTATCTTGCAAATGGTCCTTCTGGAATGGCGATTATAGACGTTTCTGACCTATACAATCCGATGCAGGTCGGAAGCGTAGGTACCTCCGGTGGGGCAAACGATATTGATGTGACTGAGGATTGTGCCTTTGTCGCGGACTACTACTCGGGTTTACATATTATAGATATTTCAAACCCGGATGCTCCTGCTCAAGTCGGACTTTATACAATGTATGACGCGCTAAGCGTGGTCGTGGCCGGCCAATATGCCTATGTTGCCAGCCGTGATTTCCACTTCAGGATAATCAACGTATCTAATCGTTCAAACCCGATCGGGATCGGTTCATATGTCACATTCAGCAGACCAAAAGATATATTTGTTTATGGTGATTACGCCTATTTCCCGGTTACGATTACCGAATACGGCCCGGCAGGTCTTGAAATTGTCAATATATCGAATCCCTATTACCCCACATTAGAATGTCATTATGATATGGCAAACCCTCTAAGTGTTCATGTGTCAGGAACCTATGCTTATGTCGCTAACGGTCGGCTTGAAATCCTGGATATTTCAAATCCGTCAAATCCGCAATGGATAGGTAATTCAAACGCAAGTGGTTTTACTGTATTCGTAACAGGTTCCTATGCTTATATGGCGGGTGACATTCTGAATATCCTCGATGTTTCTTCCCCGTCGGAGCCGGAACTATCGGGAGCTTACGACCCGGGGGGTGGGGCTTTTGATGTTTGTGTGCATAATGATCATGCTTTCGCTATTTATGATAACTTAAAAGTCGTCAACGTATCGGATCCCTATAATCCAGTTTTTTCTGGTGTATTTGACACGGCAAGCGTTCCATATGAGGTTTTTGCCCTTGGTGACTACGCTTACATAGCCTGCAAAGATTCCAGTCTGAACATAATAGACGTTTCCAGTCCCAATGATCCTGAATTTACCGGGAGCATTATTCTCTCCCACAGGCCCAGGGATATATACGTATCGCAAGAATATGCTCTTGTTATCACATATTCAGGATTAGATATAATAGACGTCTCGGATCCAACCGAGCCGACGCTGATAGCTTATTATGATATCGGCGGCGCATACGCAGTGTTCGCTACGGCCCATTTCGCGTATATAGGCCGCGGATGGGATGGGTTGGATATAGTCGACATTTCAGATCGGTCAAATCCGATATTTGTCGGCAATTATGACACCCCGGATCGTGCTATGGGTGTTTTTGTCGACGGTGGTTATGCCTACGTAGCTGATTATAATTCGGGTTTGCATATTATCGACGTGGCAAATCCATGGGAACCGACGCTTGTCAGTAATTACGAAATAGATGGAATTGTAAAGAGCGTGTACATATCGGGGAATTATGCATATCTAACTAACCAATCTCATGTTATAGTAATAGACTTAAATGACATCTGGAACCCGGTAGAAGTTGATCGCTATAACACGAACGGTTTTGCTTATGAGGTTTTTGTTAGTAATGATTATATTTATATTGCGGATAGATCTTCACTATTGATATTGCATTTTGATCCCCAAACCGGGATTCGAGAGGTAAGTGAATTGCCGGACCGATATTCGCTATCAAAAAGCTATCCCAACCCCTTCAACTCCTCCACCACCATCGAATACGGCCTGCCGGAGGCGGGGCATGTCGCTATCGAGATATATGACCTGTTAGGGCGAAAGGTGAAAACGCTGATGGATGAAGAGCAAGATGCAGGGTCTTATCATGTTGTCTGGGATGCGGGGGATAGATCGTCGGGAATTTATTTCTATAAAATAACCTCTGGCGGGTTTACAGAAACGAAGCGGATGGTGCTATTGAAATAAAGCCCGGAATAATGAATTCTCTCTTGTAGGGGCGTATTGCAATACGCCCCTACGGCAATTACCGATCCCCAACATTTGGCTTGATTATATTTCGTCCGATAATATACTAAGCGATACAGGCCACTGTAGCTCAGCTGGTAGAGCAGCTGATTCGTAATCAGCAGGTCAGCGGTTCGATCCCGCTCGGTGGCTTCTTTCACAGCATAAATCCTTATATAGCAATGCTTTCGGCTTTTAAATCTTTAGGCATACATCCTCCTTCACCCCAATTATCGGTACATTCTTTATTTGCTTTTATGACGTGTTTCATCTATTATATTGACTTCATGACTGAAGAAAAGGTAGGTGGAATGATATTTGGAGAATATCCGTATTTGACGGCGTTTGTGATTTGGGTCGTTTTAGAAATAATTCGATCCATTATTCAAATATTTACAAAGAAAATGAATATATCTATGGAGTACAGGAAAGAGGTGGTTCGGAAGAGGTGTGCTGCGTATGAGGAGCTAAGTATACATTTAGGTCAATATCAAGGGGCAATAATTACATTTAATAGTAGTGAGGCTGTGAGGATATTTGCTAATATGGCGAAATATGAATTTTACCTGTCGCATAAGGTCCTATTTAAGTGGGCGGAATTGGGAGCAAAAGGTCGGAATGCGATGCAATTGCATTCCGAAGGTAAAATAAAAGAGTGGTTGGCTTTGGTCGGTGGGTTTGCGGAGGATGTCAGGGATCTTTCTTACCAGTTAAAAAAAGAAGTATATGACGGAAAAATCGAGAGTGATTGGGTACGGAAACCATCTATTGAGGAGGTTTTGGCAGAGAACCCAGAGTCAATGAAATATCTAAATAATATGGTTAAGAAGTTAGATGATCCTGAAATAAAAACCATACATGATTTATTGAAGTTAGATGATCCTGAAATAAAAACCATAAAAGATCTAATGAAGTGATATCCAGACTTTTCGTTTGGCCTTTTTAATTTTTTCATTATATTTATAACAGGTGATTATGAGAAGTTTTGAGTCCAAGTCCCGGAACGAAGTTGTTGATAGCCAAAAAGGTAGGGAAAATTTGGAACAAGTGATTCGTAATCAGCAGGTCAGCGGTTCGATCCCGCTCGGTGGCTTTTTGATGTCATGAGAAATTTCCATAGGCAAAACCAGGCTATAGCATGATGTCTGCTTGCTAAATCGGGAAGAATCATTTATAATATACTATGTTGTGTCCCAGGACAACGGGAGCGCTTGACACAGGGGGACAGGCTAAATCCAGCGTGGATCGTTTAGAATATTTAGATGAAATTCATATAAGTGATTGTGTCAGAGGAGAAGAAGCGTATGGCAAAAGTTTACAAGCTATCCTATTTCGTTGCGAATATTAAAGATGAACCGGGTACTCTTCTTAAGATCATGCTTGGTTTTAGAGATAGAGATATCGGGCTTTCAGGACTCTGGGGATTTGGAGCCAAGGATGGTGAGGGGCAATTGTTTGTGATCGCGAAGGATTCGGAAGTGTTAAGAGAGGCATGGAAAGATGCCGGACTATGCGCTGAGGAGGGGACCGGTTTTTTTATCAGTGGTGAGGATCGAACGGGGGCTCTAATTGAAAGCCTTGAAAGGCTGGTAGAAGTCGGTATCAACATTCATTCGATTGACGCAATTACAGTCGGTGCGGTTTTCGGCTCCTTTATCTGGGTGGATGCTTCGGACATCGAGAAGGCCTCCGCCGCTCTGGGAATTCCGTAAATGTATTTCTGAAATAATGCAGTCTTGATAATAAAAGAGAATAAGCGCTTTTGCGGCGGCTATTGGCTGTTTTGAGTTGACAGGATTGTCCATTATTGCTATTATTACGTTTGCGGCTACTATAAAGACCCTGTGAATAGCCATTTTATGGGCCCGGAAAAATAGCCAGGAAAAGAAGGAGATCTGAATGTTGAAAACGGCGATAGCATTTTGTAGTGTATTGTTATTATTTTCAAATGGATACTGCCAGAACGTTCTAATCTTTGGTGAAGATTGGGAAAACGGGATCATCGACCCGGGAATCTGGACGGAAGAATATGCGGGTGGATTCATAAATAACGACAGTCACCAGGGCGATTATGCGGTTAACTTCGGAACCAATACGATAGGTATTGTTACATCAAATACGATTTACTATTTTGGCGACATGCGTCCCGAGATTGATTTCTGGGTAAAAACCACAAGCGACTATTCTGTTAATAATCATATCGGGATATGGTTGATGGATCCCGTAACAGATAATCCCCTTATGGGAATCAGCGTCTATCCCGCCTCGGGCCAACGACAATTGGTATGCGTTCCACCGGCTGGCGAGGGTTATACTATTTCGTATCCGCTCTCGGAGGACGGCGAGTGGCATCATTATGTGGTGAATATTAATGAAGACGGCACCATTTCATACTATAAAGACGACGGCTTCATCTGGCAAAGCGATCCTTATGATTGGGGTGGATTTTATGACGATTTTAAGATCGGGTTTGCGGGTAGATCGCCCAATGATCTGTCGACGCCGACAATGGATGATTTTCTGCTCTATGATCAAGCCGGGGCGAACGTTCCAACTATCTCCGAATGGGGAATGATTATACTTGCGATGTTGCTGCTGGCGATTGGATCGATTGCGGTCGTGAGGAGAAGAAAGGTATCTCTTAGCAAAACTGCGTAAAGGCCTAGCATTTCAGACTCTGGTATTCGAATTGCCCTTGACAAGGGGTCATACCTCGATATACCACGATAGCACATAGATCTTTTTGGCTTCAGTTTGGCGGCAAGAATAAAGAACTTAATGAGAGGATAAAATGAAAAAGATTTTCTCCCACAATGCAGGCTGCAATATATCGCCAATATCTGCTGTTGATGCCAGGAAAGGCTTCTACGCGCTGTGTATCGTATTCATAATGCTGTCTTTTTTGAGCAGTGTGGCAAACGGGACGCAATTGAAACCGCGCCATATTCCGGAAAAGCCGCCTGGAACAGTCTTGGATGAACGCCATGATGGAAACAATATCAGTGTGAAATTCTCAGATGATCTCGATATAGGTATCGGTGCTTTTGGCTATCCCGTTGATCGTTCCGGTTCAGCTTTGCAATCGGATCAGGCGCTCAGGCTGTTGGAGACAATCAGCCGAGAGGGAGGAAGCTGGTTTCGGGCCACCGGCGCTGACGAGGAAACCATCGACAGAATGCGAACCACTGCTCAAGATAATCTGGGCCGCGAGATCGCCGACATGAACAATTATTTTGTGCTTTCAGTCACGGACCATAAGAAGACCGAGGATTGGATTAACCGGCTGAATGCCTTGATGGATGTCGAAATTGCTCGACCGATATATCTGCCGCCGCCGTTACCGTTGCCGGGAGATTACCAGGATCTTCAGGGTTATCTGGAACCTGCCACTACCGGCATCGGCGCCACCTGGGCCTGGTCATTGACTGGAGGAACCGGCGACAATGTGACCATTTGCGATATTGAATTAAACTGGAATAGTAACCACAACGATTTGCCCGGCTTTCCATGGTGGGTTCCCCCCGGCTATACCTGGGGCAACTGGGGATATGATACTAATCATGGGACGGCCGTGCTCGGTGAGATGGTGAGCCTTAATAATGGTTGGGGTACGACCGGCGCCGCTTACGGAGCAGCAGCAGCAGTGGCACCGTCTTATCTGAATAATGCCTGGGTTCCCTATGTTGCCATACAATATGCCGTTACTCAGCTTTCAGAGGGAGATATAATTCTTATAGAACTGCAAACCTGGGGCCCACGCGGCGACATGGTACCTATCGAATGGGAACTGCCCAATTATAATGCAATCGTGGCCGCAGTAGGAAATGGTATACACGTTGTCGAAGCCGCGGGCAATGGATCTGAGGATCTCGATGATCCGATTTTTAACCAGGGGCATGCGCCGTTTTTGCCGGAAAATAACTCAGGCGCCATAATGGTCGGGGCGGGCGCCGCCCCCGCTGCATTCGGTGGCTCGGATACCGAACGTTCCCGTCTCGGTTTTTCCAACTACGGTTCTCGCGTGGATCTCCAGGGATGGGGCGAACGCGTGATGACTACCGGCTATGGAAACTACTACAACAGCGAAGGTATCAATTATTATTATACGAATAGTTTCAGCGGAACATCATCGGCATCTCCGATCGTAGCATCGGCGGTAGCGATTTATGAGAGCGTCATGGAGGACCGAACCGGTTCAATCGTCGATCCCGCCACCATGCGGACGGTATTGAAAAATACCGGCTCCCCTCAGCAAGCCGGGAATTATCCAATCAGCCAGAATATCGGCCCCCTGCCAAATCTTCGGGCCGCGTTGGAAGAATCTCAAGAGATCCCTACACTCAATGAGTGGGGGATGCTGATCATGGGGTTGTTGATGCTGGCCGCGGGGACCATAGCCGTAATCTGGAGACGTAAGAGAATCGCCGAGGGTAATATTGCCTGAGGATTTACATTTAACTTAACGACGAAGGGGAGCCACACCGACTTCCCTTTCTTTTTGCCAGTTCTTCAATTCAATCAAATCATATCTCCGGGACTGAGCCGCCTGTGTGAGATCTGAACATCGTCCATGGCATAGGCCGAAACCGTTTCCACTAACAGGGAGTTTGTGGCAATAATCCTGATTTCGAGAATAAACTCCTGTAAACCAAAATTGACAGAATTTGCCTACCTAATAATGGTTCTAATCACTTTTTTTAAGAAATCTCTTGACAACTAAATCATGGGTCTCAATATTCACCATGCTTAGTTAGTGTGCAACTCGCCCGACAACGGCGGATGAAAACAAAAATTAGTATTAGTATTACCAACCGAAGCTTGGGAGGTTTCAATGAAACGGACTGTTATGGGGTTGTTTCTTTTCGGCGTGTCGGTATCCATGTTTGTTTTTGCTGGATTCTTTAATCCGGTCATTTTCGGTGAGGACGGGGCGATTGAACCGCCTGATTTAGCGTATTATGATTACGACCCATTCAGGTTCGGCGATGTCAATTCCGACGGCTGGTGCAATTTTGGCGATGTTATAGCAGTAATTCAACACTATATGGGTAACCGCGTCGAAGGTGACGAAGTGTGTTGGCCTGCGTCGGACGTGAACGGTAATGGAATTTCCGGCGAGGTGTCAGATGTAGTCTACCTGATTGGTTGGATGTGTAACCCTGATGCACCTGAACTAATTACTGAATGCGATGATCCGGTGATACCGGCACCGCCTGGAGGTCAAATCTGGGTGTCTGATTGCTTGGGAGCACCCGGTGCAACTGTGCCCGTAGAAGTCCATCTGGAGGGGACGGATCTAATAGCGCTCAATTTCTCTCTGGCCTACAATAACCAGAACATTGAGTCGGTATCTCTTTCCTCCTGGGATCCGGCCTTCAATGATTGGAACCTTTCTTGCCCAACAAAATATAGGGAAAACATGCCTCCGGGTAACAACGATACTCTGACTACTGTGACATTCCTGTTTGTGGGTGATGCTTCTACTCTCGACAACAGGGTAAGTTTTCCATCATTGGCAACCGCCTTCACGTTGGAAGTGGTTATTTCACCCAATGCTAATAATATAGGCCGTTTCCCCCTGATTCCCGAGGCTGATGAATTCCATGGACCCCAACGGTTCTACATGGACGATGCGCAGCATTTGATCTTTTCAGAGCCTTTATTCGAAAGCGGGTCGTCCAGCGACTGTAGCTACGTCCCTGGCGACTGCGACGAAGACGGCACTGCGCGGCAGCTTACGGACGCTGTTATGATGATCGCCTACTACAGGGACCAGGCTCAGCCGGGATACGTATGCTATTGTACCGATCTAATTCCTGAGTATAAACCTTCCGCCGACGCGGACGGAAACTGCATTCCCTTTGAGCTTACCGACGTCGTTTGGGCGATTGCGGCCTACAGAGGTCCCGTACCGCTCACCGGTTGCGAGCATTGCCCCTGATCGCTCAGGCCATTCCCTCTAACGGTGGGAACAAGCCGAGCTGGTTATACCAATCCTGAAGTCCAGGGTTTAAGATCAGCAGGGGAAAGACGGCGGAATAAAGCTAAGGTTATAATCTCAAAAATAGGAAGAGGGGCTGTCCTGCGGCAGCCCTTTTTTCATAAGCATCCGAACAGAGTCTCAAATCCTGATCCCTCTGATATAGCCCATTATGGGAATTCGTTATCTCCCTCAATCACAGGCAGACGGCGCCTGGCATGGTTGCTGAATAAACGGATGCAGGGTATTAATTTTCTATATTCTTGTTAACTTGTTGCAGCAGTGTTTCTTAATTAGGAAGTCAGTTCATCATTTTACTTGACATTTCGCTGCTAATACCTATCTTAAATCGTAACACAAGGTTGCAACGATTGATTCCGCATCCTTGTTAAGGTTCTTCAATGGGGAAAGTGGTGTCGGCTCTGAAAGCCCTTTGCCCGCTACTCCCCGGCATTTAATACGTAAGTCAGGCTTTCTACTGATGTTTAGGTTCAAACAGAGAATCTCAAAATCATATACGTGGAAAAGCATTACCAATGCTGGAGCGCTTTCGTGGCGCTGCGCACGAATTTCAATTATAGTTTGTGCTCCAACTGCAGGGAGGAACAAATGAAAAAGGTCTATTCTGTTGTCTTTGCGTCGCTATGCTTGACGGCAGTGAGTTTTGCTCAAGCGCCGCAGGTTGTCTCGATTACACCGACACAAAACGAGCTCAATGTGCTGTTTGAAACTGACATATCGGTGACCTTTGATATCGATATGGATGAAACGACCATCAACAGCACTACTCTTGTGGTTAATGCCAGATCCACAGGGCTGCATCAGGGAACAATCGCATATGACGGTCCTACTATGACTGCGACTTTTGATGCATTAGAAGATTTCGAGGATGGGGAGGTGGTTACCGTTGTGCTCACAGCCGGCATACAATCCTCCGGCGGTACTCCTCTCGATAACAGCTATGCCTGGTCGTTCACAATTATCGTTGAAAATGGCTCAGGTTACTTCACCCCTCAAGCTGTTTATCCGGTTGGCAATAATCCATCGTCAGTCTTTTCTGCCGATCTTGACGGTGATGGCGACTTCGACCTTATAAGCGCAGATGGAACGTCCGACAATGTCTCGGTCCTTCTGAACGATGGCGACGGCAACTTTGCCCCCCGCACAGTTTATCTGGTCGGAGATAATCCCTGGATGGTTTTCGGTGCTGATTTTGATGGTGACGGCGACATCGACCTTGCAACCGCAAATGTGTCCTCAAATAACATTTCGGTTCTCCCGAATAACGGTGATGGCACGTTCGACCTGCAAATTTCCTATCCGGTTGGGAGTAATCCCTGGCCGATTTTTGCCAGCGATCTTGATGGTGATGGCGACATCGACCTCATGACTTCGAATGTGACTTCCGACAATGTTTCAGTTTTATTGAACAACGGGAATGGTACTTTCGCCCCGCATTCTGCCTATCCGGTCGGTGGTATTCCGATCTCGATTTTCGCCGCCGACCTTGATGGTGACGGCGACACGGATCTGGCAACTGTGAATTTTGGAACCAACGATGTCTCTATTTTGATGAATAATGGCGATGCCACATTTTCGCCACATACGACATACGCGGTGGGTTTTTTCCCGCGGTCCGTCTTTGCCGCCGACCTTGACGCTGATGGTGACCTCGATCTTGCAGCGGCCAATGGTTCATCTCACAACGTCTCGGTACTCCTGAATAACGGCGACGGCTCCTTCGCGCCTCAGATTACCTACTCAGTCAATACTGCTCCGGCCTCAGTAATCGCTGCCGATCTTGATGCGGATGGCGACCTCGACCTTGCGACCGCAAATGCATCTTATAATAGCGTCTCAGTTCTCTTAAACGATGGCGATGGCACATTTGCCCCTCATTCTGACTATCCGACCGGTACAACGCCCTATTCTGTATTTTCAATCGATCTTGATAATGATGGGGATCTGGATCTGGCAACGGCCAACTCGGATGACCACAGTATCTCGTTTCTAAAAGGCGGCGGTGACTGCGTCTATATTCCGGGTGATTGTGACCACAATGGCATTCCGGCGGAGCTTATGGATGTTGTTATGATGATTGGCAACTATCAGGGCAATTTGCCCCCGTCTTATATCTGTGATTGTGATATTGATCCTCCGGGCGATCAGTTTGCTGCTACAGCAGACCCCAATGGTAATTGTGTTCCCTTTGAGCTCAATGACGCCGTGCTCGAGATAGGTGTTTATAGAGGAACGCAAACTGCCACTGGTTGCCCTGATTGTCCCGGTTGGTTCAGGTTTGCACCTGACGGTGACGAGAAACTGCTGGCTTCGCCTTTATTAAATTCAGAGATTGAAATTAGCAAAGATTTAATGATAAAATAAGCTGATGGCGAATATTGACGCTGCAATCCTCGCAGTTTAGGGCCGGGGAATTGCAAAGATCAGGAAATGATGTTTTTGTTGGAAATAAAGGCCAGGGAGGAAAATATTATGTTACCATCCCTGTCAACACTAATCACGATTTTAGCCTCAAATCTAGCTTCGGCAAGGAGGAGGATATGAAAAGATTACTGCTATCGGCCCTGATCGTAATTGTCTCCATAAATCTGGCGTCAGCGCAATCCAACAGGATCGTCTTCGGGCCATTGGAGGGCAATGATGCGGGAGTTTTAACTGTGAGTGGTGGCGACGAGATTGTGCTCGAGATGTGGGCTCGCACAGATCCCGATAATCCCACACCGGTCGTGGCGGTAAGCCATGGCCTTATATCCGAGGATGCAATCATCTCCGTGCGCAACGGCGTCGAGCTAGATCCCTTATTCGACACACCGAACTGGGAGTCGACTTTCCTCGATGGGCCATTTGTTCACAATCCGGACGATAATATTCCGATTCCTGAAGGACATACCTGCGAAATGCAGGGTGCCATATACGAAATATTCAATCCACCCCCCGGCGATCCTCTCGACACTCAGGGGGAATGGGTTTATTACGGTGCTTTCCTGATGACCGTCAATCCGGTGGCTCCGAGCGGAGAGACGCATTATCCATTTTCAATGGGTTGGTACCCTCATAGCGGACAGGGAACAAGCTGGGCCTTTGAAATCCCTCCTGGAGGCCAGGTGGAGCCGGAGCAGGATTACGCGGGCCTGGACTTTCCGCCTCTGATCAATAAAATTATCTTCGGTCCACGGGCGGGAGATGATGCCGGAGTATTGACGGTGCTTAACGACCAGGATATCGAGATCGATATCTGGGTTCAGACGGATGAGGAGAATCCGGCGCCGGTTTATGGCGTATTGCATGGCCTCTTGTCCGAGGATGCAATAATTGCCGCGCGCAATGGCGTTTTGCTTGACCCTGATTATGATATGCCCGATTGGGAGGAGGTCTGGGTCGATGGGCCGTTTACCCATAACCCTGAAGACAATTTTCCGATCCCCGAAGAGCACACCTGTGAAATGCAGGGGGGCAACTACACGGTGTTTGATCCACCTGTAGGAGATCCTCTCGATACCCAGGGAGAATGGGATTATTACGGTTCATTTTTAATGACCACGAATACCGGCGTTCCGATTGAGGATACATATTATCCATTTTCGATGGGCTGGTACCCCGAAACGGGAGAGGGAACCCACTGGTCATATGAGGATCCCCCTGGCAGTCAGATCGTGCCAGATCAGGACTACGGTGGCCTGTTTTTTACGGTGGAGGGCTGCGAATATATACCGGGCGATTGCGACCACAATACAGTTCCCCTGGAACTTGTGGATATCCTGGCCTTACTGGGCATGTACAGGGGAACTATAGAGCCGATTTATACATGCGCCTGCCCGCCTCATGGGATCGAGTTCGTCGCTGAGGGAGATCCCAACGGCAACTGTGTCGCCCTGGAGCTCGAGGACATCGTCACCGAGATAAGCGCTTACAGGGGCTGGAGCACTGTATCGAGTTGCCCCGATTGTCCCGGTTCACTCTGGCTGGGGCCGGACGGCGAGGAAAGTTCTCAGGGTATCCCCTCTCTGAAATCCAAAGTTAAGATTGATCAGGGGCTGATCGCAGAATAAAACCTAAGCTAATACTATTTTAACAAATGGGAATGGGGACTGTCAGACGACAGCCCCTTTTTCTTTATCATCAGTAATCTCAGTTGTGGGTCAGGATTCCCCGAGTCCTGACATTTGGTTGTCATTCGCTGTTGACGCGAGCGTTAGAAGAGAATATTATCCCTGTCTATGCTACCGGTGATGTTCCGAGATTATCAAGTGTCAAAAACATAATGCAAGTAGCAAGATGCTTAACTGGATAAAAAATCTGTATAGATCCCGCTGGTATACATCGCTAATAATCTTGTTTCTAATCTTGACGATCTACATGCTTCTGGAAATCAAGAACAACAGGTTCTGGCTCAGTGATTTTCAGGTGTATCACAAAGCGGCAGGCAGGATAATCGACGGCGAAAACCTGTACCAGGGGGAAGCGGATGGTTTTTACAGATACAAATACTCTCCAACCGCGGCCGTGTTTTTCATTCCATTCGGAATATTTCCCCTGACATTAGCCAGAGTATTCTACTGGGTGTTTTTATCCTCGGTAATCTGCATCGGATTTTATCTGTCGTTTTCACTTGTTGGACCACGGTTCAGGGATGAGTCCCCTGCCCGTATTAATAATCTCATTCTCATATCGGCATTGATCCTGGGGGTAAATCTGGAAAGGGAACTCCATCTCGGTCAGGTGAATTATCTTCTGATGATCTCTTATCTTGCCATTTTATATTTTCTCCGAAACAATAAGACTATCATCGCCGCTTTGATCTGGGCAGCGGGTATATTCTTAAAGCCGTTCGGATTTATCCTGCTGCCTTATTTCCTCATAAAGAGAAGATTCAATTTGGTTGTTTATTTTCTGGTCTTTTTGATCCTGTTTGCAGTCGCACCGGCAATCTTTACAGGAATAGGCGATCTCCCGGGCCAGTATTCAAATTGGATCGGCGAGCTGTCGACCGAGCTTTCGCATAAACAGGATCTCCTGCAGGATGGGAATCATACCGTATTCTCCGTTCTGGCGAGGTATACGCCCATGAGATTTCTGGATATGACGCCCATATTAACGTTGATCTTTCAAGCTACTATTCTAATCCTGATAGCCATAATTATGATTTTCTTGATCCGATGGGGGCAGGATAAGGAGAGCAGCATGATTCTGGAAGCATCCTTCCTTATTGCTCTGATACCGTTATTGTCGTTTACCAGCCATAATGCTTTCGGATTTTTTGAATTGGCCGTGGTTCTTATCCTGTATAATTTGCCGAAATTATCGAGATCGCAACGCATCTTTGCCATCACGGGTTTGTTCCTGATGGGGGCCAACATACACGATTTAATGGGCCATGAATTATGGGAATTATTTAATAATCTTTCACTGGTAACCATTGGGGCCATTTCCCTTCTGGCCGTTCAGATATCTATGAGGATCAGGAAAATAGCATAGCTCCACATCGGTACCGTATGATTATGTGGGATTTACCCCTGATGTCTGACGGATACCCGAATAATCCGAATTTTGGCCGGTTTGAAATCGGCGGGCGCTGGGAACCGAGGAGGGGGTGAACCTGGTTGTTAAAGTTTGAAACGGCTTTTCCGATATAATGATGTGGGGCCGTTTCAAAGCCGCTCAAGAATTGTAAAAAAAGTCTTGACAGCGGTAATCGGATCTGGTAATCTGGTAAGTGGCAAAAGGGGTTAACCCCTTTTAAAAGATTTGATAAAAAATGAAGAAACGACGATTTTGGGCTTGACATGATCTTTTAAAATAGTATTTTCCATGTCTGCCTACGTTTTGGAGGCAGGCTTTTTTTGCCCCGGTTAAACCGGGAAGCTCTTTGAAAATCGAATAGCGTACACAATCGGACCCGTCGATTTGAAAGGGATCGAAGCTTTAGCTTCGATCGACATTTGATTCGATGAACAACAACGGTTGAGCGAAAGTTTAACTGGCGTTTGTTTTAGAGTTATTTTAATGGAGAGTTTGATCCTGGCTCAGAACGAACGCTGGCGGCGTGCCTCATACATGCAAGTCGAGCGAGAAAGCCCGCTTCGGTGGGTAAGTAAAGCGGCGAACGGGTGAGTAACACGTGAGCAATCTGCCCCACGGCGGGGGATAAGCCCTCGAAAGGGGGTCTAATACCGCATAATATTCCCGGATGACATCATCCGGGAATCAAAGGTGGCCTCTTCTTGAAAGCTATCGCCGAGGGATGAGCTCGCGCTCCATTAGCCTGTTGGTGGGGTAATGGCCTACCAAAGCTACGATGGATAGCCGGCCTGAGAGGGTGAACGGCCACACTGGGACTGAGATACGGCCCAGACTCCTACGGGAGGCAGCAGTAGGGAATCTTGCGCAATGGACGAAAGTCTGACGCAGCAACGCCGCGTGTGGGATGAAGCTCCTTGGAGCGTAAACCACTGTCAGGAGGGACGAACGGTTTTGGCCTTAATATGGCCATTGCTTGACGGTACCTCCAGAGGAAGCTCCGGCTAACTCCGTGCCAGCAGCCGCGGTAATACGGGGGGAGCAAGCGTTGTTCGGAATTACTGGGCGTAAAGGGTGCGCAGGCGGGAGATTAGGTCGGATGTGAAAACCTCGGGCTCAACCCGGGGCCTGCATTCGAAACCAGTCTTCTTGAGTATCGGAGAGGGAAGCGGAACTCCAGGTGTAGCGGTGAAATGCGTAGATATCTGGAGGAACACCGGTGGCGAAGGCGGCTTCCTGGACGAATACTGACGCTCATGCACGAAGGCTAGGGGAGCAAACAGGATTAGATACCCTGGTAGTCCTAGCGGTAAACGATGGGCACTAGGTATCGGGGGTATCGACCCCCCCGGTGCCGCAGCTAACGCATTAAGTGCCCCGCCTGGGGAGTACGGCCGCAAGGCTGAAACTCAAAGGAATTGACGGGGGCCCGCACAAGCAGTGGAGTATGTGGTTTAATTCGATGCAACGCGAAGAACCTTACCTGGGCTTGACATATGCAGGAAAACCTCAGAGATGAGGTCCCTCCGCAAGGAGTCTGTTTACAGGTGCTGCATGGCTGTCGTCAGCTCGTGCCGTGAGGTGTTGGGTTAAGTCCCGCAACGAGCGCAACCCCTGTCCCTAGTTGCCAGCGTCAAGTCGGGAACTCTAGGGAGACAGCCGGTGATAAGCTGGAGGAAGGTGGGGATGACGTCAAGTCCTCATGGCCCTTACGCCCAGGGCTACACACGTACTACAATGGCCGGTACAGAGGGTCGCAATACCGCAAGGTGGAGCCAATCCTTAAAACCGGTCTCAGTTCAGATTGGAGTCTGCAACTCGACTCCATGAAGGTGGAATTGCTAGTAATCGCGAATCAGCAAGTCGCGGTGAATACGTTCCCGGGCCTTGTACACACCGCCCGTCAAGCCATGGAAGCCGGGAGTACCCGAAGTCACCTTGTTAACCCTTCGGGGAGACAGGTGCCTAAGGTAAAATCGGTGACTGGGGCTAAGTCGTAACAAGGTAGCCGTAGCGGAAGCTGCGGCTGGATCACCTCCTTTCTAAGGAGCACGGGGTGTAATCCTTCATATCGAGGGATAGCATGCTAATCCCGCATGACGCGGGATAGGTCGGTCAAATCGACGGTTCTCGTGTACGCTATTCGGTTTTCGGAGAGTCACAGTTCTTTGTAAATTAAATCAATCGGGCTCTTACGCGAGATTGGCCCTCTTTATGGGATCCAGGCTTCGGATTGAGATCGGGCTGTTCTTTCTAAGTGGAAATCACGGGTATCTTGCCTGAAGGCCGGGCATCGAAGGCCCGATGGCGATCGAGATTTAGAAGTGGGCCTTTAGCTCAGCTGGTTAGAGCGCGTCCCTGATAAGGACGAGGTCGGTGGTTCGACTCCACTAAGGCCCACCATACAACGGTGGGTGTGGGTTAAAACCGATTCAATCTTCTTCGTTCATTATGGAAGCGTCGCATGAGGAATAGATGAAACCTGTAAAAAACAGGATTAACGACGACCCTCAAAGGCAGAATCAAATCCGCGGGCATTACGATGAAGACTACTATCGACCGCTGTTGGAAGGCTACCTCAAGAAAGACAGGTTCACGCTTTACCGGCAGCAAATGGTTTTCGAGATTTATTCTCCCGGGAAGGGTGAGAGAGTTCTGGATCTCGGATGCGGAGTCGGTACTTTTACTCTTGAGCTGGCAAGGAGAGGTGTTGATGTTGTCGGACTTGATTATGCCGACGAATCGATTAGAATCTGCCGCAAACTTGCTGATGAATTGAAATTAAAAGCCGAGTTTCAACTTGCCGATGTCGCGGATACGAAGCTTGAGTCAGACTCATTTGATGCTGTTATTGCGGCCGATTTAACCGAACATCTCTACCCTGAGGTCTTCAAGAAGTTCGTTAAGGAGTCGAGAAGACTGCTCAGGACAGGCGGTAAGCTGATTGTCTGGACCCCGAATCCCGGCCATGTTTTTGAATTTCTCAAAATGAGGAATATCATCCTGAAGAGAGATGAAGGGCATGTTGGTTACAGGACTCTTGATGAGTTGACTCGCGATTTGGTTAGGGAGGGATTTAAGATAGAAAGGGCCTACCACCGTCATTCGCACCTGCCGGTGTGGAACTGGTTTGAGAGGATGACTCAGTGGTTCTTGCCTTTCATGCGAAGGCGAAACGCTGTACTGGCTGTAAAAGGGCCCGAGGCCGATTGATCGAACCGTCCCGACTTATGAAAATCTTAGGGGACGTAGCTCAATCGGGAGAGCGGTAGCTTTGCAAGCTACAGGTCACCGGTTCGATCCCGGTCGTCTCCATTGAAATGAGCGATACCGCCTGTGGGCGGATTGGATAGTTCATGTCGTGCTGAAAGGTACGACGTGACGAAAGTTCTTTGACAACTTAATAGAATGCTGCGGTAATCTTACCGAAATAAGGTTTCTTCGAGAATTTTAGGTTAAGTTACTAAGGGCGCATGGTGGATGCCTTGGCATGGGGAGCCGATGAAGGACGTGGTAAGCTGCGATAAGCCACGGTGAGTTGCAAACAAGCTTTGACCCGTGGATCTCCGAATGGGGCAACCTGATCCGAGTAATGTCGGATCATCACCCGCTGAATAAAATAGGCGGGATGAGGACAACTGAGGGAATTGAAACATCTTAGTACCTCCAGGAAAAGAAAACAACCGTGATTCCCCGAGTAGCGGCGAGCGAAAGGGGAACAGCCTAAACCGACGGCCACGTTAAAGCCTGCAGGCGTTGTGGTGTCGGGGTAGTGGGACTCTGTCTGACTCATCTGCAGGTGGGTCGGGAAGTTACAAAGCGTCTGTCTAGTTGAACGACACTGGAAAGGTCGGCCATAGAAGGTGACAGCCCTGTAGACGAAAGGCAGGACGTCTTCCTCGACAGAGCACCCAAGTAGTGCGGGACACGAGGAATCCCGTATGAATCTACCGGGACCACCCGGTAAGGCTAAATACTCCCCCATGACCGATAGCGAACCAGTACCGTGAGGGAAAGGTGAAAAGTACTCCTGACCGGAGAGTGAAATAGTACCTGAAACCGTGCGCTTACAAGCTGTGGGAGCAAAGCTCCGGCCCTTCGGGGCCGGGGGGATGTGACCGCGTGCCTATTGAATAATGATCCGGCGAGTTACTTGTCCGTCGCAAGATTAAGCCAAACAATGGCGGAGTCGTAGCGAAAGCGAGTCTGAACAGGGCGTTTAGTGGCGGGCAGTAGACCCGAAACCAGGTGATCTAGGCATGGCCAGGATGAAATCCGGGTAAAACCGGACGGAGGTCCGAACCCACCGATGTTGAAAAATCGGGGGATGAGCTGTGCCTAGGGGTGAAAGGCCAATCAAACCTGGTGATAGCTGGTTCTCCTCGAAATATTTTTAGGAATAGCCTCGTGGTAGTCGAACGGAGGTAGAGCACTGGATGGGTTAGGGGGCCTACAAGCTTTCCGACCCCAACCAAACTCCGAATGCCGTTTGTACGTTCCACGGGAGTCAGCCGGCGAGGGATAAGCTTCGTCGACGAAAGGGAAACAACCCAGACCGCCAGCTAAGGTCCCTAAGTTATGGCTAAGTGATAAAGGAGGTGGGGTTTCTAATACAACCAGGATGTTGGCTTAGAAGCAGCCATCATTTAAAGAGTGCGTAAATGCTCACTGTTCGAGAAATCCTGCGCCGACAATTCACGGGACTAAGCCATACACCGAAGCTGCGGATTTCACCGTAAGGTGGAGTGGTAGAGGAGCATTCCGTAAGCCGTCGAAGGTGTGTCGTGAGGCATGCTGGAGGTATCGGAAGCGATTATGCCGGAACAAGTAGCGATAAAACAGGCGAGAAACCTGTTCACCAAAAACCTAAGGTTTCCTGAGGAAGGTTAATCCGCTCAGGGTTAGTCGGCCCCTAAGCCGAGGCCGAAAGGCGTAGGTGATGGGAAAGGCGTTAATATTCGCCTACCGCCGAAAACACGTTATGAGCTATGGGGTGACGCAGAAGTGAAGGTCAGCCGGCGATTGGAAGTGCTGGTCTAAGCCCGTAGGAGGCAGGGGCAGGTAAATCCGTCCCTGCATAACTCCGAGAGGCGATAGGGAGCCCGCGAGGGCTGGTTAAACTGACCGTAATCATGCTGCCAAGAAAAACCTCTGTGCCAGTGTTCAGGCGACCGTACCGTAAACCGACACAGGTAGGTAGGGTGAGAATCCTAAGGTGCTCGAGAGAACCCTCGTTAAGGAACTAGGCAAAATTACTCCGTAACTTCGGGAGAAGGAGTGCCCTTATTATGTGAAGCCCCTGCGGGTGGAGCAGAACGGGGTCGCAGTGAAAAGGCCTGGGTGACTGTTTACTAAAAACACATGTCTCTGCTAAGCCGTAAGGCGACGTATAGGGACTGACACCTGCCCGGTGCCGGAAGGTTAAGAGGAGGGGTTAGCTCGCTTTTAGTGAGCGAAGCTCTGAATCGAAGCCCCGGTAAACGGCGGCCGTAACTATAACGGTCCTAAGGTAGCGAAATTCCTTGTCGGGTAAATTCCGACCTGCACGAATGGTGCAACAACTTGGGCGCTGTCTCAACGAGGGGCTCGGCGAAACTGTAGCAGCGGTGAAGATGCCGCTTACCCGCATCGGGACGGAAAGACCCCGTGAACCTTTACTATAACCTGATATTGGATTTTGGTTGTGTATGTAGAGCATAGGTGGGAGGCTTTGAAGCTGGTCCGCCAGGATCGGTGGAGCCACCATTGGAATACCACCCTTATGTTATCGGAATTCTAACCCAGGGCCGTGAATCCGGTCCGGGGACCATGTCAGGCGGGTAGTTTGTCTGGGGCGGATGCCTCCTAAAAGGTAACGGAGGCGCCCAAAGGTTCCCTCAAGCTGTTTGGTAATCAGCTATAGAGCGTAAAGGTATAAGGGAGCTTAACTGCGAGACCTACAAGTCGAGCAGGTGCGAAAGCAGGGCTTAGTGATCTGGCGGTTGTGTGTGGAAACGCCGTCACTCATCGGATAAAAGGTACTCCGGGGATAACAGGCTTATCTCCTCCGAGAGTCCACATCGACGAGGGGGTTTGGCACCTCGATGTCGGCTCATCACATCCTGGGGCTGGAGAAGGTCCCAAGGGTTCGGCTGTTCGCCGATTAAAGTGGTACGTGAGCTGGGTTTAGAACGTCGTGAGACAGTTCGGTCCCTATCTGATGCGGGCGTAGGATACTTGAGGGAAGCTGACCTTAGTACGAGAGGACCGGGTTGGACGGACCCCCGGTACACCAGTTATCGCGCCAGCGGTATAGCTGGGTAGCTGTGTCCGGCAGGGATAAGCGCTGAAAGCATCTAAGCGCGAAGCCCATCCCAAGATTAGGTATCCCTTCCCGCCTTCGGGCGGGACTAAAGGCTCCCGGAAGACAACCGGGTTGATAGGTCGTAGGTGTAAGGTCCGTAAGGGCTTCAGCCGAGCGATACTAATAAGCCGTGAGACTTAACCTTAAAAATTTCGATGAAACCTTTATTCCCGAAGATTCTGCAGCATTCTATCAGGTTGTTAAAGAGCATCGCTCTTTGCTATCAAAAGATTTCCCGGTTGCAATGGCGTGGGGGTCATACCCGTTCCCATTCCGAACACGGCAGTCAAGCCCCACAGCGCCGATGGTACTGCCCCCTCGCAGGGGTGGGAGAGTAGGACGTCGCCGGGATTATATCAAAAGCCTCCTGAGAGATCAGGGGGCTTTTTTTTAGCGTGGGGTGGGGAGATTGCCCCCTCGCAGGGGTGGGAGAGCCCCGCATAAAGCAGGGGTAAATAGGACGTCGCCGGGATTAATTTAAAGCCTCCTGAGAAATCAGGGGGCTTTTATTATTCCATAGTTGACTTATATAGGTTTTTGCCTATAATGATCCTGAAGGGGAATTCGCCATGAAAGAAAACGATCTTAACGTCATTTATACCCGTGAGAAAAACTGGATTGTCGCCCGCTTTATTGAGATCGACGTGGTCTCTCAAGGAAAAACCATAAAATCCGCGCGACGGTGCCGGAGTAGCCGATGAATGGTGCTCGTTACCGCTTTACTGGCACGCAGGCACGGCCCACCCCTGATGCGCCGTGCGTGACGATTAAGTTTCGTAATGAGTGGGAATACTTGCAGCGGTCATACGCGCCAAGCACGTTTGCTGAGATCGACGTATGTGTCGCGAAACACCGGAGTGATTTTGTTGAGTATTCGGAGCATGAGTCCGGCCCTGAACTGCTCGTTTGGGCGGCGCTGGGGACTGCTGGATTGACGCTTGCTCGGGAGGTCGTCGAACTTATTCGTGAAATCCTTGCGGCTCGAAATGAAGGCGTCAAGAAGGGGGAACCTGCCGGAGGGTGGATCCGAATCACGGTTAGTCGCGATAAACGAGAAGGCAATGAGCCGGAAGTGACATACCTCGAAATCAAAACCGGTGACCTGCCTTCGCGGGATGAAATAGATACGGCACTACATGCGCGCTTGCGCGAGCTGCCCCCGGAAGTGTCCGACGACGAATAATCGTCACGGATCCACGTAGAACTTCCACGCCGTCTTATAGTCCCGGCAGGTGGCCGGGGCAAGCCAATGCATTTCCCCGGTTCTGGATCCCCTTGACGGGGCTAGTAGAAAGTAGTCGAGATCCTCGCGGTTTCGACATTAGGCTGAAAAGACCATTGGCCCTCATACGAGTCAATATAAACATAGTTGACAAAAAAGTGTGAGGAAGGAGGTAGAGTCTGATATGAACCAATCTGCGTTTGACGCTATTGAACAAGTTTGGACGGAGACAGTAAAAGCCCGCGCGCTGTGTCCATATGCGGACAAGTCTGCGATCGGAATGAATGGTTACATTTCGCCTCCCTGGTATCAAGCTCATGGGGCTGTCTACTTCGTGAACCTGGCCAAGCCCTTAACAGAGGAAGACGTGAATGAGTTGAAGCAAATCGGACATTTCGTGAATCGTAGTTTTGTCATTTCCATGGCCGCAATTCTGGAAGCCCATGGAGTTGTCCCGTACGGAAGTGCACCCGATCGAACGAAACCGGGTGGGGGCCACGTCCAACTTACAAAATGGCTGCGCAATCGGTTTGCGCATGGCGAGTGGGAGTACGATGATAGCAATCAGAAGCATGTGGATACATTTAATCTTCTGGTAAAATTGTTCCCAGATACCGGGGCAGGCGGACCACAGTTCGTTATATCAATCGACAGCATCCTTGAACCGCTTAAAGATGGCGTACTCACCTATATTCGGGCGACAACTTAGCCAGTAGGGCAGGAGTCCCCGTCTCCTGCCAACAGGTGGCAGGTCTTTTCAAGACCTGCCCTACAGACACGATCAGGTTTCTCTGAGATCACGATTTGTTTGCGGGCGGCATACGTCCTCGTGTGCCCCTATCGGACAGACCGGGAGGTCTGCGACGCACGTAAAATAGAAATGTTGGATTGACCTGATGAATTTTTAAATGTAGTTTGCTAATATGGCTAATTTTAGTAAAGAACAAATAGAATACATTAATAGCATGTTTCAAGAACTCGGCGATGAAAAAGATCGAGCGGCCGCCGTCCTATTGGGAGCTGAGATTGATAGAGTTCTTGGAGATATCTTAAATGCATATTTGCTTCCCGAGAAAGGAAAAACGAGTTCCCATCTTTTAAATACTGATGGGCCTCTTGGTACTCTTGCCTCACGAATAGAGATTGTCTATCGTCTAGGTATTATTAGCCCGTTGTTGCATAAAGAGATTCATTTATTACGTAAAATTAGAAATCATTTTGCACATTCCGGCGCTGGTGCATCTTTTGATAAACCGCCAATTTCTGACATCGCAGGGTGTCTTCATATTCCGCAGTGGGTTTTAGATGGTAATATAGTTGCACAAAAATATATTACTACCGGGAAAGCCAAGTTTATTCTTTCTGGTGCTGCTGCGATTGGCTTACTTACGCATATCGCAAATAATATTAATAAAGTTAAGGAACATGCTGTTGAGATTGTGGCCAAGGAATCATCGAAGTAGCAAGTATAGCAGGAATCCCTTGCTGCCGGTTTTCCGCGTCGGAAAGGAATCCCCGCGTCGCATACGGTGTTTTTTGTAGGTTGCAGTCTTACAGATCCGTATGGACTTGTCTGCCGACACGTTGCTGTAATAGCCCTTCGCAAAACGAAATCGTAATTACCATTCGGCCATCGTGCTTTTACGCACAGAATAAACATCTACTCTGGACTATATTTACCAGCTTATCTTGCCATAAAATATATTGAACCCGGAAACCATTCCGGCGCATATTGTGTTGAAAGTGATGATTATGATAAGCAATACCAGAAATGACAACCAAAGGAGTAGCATCATGAGGAAAACTGTAGGCATCGTTCTGGCGTTATCGCTGGTTTTTGCCGTTTCATTGGCTTACGCCTGCGGCGAGAAGAAATCATCGGCTGATGCCAGCACCAGCGGGGCCGAGTTAACCGTATCCTCCAAACAATCATGTGGTTCAAGAGCGGAAGTAACTGCGGCTGTGGTTAAAGGCGAGCAGGCGAAAATCTATAGCCTGAATGCCTCGAAAACTTGTGCAACAAAAACCGGGAAGGCATCGGTCAAGAATGCCGATGCAAAAGGCCGGTACTGCCCGGCATCAACCACCAGTCCCCCAGCGTGTGTCAAGAAGACAGGAGAAGCTGATATCAAGAAGTCCTCGGTTTCTACTGATACTAAAACCGATCCGGATAAGATAGCGTCAACATCGGATAAGGTTGCGCCGGAGGCAAACACTCTCAAATAATATGGCTCTGGAGGAGCCAGAATCAAAAGGGCAATCGGCCTGGAAAGAGCAGTTTTGAAATTTGCAAGAAATCAGTTACAAGGGAGACGATAATGAAAATCTCTGTCGTTATTCTATCAGCGTTATTCCTGGTCGCGGGAGCGCAGGCAGCGGACGAGGGATCTTGGATCGATATGGAAAATTGCGCCATTTGTAAACCGCTTCTGGAGCAGGATCCTCATCTCATGCAGCACATGTCCTGGAAGCATCACAATATCTCGGATGGCCTGGTGTCGGTTACCGTAATCGATCCGGAGTACCTGTCATCATACGAGAAGGCCGGCGAGAAGATGAACGCCGTCATCGAACAGATGCAGGCAGGCGAGGAGACCTATACCTGCAATATGTGCACTGAATTGGGTGCGATTTTCCATACGGGTGTTAACAGGGAATCAGTTGAATCGGATAACGTGAGGATAGCGATCACGACCTCTGACAATCCGGCAATGGTCAAAAGAATACAGGCCTGGGGAGCTCGTACCAACAAGGAGATGATGGCCATGATGGAGATGGAGAAGGCAAGCAGGTAATACGATAAAGTACTCATCAATCTTGCACAGGCGTGCCCTCCGCCAGACTGGTGGGGGGCATTTTGCTGCAGGGCTATTGAAAAGCCAGCCATAATTGAGTTGTAATAAGATTAGATAGACAATAAACTGCCTCGATGGCAAAACATAGATATAATCTGGCGCTCGTACTGGGGGGAGGAGGTGCCAGAGGCTTGGCTCATATCGGAGTCATTCGTGTTTTACAGAGGGAAGGTATTGCGCCCGATCTGATCGTGGGAACCTCGATGGGTGCTGTAATCGGCGGCCTGTATGCGCAGATTGAGGAAATCGATAAGGTCGAGAGGAAAATTCTATCGTTCATCGACACTTTCGGCGTTAAAGCCAAATGGCTGAATTTTCTGGGGGAATCCGATGATAAGGACAGGCATGATATGTTTCGCGATATTGCGTATTATATAAAAAAGCGATTCGCCGGTTTGAAAACTCTGACCCGGATTTCCCTTGAAGATAAAAAGGTACTTTATGATCCATTGAGCGATTTTTTCTCAGACGATTTGATTGAAAACTGCAAGATTCCGTTTGCGGCCGTGGCGCTCGATATAAAAAATGGGACAATGGAAGTGTTAAACAGAGGCTCGATTATAGAATCCGTATATGCCTCCGCCGCCGTTCAAGGGGTCTTTCCTCCAATAGATTATCGAGATATGTTGTTGTGCGATGGCGGCCCCATAGCGTTGGTTCCCGTGGAAGCGGCCAGGATCCTCGGGGCCAGGCACATCGTCGCGGTTGATGTTGCCCCGGACATAAAAGAGAAGGCCGAATTCGCTTCCGGCCTCGAGATCATCCTCAGAGCCGATAGTATCAGTCAGGATCGCCTTCGTAGAATTGATCAGAGAATGGCCGACGTGGTTATTGCTCCCCGTGTTCACGCGATCCACTGGGCTAATTTCACCAGGGCCAGATATTGCATCAGACGCGGTGAGCTGGCGGCGGAACAATCTCTAAACATTATTAAGGATCTAATTACCAAAAAGCCGTGGTGGAGAAAGCTCAAGTTTTTCGGGAAACGATCTGTTTGAGTTGAAGAGAATTATTTTATAGTCTTTTGTTTTCTATTCGGCCGATCAATTTGCGGTTGGGGTCGGAAGCCGGAAAATATATTCTAACAATGCACCGGCAAGTTACATGATACTAACCGGTTCCGAAGAAGGGCAGGAGATATTAGAAATATTTATACGCCTCTATGATCGGTTAAAATTCCTCCTCCAGTTCCTCGTCGAAGTTATCCTCGTTTTCCATATCGTCGGTGTCATAGATTTCCTCGCTGTGAGCGTCAGCGCAATCGCTGCTGCAATAAATTCTCTCGCTACGACGATACGGTTTGTCGTTGAATTCAATGCTGCAAAAGGCGCATTCCATAGAATCCTCCTAAATGGCCTCTTGTTTAACCTGATCTCAGGAAACTACCGGACGATTCCGGGATATCCCAACAATTTATTCGTAATGGTTTTCGTCATAAAATAATAATAGTTTACTTTTTGAAGCGATAAATTTTGATGCCGCTGATCCTGCGTCCATATTGTTTCCTCCGCATACTACAGTCTTGCCCGGTGAAATATCTCCAATATCCGAAGAATCATACACCATCAGGCCAGACCGCCGGTAAATGAATCGAGGACTAAACGTCCTGGTATCCATAAACCCCATTTTTCAATGGCCGGAATTAGCCGGACAGGTTGAAAATGTCAATATTTTTTTGAGGGGATCTTGTTTTTTTTAATGGTGCGAATATCCCGACAATAAGACCATTATAGATCGTCGATCCGCCGTTGGTTAGTGGATTGCAGCGCCGGTGACGAGGAGAAAGTTGTTAAGAATTACCGGGGTTCGCCGAATAAAATACTGGAGGCGGCAGAATGGAGAAAGGATATTCGATTGAATCCGTATGAAATCGTCCTGAAACTGATTCCCGACGAGGAAGAGGTATATGATTTGGGCGAGATACGCGGCCGGTGCAGCGGTAGAAGGTCCATCCTGGTTCCCACAACCAGGCGGTTGATGATCTGTAAGCTCGGCCTGCTCGGTATTAGAAAGAAGATCGATGATTATTCCTGGGGGAAATTCGATCATATCAGGATCAGCGAAGGCTGGGTTTACACCACCCTGGAATTGAAATTCCGCAGGAAAGAAGAGATTTTAAGGCTGGAAGGAACAGGCAAGGACGATTTCCGAAAACTCTACAAGCGCATACGCGAACGGATTACCAAGTACGACGATAAATTTCATATTTCATTTAAGATCTGTCGTCGATGCGGGGAGACGGTCAACTACGTCGCAAAAAAATGCCCCCATTGCGGGCACGAATTCATATTACCGGAAAATTAGCTTCTATCGGTCGGCTTGGGAGCCATGGCTTACCATGACCGCATAAAGACATTAAGAAAAGCCTCCGTTTGACGGAGGCTTTTTGCTAGTTGAAGCAGTCCACAGGTGGATGTGCCAGATAGTCGATTCTGTCTCCGGTAGTCTACTCGGTCACGGTCACGGTTCTTGAATATACTGTTACCATGCCTGTAAAGATGTTTATGATAACGTCAAGAGCAGACTGCTCGGTTTTTATGGTATAGTCCGCGGCGCTGGTCATCTGGCTGGTATCAACGTCGTTGATGGGAACAAGTCCCCAGAGGACATACCATTGCCTTTCCTCGATTACGTTGTCGCCCTGGGCACCCTGCCCGATCGTGTGGATATGTGCAGAGCACCCCACCAGGATCAGGACCAGGCCGGTCATCAGTAACATCGCAGTAACTCTTTTCATTCACTACCTCCTTATGATGGTTTAATGAAGGCTACCGATGGATGATTCTATGGATTTCGCAAAATTACTATAGACAGTACGCGGCGTCGTGTAAATCAGTTCAATGGCATCATCCGATGGTTTAAAACAAATCAATCGAAACTGAACGCTGGCGCTATCGCTGACCAGGATATTCTTTACATATACTTCCCCATGCAAGAAATCGCCGGATTCTATACTCTGGTTCTCGTCCTCATTGCGCAATGCACGTCGATAATTTTCCATAAAACCTGCGGTATCCGATTGTAGATTGAAACCGACGATCCGGGAGATCATAAGGCTGGCCCTGGTTTCCTCGCTCATCAAGATTCCAAGAAGCGTTATTCTGGTGCTATCCTTTAGTGAGCTTGAGAGGATTTTCCTGAAGTCAGCCATTAATGATTCCGGTAAGGCGGTGAGATTTCTCGGGGGGCGAATCCGCCAGCCCGTGGTACCCAGCTCAATCTCCGGCGCCAGAAGGGAATCCACCACATTGAAATACAGGTCGTTGACCTGCTTGTCTGATCGATTATTGCTGCATGCGAGAAAAAAGAGAAAAACCAGAGCGATCACAATAGGGACAAAAACAAGTCGCCGGATATACATGGCGGGCTCTGGATATCGGCCAAACATAATCTGGACATTTATTACGATTGTTATCTATTCATGTCAAGAGATTTATCAACTCCTTGGCGATTGACAACAAATATGGCAACATATATGATTCTTCTGATGAAAAAACGTCTTGATCCATCGGTTTTCGATCTGCCGGTACAGGAGATAAGGCGGGGTTATCGTTCGGCGTTTTATCTCTGGCGGGCCAAGCGGATCCTCGAGAAAGAAAACAAACACTCCCTTATAACCCATCAGATATTTCAGAAGAAGGATGATGTCATAATATGCTGGACCGATGAAGAGGCTGCAATTCTCAAATGTGCCACCGGATATTACTCCGATTTTCTCAAACCTGATATACATGCTATTGCTGAATCTTAGGTCAAATCCCCTATGGATTTGACAATTGAGCAGTCAGGACTTATAGAGGCCCCGGCCTACCTATTTGGGGGATATGAAGTTAGCTTTCAATGAAACAAAATCTTTTGTAATTCCGTTGTTAGTATTGTAAATTGGAATTATGACGAGGAGTGAGAACGGTCAATTGAAAGATTCAAATATTCTGGAAAGGACAAGATCATGAAGAAAACGGCAGCATTGTTGGCCTTACTGATTTTTGCCGCCGGCCCCGCAGCCCTGGCCGTGGAGGATGCAGGCTCGTTTGCCGAAGCCAAGGCCATGGCGGCTGAATTGAACAAGCCACTTCTGGTCGATTTCTTCACCACCTGGTGAGCCTCCTGCAAAAGGTTCGCTCGTGCAGCGGACTCAGATGATGATGTAAAGACAGCCCTGGAAGCCGTGTTTCTTTACCAGATCGACGCCGAAAAGGGCGAGGGTAAGGATCTGGCTAAGGAATTCAATGTCAAGGGATACCCGACGTTCATCATGGTTAACGGGTCAGGCGAAACGCTTGACCGCTGGGCAGGCTACGAGAAGAATTTTTTCATCAAAACTATGGATTTGGCTTTGAAAGATCTCTCGACAATCGAGGATAAGCTGGCCTCCTACGAGAAAAAGCCAACCGCCGGAACAGCTGAAGCCCTGGGCCGTTATAGTTCATCGCTGAACGAATATGTAAACGCGGTCAATTATTACAGTACAGCCCAGAAGATCAAAGACAGCCCATCTGACGATTATACTTATGAGATTTTCCAAAACACCTCCTACGGATTGAAAGGCAAGCATTTTACTTTTGATGATGTCCTGGCTGCTGCCGAAAACGTTGTTAATTCGCAGACGGCGGAGCCGGGGGATTTGGTCAGCACGGCCATCTCGGTAACCAGGATGGCGAAGAAGAATGATCGGCTCGATGTCATGGAATCCTATATAGAGACCGGCCTGAAGGTAACATCACAGGCGGATGATCCAGACACGAAGGATGCTTACAATCAGCTGATGATAGAAAAATCGCTTCATATCACCGGTGATAAAGCGGTCGCCGCTAAATATAAGATGGCCACCATGACCGACGGCTGGCTTGAGGATGCAGGTAAGCTGAATGGATATTGCTGGTGGTGCTTTGAGAATAGCATTAACCTGGAGGAAGCGGAAAAGCTATCCCGCAAATCAGTTGAGCTGGCTGAAGCGGGCAGACAGAAGGCGATGAATCTCGATACTTTAGCGGAGATATGCAATGCTCTTGATAATTGCCACGAGGCAGTAGATCTGATCAAGATGGCTATGGCGGAGGACCCGGAAAGCAAACATTATCCTAAACAGCTTGAAAGGTTTGAGAAGATACTGGCATCGCAAAATTAGATCCGTTCGAGGTTTTACTTATAAAGGCCCCCCATATCCATGAGGGGCTTTTATTTTGCAGGATTATCGGAATTTGAAGTCAAACCCGGAGATTCAAGCGCCGCCATAGAGAATATGAAAGATGCGGGAGCGACGATAATTGACTCCAAGTCACTCGCCTGATCTGCCGGCGCGCGATTCCTTTTTCAGTATGGTAACAAGCCTGTTTACAAGCTCCTGCTGGACATCGGTTAACGCCTCAAAAACAGGCATCCCGAACAGCAAAGATCCCCGGACGATATCCGAAATCGACATCCCGTACCGTCGTGATAAAGTCTCAAGTTCCCCCCTGAGATCGGGCGAAAGCCTGAGTTGAATATGACGCACATCGTCGTTCATTATTTTTCCTCCCGGTTATTTTTATGGTTCATATGTTTGATATGAGCTTTCAATATCTGCGGGGGATGAATCCGATCTCCAACCTCTTTTTCAATTTTCTTGCAGATCCGCCTCCAGGATTCGTTATCGTTTTTGTTTCGCAGTATTGAATCGATTATCTCTCTTCGTGGATGTCTGCATATCTTGCAGACGCCCTCGATTTGAAGTCCCCATCGCCTCCGGACGAATTCGGCCAGCATCATTTTTAACTGTCGTTTTGCCTCGTAGATTCGTTTGATGACCTCTTTTTCTGCGATCTTGTTCCTTTCGGCGATTTGCGGCACCGTCAGTCCCTCGAAATACCTTTCATGAACGACCTGGCGCAGGTCCGATTCGAGGCGTTCCAATGCCTCGTTTACCGTCTCGATAAGTTCCGGATCGGGTGGTCGGGAAGCGAATACATTCAAATGCTCAATGATCTCCGGATCGAGATAGATAATTCTGTGCATCTTGCCCTCCTTTTTTTGGATGACAAAATCGGGGATTCAGACGAGTAGCGGGTATCACTTACTGTTCACCCGGTTTTCACCCGGGAATTTTTATAGATGATTGCATCGGAAAGATGCCAAAACACCGCTATCGGCTGGTGCATTAATTTTGCGCCTCCGGAGGCAAAAGCGCTTGAATGCAAATAGATTATCGCCTGTGGCAGTGAAAAAGCCTGCATAACGGCATGTCGAACCGAATTTTTCCTTGACGTGGGTTTGGGAATTCGTATTTTAGGTTACACGTTCGGGCGCAAGGCTCCGCACGAGCTTGACGTCGCACCTGAATAGCTCCCGGAAAATTGAGAATTGTTTGATTAACAATACAATTTAAACCTTCATTCTTTGCCGCAGGAGGTACCCCATTGCTTACTATAGGTAGGGTTAAGTGGTTCAACACCAAAAAAGGCTATGGATTCATCACCAGGGAAGACAACGAAGAAGATATCTTTGTACATTACACATCGATAAGCGGGGATGGGTACAGGGCGTTGGAGAAAGGTGAGGATGTTCAGTTCGAGTTGGTGGAAGGCCCTAAGGGGCTGCAGGCGCAAAACGTCTCAAAAGTACAGCAGGAAGCTAGCAGCTTCTAACCGGTGTGGATTAGCAAACGTTGTATCCGGGGAAGATAGATACGGGCTAATTGAGATAATTTTGTAGATTTTTCTATTCTGTTTTATAGCTGTTTAAGCAGGTTGCAATCAGCCGTGTGAGATGGTTGCCATTATAGAGGTTTTATGGGATTGTCCGGAATCCCTTAAGCGGTCTTGTGCGTTCTGGCGCCTATAGGGGTTTTTCGCCTGCCGATCTCGCTCTTACTCTTAAAGAACATCCATACAGCAGTGGTCGATGTGACATAGAAGCCCACCGTGGCCAGCATCACCAGGGTGAAGCCGGATTTCTCTATCATTATGCCGCCTAAGTTGGCGGAGACCATCCAGGAGGCGTTCCAGGCCAGCGATAGAACCGAGTTGGTTCCGGCTTGATCCTTCTCCGGCACCAACTCCATGGCGAAATTATTATACATCGGCCAGGCCATATTCATCAGACTGCCCCTGAATAGAAAGGCGATAACCGATAGATAAAGGTTATGCGAGAATGCGAGGATCAAAAAGAAGGGAATAGACAGATACTGTGTGATGACGATCGTTTTGACAAGCCCGACTCTTTTGGCCAGGGCCGGTCCGATCAGAAAACCTATAGCGGTGAAGAGTGATCCGATTGAAAATATTCGCCCGATGGCGTCTGATTCCAGCTCGAATCGCTGCAAGAAATAAAGATTGAGAAATGGTATTACCAGGCCTGCTCCCATTCCGATTATGAAATGTGGCATCATGAGCTTTAAGAGGGTTTTCCAGTCGCGGGAGCCAACATACTCCCGGAGCCTGAAAGTTCCTGATCGGGCAGGTTTTTTCGATCTGATGGTCAGGTAGGCAAATAAAGCCATGGCCGTTAGCGACGCCGCGCCTACGAGTGTGTAGCGGTAACCATAGAGCAGGGCAACGCCCCGCTCCGCTAGAAATGCAGGTATGAATCCGCCGACGATGGAGCCGATAAAGCCGGCCAGGGTGCTCATCGCCATATTGACACCGAAAAGATAGGGCCGTTCCTCGGGGCTGGAATTGCGCATGAAGAATGGGGAGGCGGCGATGAAATGCATTGTCCACATGGCGCCGGAGATCATTGACATGGCTCTTAAGCTCCAGATGGTTGTCGACATGGCCTGCATCATGAGAGCGGAGCCGTTAATCACTGCCGCTATCATGAGTATATGCTTGATGCGGAATCGATCAATTAGAATCGCCGCCGGTACGGCGATCAGCACGGTGCCCACCGACGAGGCCGAGATGATACTCCCGATTCTGCCTTCCTCAAAGCCAACCTGCTTGAGATAGAGGTTTAGTAAAAGCCAGAAGACCGAAAAACCGAATCCCATGAAAAATGACCCCACAAGAAACTTGCGGGCATTGGGAGAGAATAGCTTTACGTAATGGAGGTAGTCTTTAATTTGCGCCCAGATCATTGTTAGCTCAACAAGTTCCGGGTAATATAGCCTTTTCTTGCTGAAAAAGAAGAGGAACTCCACCGAGAGAGGCTTGAATTTTATTGACCGGATCCATAAAATAGAATATATTAAACACGTAGATAAAGGGGATTTATGTACAAACAATACAATATGGCGTTAGTCCTTTCAGCGGCGGTTGCCATCGTAATTTCTGCGCACAATACGGTTCCTGCTCAAATATCATATTCAGACAGCCCGCCGGAGCCCCGCTTCTTTATTACTTTCGGTGGGGGATGGGGGAATTATGATATGAAACGAATCAGCGGCATCTATATGGATGGTGATCAACGGGAGCATTATTTTGAAATGTATGGGAATAATGAGCGCATATCTGGAGGCCCCGGGCTATTTGGAGATGCTGGAATATATGTCTTGAGGAATTGGTCAATAAGTGCTGGGATATTATATTTGACGGGGGAAGGCAAATTTCCTTCTTCGGAACAGTCTTTTTTGGATGATTACAATAACCGCAAGCCCCGCCCGACGCAATTTTTATCCGCTGATTTGCTGGCGCCAAATATGAAATTACAATATAATCTATTCATAGATCCGCTGCATCTATTCTCGAATGTGGGAATGGCATATCTTTTCGGAAGAATTAATTATCCGTTTTACACAGGAGGTCCGGTTGTTCCGCCACAGCTTCCTCCCATGGTGAAGAGACCTTTCTCTGCGCAGGGGATTGGTTACTTATTCTCGGTGGGGGCATTCTATAGAATTGCGGGTCTCTTTGATATCGGCTCTGAAATGGGTTTTCGTGTTTTGAAGGTGGGGACGCCGAAGGATAATGATGGCAATGAGTGGGACGGCCTGGACATAGGTTTCAGCGGTCCATATGTGGCGGGCCGCGTGTCGTTGGTACTATAGAAAAATATCGAAGGATAATGGATAGAGCATTGTCTATTCTTCTAGCAAACTTACGGATAATATATATCGTCTGTTTTGCTCTCCTTATAAATATTGTGATTCCCATTGAAGAATCTTTATCGCAGAGAATTAAGGCCAATTACGATCCGGAAAATAAATTCGATATCAGAATTTCCGGCGGCTGGGGAAGCGCGAGAATGTCGAGGTTGAACGAACGTACCAGAGCTATTTATGCAAAGGAAATCAATTCAGCCTACGAATTCGATGGAGAGTTTGGATATTTTTTAACTCCAAAAACTTCGGTGAATGTTGGTTTGTTATATATTGAATCCAGACGATTGCAGGCGGAAGGTAATTTCATTATAGAAAATGGGAGTGATTATTCGATAGATGCTTCGATGATAAGCCCTTATTTTCTAATCAGATATTTTTTCCCGATGACGAACGTTGATTATTACCTGTCATTTGGACAGGGGCTTTGTTTCGGAAATATGGATTATTATTATTATGAGATTCCCTTTGGCACTCGCACGTATTATTTTGGAGGGTCATATTCAGCTATCGGTGTCGGCTTTCTAGCATCGGCAGGGGCATATTATAGAATACGTCATTTCTTTTCCCTTGGTGCGGAGCTGGGGTATAGGTATTTATCGACGGGCGATCTCGAAAACAAAGAAGGAGAAACTTTTTCAACGATCAGCGGAGATAACAACATCAATCTGGATTTCAGCGGTTTCTATATCTCGGGAGGCATATCCTTTCGTTTATGATTCTCAAAAGAGAATTTCTAACCGCAAGATAAACTTTATATCCAGAGCAATCGAATAAGAGGAGGACGAAAAAATGAAATCGAAAACAATACTCATGCCGTCTATTGCTGTGGCGATAGTCATGGTTGCCAGCGTTACAGTGACCGCCTATCCCCCGGCTGTGGGGATTCTGGGGAAATCGCAAAATTGCCTTAAATGTCATGTCGATAACGGTAAATGGGTCGATGGCCCCGATCTGATCATCGATATCGTCGAAAAGGCGACAAAGAAATCCCTCAGACAGCCCGACGGCTCTTTTTTGCTTACGGCCAAACGAAATCAGGGAATTACGGTTTTGACAATTATCGGATTCAGGACTGACAATGAAGAACTTATCCCTTATCGCAACGCCTGGCTTTATACCGATCCGGAGAGGATAAAGGGATCAACTCTTTCAAAACTCCCGCCCGGCTGGGAGGCAAACCTGCCCATGGCCTGCCGGATAGTCGGCGATAAATTGGAGACCTATCCCGATGCCCATATTACGGTATTGCCCATGACCCTGCGCCCGACCGATTCTGCAAGCGATGGGACGGTAACTCTTCAGGTAATGCTGACCGCAGGGGAGACGGTTAAAGGGAATGCCAGGAAGGGGATGGTGGGGAGCTACTTTGAACGTACTGTCCACCTGAAAGTAGTGGAGTAACTTGTGCCGTACCGGGCATGAATCTTGGCTGAAAGGAAAGAAGCGCTCTATGGATAAGATCCTTCATCATACAATCAGGCTAAGGTGCGAGACTGGCAAGGCGTTCGAGATGTTCACAATAAATAAGCATCTTGAAACCTGGTTGACGGCAAAGGCGGAAGTCGAACCGGTAATCGGGGGGAAGTTTGAACTGTTCTGGAATCCTGAGGATAGAGAGAACGATTCCACCATAGGCTGTAAGGTGACGGCTGTTGAACCGGGCAGACTTTTCGCATTCGAATGGAAAGGGCCGAAACAATTTAAGCATTTCATGAACAATGCCGACCCTCTCACTCATGTAACAGTAGCTATTATCCCCTGCACCGACGGCGGGAAGAACGAGACGGAGGTGTATATTGTGCATACAGGATGGAAGAGTTCACCGGAATGGGAGGAAGCCAGGCTGTGGTTCCAGAAAGCATGGGACGGAGCCTTCAGAGAGCTGAAAAAGTATGCGGAAGCCGAGTAGAGGTCGGCTTAAATCATCGTTGAACGATCCATAAAAACGAACCAGGAATATTTTGATCCTCGGTCAGGTCTTTCGACTTACCCGCCAGATTGATGACAAACTCCTTCTATCGTCATTGCGACCCCGCCGCAGGCGGGGGAAGCAATCTATTAATAATTATTTCCTTGAAAATAAATGAGATCGCCACATCCTCTCCCCGCCAAAGGCGGGGTTCGACTCCTCGCGATGACGATTTTTGACTTTGTCAACATCCCTCCGAACAGGTTTTTTGACCTGCCCGCTTTTTTATTCGAGTCGATAAGAGGGTGACTCCTACGGTTTATAGAGATTGATTAAAAAAAGGTGGCACCAGCCGATGCCGCCTCAAAATCCTGATTGAAAAGCCTCTATTCAGCCTTTTCCTTTTCCGCCTTTCCGCTTTCTCCGGGTGGCCCTGGGACAGGCTGAGGGTTTCGGGCCGGCGTTTCTGCCGGTCATGCTGGCTGTCTTTTTCGCAACCATGGGCATATATTTATATGAGGCGTAGGGGGCAAGATAACGACTGTTAGGCTAGAGGAGATGCCGACAGTGATAAGTCTCTGCCTGATCTGCCACCCCTATCCCGTGCGATCGGAACATACGCCGCTCGCCAGAAGTTCTAAGCGAGAAAACTCGTGTCTAAAGGAGGGATCCGATGATACCCGTTAATTTACAAAAGATAGCCACCGGCTGCTGTTTCATGTTTGTTGCCCTGGCTGCGAAGCCGGCATTTTCTCATTGCCAAATACCGTGTGGAATCTACGATGATGAGGCCAGAGTCGGCATGATTGCCGAAAACATCAGAACCGTGGAAAAATCGATGGAGCAGATCAGCGAGCTTTCGGCTGACCCGGGCCCGAACATGAACCAGATAGTTCGCTGGGTGCAGAACAAAGAGAAACACGCCGATGATATCAGCCATATCGTGACGCAATATTTCATGAGCCAGCGGATCAAACTCGTCGATGAGGCAGATCAAGGTGCGTATGAGAAGTATGTGAAACAGCTAAGGTTACTGCATGAGATGTTAATCTATGCCATGAAGGCCAAGCAGACCACAGATATTTCCAATGTCGAGAAGCTCAAAATCTTGCTGGAGCAATTCAAGGCCGCGTATTTCGGGTCGATCTGAGCTCGACCCCTACGAATTACAAGACATCATTGAAAAAAGGCGGCACCGATTGATGCCGCCTCAAAATCCTGATTGAAAAGCTTCTATTCAGCTTTTTCCTTTTCCGCCTTATGCTCTTTCTCTGTTCCCTCCGGGTGGACGCAGGTGTTGGCGAATGTGATATAGGCCTCATGCATGACATCGAAATTGGCGGTCATCTTTTCGTGATCTTTGCCCTTGCAAACCTCTTTCAAGCCGTCAACCGCCTCAATCAATTCGGCTTTTCTGCCGTCGAAGTCCTTTTTGCAGGGCTTGGAGCATTTCTCGTACCCGTCGCATTTGTAATCGACCAGTGCCTCCGAGGCTTTGAGAAGATCCGGCAGGCTTTTGTTAAGTTCCTCAAAATCTTTCTCGTTCAGTGCTGCATGCATCGGATGCATGGCCTCATGGAACTCATTCAGAGCAGCTCTTTCGCCTACATCCGGACAGGCATGCCCGGCTTTGGATTCTTCATCGGATAGTCCTTTAGTCCTGGTGCAAAGACCCGCCTTTTTGGCTGCAGATGCTTTAACATCACCTTCGGCTTTTTCCTTCGGACAACATGAATCACTCCATGCATACCGGGCGGTGATTCCAAAGGCGAATACCAATACAAACGCCGTGAATAGTAGTCTTTTCACGTCTCCTCCCGTCAGCGATTTTTAGGTATTTATTCTGCTATAACAAATAATTCTTCAACAGGTCTCTTCAAGGCTCGCGCCAGCTTGAGCGCAAGAAAAGTTGAAGGCACGCAGGTGCCCTTCTCTATAGATATGATCGTTTGCCTCGATACGCCGACCTCAGCCGCGAGGTCAGCTTGAGTTAAACCTGTTTCGCGTCTCTGGGGCCTTATTTTGGTGATAAGCTTCATTGAGTATGGAATATACTATGATCTACCATCTATGTCAAGCAAAACTTACCAGCATATAGGCGCGGAATAATGATTATTATGTGATTATTCCCTATGGGTTGCCCGGCCAGCCAATCCCTCGATAAGATGTTATGGTCCCGTTGGTTATACCAGAGGCCTCTGGGTGCCATCACCGGCTATTCCGGCTTTCGGACATCCGCCTGAAGACGGCGACCAGCGCACCGGCGACGATCATCAAGAATCCGATCCAGACCAGATTGATCATCGGTTTGGTTGAGATCACGATGGAAGCCAAAAGCGGCGTGCTGGCAGGTTCTAAAAAGAAATGAGCCAGATTCTCACCGGCCTGCAGGTCGAGCAAAAACAATCTGCTGCTATCGGGGAGTATGACCATGGCATTCTCTCCATGATCCTTTGAAGGATTGTAAACCGGTTTCACGATCGTGGTGTCGTGACCGGACACAACCTTGACGATTGTGCCGACATCAATATCGGGCGGTTTCTCTGTAGATGAATAGGAAAAGAGAACGGCCCCGGCGTCAGCCATAATTCTAAATAGTTTAATGTAGCCGCCGGACGGGAACTTTACAGATTCGGATACGGAGGCTGCTCCCTGTGCGGGCATGTATGCGGGAGTAACTGTAGATGTCCGGCCCTTATAGTTGACTTTCAAGGTGGCGCCGATGCCTCCGGCCATACCCTCCTGATGTTCCCCCATATCAAAACCTTCGAAGGTTATTTCGGCGTCATCGAGGTTATATGATTCACCCTTGGCGAGTTGAAATACCGTTGGCTGAGCCTGCGCCAGCCTGCGTGCCTGTTTTTCTGAATCGTATCCTTCAAAGATAACGGTTTTGCCGAATATTGTTTTAGCTTCTCCAGTACGAAGTTCGAATGGCCTGACGTCGTCGGGCGCCGGGTCCGCCAGGTTTTCCAGCGAAAGGTAGAGATCGTGGGAGAGAAATTTCTTTATATGCGGCGTCCTGACATATTGCAGCCGATCTCCCCGGCGCATCTCTTTGGATATTGAATAAGCGTTAATCGTGTTATCGCCTTTGATCAATTCGAAATGCGCTGTTTCCTCTTTTGGCGCAGTCCTGGCTGTGCCGGTGAACCTTATCTCGTAACCAAGCGCAGATCCGGAATCGCCCTCGGGAATGGTGAGTTTTTGAGAGCTGCCGAGAGTCGACGAAAAAATAAAACCGATCAAGAGAATTGAAAAACCGAGGTGTGTAATATATCCCCCCGATTTCAAGAAGCTAACCCTGCATCTTGTAATGGCAAAGATCAGGTTTGTAACCAATGCGAAGATGGCAGCGAAGAAAAATAGAAAATAGAGGGACACTATGAGAATTACCTGTGCGGTCAACTCACCCGTTCCACCACTCGACCAGAACGTGGCTATTTTCTGAAATCCGAATATTATGAATATCACCGATGCCAGAAGAGCAATAGCAATAGGCAGAATTGATTTCTTTTTCAGGCGGTTTATATCAGTTGTCCTCCAGCCTAAAAGGGCATTGAAGCCGAGAATTATGCCGAATATAATAGAGAAAACCAGCCCCAGTATATTATAGTTGCCGGCATTTATGGCTGCAGGTGTCGGCGCAATTATTGAGAGCAGGGGGATCTGTGACATTATGCTTGTGACCAGTGGAAACGAAGTCCAGAACAGCACTAACAGCGTGAAAGGTAAAAGCAGCACCATCGCCAGAAAAGTCGAGAATTCCTGCGATAAAATCTCAGTGTCGGCGGCGGAGACGACTTTCATTTTGAAAGCCCTATAGGCCCAGAGTCCGTATGAGATTAATCCCATGATGATAATCGAGGCCCAGAGGAAGTTGTTATATCCGAGATCGACAAAGGAATGCACCGAGAAATCCGCAAGAATGCCGGACCTCGTCAGGAATGTACCATAGATAATCAATAAGAAGAGGCTAATGGCCAAAAATAAGTTTGTCCGCCTCCAGGTGCCGCGCGATTTTTCGACTACCATGCCGTGAACGAGCGCAATACTGACCAGCCACGGTATGAGCGATGCATTCTCCACGGGGTCCCAGGCCCAATAGCCGCCCCAGCCAAGGGTCTCATAGGCCCAGTATCCTCCAAGGAAGATTCCGAGTCCGAGAGACACCACCGTGAAGACCACCCAGGGCATGGTTTGTTTCACCCAGTTGTTGTATTTGTTTGTAGCCAGGGAAGCCATTGCAAATGCAAATGGAATACAGGCTGCCGCAAACCCGATGAAAACGATAGGGGGATGGATCTGCATCCAGTAGTTTTGCAGAAGCGGGTTTAATCCCTGGCCATCGGCTGGAATGAAATCCAGTTTTTCGAATGGATCTGAGACAATTGTTAAGACCAGAAGAAAAACCTGGCCGAGAATATAGAAAAACATCACCCAGCCTTCGTTTTCTTTGGCTCTGGATTTGACCCAGTATCCCAGGATCAGACCGAAAACCAGCCACATCAAAAAGGTGCCCTGTTGACCGGCCCACAGGGCGCTTAATTTGTAGAAATGCGGCCAATTGTTGCTCAAATCGCTCGATGAATAGCTGGCCACGTAGGAGTATTGGAATTGATCGGTGAGAAATAGCTGCAGAAGCTCGACGAGAGCTATTAGCACCATCCCGAATAAAAGCCAGTATAAAATCCTGGCGCTTATGCGAAACTCTTTTACGCCGACCGCCACCAACAGGTAAGCTGTCATTGACAGGATCAACGGTATAGTGGCCCAGGTCAGAAAGAAATTGCCTATTTCCATTGTTGCCTCTCGATCAAAGGTGTCCCTGGCAAAACTGTGCGGGCAGTGCTAGGCACCCGGTTCCAGAAGCTCATCCTGGTATTTTGACGGGCATTTTACCAGGAGCTTATCGGCATGGAATGTATCGTCGGAATACTGTCCGATGCAAACTACCGATGTGGCCTGGTCGAAGTTGCCGGGTTTGATGCCGCCGTAGACCACTTTCATCCGATCGCCGGTATCGTCGGTTATGAAAAATGAAAATGTTCCTGATTCCGGATCGTACTTGGTACCGGACGGGAGTATTTCGCCCATAACCTGCACGTTGCTGCCGGCGGCTCTCGCTTCAGTGAATCCAACATAGGGAGTTACTCCGCCACCTCCGATCAGCGACCAGAGACCAACGCCCGCGGCGATCACCACCACCGCTACGGCTATTGCCGTTTTCGCATTCTTATTCATCGTTCTTCATCTTTCTGACTTTAAGATCAAGGGATATGAGATAACCCCAGAGGGCTCCCCATCCCAGTAAGGCCACTAACATAGGTATATAATTAGCCATCTGACAACTCCTTGCTTGATTCGGCTATATCAACTGCCAGCTTATTAATCCAGAAAAATAGACCTACATGCGCCAGTACCGATGGTATCAAAACGATGCCGGTCTTAAATGAGAATGTTATAATTGAACCCTCACTGACACCGGTCGGTTTCGGAGCTCCGGGATGCAGGCCCGGCATGATTCTCGGCATTATAAAGATAAAGAATATGGTGGCCACGAATCCAAACAGGGAATAAACCGCTGAGAGGTTGGCCTTCTGATCCGGGTCACTGACTGCTGAACGAAGGGCGAAGTAGGCGGCATACACCAGAAGCAGCATGAATATCGATGTTTCACGGGGATCCCAGTTCCAGTACGATCCCCAGGTGTTTTTGGCGAAAATCGATCCCGATACTGCGGCCGCGATGCAGAAAATTACCCCTAATTTTGCAGCCGATACTTCCCTTATATCATATTTCAAGTTCCTGGTCGAAAGATATCTGATTGAAAAGTACAGTGCCGTACCGAACGCCACAACCGTTCCGATAGCCATGGGAAAATGGAAATAGATTATCCTGAAGATCTCGGGATTATCCCTGACGGGTGTGGGGGGAGGGAAGATCCAGGCCCCAACGCAAACCCAGGCGATGACAATCAGTATCAAAACTTTCCACCACATTTTCATCATCCTTTAAGCGAATTCAATTGCATAATGTTTCAGAAAATTAATAATATTCACCTGAATATGTCAATATTATATTCTTCGAAAGTGGCATTTCAACTCTTTATTGTTCAAGATGTTAACTCATGCTAATCAATCGTTCCAGACCGAGTCGAACAGCAAAAATCCCAAAATAATCATGACAGTCAAATAGGAAGCCAGAACCTGAAGCTCCATTCTGGCGGCGGCAAAAGTGATCTCCGGTGTCAGTGATTTCCTCGTGCCGGAAATCGCCATCATCAAAACCGGCAGAAGCAACGGAAATGACAATACCGCAAACAGGGCGCCTTTCACCGATGCCTTCGAGATAATGGCGGCTACCAGGGTGGTGGTTCCTACCATGCCAAGAGAGCCTAGCAAAATAACGGAAAAGAAAAGGGGATAGTTGGCGATCTCCAGACTCATGAAAATGGAAAAAAGCGGAATAGTGATCAGGTTCATCACCGCCAGCAGCACCAGATTAAATATCAGCTTTCCACCAAATATGGGTCCTGCAGGACAATATAGACGCAGAGCCACCGCGGTTCTGGATTCTTCCTCCTTGATGAAACTCTGAGCCAGCCCGGAGAGCGATGAAAAATATATCACGATCCAGAGCAGTGATGCCTGAAGAACGGTTTCCATTCTCCCACCGGTTCTGGCCATGGCAAAGGACACTGCGAAGACTGTAACAACCGCAAACAGTAATATGGCATTTATAGCATACCTGGTGCGAAGCTCGCTTTTGATATCCTTCAGGAAAACCGCAAGCGATTTACTAACCGAGCCTGATGATTTCGTCTCCATACCTCAATTCCGTTTGCTCGTTGGTTGCCATAACGAGAACCCCGTTGTGCGATTCTATGATGTCGTTGATAAGGCTCTTGCCTTCATCATCGAGATTAGCGGTTGGCTCATCCAGAAGCAGGAGTTCCGGGTCGCGCAGCAGGGCCAGGCAGTACTTCAGGCGTTGTACCATACCCGATGAATAGGACCCGACCAGATCACGTCCTCGCTTGTGCAACCCCACTCGATCGAGCCGCGCAGATAATACATCGATTGAAAAATGCAGCCCTGCAACTCCCGCAAAAAACATCAGATTTTCGAAAGCCGTTAATTCGTCATAAAGAACCAGATCGGGGGATACGAGGCCGATATGCGGCCTGATTTCCAGACGAACCAATTTTCGGTCCTCAATCTCAAATGTTACTGTGCCTCCTGTGGGCCTGACGAATCCGCTGATAATCCTCATCAATGTAGATTTACCGGAACCGTTGGGGCCTGTTATCACCAGTCGTTTACCCTCCTGGACCACTGCACTTATACCGGAAAAAACGGGCCGACCGGGATATGATTTGGCCAGCCCGTCAAGAATCAATCTCAAACCCATCTCAGGACGCAAATAAACAGATCAGGGTTTCTATTTCAAGCAAAATTCTTAGCGTGCCGTTAGATCCTCAGATCTGACGATGGGTGGCATGCTTTTCCCGACCTTTTGTCGGGATAAGCATGTTCCGTCAGCGCAAATCTACATGCTCAGGTCTCCGACCAGAGCATGCCACCCGGCCGTGATCTCAATCCAAAGCATCGTGGCAATATCCGCAGAATCCAACTCCGGCACTCTGTGTGTTCGCGTGGCAGGAGAAACACTGAAAGCCCGAATCGTCATGCCAGGGCCCGTGCCCCAGATCGTCGATGAATCCCGGGTGTATTGAGACATCTGTCCCCTGTATGCCATCGGCGTCAAGGTGGCAACCCGATCGCGCACACGTTGGCGAGTCGGTGGAATGGCAGGCAGCGCAGCTTTCGATATCGTTTTCTGCCGCCTCACCATGTTCGAAGAGCCAGCCGGCCCTTATATGGTTCAGGGGTCTGTCGGCCTCCGCTGAATGGCATACCGCGCAGAATGTCTGAGTCTCATGACAGCTCTGACACTCATGCTCCTTACCGTTGGCTTCGAGACCATGCGTATAACGGAAATTCAGCTCGTGGATATTTTCAACGAGGTTATCGCCCGCATGGCATTCGCTGCAGAAAGTCTCCGAATGATGGCAGGGTGCACAATTTTCCCCTCCAAGTTCAGCGGAAAACTTATGTTCATGCTTGAATCCGGGCTCATGAAACAACTGGCGAACCTCATTCTCACGGGGATGGCATGTGGTGCATTTAGACGGGGCTTTAATTCCGTCGTGACATCGGAAACAGGCCTGGGCATCCCGCATAGACGGGTAATTCGTGGAATTCAGCGGGGCTCTTTGCTTATCGACATCGGCATGGCATGAAAGACAGAGCTCATCGGTCAACGGGGATACCATATGGGCTTTATGCGAAAAGATGATTATCCTCTCCGGTAAGGTGATCCCTGAGGGTTTGGCAGGATCCAGATGACATATGGTACAGTCGTCAGGAGATTTTTCCATTTCATGACACTCTGCGCAGTTCTTATGTGTGGGAGTATTCTTGTCTTCGGCAAACTTGCTGGTCGCGGAAGTATGACAGGAGGTGCAACTGATTTCTCGCTTCGAAAAATGCGCTTCATGATCGAATCTGATGCCTAATTCTGCCGGCTCGATTACCAGAAATATGACAGCGCCGATAATATTTATTAATGCTGTAATCATTTTGTTGCACCTCTTTTTTTATCGCCTGAGTGCTTTTCAGAGATAAAGCTGTAAGCCGCCTTGATATAGAACCTCGTATCGTATTCATATTGGATATTAGACAGGATTTGCATCTCAGCCCTGGCATCGAGACCGCTGAAGATCTCATATTTTCCGCCTAAGGTCGTAGAGATTGATGAATTTGAGTTCTCCTGGTCGCTATCGAGCTTGTAAGTGTACATGTCGGCCCTGGCGTAAAGTACCGTGTGGCTATTCATTTGACGATTTATAGAGCCGTAGACCCCCAACCTCGCCCCGCCGTAACCATCGGCGAAAACCACTCCTCCGGATTGACCTTTGTATGAGGCCCCGACCCTGACATTCAGATGGTTGTCGTCGCTGTACCTGGTGTAGGAGATTGAACCCAGGCCACGAACAGCAGAGCTTATTTTATAAGTTGGATTCAACCGCACCTGATGATACGGCTTGGATTTGAAAACCGAGAAAATGTTACTTTTGTTGAATGAGGGCTTACGATATGTGTATTCAAGCCGGACGGAATGCCCGGCTTTTAGTTTATAGCGCGGCCTGATACTGAAAAGCTTCGTCCGTTCAAACAGCATATCATAGTCGAGGCGTAATTCAGCGAAGAACTGGTGGCTGCTGAAACGAGCATCGAAACCGGCGAGCCTGGAATCTAGATTATCCTGGAACCCTTTTTCCAGATATGAAAAGTTTAGCTTTAAGTTACTGGTAGCGCCGATCTGAAGCCTTCCCCCCCAGGCGTTGCTATCTTTCCATTCATTTATTTCATCGTAGCTGAAAAACGATGGTCCCGGAGTTGTGCCGACAAATCCAGCAATCGAAAGCCACCGCCTGTAGCTGAGTTTTAACCTGATTCCATCCAGAGTTATAGAATTCAGGCCCTCGTAGACGAATTGACGCCCGGCCTGGACCGAAGCATTTTTATTGCTGAAGACATATTGTAAATATGCGCCGTAAACCCGGAAATCCGGATCATTTGTAAGTTTGCTTGAGATGTCGGATGCGAGCCGGCCGCGAGCGTAAAAAGACAGCCCCGGTGTCAGCGCATCTTTCACATTCAATCTGAACCCCTGCAGTGATCTGATCTGCGTTTCATCCTCCGGCAACTTCACACGATATGAATAGAACTCTGTATAGAAATTGCCGGAAACAACTGATGCTTCTGATGGCGACCAGGCAACACTTGCAATGGCGCCGACCATTATTAAAGCAATTGTTTTTCTCAAAGTTCCTCCCGGATTTTTTCTTTATCTATAACATATGTATATGATCCTGCCAATCAATATTTTTTCTACTATATCAATTGCGCGGGCCTTATATAGAATGACAATTATTATGAATTACGAATCCACGTATTTGCTACATAGATAAAAATCAGCTATCTGAAAGATAGCCCGACGAAAAGCTACCTGATAATGGAGGCGAGACGTCCCCAGCGAACACGATCCGGCAGATGGTAGATATTGTAGGCTATACTCTTGATGTAGGATAGTGGATCTGTCGATGAGATCCGCGGGGCGTTATCGTCCGGTGCCCATGACCAATGGATGATCATGGCCTCGCCCAGAACCAGCTTGCGGTCAAGGAAACCCCAGAAACGAGAATCGGAGGAATTGTCGCGATTGTCACCCATCATGAACAACATGCCTTCGGGAACCTCGATTGTAGCCATATTGTCCCGCAGGTTTCGTCCCCAGGTGCTATTATCTCGAGAGGGAATAAGCCGGTAGTCCTCAAACTTTGCATGTTCGGGAAGGGGGACAGGTTTGCCATCAATGAATAGCTGTTTATCGATTATCCTTAACTTTTGCCCCTCCACGGCTACGCATCGTTTTATATAGTTTTGTGACGGATCCAACGGGAATTTGAATATGATGATATCCCCGGGCTTGGGGTCGGCCAGGGCCGGAAGTCTGATGTCCACGAAGGGGATAGGCAGCCGCATGCCGTAGATGAATTTGTTGGCCAGAAGAAAATCGCCCACCAGCAGGGTTTCCTCCATTGAGCTGGATGGTATCTTGTACGCTTCCACCACCGATGTTTTTATCATCAGGGCCAGTATCAGGGCCACGCCCAATGATTTCGTCCAATCCCAGGCTGTCTTCAGCACCTTCTATCCTCCAGAGTTAAAAAAGATCTTCCCGCAAAAAGCTCCATCTGCAAAAGCGCTATTGCACTTTCCTTACTTATTACGACGGCCAAATGTTCCATGAATTTACTAATGTATGATGCAAAAGTCAATCAGGCAAATTAGCTGATACGATCGCGGGCCATTGATCCGAAATGAGAGATTATTCAATTAAAGAGAGAATTTAATCTTGAAACAGGAGTCCGTATTCTTTATAATCCCTCGGTGGTTGCAGGAGTAGAATGTTAAGCACGAGCGATTTCAGAAAGGGAATGAAGCTGGCTATCGATGGGGAGCTTTATATTATTGTCGACTTTCAACATGCCAGAACCGCCCAGCGGCGAGCCAATGTCTGGACGAAACTGAAGAATTTAAGATCAGGCCAGGTAATCGAGAGGTCCTATTCAGCCGGCGAGAATTTCGATGAGCCTGATTTCAGTGAACGAGCAATGCAGTATCTTTATAGCGACGGTGAGATGTTCCATTTCATGGATTCCAAAACATACGAGCAGACTGCGCTCACGATAGACCAGATCGGCCAGGCAAAGGGATATCTGCAGGAGAATGTTGATTATAGGATTCTCTTTTTCGAGGGCAACCCCATTTCCATCAATATGCCGGCGGCGGTGGTATTGAAAATTGTAGAAGCCGAGCCAGGTGTAAAAGGGGATTCGGTCTCGAATTTGACAAAAAATGCCGTGGTTGAAACCGGTTTGCAGGTTAAAGTCCCTCTCTTTATCAAGCTCGGCGAGAAAATCAAGATAGATACCTCCAATGGTAAATATCTGGAGCGAGCCAAATAAATCACGCCATAAGATTAGATTTGCAGGAAGATCTATTATTGGGGGAGTCTTCCGGCCTGATCGGCATCGATGAGGCCGGAAAGGGAGACTATTTTGGTCCCCTGGTAATCGCCGGCTGCTATTCCAGTGATGAAATCGATTTGGAATTCGAGGGATTCGGCTTGCGCGAAAGCAAAAAGGTCTCGGACAGGCGCACGTTTGCGTTGGAGGCGCAGATAAAGAAGGTGGCCCCGTTTGCGGTAGTAGCCATCGGCCCGGAAAAATATAACGAACTCTATTCGAAGATCCGCAATCTCAACAAGCTTTTAGCCTGGGGGCATTCCAGGGCGCTGGAAAATCTTCTGGCGAAAGTGAATCCATTGGAGGCGATAGCAGATCAGTTCGGCGATAAGAGATTTATCGAAAAAGCTCTGATGCGGAAGGGAAGGGGGATAAAACTTATTCAAAGACCCAGAGCGGAAAACGTGCCGGCCGTGGCGGCGGCATCGATTCTGGCCCGGGCGGAATTCCTGCGCCGGCTCGACAGGTTATCGAAACAGTATTCCATGAAGCTGCCCAAGGGAGCCGGGTCGCCGGTCGATATAGCGGCAAAAACATTTGTCTCTTCCAGGGGCAGAGAGGAGCTTAGCAAGATTGCCAAGATCCACTTTAAAAACACGAAAAGAATCCTCGATTGAATCGAATCTAAAGGCCATTCTGGAAAATAGGGTCGACGGGGCATCATTCATAGCGGATGCCGTTTTCGAATTGTTCAAATTCATTATCGAAAGGGCCGGCGAACGACCGATAGGGCAGATGAAGAAAGCTTCCGAGCTCATCAGGGGTCGTTTTTCTCATATGGCAAATATCGCCAGGCTGCTGGATTTTGTGGAAAGGTCGATAATCCCAGGTGTTACGGATGATCCTATCAGGGCCCTGGCCGAGATCCGCAAGGGAATAGATGAAAACAGAAGATTGACTATTATGACGTCCGCGGACACCATATCAAGCTACAGAACGATATTCACTCTCTCTAACTCGACCATAATTCGGAGCGCTATGATTCATGCAAAAAAGACCGGCTGGAGTGGAGCGGCCAGGATTATCGAATCGCGTCCCGGGAATGAGGGCACCATACAGGCTGTAGAGCTGGCGAAAGCCGGAATATCAGCAAAGCTTGCAGTTGACACCGCGCTGGCCGGATTTATAAGAGGCTCGGGCGCGGTTTTCCTCGGGGCGGATGCGGTGACGCAAACCTTTTTCGTAAATAAGATCGGTTCGCAGATGGCCATAGATTACGCCCGCCGATTTAATAAGCCGGTTTTCGTCGTAACCGATATCAGCAAATTCATTTCGAAAAGAAAATACAGGTTTGTTCCCGATGAAAATCCGGTTACAGAAATAACTAAGACTAAGAGGAAGCGTCTGCAAATCATAAACAGCTATTTCGAAAAAGTGAGGCCGGCCGGAAGATTTCATTATATTTGCGGGCGAGGAGTATTCTCATCGGCCGGTGTCAAAAATATCTTGAAACATCAATCATAGTTTGCTAAACTTTGTCTTAAGAATGTCGATCAACGTGATCGTTATGGGGGTGATTTGCAATGGCGACTCGTTCGACAGGGATGACCATAAACCGCAGGCGATTCCTGCAGACAACCGGCGTCTGTGTCGGTTGCAGTCTGATGCCTATGAGTTCGCCGATCTCGATCCCGTGGCTCCCAAAATCCCCGGGCGATGCCAACGCCTCCGAGATTGATCTTCCCGGTCTACACGAGGCGGCATTTTATAAGAAGCTGGAAGAGCGCGAGATAGAATGTGTGCTCTGTGATCGCAAGTGCCTCGTGGGCGACAAGGAACGAGGATACTGTGGTGTGAGAGAAAATGTCGATGGCGGCTATTATACTCTCGTTTACGGCAATCCCTGCTCGGCCAATATAGACCCCATCGAGAAAAAACCCCTGTTTCACTTTCGGCCCGGCAGCTATGCATTTTCAATTGCGACCGCCGGGTGCAACCTCAACTGCAAGTTTTGCCAGAACTGGCAGATATCGCAGTTTCGCCCCGAGCAGATAAAGAGCATGAATCTTTCGCCTTCCGATATCGCGGATCAGGCATCCCTCTACGATTGCAGATCGATTGCATATACGTATTCGGAACCGGTCATCTTCTACGAATATATGAAGGATTGCGCAATAGCGGGCAACGCAAAGAAGATCGATTCGGTGATGATATCGGCCGGTTATATACAACCCGAACCGCTCGAAAAGCTTTTGCCGCATCTTGCGGCCGTGAAAATAGATCTGAAGTCATTCAGGGAAAAATATTATGCCGATATCTGCAACGGAAAACTCAAACCGGTCTTGGATACGCTTCTTATTTTGAAAAAATCCGGAATCTGGCTTGAGATCGTTTATCTGATGCTGCCGACTTTAAATGATGATCCGGAAGAGATCAGGGATCTCTGCCGCTGGATAATAAACGAGTTGGGTCCCGACGTTCCGATTCATTTCACGCGGTTTCATCCTCATTATCTTTTGACAAACCTGCCGGCCACGCCGGTAAAAAGCTTGGAAATGGCTCATGAGATCGCCGGGGAGGCGGGAGTTAATTTTCCTTATATAGGAAACGTTTACGGCCACGAAGCGGAAAACACCTTTTGCCCGGGATGCGGGAAGATAATAATCAAAAGACGTGGCTATCAGATAGAAAACATCTCCTTAGACGAGGGAACCTGCAGTCATTGCAGGCGAGTCATTCCCGGCGTCTGGTCGTGACCGTTAATTCCTCACGCTCCGCCGACGCTGTTTTGCTGGGCGTCTGCTCCCTGGCAACCCAGACCGTATTTATAAGGTTCATATTATCGTCGCAGACAGGCGGTGAGCTGTACGCTGCCCTTGCGATCGGCGGCTGGATCGGATGGGTAGGCTTCGGCTCTCTGATAGGGCATAAAATACCTCCGCATAGACGGCGGCTGATCTGGCTCATTTCATCGCTTGTTAAAATGCCTCTGGCCCTCCTGGTATTTCTATATCCCGGATTCTTTACCGGCATTCTTGATCCCTTGAGATTTCTGCCGCTTGCTATATTCG
>SDBT01000452.1_pt1 | contig 64877 bp, 92 predicted proteins | sample 2277101 | NCBI WGS metagenome assembly SDBT01 (sample SAMN10404973, study PRJNA504765) | marine sediment metagenome | isolation source: marine sediment core GS10_PC15, 103 cmbsf | place: Arctic Ocean: Southern Knipovich Ridge | collected 2010 | reverse complement strand
AACAAACACACTCAAAAACAATATATTATATCCTTTTAACCATAATAATAAACCCCCCCCCCCACCATATCCCAAGTGTGTTCTTGTACAGCATGTGAGTATGTATGTTTATTTCTTTTTTTTTTTTAGAGAAACAGCTCCACCCCAGCGGTATGGGTATGCCACCCCATATGGCAAAGCTGTAGGATATGGTTGTATGTTGTTGGTATGATTGATGTTGTGTCGTGGACAGGTGTTCACGGCGTGTAGGCATATAACCATAACATCATGCCTTCATGGGATTTATGCCGTGGACAGGTGTTCATATACATTCGACAATAATTTTACCATAACATCAATCATAGCAACGAGTTATGTCAACCAACTATTCCATCCCTGCTGCCGATAATAACAATGGAGGCCCAGCGGGGTCACAACACTAGATTTGTTGAAAAGGAGTTTGTTATGGGAAGAGAATCATACCCAATCGCACAGCATGATAAGAAGTGGCCAGAGAATAAGACATGCAGGTGTGCGAAGTGCAACAAGAAGAGGAGAGAGCAGAGAGACATGGATGAAGCAACTATACGGGGAGTAGATATTGGGGTTGTACGTGCGGAGCGTATACTCCATCGTCGCGCTAAAGCGAGGGCTAGATATAAGGATAAGCAAGATTTTGCCAAATGGCAACAAGCTGAGTAGTAAGCTCTCACTCCGCCTCTGAGCCACGGTGTTACTCCCCACAGGAGCCGAGTAATTGCTCCGCCCTTTGGCGCTTACAGAGTTGGCATCACTATCTTGTGGTGTGATAGTGATGCCAACTGGCGTGGGCGGCATCCCTCACCATATCATAGAATATGGTGTCCGACAAATGGACAAACTATCTTGGAGCAACAGCTAGGTATTCTGGGTGTGGCAACATTCCGCAATGTATGAATAAATGCAATCATATCAATGGGTTATGACAAACGCCCAAATCCCGCACGGTTTTCGCAAGAGCCACACCTAAACAGCTGTTGTCATAACATCATGCTATCAATCGACTTATAACAATTTATTTTTGCTTGTTGACATTCATACCCAGTTGTGGTATAATCATGTAATGGCCCGGTCTGAAGGCCGGGATGGGCATTACTTGTTTTGGAGGAAGATATTATGGCTACTCACACAAGTTTGGAGTTTGTACGTTACAATGTTGAGCGTGGCTTCTGGACAGAATCACCAGGTGATGAAGCATACTTCGTCGCTCAATACGATTCACTGGAAGAAGCCCAAGCACATGGGGCGAAACTGGCAAAAGAGGTTGAAGCACACGAATACGTGCGCATAGTACAAGTGCTGTCCCTCTGGACACCATAACTTAGGGCATCAAATAGGAGAACGATTATGTCTACTATTGAAATCAGTCCTGCTGGGTTTGCAGTTCTTGGTACGCTCTATAAAAGTGGATCGTTCTCACTAATAGAGTGTTTCACAATTCAAGCTGCACTCACACATTTACGAGCAGGTTGGAACGCTGAGATGGTAACACATTATGGCACGGGTGTGCAAGATGTACTCAACGCCTGGACAAGTGATGACTAACCTCGTACTACTCCCTTCAATCACTTCCAGCATGGGTATAGGTATAACAGTAATGGAATGGAACTACTACCAATGCCCACGCACAATGGAACAATATAGGTACAATAAGTTCTACGTTGACATTCTAGTACGGAACAAAGTACCAGCAAGAAAGGAAACCTGCTCTCACCTTACTCCCTCACCCCTAGGACGTGAGGTTGTAAGCTAGCTACCTGGATTCGACTTCAAGTCGGATAGGTCGTAATTGTAAGGTGAGAGCAGTCCCCTACTCCCATACACTAAGACCGGGACAGACCATTATAGAACGTGCTCTAATAAAGTACGTGGCGAGCCGGCGATTAGTGTATGGGAGTTCGCGTTGAATGGAAAGGAGGAATGAGGCCGATGCGTTAGAATATCCCCTCTGCTCACCCTTTTATAGCTCATAGTACATAATAGCTCGGAGAAATAGTATATGAGTAGGGTGAGTAGGGATGGGTGGTCTAAAGCAAATAGTTTTGTTTGGAGGAAGATGTGATGGTGGCACTGATTGATGCAACACAGGAGGGCCAGCCACTTACACTAGAAGTCCTCAAAGAGATGGCAGCATCTGCAAAGTACACAGCAAGACTCACGGAGCAAGTCATAGCTGGAGAGATGACAGCGGGCAATGCAGCTACTATGGCTATTGATAAGTACCCAAGTATTCCAATGACCAAAGCGCAGTTGGCAAAAGAGATAGCCAACACGGCTGTGATGCTATGCTTAAGGGAGATACTAGGGGTGGACAGGTGATAACCAAACAGAAGCGAACTCACCTACTAGTCATGCTGGTCAAAGCAGCTAGGGACAATGATCTCGGCAAACACAGGGATGTCCGCTCCCTCTGTCGTGCAGTCAGAAATGCTGCAACTAGCCGGCGTGAAAGTCCAGTCATAACTAGACCGGACGCAACTAAGGCAATGGATGATTTGAACCTTTGGTATAGATGAGGACAAAATGATAAGAAACTCTCCTATTAGACACTTCCCTACCGTAAGCTAGGTAGGTTACTAGCGTAATAAGGCAAATAGGAGAGTTTATATATGAGGGGTGTCGTCCTCCAACGCCCTACTTCGAGCATCCACCGGCCCAGTGGTAGAAGTAGGGTGTGGGCGGACTACATATTTGTTTAGGATGATGTGAGATGAGCATAGGAAAGATAGAAATAATAGCGTTAGTATTGCTATTTTTTGGCGGGTGTTACTTTCGGCTTGCTTCTGGCTCGTCAGTTCCCTTATCTGCTGGAGGACTAGTAATGAAGATACTAGTAAGTCCTAGCTATGGTTGTGGTTGGTCTAATGAAGTGCATACGAAGGAACAGAAGATGTTCCTCCTAACCTTTCAACCAATCATAGATGCTGTGCTGAAAGAGGAAGAAATAACAGATGAACATCCAGCACTAATACAAATTCAAAAAGAATTCATCGAGAAGTTCTCAGACGACGCCTCACCATTCTCTTATATAGATGCCACTGATTTGATAGTAGAAACTGTGGTGGGCAAATTCATCATTACTGAGTATGATGGTAGTGAGAGCATCACGGAACGTGATAAGGTGTGTTGGCTAGATGGAGGCGTATAACTGGGCTTGTTTTGGAGGACTATCAAATGGTACAGTGGAATATGAAGAAGACTAAACGCTATTGTAAGGAGTGCGGCCAGTTGTGGCATTATGCACTAGGTGGACGGGGCGACTCTATTACATCTCACCGCTGCATACACTGCGGTGGTGAGTTGAAGAAAGACCCACCCAAATCTCCGGGCATATCACTAAAGAGCATAACAAAGAAGATACACCGTAAGGTGACGTCTGCCATTGCTGTTCAGGTGGATGAGTTAGAAGCTGCATTAGCAAGGGGTGCATCTAATGCTGAGCTAGTGGAGATTGTGAGACACGGACTCTTGGGCTGTGGATAGGAGGACATAATGTTTTTCACACTAGTCTTGAGGGCAATCAGACGAATATTAGAAGATAGGAAGGGCATTAGTGCGGAGGAGTATAACTATATACTCAATGTTCTGTCTCGTATAGGGGACAGACGTGCAAGACGTATTAGAGCTGCTATAAAAGAAGTAGGTGGGAGGTTCTATATACTATGAGCCAGAAGATATGGGAATGTGAAATCTGCCATGACATAGCAGAAACAGAACTAAGCCCCGAAGGCCCTCTAAGCGACCCCTATGAGTGTTGTGGGCAAGACATGAGGAAGGCAATCTTACAGGATGATGGCACTTCAAGTTGGGAGGAATGGTGATGTCTGATATAAGACCGGTCTGGCTACAAAAGCTAGACAAAGTAAGAACTACTCACCAGCAAGCAAGAGATATTATCAACAGACAGAGGGAATTGCATGGAGTGTTGGATAAGATGGAGCCCTTCCTTTTGAAGCAGGAGAGACCTCCCTTCATAGGTAGTGTGGGCCTTGGTTGTCCTCATTGTATGGTAGTTGGGCGTCAGATGAAAAAATGCGGGCAATGTGACTGGTATAGTTATAGACCTCATGTATATCAGGAGACCAACTGCTATTATGCAGACTTTGGTGGCACAACTTTGATGGAGATAGAGTACCAAGCCCCAGTATACCTCCACTATGGAACATCAGATGCTTGGATTGGTATACAGTACTTAGATGAATTCTCTCTTGATGTTATCAAAGACTGCATAGCCACAATCAGAAAATTCCTAAACAACCACATAGAGTGGGGTGAAGATGTTCTGTCGAGGCCGGATCTAGCAGAGGATAAAACATGGTAAGTAAGCCAGCAAGTGCTATCATCCTAGCCATTGCTATAGGTGGTATTAGTAATGCCCATGATGGTAATAGTCTAACAAGATACAATGATAAGTACCTTGAATCCAATAGATGCTGTATATGCTCGTTTCACGAGACATACTATCCATACACGGATTACACTAGACCTACTAGACCAACTAGAATAATACGCTTCCCGATTCGGAAAACTCAGCGGTTGAGGCGCAGACCATATATGAGAATGAGAAGGAGAAGGTGATGGGCCTAGGACAAGCTATAAGAAGGACAATCAAAGGAAAATTCGTCTGCTTCCGCCACGCTGTTCTAGCTGCTAGGTTTGGGGAAGAAGTAGAAGAAGAGATTACTACTGACATATACTATGGCGATATGAGACCTTGGAGTTGTGAGGCGTGTATAAAAGAGCATGTGGAGAAGGAAAGATGAACTTCACCCCAACAACCAGAGCTGAGAAGCAAGCAGATTACTTCCGCTCTTGTGGTACTAAGAAGTGCACGAAGTGCGAGCGCCTGACTGTTGGGCGCTCACAGTACTGTAGAGAGCATATGATAATTGCTCATGGACAGTGGAAGAAGATGGTGGAGGGAAAAGAAATGGAGCGAAAGGAAAGATATGAAACATTTGCTTGGTTCTTCAATGAAGCTCGGGTACTCGGCATTGAGGCAGGGCAAGAGTGCTCTCCTATTCCAATGGAAGTGCATTCTCCTAATTCTGGCCAGCATTGGACAGTACCTGACGGCGTCTGCGGTTTTGCTTGGGTAAAGGTACGTCCCGGCAACTGCAGTTTTGCGCACTGGCTGAAGAAGAATGAACATGCGAAGAGTGGATATGGTGGAGGAGTGCATATTTATATCTCTGATTTTGGTCAGAGCCTTGCTCGTAAGGGGGCGTGTGCAAGGGCAATGGCAAAGCACTTGAGGGATGAGTTAGGTGTAAATGCTAGGGCTTTTGAGAGGATGGACTAGACATGGCTACTTATTTGGCAGCGCACCCTAGGAAGAAGATTGAAGTTGAAATAGATAGTGCTCAAAGTAGTTGCTGGCTGTCTATTGAAATGGACGAATTAGAAATCGTTATTCATTCTAATCGTGACATAGCGATGTCTGCTATAGTAGCCAAGTTCAGGGCTGCGTTTGAGAAAGCGGGAGTATAGGATGATACTATACAAAGTCGTAACAAAGGATAGGAAGAGTGCCCTCATAAAACGGCGCTCCTATCAAAAGACGTATAGGAAAGGGCGGATAGTTCGAATGACAAAGGGGGAGCTTTGGGATCTTCTGCTTCTCTTCTGAGCGTGAAGCAAAGTATTTCCAGAACTGTAATAGTAATGTGGGGAGCCACATAATAGAGGTAGAGCAGCTTGGAGAGAAGCTCCTAAGACCTTGGAATATAATGGCTGTCGCTGGGACAGATGGAGGTGCTCTAATGTCTACCAAAATATGGCGAATGTTTTTACTTAGGATTCGTAAGAGTAATAGTTATCTTAGTAATCGCTATTACTGTGGACCTAATGGAGCAAAACTCGTAGTTGATAGTGTTTGGGGAGGCACTGTATTCTGTGAAGCAGTAAGGGTGCTAACATAACAACCTACATGGTGGTGCAGATACACACAAAATTCAAAGCATTCTCTATCATCAACGAAGAGTATGCACTACTAGAAGAAACAACTCATGTCTGGCTGGTTAGTATTAGATTCAGTCCAGACTATGTAGCAAAGATAGATGATTTCTGCTCTAACATCAGACATCTCTTCAACTAACACTCATAAAGAATGACGACTGACCTCCGTTCACTAGGAAGGAGCCACAATGCTAAATACTGAAAGAGCAAAGCAACTTATGAAGGTCATTGGAGAGCGACATCAACGAGAGCTTCAAGGACTTGCAGTCGCACTCGATGTTGACCCAACTACCGCAGCCACCTTAGCTCTTGTTGATGTCTTCACTATTGGAAGGATTTTCGGTATGATGCAAACCATAGATGTTTTGAATCAAGTAGAAGGATAACACAGTGAATGAGGTCAGTCGTCTGTCTAAAGAACGTGAGATGAAGGTGCAGAGAAACCTTGGTCTAGTCAAGCACATAGTACATCGCTATATAAGTGGTAGGGGTGATTTCATCACTTGGGATGAAATATATAGTGCTGGTTGCTTTGGTCTGATGCAGGCCATAGATAGGTATGATGATAGTAAGGGTGTGAAGTTCAGTACCTATGCTTATCGTCGTATACTTGGGGCCATTCAAGATGAGTTCCGGTGGATAGGGCGTCTTCCCCCTTATGTGCAAATTGGGGCACTTGAGTATGGACAAGATCGTAGAACACCACTGGTGATTTTGTTGGCGAAAGAACGCACAGAACTACTCCTTGATCTAATATCTAATCTCCAACCTCACATGCAGAATGTACTACTAAATGTATACCTAAAGGGTAAAATGCCGGTTGATATGGGAGAGGATTTTGGACTGACTTGTAATAGCATAAGTGCCATGAAATGCCAAGCGTTAGTACAAATAAGGAAAGACCTTTCAACAGAAGGATGTGATGAAGTGTGCGATGTGTTAGACATAAGACATACAACGGGCCAGACAGACGGAAGAACAGACATTTCAAGATCAAAAACATGCTCAACTTCCCTACAGAAAAGGAAATAATGCAGGGGTTTAGGGAGATGAGACGACAAGTTAAGAAGGAGAAGCCATGAACGCAGAGGATAAGAAGAGGTTTGAACAACTCAGATGTTGGATTGATAACTGTAGCCTCCCAGAGCAGCTTGAACTTATGTGGCTCTGCTCGAAGGTCGAGGAGCTTGAGGTAGAGCACGCTGCCTACAAGGACAACACCGAGAGATATTGCATAGACCTGAGAGAAGACATCAAGAGGCTCAGAATAGAACTAAAGCATGTGGACGACCAGCGGCAGCATCTTGTTATGAATTCCGTGAGCGCAGAAGAACTCACCAAGGTCAAAGGGCAGCGGGATAGGCTCCGGATGGCGCTTGATGACATTGCGACAATGAGGCGCAGTCGTCTAGCACAGATAGCCGAAAAAGATAATATGACAAACGACTTGCTTTGTGTAATTGACATGGCGGAAGAGGCCCTTGCTGAATTGGAGAAGGAGATATGAGCAATCCTGAGCGAATCGAAGTCGGAGATACAGTTGAGGTATCATGGAGATGTGATGAAATGATAATACGAGGCATTGTTCTTTACATTCCAGGCTCCACTGGTGATGCATGGATTATCAAAAACTCGGCGGGGAAAATCTTCTACGTACAGATATATGAGTGCATAAGCCTTGTGGAGAAGAAGCCATGACCGACTGGAAGAAGCTGCACTTAGCAGAAATAGAGGCGTACTATACTCAACCTAATGGAAGAACCGTTCCAGATGATGTTGCTTGGCTTTGCGGGGAACTGAAAGAGGCACAATCAGAACTCACCCGCCTCAAGAAGCTTGTCTTTGGGGATGTGGAGTGGGAAGAGTTCCACACCAGAATTCATCTCTTATCCAAGGCCGATTGCAAAGTTTCTACCGCGAAGAGTGGAATAGCTTGCACTACAAGTGGGTTTGGTGTGGTGCGGTATCGCAATTCACAGCCTCCTGCATCCTGGAACACCACATCAGGGTGATGCTGGCAAGCCTTGGTATTTACATACAGTTTTTCCATGGACTATATACCGTTAGCGGAGAGGGTCTGTTTGACACCGTAGAGATTGCCCTAATCGCCGCAATGGATAGCCTGATTGAAAGGGAGAAGAATGACAGATCACAGACATGATTTTGATGTAATGGTTGAGAACGTTGGGCGCAAGGCAGTTCGTGAGTTACTAGAACAATGCACAGAGGCACAGCAAGCGTTCTTCAAGCGGCTGCACAGTGGTAAGAGCATAGATGAGATTCCAGAAAGTAAACTACGGAACGCATATGATTTATGTAAGAGAACATTAGAGAAGAATACTAAGAAGCTAGTACCCCATAGTAGATCACAAGAGCGTAGATTGAAGATACAGCAAGGAGATGAGTGATGAGACTAGCTGAACTCCGTCAACAGGCCATTGGTCTGGGCCTCTCGGATGATGGTAAGAAGGATGATATAGAGAAGCGTATTGCTCTATATATCATAGGCCCGGAACCCACAAGACAAATGAAGCTAAGGATGGAATTGTGGAGAGTGATGAAGCCCTATAGATGGGATGGGCTAGGTTCAGATGAGAAGGCAGCTCTCATGAATGGCGACCCTAAGTGGGTCATGGAAAGGAAGATAAATGGCTGCCGTCTAATTGTTGTTGTGCTAGAGGGCCAGCCATACTTCTTCTCTAGTCATGGTGCTGTCAAGACCTATGTACCAATAGAATACTACAATTTAGGTGGAGACTGGTCTGCCTTTGATGGTTGTGTACTGGATTGTGAGGTGGAGTATTATAAGAATGGTATTAGGCAGAATGTTAATGTTACATCTGGTGAGTTGACGAGGCAGAGGAAGAAGGATGCACCGCCTAGGATCATGGAGGACTACTTCAAGTTCACCCTATTCGATCTATTGTGGTCATGGGGAGTAGGTTGGGGTATTAGTCAAGAGCCTTGGGGATTTAGGCGAGAACTGCTAACTGATATGTTCTTAGAGTATGAACCAAACTATTGGATAGGCATAGATGGACAAACGATATACCTAAGTGCCGCCGAGATGGCTATGGATGAAGGATACTATAGGTTAGTTGATGCTGGAGAAGAGGGTGCTATCTATAAGAATATTGATAGCACTTATCACAACACTAGCAAGCGTGATAGAGGTGCGTGGGTTAAAAGAAAACGCACCGCAACTTATGATGCCTTCATCACTGGCTACGATGTTCATGGGGAAGAGACACTGAAGCCTGGGGTGCTAGCTACACTCAAGCTAATGATTTATGTAGAGGAAGCATCAGGCAGGAGGTTCATGCATGAGTTGTGTAATGTTGGGGCACTGACGGATACACAGACAGTAAACATGAGGATGGATGGGATAGAAGGAAAACTAGATGTACTACATCCTGCATTCTATGACAAAGTGATAGAAGTAGGCGGACAAAATCTCAATGAAAACTGGAAGCTGATACACCCTAGGATTATAAGGTTCAGGGATGATAAGAAGAAAGATGATTGTGTTTATAGTGCAAAGGTATTGAATGAGAGGGTACAGGTATGAGTGATTTAGGACCAGCTGCGTTTAAGGTTAGTAAGATTACAAAAGAAGAGTTTGATAAGATGGGGGTAGAAGAAGACACCTGTAAGGCAAAGATACAACAGGAAATATACATCATGGGCGTTCTTGATGGTATTACTAGATTTGCTTGGTGGAAGGATGAAAGGCAGTGGGTGGGTACTTGTGGTACTACGCTGGAGAAAGCAAAAGAAGATGTGCAGAAGGAAATCTTGTCTCATTCTGTGGGGTGGAGGATATGATATCAAGACTATTACCCTACATTCTGTATGGCCTCGGAAGTATATGCTTCCTTGCTGGTAGCCTCTTGTCCATCTACAATGAAATGCATAGGTGGCCAAAGAGGATGAAAGCAAAGCACTGTAGTATGATAGTGATGGATAGTCCTATAACGCCAGAATCAGTTGCTAAAGAAATCATGAATACGCCTTTGTATGATCCAGACGAGGTTCGTTTCCCTTCTAGCTTGGATGGAGATAAGGAATGAACAGAGAACTATTGAGAAAGATGGGCTTTAATGTAGAGGTACAACGTGTAGAAGATGGCGAGTGTGCTACTTGTGGTGGTTTTGTTGATGTGCTAAAAGACTTCAAAGATGGCCTCTCTTATGAGGAATATAAGATTTCTGGTATGTGCCAAAGATGTCAAGACAAAACCTTTGGAGGATGAGAGATGGATAGGCAATGTCAAAGAGATGTTGACGCGTTGAGGGTACCTTCACACGCACTAGCCAGCATCAGACTATGGGTTAGTGATGGTGCGCCTCCGGGGAGTTTCTTAACAGCAGTTCTAAGGAATGACCTGAAGGAAGCTCTCGGTAAGGCGGATATGACCAATAGATATGCCCTATACGATATTGTATTTTATCTATACAACCACTGTCCTAAAGGTTGTTGGGTAGTCCTAAGGATGTTAAGGCCTGGGCAGAGTTTCACGAAAGACGGAGACAGAAAGAGTATGAAAGTAAGCATGATGCAACTGCCGGAAATCCGCAGGGAGATGAAGCTAATCAAACAGAAGGCGAAACTCCTACTCCTGCGGGCTAACCAGAGTGATGTTAAAAGAGGGATGAAACCACGCTCTGTTGATTGGCGCTACTTCGCTATTAATAGGTATTGGGAATTAGAAAGAGTGTTGACTGAAAGAGACCCCGTATGAGTGTCGGGTGTCCGAATTGTGGACAAACTCTCTATCAAAATCATAGGCGCTCTCCATTAGGGAGAATACATGATGGTAGGGCATAGACAAACATCGAAAGGAGGTGATATACAATATGAAGAAAGTTACATTCACTGCGACGACTAATACCCATAAGAAGGCATTAGCCGCAGCCATTGAAGCTAAGGATCAGAAGGCTATCGACGCCAACTCTCCCTGGACATCAACGGTTGAGATTCCTGTGGATGGTGCGGAGTTGATTAAGGCCTGGAAGCCAGACACGATCTATGATCTGTGTATGCGCCAGTTTGCAATCGACCAGCAGACCGCACTCCGCTCTGCAAACGAGCCAGCTAGTCCTGCAGCGAAGAAGCGCGCCATCATTGACGCACTTCTGAAGAGGACCGGCAAGACCCTTGAGCAGCTGGAAGCAGAGCTCTTGGGCGGTAAGAAGTAGTTTGCAATAACTAGGTTAGAGCATCCTTACTGGAGTCAGTGCTCCCCTGATATTTTCAGTCGGGGTGCTCTAGCCGCATCCTTCTAATAAACTGAAAAATGGAGCTAAAGAAATGAAAGCCAGTTTCGTATTTGACAGAGAAACTAAGGGTACAGTTAGGTTTAAGGAAATTGTCCCTGCCGATAGCACGCCCCTAATGGGCACATTATACCTCAGGAAGGTAGCCCTTGCTAGAGAGGGCATCCGTTCACCTTACTCTACATATAAGTTGAATGTAGAGATCTTGATAGATGCATAGCTGCATTAGATTTATATGTGTGGGTGCAGCATGGAAGGACACGCTCTTTGCACGGAAAAGGCCAAGCCCGCCTGGTGGGAACGCTGGTGCAACAGCAAGCGGCTCTAAGAAGGAAACAACCCACTAAGCCGGAATCAAGCCCGGCCACTCACACATCTTTTACTGGAGAAATAATGGCAGACAACAGAGTATTCAAACCAACTGATAGATGTCCCTTCAAGGACTGCAACAAATGGAATAATTGCGTAGGTGCATGGCATAGAAAACACCCAGGGGTATTTGTACCTGATATTGATATAGAACATGGTGAAGGTGTGAGTGGGGCTACTTTCACTGGTGGAGATGGTGGAGAGCCGATGGTGATTTGTTATAGTTAGAAGGAGAAGGTTGATATTCCAAATTAATGCGCCTCATTTCACAGCGGGTGGGGAGTTGTGCAGGGACACAGTTATAGTTGTTGCTCCTATAATAAAATACATGCGGGGGTGGAGTCTAGCTCGAATTAGAACATATTGTATAAAGAAATGTTGGGGACTAGAGTATACAATTTCACAAGGAGAAGAATAATTTGAAGAACCTAGACGGCTGGATTTGTATGGTTAAAGGTGTACCCGATGCTCTTGTCAGGGTAAACTGGCATAAAGATGGGAATTGTGGTTGTAGTATAATTGAACCTCCTGACGAGCTAGGCGGCCTTAAGGTATTCTCCGAGAGCATACTCATACCACAGAGGAGGGTTAGGAAGATACGCTCTAAAGATCCACTCAATTTCTCTGATGATAGCGTTGAGGCACTTAAAGAACGCTTGAGTAAGATGCGCACGATGCGTGCCTCTGATCTAGTTGATCCGAAGGCTAGGAAGACACGCGGGAAAAGAAAAGCCTCTGTCTCAAAGGGTGGCCTCCTGGGGTTGATTGGGAAGTTATCACCAGAGGGGCTGGTTGCACTTGACCTTGCTATGAAGGCAGGTAAGGAGAATGAGGAGATAATGCAACTCATTAAGGATGATTTGGGAGCGTGAAATGCCAACAGAAAAGCAGATTATAGCGCAGAAGTATAACTGGATGCTGTTTCAACTCGATGGTGCGGAGGGCTGCCTTCGTTCTATCCGTGCGCACATCGAATACGTAGACGATCTAGTTCTAACTGGAATACTTCAGCGCACCAAAAATCACATCCGTGATACTAGAGATACGCTCATAGCAAAGGTTGATGAAGATGAACGAACACAACTCGATGGTGCGCCAGAACTTCTACAAGCAAGCCTGGAGACGCCTCGTGGGGCTGACGGAAGAAGAACCACGCCCATTTCCTTCAGTCATAGAATTGATGAAATCTGAGTGGTCGCCTGAATTCGAGCGACTAATGCGGAACCGCCTTCTATTTGGGGCATATAGGTATCGGCTATTGGCAGACCCTAAACGGCCTGACTATGACTGTGTTGCTTCGATGATAAGAAGATTAGAGAACTATAAAGAGACGGGTAATTTGGAAAATCTAGTGGATGTAGCAAATCTTTGTCTTATTGAGTTTGAGACAGGTAGTCACCCTAAGCAGCACTTTGAGGCTGCGGGAGATCAAACAGTTGAGCGTGTGGGAGAGAAAGATGAGCACTATGCTGGAGCAGTTAGATGATGCAACTAGTATGACCAAGGAGCTGGCAGAAGAGAAAGTTATATCGAGAGAAGATAACATTGTCTTGTGTAGGATTTTCGCCTGCGCTCGAACCTCACTAGTCCGTGCAGGGCACGATTTAGATACACCAACTGAGGCTCAAGGGCCAGAAGTGGAGGAGACAGAAGATGACGGAGCAACCTAACGTCGAACAGCAGGATGATAGTATACCAGCAAAAGACTTCACAGAAATGTCTTCCTTTATTGTATGCCGGAGGAAGTGGTATGCTAGACATTGGCTTAACCTAGTACCACTAGAGGCATCAAGCGCACTTCAGTTTGGTATAGGAATCCATGCAGCACTTGATGTACTGTATAAGAGTGATTGGGACCTTGACGCTGCTGTTGAGTGTTGGAGAGAGCAACACATACTGCCCGATGTGAAGAGAACATCTGGTGTGGGAGAGCTTCTCATCAGGGAGTATCACGATGTCTATATCAACCAAGATATGGAAGCTCTACACAATGAGGTTAGATGGACACTGCCCGTTGAGTACAAGGGCTATGAGTTCAATCTAATGGGACGGATTGATAGGGTGATTAGGCAGTTCAAGAAGATCTGGATTATGGATCACAAAACAACAACTAGGCTAGGTGCAACATACTTCGAGCAATTCAATCCTAACTTTCAGGTCAGTATATACACCAAAGCTGGGCTGGAGTACTTTGGAGAGATTGCGGGGATGATGATAGATGCAATGTTTGTGGGTAAAACACAAAGATTCCAGCGTGATATAGTAACTATTCATCCTGATGAATTAGAAAGGAGATATCTTGAGTGTCTAGAGTGGGTAATTATGGCATTGGATGTAGAAGCAAAGCTAAGGGAGAAGCCAGAAGAGTGGCGTACAATCTGCCCTAGAGCTATGATACCTGAAGCATGTTCTAGTTGGTCGGGATGTGAGTATAGAGATTTGTGTCGGTGGGATTTTGCCCAGGCAATTATTGATGCAGAGTTTAAGGAGGATGAGTGGATACCATGAAATACTTTTGTGTGGTATGTAATGCAGAACTTAAAGTACATGACAGAGAGGAAGAAATAGGACCCAACGACGAGTTAGAAGTTTGTGTAACTCCTTGTGAGTCTTGTCTGCATGAGGCAGCCTCAGATGCAAGGAAGGATCAGAGAGTTATTGTCAAAACGGCAGAGGCACAATGTTCTACCCTAACAGACAAGGTAAGACGTATGGTAGAGCATATGAATGAAGTTTATAGGGGGTTACACTAATGTCGATCTCAATTAGATGCACAGAGTGTGATGCACACCTGCAGTACACAATGACATCTAGTCAACTACTTCAGGTAACACAGTTCACTGTGAAACCTTGTAAACATTGTATGGCTGAGACAATTAAAGAGGCAGAGGCAAGATTACGGGAGGACATAGCATCTAAGGATAGGGGCTATGCTGCATTTGTGAAAGAGGTAGAGAAAGTGAAGCACGCCATAGCAGATTTTTTCTATATACTGGAGGAAGAATGAACCCTTGGTTATACTATCTGTTAGGAGTTGCAACTCTTCCTACGCTCTCCCTGTTCGTTCTTGTAACAGTATTCATAATGTATCTACCATCAAATAAGGAGAATCAAAAATGAAAAGAAGTGATCTAATAAATAGGCTCATTGCTGGAGAGCATAATATTTTGGTCTATGGACCCTCCGGTTCAGGCAAGACATACTTTGGTATGACCTTTCCAAAGGTGTTCTGCTTTGATTTTGATGGGGGTCTTACTACTGCATTAAATCCTGCTCTCCCACAAGACTTTGAGTATGAAAGTTATGCTGACACTCCACTCAAGGATAATACTGCTTTTGATAGATTTCAGAAGCACTGGAACGCGGCTGTAGCTAGGCCAGAAATCAAAACCTTCTTCATTGATAGTCTCACCACACTATCAGATCACCTAATGAGGAAGATTTTAGGCTATCAGGTAACTAAGAGTGGATTGCCGGAAGTACAGCACTGGGGTATTCTTATCAACAAGCTTACTCAGATGTTGTATGGTTGTATTGCAGACACAGCAGGTAGAATCCTCGTGATAAGTGCACATGAGAGATTTGTTGACGCAGATGATGGAACATCTCGTGTTATACCTCTTGTCTGTGGTCGTCAACTGCCGGGTCGTCTTGCTCTGTGGTTTGAGGAGACCTACTATGCTCAGTGTACTGGTTCAAGACAGAAACCAAAGTTTGAGCTACTGACTATAGGCAGCTCTAGTTATCAAGCTAAGTCTAGATTATCTGCCTTTGCTCCCGTTGAATTAAAGGAGCCAAACGACTGGCGGAAGATTTCTTCCAAAGTACAGGAGGCACTATCAAAATTAAAGAGTGTGCCACAACCAGAATGAAAGGAGGAATAAGAGTGGCCTCAACGAATGAAAGGAGGTATACTTCAGGAAGATAGTTTGTCCGGTTTTCGTCCAAATAATCTTTTTACACGTCATAGGAGAAAACAATGCGTATTAAAGTTAATGCGGCAGATTTTGAGGAACGTCAACCGGTAGAGCCTGCTATCTACAATGCTACCATCGCTCTGCCAATCTTTCATGCAGCAAAGGGCCCAGGGAAGTTCCCTTATCATGAGGTGACATTCAAGTTTGAGGACAAAGAAGGCAAGCCTCAGGCTCTCACACGCAACTTCAGCCACTCACCAAAGGCTGCTTCCTTCATTGCTCGCCTCGCGAAAGCAGCAGATCTGGCACCGGATGAGGGTGAAGACCTCGACCTGGAGTTCGATGATCTTCAGGACGTGGAAGTAAAGATCTCTGTCATTCATCGCCAATGGACAGACAGTGGTGGGGTAGATCATCTCGGCAACGAGATCAGCAAAGTCCTCCCGGCCTAGCTTATAACAGAAAGGGAGTCCTCAATAGGGAGGACTCCCACTAACTTTAAGGAGAACATGATGCAGACTGGAGCGATGTCACAGGTAGAAGCAAGAGAGTCAGAGGGTGCGCGTCTTCTCAAGCAGGAACAGGCAGTAGAAGATCAAATGAATAGGCTGACAGGAAAGGTACAAAGCACGATAGATGACTTAGTAGGGCCAGAAGAAGATAAACCAAGCAAGGCAGAAGAGGACTCTCTTGGTGGTACACTTCACCTTACCAGTGCAGGACTACATCGAATAGGAGGGATGATCTCAAACTGTCTTGCTATGTTGGAAAGGATATAAGGTGGGTAGTAAGAGTAGACGCGCACACGCCTGGAATGGTGGTAGTAGAAAGCCCATGTGTAAGTGTGCTAGGTGTGGTAGGATCATACCTATAGCGTGTTCGTGCAAGCGGGGGAGTGACTCTCTGTGTAGAGGTTGTGGGAAGCATCCATCAGGCCCGTCTGAAAAGGCACTAGCAAGGAGGAAGTAGATGAAATTCTACCTTTATGGCGCTATAGTAGTGTGCTTTGCGGCTGCGGGTACATTAGACCTTGCTTCAAAACAATACAAGTTAGGTATTGTTGCTCTTCTATTTGCGGTCGCTAATGGAGTTATCTTTTTCTGGAGATGAGGAGTAGAGTGATGCAAAAGGTATTTATCTGTGGCCCACTACGGCATATAAACGTGGAGGTTGTAGCCAAACAGTGTGCTGAGGCAAAGAGAGTAGCATTAAGGTATTGGAGAATGGGCTATAATGTCTATTGCCCCCACGCTAATAGCGGCGTCTTTCATGGTATGGTGCCTGATGATACATTCCTAACAGCAGCCCTCAATGAGTTGGCATCTTCCAACATTGTAGTGATGCTGCAGGGGTGGAAGAAGAGCCTTGGCAGCCGTATAGAGCACGCTCTGGCGAAGAAGTTGAAGAAGGAGATTTGGTATGAGCCTAAACCAACTACCTAAGGTAGTCCATGGTCAAAGGGAGCCCTGTAATGTCCATATAGGTCGTCCTTCTAAGTGGGGAAATCCTTTCTATATAGGAAAGGATGGTACACGAGAGGAGGTGATCGAGAAGTATAGGGTGTGGATTAAAACACGTCCTAAACTCATGGCGGCTCTGCCCGAATTGCTAGGAAAGACGTTGGGCTGCTGGTGCCACCCTAAGCCATGCCACGGAGATGTATTGGTTGAACTATGTAAAGCTGTTGTAGAGAAGGAGAAGGCATGAAAGCATTCTGGAACACCGTGCCACACACTCATGGACGGATAGATGTCGCAGCAATGGACTATAGCATAACAGCAGTAGTATACTGTGCGGCGTTGCTGAGAGGCGCGGAGTGGACAATCTTCGTAAAGCATACTATCATTGAAACAGGTGAATCAGACACAGTTCAAGGCGCTAAGGTACAAGCAACCCGCGCTGCAAAAGATTGGAGAACAAAACTGCATGAAGATCAAGATAGATGAGGTACAGATAGAAGAAAGACAGCGCGAGACCTTTGGTGACCTACAAGTCCTTGCGCAGAGCATAGATGAGCTTGGTCAACTAGTCCCAATTATCGTGGAGAAAGGAACACTTAGGTTAGTTGCTGGTGAGCGCAGACTCCAAGCCATGAGGTTGCTTGGAAAAGCAGAGATTGCAATAGTCTTCCAGGAGGACCTCACCCCAATAATCAGGCGTAAGATGGAACTTCATGAAAATATCATAAGGAAGGACCTCACCTGGGAGGAGGAAGTAAGGGCTATTGCTGAGTTGGTAAAGATGGAACAAGCTAGTGCGACAAAAGGTAAGCGTGGCCCTAAGGGTGCATTTGCTCCGGAAGAGGAAAGAACTAAAGGGCTTAGGGAAATTGCGAAGAGTCTTGGCAGAGCAAAGACCCAACTAGCACAAGATGTAGAACTTGCTGGTGCTCTTGATGCCTTCCCTCAACTCGCTGAAGAAGGTAACAAGACAACTGCCTTCAAACGATACAAGAGGGCAATGTCTGCTGCTATTACGAATGAGCTTCTTGCTAGGGGTGAAGTACAAACCCATGATGAGTTGAAGTTGGGTAAGGCGGAGGAACTGATTAAACGTGTGGGAGATGGGACTGTCGACCTAGTACTGTTCGATCCTCCCTTTGGGCTTGACCTACAGAATACCGGCAGTGCAGGGAGGACGGGTACAGGAGAGGATTCATATAAGTTCACTGATTCTCTTGTGTTCTCTCGCACCCTTTGTACAGAGCTCTTTCCACACTTTGATAGAGTGATGAAGAGAGATGCAGCTTTGTTTGTGTTCTTTCCTATACAGCACTATCAATGGTTCTGGGAGGAACTGGTAGGGGTGTTTGGTCAGAGTGCAGTGTATAAGATGCCTCTAATATGGGATAAAGGTAGGGGCGGAACCTTAACTAAAGGTCTCAGTTTCTCTGGTGCATATGAGGCATTTTTCTATGTGCGAAAAGGCCAGCTTATGCTCTTTGAGGACAATGGAGATGTCTTCCATTATGCTAGGGTGGCTGGACAGAAGCGAGGCCATATAGCTGAGAAGCCTATAGAGTTATACCAACAACTAATAAAAGCTACCACTCAAGTGGGGGCGACAGTACTCGATCCAACCTTTGGTAGTGGTGCATCTGTTGAGGCTGCCCTTAGGTTGCATAGAACTGCGATAGGGTTTGAGATGACAAAAGAGGTGTATGCAAGGGCGTGTGCCCGTATCTCAGCTCTCAGGATAGCCCAAGAGGAAGAAGGAGAAGAAGATGAATGAACAAGAGATGGCCGGTTTTACTTTCAATGGATACCAGAGATTAACAGCAAAAACTGCTGTGTATCCAGGGCAAACAACTATCAAAGGCATTTTATACTGTGCTCTTGGTATGTCTGGTGAGGCTGGAGAGGTCGCAGGTAGAGTTAAAAAGATTCTGCGTGACGATGGTCTTGCGCCTCCCGCAATGGCAGATACAATTAGTAACGAGCGACGTATAAATATTCTACGCCAGATGGGAGATGTGCTATGGTATATATCCCAGATGGCATCTGAGCTAGGTGTACCACTTACTGAAGTTGCAGAGATGAATATAAAGAAACTAACATCTCGTCAGGAACGTGGTGCTCTGCATGGGCAAGGAGATGGGAGATGAGCACTAGTGCTTTAGTTTTATTCATTGCCACTATACTTTCCGCTCTTGTGACAGTAGTTAGTTTCCTTGCACCAAAATATAAGGGGTGGGCCGCACAAAAACGTCTTAAAGCGCAGAAGAAAGATCGGGCCAGGAGACAAAAAATATTAGATCGAAAGAATGCCGCCCTCAAATAGATTAGGAGAAAATAAAAGATGGGAATAGTAAATAAACGTGAGGTACCTGGCGTAGGCCCTCACAATGCAAAGATAGCAATAATAGGTGAAGCTCCTGGTGCTAGTGAAGAGAGATTCGGGCGTCCCTTTGTAGGGGCCAGTGGTCATCTCTTGGATACAATGCTTACTGATGCTGGTATCAAGAGGGACGATTGCTATATTGATAATGTTGTTAGGATACGCCCTCCCAGTAATCGCTTCAGCGCCCTTCCTGCAAGTGTGGTAGAGGAAGGGGGCAAGCGCCTGCGCCTTGCTCTCCATGTTATCAAACCTAATGTAACAATAGCACTCGGCAATCCCGCCCTTGAGGCCCTAACCGATGTCTCTGGCATATCAAAACATCGAGGGAGCATCATAAAGGGCTATGTGGGAAAGGTAGTACCCACATTCCACCCTGCTTGGGTGCTGAGAAGATGGGAAGGCAAACCCCTGGTTGAGTTTGATCTACAAAGGGCAAAGGAGGAATCAGAAACACCAGAACTCAACCTACCAGAACCAACCTTCATCACTAATCCCTCCTTTGATCTCTCCATTAAGTTGTTGAAGGAAGCAGAGGATGTCGAATACCTCTCCTTTGATATTGAAACTAGACGAGGCTTCGCTCTTCCATCCTGTATTGCCTTCTCAACAGAGGTAAATCATGCCTTCTGTATACCCTTCCTCGCAGAGGGGCATCCGAGATGGTCGGATGCAGAAGCCTTTAAGATCTGGGCAGCTATCTCTGAGCTACTGTCATCTCCAAAGTCGAAGAAGATAGCACAGAATGTGATGTTTGATGCCTATGTTTTGCACTCTAGCCTTGACATAGATATTGTGCATTTCTGGCAAGATACAATGCTGTTGCATAATGTAATATATTCTGAACTCCCTAAAAGTCTAGCAACACTTTGCTCTCTATACACCCGCTATCCTTATTATAAGGATATGGCACATCAGGGTGGAGGAGATGAGGCGTTCTGGAAATACAACTGTCTTGATGCATGTGTTACTCTTGAGTGTGCTCTGAAGTTGTATGATGAAGCGAAAGAGTTTGGGGTATGGGACTACTACACAAAGTATGTTAATCCTCTGATCTGGCCTCTATTGCAAATGCAGTCTCGAGGTATACTTGTGGATATAGAGGCAAGAGACGCAGCATCAAAGAGAGTAACAGAAATTGTAGATGATTATGAAGCCACTATGGAGGATGTACTAGGCCACCCCTTGAATGTAAACTCCCCTAAGCAAATGAAGAAAACATTGTACGATGAGTTGAAAATGCCTGTGCAGAAACGAACGGTAGTTATAGATGGTGTTAGTACACGGGTTATTACTACAGATGAAAAAGCCCTGAAGCGATTGAAAAAGAAACTGCCCGACGATCCTATATTGGATCTAGTACTAAGAACAAGACGAGAGAAGAAGCTCCTTGGCACTTACCTAACGATTCCATTTGACCCTGATGGTTATATGAGATGTTCTTACAACATAGCAGGGACAAAAGGAACACGCATATCTAGTTCCAAGACAGCCTTTGGTACTGGGGGGAATCTCCAAAATGTCCCTCCAGGTATTGCGAGAAAGGTGTTGATTGCAGATCCTGGTACCATACTAATGAGTGGTGACCTATCACAGGCTGATGCAAGATGTGTAGCACACCTCGCACAAGACGAGGCTATGATAGAAATCTTCAGTGATGATAGTGTAGACTTCTACACAGAAGTCGCTAAGATGGTCTTTGGTACTGGAGATGCTAGGCAGTTGACAAAGAAGATCATACATGCATCTAACTATGGCATGGGGCCTATGTTGTTGTCAGAGCTAGCTGAAATCCCTTTTGCTGAAGCCAATGCAGCATTAGCAGCATATGATCGTACCTTCCCTCGCATAGGCGTGTGGCATCTCCAAGTGGAGAATATGCTGAGAAAGACACGCATACTAACAACCCCCTTTGGGCGCAAGCGTATTTTCTTTGGTCGATATGACCCTAGGATGTATAGAGATGGCTATGCGTTTGTACCACAATCCACAGTAGCAAATGTTCTACACATCGCCATAATAGCCGCACACGGATGTGTTCCAGATGATGTAGATATTATCCTCCACATGCATGATGCCTTTACACTACAGTGCCCACCAGAGAGAGAAAGCGAGATGAGGAATATGTACTATCATGTGTATGATATACCAGTAACTATACATCGCCGTACCTTCACCATCCCAATAAAGATTAAGGTAGGAAGGACATGGGATGATATTAGCTAATGGAATCTATCTTCAAACTATATGAAACCTATACAGAGAAGTCTGAATCCCCTGAGGTATTTCATGCCTGGTGTTGTATAGGAAGTATTATCTCAGCACTAGGGAAGAATGTGTGTATAGATTTCCGTGCCTATAAGGTATACCCAAATGAGTATATCATCCTAGTAGCAGGTTCTGCTACATGTAGGAAATCTAGAGCACTTGCTTTCAGCACAGACCTTCTCCACGAACTGGCCGACCCCCCACCTATGTCGTCACAAAAGATAACACACGAAGCACTGATTGGGGTTATGAACCTTAATAATGGGGTCTGTACTGTTAACTCCTCTGAATTAGCTGTATTCCTTGGGGCTGATGCGCTTGGTTCGGGGCTGCTAGGCACACTCTGTGATCTCTATGACTACTCTAAACGCCCCTGGTCTTACCATACAAAAGCTAGGAATATAGAGGAAGTACCTGATCCACTCCTAAACATATTTGGGGCTAGTACTATGGAATGGCTAGGGTGGTTACTGCCAAGGGGGGCATCTGCCGCTGGCTTCACCTCCCGAGTGCTGTTTATATACGGAAAAGAGCGGAGGTTCAAAAATGCTCTACCATACATGGGGCCACGACAGTTAGAAGCACAAGCAAAGCTAGTAGAACGCCTCAATGAAGTAAGGACACTAAAAGGAACCTTCGCACTAACACCGGAGGCAAGAGAATACTATATAGATTGGTATGAAAAGCAGGAAGATATACCCGGTTTGGGTATGGGTGGGTACTCAGGAAGGAAGCAGACACACGTATTGAAGTTGAGTATGGCTATTGCAGCGGCAGATAGTTTGGAGTTAGATATAGAACAATCTCATCTAAGGGCTGCTGTGAAGTTATTAGAACAGATGGAATTGCTCTTGCCTGAAGTGTACGGAGAAATACATGCTACGGAGTTTGGTAAAGATACAAAGATTGTTCTTGAACTCATCCAAAAGGCAGATAGGATGCCGCATAGAAACTTGCAGAAAGTTGTGTGGAGATATATGAAGGCAGCTGACCTGAAGGAGGCTACTGATACTCTATTACAAGCAGGACTTATTGATGTAACACTAGAGGGGCCACATAAGCAGATGATTTATACTAGTATAGATTCACCCATCGTCACTATCGAGGAGGGTGAGGACACGAATTAATACCTCTCGTACTGTTAGTTGACGTAGTACACGGCAAGTCTCTTTAGCTACACTGGGTTTACATTCTGGTAGGCGCCTCCAAATACAAGGCCAACGCTTACATGGGGCTTTTACCTTACTCCTGTCTGGCTCAATGTAATGGTGTAAAGGATAAAAATGTGACATTACTTTACCTGACTGAGAGGCAAATAGACCAAGGGCAGGGGTATCTATAGCAGCAGTTAGATGAAATAAGCCAGAGTCTGGGCACACTAACAATCTACACTGCTTTAGTAGAGCAGCAATAAATTCTATAGACATAGCAGTAACACAGAGCTGCTTGAATCTCCGTACTCTTCCCTTACATATATCTAAAATAATAACAGGATACCCCTGCGCCTCCAATGAATTAGCAAGGTTAATCCAGTACTCTTCTGGCCACTCCCTACCTCTATCTGTACAAAAGGGCTGTAGTGCAATTACTTTGCTTTGCTTTAGTTTATGTCCATGAAGAAATATACTAGCCGTTCTTAATTCCTCCTTTGTAACATAGTATCTAGGAAGAGGATAACATGGCCAGAGATTTGCTGCTTCTAGAAAGCACTGTATACGGTTCTTAGCTGTCTTATACCCCATCCTTACTTCATAGAAAAATCCAGGACAGTACATATCTACTTCGATGTCCCACTTCTTCACGGCTGCTGGATAAGCAAGATAAGGCCAGCGCTTAGCATTTAGAGGCGCTAATCTACTCCGACGTAGCCGACCCATAGGTGTATGTATATAAGAGGCTTGAACACCTGAGTGCTCATAAATAGGGATGAAGGTCTTAGGAGCATATACCCAGATATCAGCATCTAGGTGTTGTCGACGCATCTCACGCAACACAGGAAGAATACGAATAGTATCTCCCAACCCTCCCGCTTCTCTTACTATCCTTATCTTGAGATTATCACCGCTATTGCGATTGCCGCTACTGATAGGACTAGGGTGCATATAATAGTAACCTTCCCTTTGAGTTCTCCCAGTTGTCCTGCTCTAGTACCATTAAGCCTTAGTAATGTCTTTACATCTTTGGCAATTACATCGACCGTTTTACCAAGGCTCTTTAGATTTGCTTCTGCTTTGACAACTCCCTCTGCATTGCGTCTAATATCTTGGTGAATAGCTATACACTCAGGTTTTGGTGGCACCGAAATACCTCTCTTTCGTTTTGTCAGCCATAGATGATAACATCCATAAGCACTCCCTAATAAGCATCTTCATAAAACGACAGTGTTCTTTATCTGTCTGATCGAAAGACTTTCCCTTTTCTGCTAAGACCTGTCTACATCCCCCACCACAAGTGAATCTTGCCCAACACTTCATGCACTCCACACTTCGATAGATACGATTATCATACCAAGATTGACGGCGTTCCTCGTCTACACCAAGACGAAGATGGCCAATCTCTGTACCTGCTTCTCTATGACAAGCACAGATAGTACCATTAGGAGCTATAGTTAAGTAGCCCCTACCTGAACCACACTCTGTTGCACTCAGTTCTCTCCTGTATAATCTACCAAGGAGTTTACGAAAATGAAAGAACCCAGGTGGGGAAGAGCCCTTTTCTAACTTATCTAAAAACCACTCTGCAATAGTGTGGTATTCTTCTTCGAAAGTAGGAGGGAACGCATTGTCCATCGCTTCTCTCTTAATACATCCCTCAGTTACATTAACTGGTTCTATACTAAATCCATTGCACCAGCCCTTCAACTGCAAATCATAAGCGAACTTAAATCTATCTATTAATTGCGTATGCTCTGGGGTAAAGGTACCCCTTAGCATAACCCTCCTAGACATTCCCATCTTATGCAACAACTCTAACGCCTTCACGGTAGATTGAAAAGAATCCATACCATTCTTCATAGGCCTCCACTCGTTATGAATAGCTTCTGGCCCATCAAGAGACACTAACAAAGAGCAACCAAAGTTCTTAATAACTTGTGCTATCTCTGGTGTTAAGAGAGTTGCATTAGTTGTAATATGAAACTTACACTTAACTTGTCTTGCTTTTGCTAATCCTCTTACATATTGCATAGTCTGGCGAACAGTGTCCCAAGCCATCAGGGGCTCACCACCAAAGAAGCCGAAGTTTAAATCTGAGCGCACATCAAACAGTTTATTAACTGCCTCTCTAGCTAATGCTATCGTCATTATAGGCATCTTACCATACTCGCGAGCAAAACAGTACTTACATGCTAGATTACAGCCATGAGTTACATTAAGAACAACATATCTAGCTGTTCTAACATTAGCGAGAGTAAATTGTGGTTTGGTAGAGTTAGAGCACCCAATAGATTCTGACTCACTTTTATCCTCTATTAAGACTGCCCTTAATGTATCCTCATTATATAGGATATCTTTTCCATACAATCTTAGTCCATGCCACTGCTCACCTCTAGTTGGACAATTCAGCATACGAGTTTTTCTCTTTCCTTGCACTGTAAGTTCACGCATTACTTCTCCTTTTTCTTTCTCCATGCTTTATACCTAGTACCAGTATGAATGTTTGGCATAGCACTTAATTTTTTTGCGCCTAAGTCTAAACGAATGACAGGTTCCTTTCTTATATTAGCCAAGCTGTACTCTTTGCCCTCTTCTAACACGATTTGTTCTAGTGCATTTGTTAGGTCCTTCCTAGAAGAGAAACGCTTTGCCCACTCTTCAAATATAAACGGGTCGTCTTTAATGTTGCGCTTACTAATCTCATAAGCTCCGGATTTGTGGAGGGCCGCTCCATCCATTCTGTATATCTCAGGTATGTGGGCATACTTTACAAAAGGTCGATCACCTAGTACTAAGCGCACCATCTTATGCCAAAAGAATTCTCTAGGAGCTTCTGTATGTATGTCTAGGCCTCTGATGTGTAGTGGCGTTTGGAAGTCATAGAAGTCAACAGCAGTGCATAAACCACGGCTAGGACAGTACAACAATAACTCCCGGTATGCGTCTCTACACACGCTTTGTATGAGATCAGCAATTTTAGGTGAACCTATAGGATTATATACAAGAGGCGCAGTTTCAACAAATAGTCCAGCCTCAACAAGCATGAGCATTACTTCAATGTATCTACTGTTGTAACGTGAGCGACGAGAGAAATATGCATCTATGCCCAGCAACTCACATGCTTTTCTCGCAGATGCAACAGTTAGATCATCCCTAAGCCGAAGCTCGATAGGATTCCCTGGGGTATCTACAATCGAAGGCATATCATCTAGCCAGACTATAGTACGCGCACCTCTTAACTTCGCCTCCTTTACTGTTAGCCACAATACTATAGCAGATGCTATATGTAGAGGACCGGTTAGGTTAGGAGTGAACAACATAGCAGGCTGCTCTGCTCTTGTGATCTGAGCTTGAGTGCCTGGATTTAGCATCTTACTACAATCCCAGTAGTTAGCGATTGACAATGTATCCTGACCTTTCATTACCACAAGATATTGGATAGGATGGAGGCTTCTTGTTGACTGGAACATCTTTCATCCCAGTTAGATCAAAGGGTATACCTATCACCATACCCTTAAAGCCTAGTCTATTGGCATACACCATAGAGCCCGCCTTCAATCCTGGCTGCCATCCTGCACCAGATAGTATGTTTAGGGGCTTTAGATAAGCAGCAACATTCTCAATAGTTATACCATACCTACCGTGCAGATTCATGCCTCTCACACAGGTGCCTTTCTGGTGAGGGATGCGGATGTCAGCGTATAGATACCCCGCTAGTACATACCCACACAGGCACATACAGAGAGTATCTCCAATCTCGCTCCTAAAAGAGCTTTTATGCTTTATATCATAGGGGATAGACTCATGTGTAAAAGGGCATATCCATTCATAATCAAACTGCTTTGCCATCTTCTTATATAGATTGGCCAGATGCCCGAGGTTTCCACTCCACTTAGTCATACCCCACTCACAGAGCGGATTACTACCCACAGCAAGCCTACGAGTGATTCGCTTAGCCCTATCAAACACACGTGGGTCTGGATTACGAGGGTCTGCAGTTATACCAAGTATGAAATCAAGACCATGTCCCTTGAGGGCAGCCGCAAGGAGCTTTAGTGCATCTGAAGGATGAGGTTCGATTAGATAGAAACCAGTTGCACCTTGGGATTTTAGCATTTCTACTATCTCTTTGGTATTAAATCGAAGATTGTAGGCCCGCTCTTGGTATCCATATACTATCATTTACTAACTCCTTGACCAAATGGTGGACGATAGGGGTTGCTCCATACTGTGACTGCATTGAGATAATTGATAAGAGCCTTTGTTTCAGTCCTATCTTGTGGCTTTTCTTTAGGATGCCACACTACAAAAGATGCAGCAACACCAATCTTATACTTTCTAGCTAACTCTCCTACCCTATAATTCTGCTTAACTGTCGTACCCTTATTGAATATGTCTAGCATCTTCTGACTACCAGATTCAAAGCCTATATACAAGCCCTTACATCCAGCCTCTGCCATAGCTTTAATCAGTGTTTCATCAGAACCTCTATCAGCCCTTAGCTCACACGCCCAATCTATTTTGATATTATGCCTCTGCAACTCCCGACAGAACGCAAACACTCTATTGGGATTACAGCCGAAGTTATCCTCTCTGAAGTATACCCCATGCACACCAGTCAGGCGTATCAATTCTTTCACATCATTCACAAGGCGCTCGGCAGACAAACCATACCACTCTCTGCCAGATATGGATTTGGTGTCACAGAATGAACAGTTGTGTGGACATCCTCTAGAGGCATTAAGAACTGCCACCGGCTTAGTCCCACCAAAAGGCCAGTAGGTACGGTAGGCTAGTTTGTGCTTTTGTAAGTAATCATATGCAGGGAAGGGAACTGTGTCTAGCTCCTTAACCCTACCAGCATTTACAATGCCCATACCCATACCTTCTACGAGGTCGAGAATAACATGATCGGCCTCTCCAGTACACACAACAGTTGCCTTTTTCAGTAGGCTCTTTGGGTCAATAGATGTATGTGGACCACCTACTAGTATACGCTTGCCTTCTCTATCTTGCAGTTTATTTAGGATAAAATGTGCATCCTTTACATTTGGAGAGGAGGCATATATACCATAGACATCTGCTTCATCTAACGTATGTTCATCAGGCCACCAATCAGGATTCAAATAGCGATCTACCAACTTAACCTTATGCCCTCTAGCCTGGAGACGTGCCATTAACATGAGTATACCCATAGGCTGCCTTGCTATACCAGGCCTCCATACAAACCTCTTATCTCCATTAGTAGGACCACTCACAAAGAATAATATGTTCTGTGGCTTGCGTCTGTTGTTATCTGCTTCTATCCTTTTTCGCAGGGATAGTGCATTCTTAAGTTGATCCTCTTTTGTGTGATCTCTCCCCGCCTTCCTATTATAAACATAACAAGCTCTATCAAGAAACTTAAACTTGCGCGCAAGGCAAAGCAGTGGGAGAAACAGTGCCCTATCACATGAGGACTTCCACCACTTTCCTTTATCATCTAACCAAAGGTTCCTATTAATCCCCCACATCAAACGCTTTCGGAAGGTCTTAGCATGAGACATATGCCAATTAAATCCTAGAACATTCTCACCAGGCCTCATAGCTCGACAGTGCCTAGCATCTGTACCATTCTCAAAATTATACTTAGTCCACATGACATCTAACTTATCATCTGCCTCATACTCTGCTATAATACTTTTAAGGGAATTTAAATCCGAGAGCCAATCATCACCGTCTAGAATAACAATGATGGAGTTATGGGGAGAGTATCTATCAATAGTCTTAACCATATTCTGTAGAGCATATTGGCGGGTCTTACGAGTAACCACACGGAGACGTTGCTCTTTTGCTGCAATTCCATTTGCAATGAGAGCAGTTTTGTCAGTACTACAATCATCCGCCACAACCATTGTCCAGTTCTGATATGATTGTGCTCTAATACTATCAATACATCTTTCAATCCACTGCTCTGCATTGCGGCAGACAGATACAATAAAGATACTATCTGGTTTTGCCATGAAGATCCCTCTGATTATACCAATATAAGTGGAGATCAGTAGACATAACTTTACCCTTCTTAGAAATCTGCTTTATCCATGTTAGATCAGAATGCGTCTCATTGCGATAGACAAGATCTTTAGCAGCAGATGTACGCACCAACACAGAGCCATTCCCTACGCGTCCCATCTTTGGCGTGCCAGGAACAGTCTTTTCTTTTATCACAATACCATCATCCCAGATAGACATCCACATCTTACAAATTGAGATAACTACCTTAGGATCTTTCATGTGCTGCATCTGTGTTGCAACAGACATAGAAGGCATCCAATCATCGTCGTCTAGGTAACGGAAGAAGGGCGCACACCTATCACTATTATACCAAAACTCCTTTACGCCATTTCCGGCTCGTCTAAGAGGGCCCTTTGTCTCAAGATACATGATCCTATCTTTGTACCTCTCTGCAATTACTTTTGCTTTTGGTTGAGGGCCATCACCTATTACTATACAACGCGTGTGAGGGTGTGTTTGTGCTAGTGCAGCAACTATTGCAGTCTCTAAAGATGGCCTACCAATAGTTGCAATCACCACATCTACCGTCTGCTCATTCATTTTATTTTCTTCTCTAGCAAAGCAAGAGCCTTTAGTCTGATTTCTTTATACTCAGATGGTGCAATAGCAGGGCAGGGATTAATAAGGTCTGTCATATCCCACCAGAAGGTGGAGTAACGTCCAAGGTAGTGTCCCTTCTCATCTGCACACATTTTATAAGGTATCCTTCTTCGTATTGATTCAAGCCATGCTAGTACATCTGGATCATCTTGTGAGAGCGTTTCAAGAGTAGATAGAATACGATAATCTTTTATTCCTTCCCTTCTTGCTTCCCACCCTGGCATTGGTACAGGACCAGCTTTACTGATAGATACCATCCCTCTATGATCTGTACGGTTCTTTTCCCACTGGCACTCTGGTGTGTGAGTGTAAGCCCATAAGAAGTTGCCCTTAAATCTGTGTGCCCATGTATAGAGTCCGGCATGAAATCTGTGTAGTGTAGGATTAGTACCCCTATAATAGCAATCATATACCCATAACTCCTTCTCTTGCGCTTTTGCAAGATCAGCGACCTCCTGAGAGAATGTACGCCCCATCATTAGCCAGACAGAAAAATACTTTCCTAGCTTGTATTGTGTCTCACTATGTGCTTTAAGAGCAGTGGCATTTCTCCCATACTTCTGCATCTCGAGCAGTGCTTCTGGGCCAGCAGATTCTATCGCCTTAGGACCAGGTTCATCTGGGCCATACCACAAAGGTTCAGGCCAGCCCCTTTTCTTAAAATCATCTCCAAGTTGTTTTACGAGATCACAGAAAGACTCTGTACCTCCAGCTTCTGCTGCTCCAGTAAGGAAGAGTAAGAAAGGCACGTCAGGTTTGACTAGGCCCGCCTTTATTCGAGCTTCTATATTCAACTTAAGTACGGTATCATCTAGATTCAATTTACCATCTGCACTAAACTTCATATCTCTGAACCAAGAACCAAAGGTATCACTATTATGCCCATGTGCTGCTAGATCTTCATATACCTTCTGATTATAAGCAGGAGTAAAGGCCCATTGTGGCCTACGTCCGCCGACAGTATACATACCAAAAGCAGTCTTAGTTTGGGGTATCTTAAATGGAAGTACTCTAATGGTGTAAGGAATCTCCACAAACCTATTCCCATATCTCCCACGCGCTAGAAACTTATCCCCGGCATCTCCCTTAAACGTACGATCTATCTCCTGTCTATAGAAGCGCAACTTCTCTTGATATACACCAGGAGGCATATCATTAGGCACCTTTATAGTAAGCCAGTATACTGTATTCCTCTTCCGCTTTAACTCAGCCTCTTGCTCCTCTGGCAAGAACACAGGTATCTCCAAACGCCTTCTCTCCTTTGAAGGTATGGGAGGTACAAGGCGACTTTGGAATAGCACCCTTCGCATAACTACCTCAAACCTCTCACTGGGTGCATCTAACCTGATGCACCCACCATTGTTGTTTGACCAGAAGCCAACTATAAGTGGCTCATACTCACCTGGGGTTACGGTGCAAGAGAGTTTAGTATTGATTTGTTTCTTCGATGGAGGGATGTTACCGAAGAATGGTATGGCACAATCTGAACTCCACATAGTATAACCAATCTTTGGCGTCTTTGGGGCAGGGCGCGATGATGGTAAGAGCGGATTTCCAAGCATGGCAACCATCCCTACTGTCAACAAAAAGTTCATAACTTCTCCTTATCTATCCACAGGTACAACAATACCTCGGATGATTAGTCTCTGACAAAAAACAAATACTAACATAGTTGGGATTGAGGCAATTACAAGAGCCGCATAGGACACTCCTGGTGTAGAGCGCTGTTGGAGTTGGTAGAGGTAAACCATCATTGTCCACATCTTCGGGCTCTGGCACAGGATGAAAGCAAGCATGAAGTTACTGTATGCTCCAACAAAGGCGCTTAGTGCTAGTACAGCTAGGATAGGTTTTGACATAGCTAGAGTGATGTGCCAGAACATGGTTAGCTCACTAGCACCATCTATCTGTGCTGCTTCATACAACTCTTTTGGCAGACTATCAAAGAACCCCTTCAGTAAAAATATAGAAAAGCCACTAGCAAGTCCTGGTAAGATCAATGCCCAATATGTGTTGAGCAGACCGAAGGAGCGCATTAAAAGGAATGTAGGTATACCTAGTACCATCCCAGGAAAGGCCATTGTCAACATGAAGAATAGCATTACTTTATACTGACATCTAGGCTTATACCTAGATAGGGCATATGCTGCAAAGGGGTTGATAGTCAGTACTGCACCAACAGACATAGAACAATATATTAATGTGTTAAGCAAAGCCCTACCATGCAGTAAGATCTCATCAATCACAACCTTATAGTTAGTAACCAAGAAATGCAATCTAAGCCCTTTAGGATTAAAGGAAGAAGGTACTCTTACATCCTTAAAGCTATACAACCTGTTTCCAGTATCTCTATTGTATGATGCCAAACTCCCAAGATACTTCTCTGCTATTGCTTTCTGATACAATATATCATCTTCATATAGATAGTGTGGAATGAGGCCTGAATCATAATTATCTACTGTGCAGCGAATAGAACCAGACAGCATGATGAGGAATGGATAGATGATTGAAATAGCACCTATCACCAATACAAAGTGCATTGCTCCTAACAGGAGTTTTGCTTTTGTTGAACTTCTTTCTGCATCAACAAGCACTGACATTTGCTTTGAATTCCATTCTTGATAATCGTTTTAACTGGATAGCTGTAAAGACTAACATGGCTGTACCTAATAGCCATGCCATAGTGATAGCAGTTCCAAACCTCAGCATAACATATGCCTTCTCAAATATATGCAATCCTGCCACCTTAGTTGCCTCCCCAGGTCCACCAAAGGTCATAACGAGAATAAAACCTGCGCTTTGACTTGCGCCAATAAAAGCTCCTATGAATTGGATAACTATGAGGCCTTTGATGCCTGGGAAGGTAACATACCATAAGCGCTTCCAGAAGCCACAACCATCTACCGCTGCCGCTTCATATAGTTCAGTTGGTACAGTCTTGAGAGCAGCTAGATATATCAAACACCCAGGGCCAGCACCTACCCATACGGCAGGTAGAACACAGCATATCATAGCTAGCTTTGCATTAGAAAGTACACCAAATGGCTCGTACATCAACCTCCAGAGATAAATTACTACAATACCAGATAGTATTGTGGGTAGATAATAGATAACTCGGTATAAGGTTCGCAGCCTTTTAACCTCTGACAGCAGTACTGCCAAGAAGATAGGAGGCCAAAAACCCAAACTCAAGCAGAGGAACATATAGTAGAGAGTACGCCCAAGACTAGCCCACCATGTTTTATCCCACAAGACTCCTGCTAGATTAGATAGCCCCGTGAACTTTGACTCCCCAACGACATGGTAATCTTGTAAGGCCACAATCGAGCCAAGTAAGAGGGGGACATACTGCCAGAGAAATATCGACACTACAGCGGGTAGAATGAACAGGTAGAAAGTCCATCTTGGTGCTCTGGTCACTCCGCTTGTGGAGACAGAGAAGATTATCCATACCTTCCTTAACACTAGAAAAAAGATAGTTACAATACTTATAGCCACAAACAGTGCAACCTTCTTACGGGACGCCATATCCTCAGGAGATACAATCCTTAGCATTTCCTCATTTGTTCTCTCCACTTCTTCATCTAAGATAGTAGCTATGTTAGTAGGATTAGCCGCACACCTATCAAGCGCCTTTGTCATGTGCATGTAGATGGTTTGACAGTTCTCTCCATATGGCTCAGGTCTTCCCTCTATGAGAGCATTGTTAAAGACGGCCCGCAACTCAAGATTATTTATAACCTCTCCATATCCCGCGTCTTGGTAGGTGCGATCTCGAATAGCGTTAGCTTCTGCCCCGCACCAAAATTGGATATACTTCCAAGCAGCCGCCCTAACTTCAGGAGTAGACTCCGCGAAGATCCCATACATGCGGCAGTTGATTTCTGTAACTCGCCCCACAGGTCCGAGTGGCAAGGGTGCATAGCCAACAACTGCAGGGTCACCATCTGCCAACGCTTGCTCGTTGAGGTAAGTGAACATGAATCCAACTTTACCTTCATTCCATCTCCTTCCACCTACCGCACCAAAGGTAGACATTTTCCTAAGTTTAAGAAAGTACGCCATAGACTCTGTCGCTTCTTTTCCTTTATAGGCGGCTCTCCAGCCAGAATCCCCCTGAATAACGGCCTCCCCTCCCGCACTCCAGAGAAATACAATCCAGTCCCAAGCTGACTGTGGCCCTTCCGAGAAATTAAAAGCAAATCTATCCTCTCCGGCGGACAATTTTTTTGAGTACTCATATAGTTCTTCCCATGTTCTAGGCGGACGCTCTGGATCTAACCCCGCTTTTATAAATGCATCTTTCCTATACACCAACACTCTTGTACAAACACCATAGGGCAGCGCCCACCAGTGGCCATATCTATTGACCACTGGCAGCACCGCAGCGGGAAGACCCGCTATATCTTCCTCCGTTATGTATTCATCTAGGGGGTAGAGGAATCCCTCCTTGATATATGTGTCAGATTGCCGAAAGTTCACGAACAGCACATCAGGTCCAACGTCTCCTGCTATCGCCATAAGAGTGCTACTATCCATGCCTATGCCTTCAATACTAACCCCACCAAAAGTCTCAAGTTTGATGTTTGGGTATTTTGTGTAGAAGGCATCCAGGACTGCAAGACCAGCTTTTGTACCTACGTTGGTATTAAGAGGGTCCGGCAAACTGGGAACTTTTACAACAATCATGTCTGCAAAGACAGGTGTGTACAATACTAACCACCAGAAGAAGCAGGCTTTCCACATTTAGGACAACCTTCCTTAGACTTACGGAGACTGATCTTCTTACCACACGACTCACATATAACAATACCATCTGTTGTATACTTTCCTGTTTTGGGGTTCTTATACAATCCATCCTTCTCTCCCTGCTCGATCCACTCAGAGGCAGGGAGAGTGATTAACTCTCCTGTCTCTATATCAATTCGAGTGACCTCGCGAGCGAGCACTTCGGGCGGAGGGGTAGATGCGGTAGTCTTCCAATTAACTAAGACTACAGTAGCTACAACAACTAGAATAATAAGTAATGACACTAACCAAGTTTTCACATTCTTCTCCTTAAGGGAACCAAGTACCAGGAGGTTCCTGACCATAGTTAAGTCCACCATACTTCTCGGCATCTATATCAATCTGGTTCTTCATATCAAACATATGCCAGATATAGAGTGTATGTCCGTCTGGCTGTTGACCAGCACCATAAGATTCAGAACCAGCAACATAAGCAGCGCGGTGGAGTCCGAAGTTTCCCCAGTCGTTGTATCCTGCGTTAGGCCACCATTCAATCTCTCGTTTCTCATCCTCAAACCATTTTGCACTACCATCACCATATAGGACATTGTACCCAGTTCCATGATGATACTGAGCAAATCCTCGAGATGGTACAGGATCATAAGTAGTTCTATCATGACGACTAAAACTATCGGATACATAAGCACGTCCGCCTAAGAGCTTCTGTGTCTTAAATGGCGGTGTGCCATCATCAACTTTAACTAAAGGTGATGTCCAAGGAACAGCACCAAAACCGGCCTTCATATTCCAAGGTATTACTGGATTGGTATTAGATGCAGGGTAACGATGGTTATTAGAAGGTGCTTGCCAACCCCACAGTACATTTGAGGCTGTTCTGAAATTATAGTCAGACTGTACTATCTTTCCACCGAGAGGTGCAAGACCGTAACCAACATTTGGAATCCAACTATAGTCACCGTATAGGAAGGCCTGACGATCAAAGCCTCCTACTTTTTTCCACATAGCTGAGTCCTTAAGGCATGTATTACCTGCAGCATCCCTACCATCAAATCCATCAGGCCACGTTCCCATCTCGTCAACAGTCATCATATCCCCAGGCATACTTCCACCTGAACTTGGACAATATAGGGATCTTAAATCCGGGAGATAATCACCTGTGATAAGATATCCCGCATTTTGGGGAGCCATATTTAGGTGACCTGCTGTTGAAGGCGGGCCTGTCCAGGCCTTGGAACCAAAACCTATAGTACGCCACAGACTAACATTCATTCGTGCTTGGTTAGGACTATATCCACTGAATGTTACTAAGAACTCTCCAACAGAGAAAGGCACCACACCATTAGCTACAAGTACGTTATCTGGTACAGCGTACCTACCCTGTTCTTCAGTCATTAGAACATTAGGATCACTTCCACCCCAACATGGGCTGTTGACATAGTAGCTATTATAATCCTGTGCATATGACTCATATGCAATCGCCATCTGTTTTAGGTTGTTGATGCAGTTACTTCTCCTAGCTTTCTCTCTTGCCGCCGCAAGTGCGGGTAAGAGCATAGCTGCTAGTGTAGCAATAATCGCTATAACCACCAAGAGCTCTATCAGAGTAAACGCTCTCCACAACCTTGTCAAAAGTCTACGCATTGTTTGTCTCCACTTCTCTAGTAAACTTAAATGCCCACTATAGTACACCTATAGTGGGGGCCAATTCACAAAGCGTTTCAATAGTTGTCTGCGGTTCAGACCATATTACCTCCTCCCATGTTCTAGCATAATGCACAATACGCTTCTCGATACGATGGACAACGCTCGATGAGAACACATCTTGTGGTAATCTTCCTTGTTTATGACTATTACAGGAAGGACAAAGGATTACTGCGTTGTCCAAACTTAACTTATAGCCTAAACTTAAGGGCAGCCAGTGGTCGATATGGAAACTAGGATCAACAGAAGCATCTCGTACACGATTGCAGACAGCACAGGTATCCATCCAACAGGCATGACAGAAGCGTATCATAGCATCTGTAAACCGTTCCCCAGAACTAATTTTAAGGTCCCTCCGTCTGCACTTATGCGCGCGTTCTTTATCTGGGTTGTCCTTACGCCATTGATGGTGATATTCAGGGTTTGCTTCACGCCACTTACGATTTACTTCGCTAATCTTTGCTACGTTTTGCCTCCGCCAATTAGCGGCCTTACCTGGATTTTCACGCGCCCAGGCCTTAGCTGCTCTACGTGCAGTTTCAGGATGATTAAGTCGGTACTGTTTGTTTAGAAATCTTACACACTGCTTACAGTTATCAGCTAGTCCATCAGAACGACATCTATTCCTACCAAACTCTGACGCCAATTTCATCTGTCCACACCTAGTACAGGCCTTCATAGGCATCTCCTTCCATTTGATTCAGTGGCGCTGTCCGTAAAATGGACAAACCATCTTACCATTCTCTCTTTGGACATGTTAAACAGATAGAATCTAGAATCTTCTTTATAGTGCCTGTTTGATTACATAGATTTGTGCCGCTAGGCAGGATGCCCCTAAAGACGCATTTGGGTAACTCCTGAAGAGGCTTAGATGGTCTATCTATTGTATAGTACTCACACGTTCTACACTTAGTATGTTGAACTTCATGCTTACGCTCACTACATTGAAATATCTCTACGATCCCACAGCAACTCTGCTTCTCCTTGCGTAGAGTAGGTCCTCGATAAATACATGGATTACTGTGTCTAGCTACTCGTTTTATTCTCTCACGCAGATTCAAGGCTAAACTCATCAACTAACTCCAATGCTGTCTTCTCAGTTAATTGCCTCTTCTCAACTGCTTTAACAAGTACATGACTAGCATACTCCTTGCCCTTTGTTGCTATCAAGTCAGCAAATGCATCTTGCATGTGCGAACACTGCCAGTTCAGTACCTCACGGACCTTACAGACCTCACAGGAGAAGCCTGAGGGATTAATAAAGTCCTCCCAGAAGCCACACCTTAGCTGCTGTTGATAGTTCTTTCCATCTTCGATGTGCCACTCTCGATAGTCACCACGCCAGCAAGCATCAAGATTTGGTTTCTCGGTCCATATATCAGATGTCTCACCAGGAATACCTTTGCGAAACTTAGCAACTCGTTCAAGATCGTCCAGTTCCCAAGGCCTCGCTGTAATCTGTTCTATAGCCATGTTTGCTCCTAGCTCGTACTTACCACGCAAGTGGCACCAACGCTGTCTTCGCAACTATTAGTATCACCACATGCTGGATCTATGCAATCCTCTTCAGTATAGCCAATAGTCGGATCGCAGCAACCGTCTTGCTCAACTGGGTCACACAAAGAAGTATCTTGATTCCATATCTTTATGCAGGCTACATGAGTTATCACAGAAGCCTCCCAGTAATTCGTACCAGAATGGGAAAGCGTCTTTTGTGGATACTCTGCTGCACTCTGCCAATTACAAGTAATCACCCAATCAATTTGGAGTTTGTCATTGAACTGTGCAAAGTCACCAGTAAGATCATCATTCGTCATATGGAGTATATCTGGTATGGCCGAGCCAATACGCTCATCGCAGTTATTACAATCATTCTCCTGATCTTCTACAGAAGTCTCACAACCTGTTTCACAACTTGTCTCACATCCTGTTTCACAAGTCGTTTCACACCCAGTTTCACAGTCCGTCTCACAACCCTGCTGACAACCAAAGAACTCACAATCCTTCTCACAACTCGTCTCACAAGAGCCTTGACAACTAATGGCTTCACAATCCTTCTCACAATCTGTCTCACAGGAACCTTCACACCCATCCGCCTCACACTCTTTCTCACACGCAGATTCACAACTTCCCTGACAGCCCTCAGTCTCGCATCCACCTACCTGACAATCGGTCTCACATGCACCTTCGCAAGCGGCAGATTCACAATCTAATTCACAAGCACTCTCACAGGCACCCTGACATCCTCCAATCTCACAATCTAATTCGCAATCTGTCTCACAAGAGCCCTCACAGGCGGCGGACTCGCAATCTTTCTCACAGGTAGTCTCACATCCCGTTTCACAACTCGTCTCACATCCATCCATCTCACAACCACTTGTCTCACACCCACCTGTCTCGCACACAGTCTCACAGTCTGTCTCACAACTAGTTTCACACCCCGTCTCACATCCCTGTGCTATCTCACACTCATCTTGACAAGTAGTTTGACAGCTTTCCTGATCACAGCCCCCTATCATACAGCCCGTCTCACACGTCACTTCACAGGGACAGGGTGCATCTAGCGCACACCCAGAATCACCAAACACACAACCCAACTCGCTAGAAGATGTACAAAACAGCTCACATGCATCTTCACAGCTAGTCTCGCATTGCCAACACGTCTCTGAGCCACTAGCCTCACAGCTCGACAAGCAACCAGTCTCATCCTGTGTTTCACAAGATACTTCACACGTTGTCTCACACCCAGGGCCTATAGGTAATTCTAGTTTAAGGCGAATAACATCTATACCTTCATGCGAACCAGGAGTATGTCCAATATCTAATACCCTTCCCTTCTGCCCACCCATAAAGAAGGTAACCCAATCTAGCTCTACAACATCTTGCCTCTCTAACTCTAATGACGTTAGAAATGTACTAAACTCTATCCTCTCCCAAACCCACTTCCATCTAGTATGCCAGAAAGTAGTTATCATACTTGCTTGGTGGAGGCTAGTATGTGCCCATAAATCTATTGACACCACTCTTCTACCATAAGCAGCCTCTACTGCAGCATCTGTAACCACAGTAGATCGCTTCTCCCCATCTCTATTATGCCTACCTTTAGGATAAAATATCCCCTCAACCTCAGACACTATCTCATCTAGAGAAGAACGTGAAATGGAAAGTGAGGTTTGTACAATCTCTGAATCACTAATAGTTAGAGATGATGCATCTAGAGAGTCCTTCAACCACAATAACCTTGCCTGCCCACCTTCCCACAGTAACATACATCTTGCTTGAAAGGCAAGATTTGCGCATAATTCTATTGAATCTATTACACTAGTCAAGACAAAACCAAATGGAATGTATACTGTTCCAGCACTACTAGCCGCAGAGATAGAAGCAGCATCTATATTCGCAACTGGCACTCCTACAAAGCGGTTTAGAATAACATAAATAATGGCTGATGGATCAGTATAGACCGAACCCGTTCCATCTCCAGTACTCTCAACACCATCAACAGTAGCATAAATACCCGCTAGCTTTGGTTCAAAATCATGAAGATGCCGAGGAAATGTTACTGTTGTAACAGGATGATCTTCACCATAGATAGATGTATCATTCTTATCTACTACATAGAGGTTGGGGTTGATAGTAAACCAGCCCTCATGCTCTACATACTTCGACCCCTCTATATGTATTCCATCACCTAAATCATATGATGCATCTTGCCAAGCCGATCTCCGACCGTATGACTCAAGAAACTTAACGTCTGCACAAGGAGCATCACTCACAATATACTTATAATCACCAGTTGCAAAGACAAGCGTGCCTTCTTTATGAAATTCCTTCTTATTCACAATTTCATAGGGCTCACCTGCAACTAGCGTAGATAATGGATCAGCACCTGTGTTCTCATAAAAGAGAGCTTGCTTATCTGCACCATAACTCTCAATTTGACAGTGCCAAGTTACATCTCCAAACCCTCCCCAATCAACATCTGCCTTTATCCAAAGACCCTTATACACATCATCTGTAACAGCATTTAGGCCCCAATCAATGAACATGAAATCGTGGACACCTAACTCATTTACAGAGACAGTAGAAGTAAGGATCGTCCACTCTCTATCTGTAATAGTAAAGGTATTGCCAGCAAAGGAGCCTATCATCAACTCTGAGCCAACACGAATTGTTATTGTCTCATTTTGTGGAAAGTCCTCCGCGTTCTCTACAAACAAGGTGTCATCTAAGACCACACAACTTCTAATAAGATGAGTAACTAATGCATCTTGACAGCCCAAACACCTCGACCTCTTAACACTACCAAAAATAAGAGGTACTGTTTGTCCTTGGCTCTGATGAGCTACATATGGTAAGTCCTCTCTCGTAATAATTGTACCTATATTAGTGCGATACCTATAAGATAAATCAGTCAGGCGTACTCTTAACTTGCCCTCTGACCAAACTGGAGGATCACTGATTATGCCCTCTAATATAGCTTGTAAGTCATTAGCCCCAAGACCACTGAAGTGCTGATACACTATTATGTCTTTATTCTGATACGCTACTGCCCTAAAGTAAGTAAGCAGACTCTTATCTGCATCTTGAAATTCTACATCAGATGTAGTATCTGCTGTTACAAAGGTACTGCCCATAGGCGAACCAAACGATAAAGCGCCCCAACTAATCACTCTCTGTGCAGCATTAAGGGCAGATGATGCATCTCCATCACCTAGGTTCTGATCGGAATAGAACTTTGTCCCAATAGCCCCACCAAACTCAATCTTGATGATATTAATAGGCGCAGTTCGGGTAGCATTTTTCTGTGTTTCTGCATCACCGGTAAGAGTACGCACCATCAAATGCTCCAGATCTCAAGGTCAAACCTAACGTGCCATAAATCCTTCCCATGCGCCTCCCACGCTAGATCAGGAGATAAGAAATGGGCGTTCCATGAATCTCCTGCTTCATCTGTGTATATAAAATCAGTATACATTCCATCAACTGTTGTGTCAAAAAAGGAGTTAAGGGCGGCCTTCTCAGCACCTGAAAGGCCTAGTACACTAAGACTAAACCTCCGCATCTGCACACCTTTATTATATACAAAGAACACATTCCCTGCTGTTCTTCCAGATACCTGTGCCTTCTCTATCCTACGAAGGTACCCAGCCGCTCCTTCATTATCAAGGGTAATGGTAGTAGCATCTTTCACAAAGCGAAGAAAACTAGCGGCCAAGTCGTCGCCTCCCTAAACGCTCTAGTTCTGGAACTATCATACTACGGACAGTATCATTATCTAGTGTAGCCACATTCGGGAAGTTAAACGTACCTTCCATACTAGAAGTATTAGTAACTGGGCCTCGTGAGCTATTAATGCCTTCTAGAAGGCGGGCATTGTGCATGGCCGCCTCTCGTCGCACAACAAACTCATCCTGATGAAGGCGCGTCATGATTCTACCAGAGCCTACCCAACCACCACTTTGTCTAGACTGAGACAAACCCAAGCCAGGGGCTTTCCCAGGAGGCATACCACCTTCTCGCCTAATCTTTCGTAGGGTAGTTAGGAGCTTCTCTGCCTCTTTATTCAAGTGTGCAAGAGAACCACCATCTCTAATGTCTAGTGTCTGCTTCTTCACAAAATCATACAGAGCTTTGATCTGCCTATGAATGGATTGCATCTTACGCTTAAGGGTCTCAATCCTCCGGGCAGTCTGGCTAGATTCCTGCTCAAACGCCCTAACACCGGCGCGAGTAATCTGAAGCCCCTGTCGAAGGAGATTCCTACGCTGTTGATCTGTTAGTTTGTTATTTCCCTCAAGTAGGGTAAAGACCTGATTTTGTGCCTTTGATAACAGTGAGCGTCGTTCTTCCATATCTTGAGTCATAGCAGTCCTGCGCCTATAATACCTAATGCGCTCCATTCGCTTCTCAATCTGATCTGCCTCAGATGTCTTAGACATATTGTATTCAAAGACACGATCTTGGAAGGCCATCAGGTAATTTCGACGCTGCTCGTCTAACCTCTTAAGCGCCTCCTGCAGAGACTTATACTCAGTCTCCATATCCTTCAGACTACGCTTAAATACCTGCACACGCTCCATAATGTTAGCACGCCAGATTGTAAATGCCTCTCGCTCTTTGCTCTCCCTTTCAGCTTGCCATCTATCTCTATTCGCAGAAATCTGCTTTTCCTCTTCTTCTGCAACCTTCCATGCTGCAATCTGTCCAGCTCTCTGTGCAGATTTATCTCTCTTAGCTGTCTCTTCTATCCACTCATCATTCCACTTGAAGAATTTCTTACGGTGTTCAGCACGAAGTTTCTTCTCATCATTATACTGCTTCTTCAAAGCTGCCAAACGCACCTTAAGTGTAGCCTGTTCATTCTTTTCTGTCTTAGAAAGAGAGTCTAATGCACCAAGTTCATCTAAACGTTTCTTCACGTCCCAGTAACGCGCACCAGTAATCTCCTCTTTCTCTCTAAATCTATCAGATATCTCTCCACGCTTTCGGAATTCAATCTGATAATCATTATGCTGTTTAGCCAATTCCTTTTTATAAAAAGCAGAGAAGTGCTTTTCTTGTATACCCTTAATACGAGCCTCTTTCTCTGCTGCTTTAGTTATTAGAAGAGTAATTTCGGCCTGAGTATAACCTGCTAACTCTAATCTCTCCTTATATGCCTTTTGCCATGTTGCAGCATACTCTGCAGTACCCGGCACAGGTACTGCTTCTGCCTCTTTACCCTTACGCCATTCTATATCAGCCTCTGCCCTTGCAGCCTGTGCAGCGCTAATACGTTCTCGTAGGGCTTTAGTATATTCTGATTCCAGGTCTGCTGCTCTTTTAGTCCATAAAAATACATCTGCACCAGATCGTATATCTGCCAGCAGACCCTTCATACTATTACTAACAGCACCCATTGACCCTGCTAAAGAAAACAGATTTCTAGCGGCAAGAGTAAAACTGTCGGCTAAAGCAGCATATCTTTTACCAACTATAGGCAGATGTGCACCAAGACGCATCTGTATAGCCCCTAGATATGCTGTAACTCCAGCAAGGTTTAATGTAGTTCGTGTTGCTTCAACTATAATTAGAACATATGGTGCAAAGAGTGATATAAGACCCCGCATAGTAGCAATAAGGCCGAATATGGCAGTTTCTAAAAATACTAAATCAAAACCCTCAAACATCTGAATAAAGCGACTTGCCAGATTTTCAAGATACGCACCAACAATAGTAGCAAGGGCGCGTATATGCGCACTATTACCTTGCACCCAGGATAACAACTTACTACCCATTTCTGCAAGTACACGAATAAAGCTCTGCCCTACGGGCTCAAGAGCAGCACCAATAGTAATCCAAACACTCCTAAACGTAGCCGCCATCTGCTTCCATTTATGAGAAATTGTTTCAGTTTGCTTACCAAAAGCTTCTGCTGCTGACCCACTCTTTTTCCCATATAGATCCAATGCCGCAAACAATGCATCTAAGTCCTGTAAGACCGCAAATACTTGTTTTGATGCACGCATCTCACCAACAATAGAACGTAGATCAACGGGTGTTAGACCCTGCAAGCGTTTTAGTACAACTTCAACAGGAAGAAAGCGATTATAAGCATCTAGTGTAACAATACCAAGCTCTTTCATACGCTTTGATAAGGTTTCTGTAGGCGCTGCAAGTTGGGTAAGAAGTCGATTCAATGCAGTAACAGCTTCATTTGCTGGAATACCCATCTGTGTAGTTCGCGCAAGTATTGCACCTAACTCATCTATGCTAACACCAGTAGCGGCAGCAATCGGAAGCACTGTTCCGAGGTTGTCCGCTAACTCTTGAAATGTAAGCACACCTAACTTAACAGTCATAAATAAAGAATCTTGAATATCATCAATAGAAGCAACAGTCATACCGTAGGCACGAAGAACTGCAGCTGATATTCTAGCGGCAGTTTGAATCTCAGTAAGACCAGCAACAGCAGCAACGGAACTAGAGCGCAAAATAATGAGGGTCTCAGCAGTACTAAAGACAGCAGAAGTCAAGTTATATGCAGCTCTAGTCATGGATGCTGCTGCTTGTCCAAATTCTCTAGACAATGCAAGTATAGCATCTCCTAGGGCTTGTATTTGAGATACTAGCATTTCAGGAATGAGTGAGGCAATTTCTTGCATTGCTCTCTGGAATTCAGCAAATGCTTTTACTGCCTTTACTGTTATTACTGATGCAATAGCAGCAATAGCAATACCAACTGTGAGCAGCACCTTAGCTGCCCTCATACCGGCATTATAGACACGTCCCAAACCACCTATTATGACAGATAGACCAGAAACAGCACTAGCAGATTTGCTTACAAATTTAGCTACAGAATCTCCAGCAGCGTTCAAGCCCTTCAGGAACGGGATCGAATCTAAGCTAATTCCAGATTCTACATCAGCCTTTGCCACTACTTACCTTCCTTATAACCAAGACCAAACCTTGCTGCATCTCTAGCACTCTTAATTGTAGATTGCCTAGCCCCACTCTTCACGCCCAAACTCCTTATATAACTCTTAAAGTTCTCATCCTTTGCTTGTGCTGCACGCACAGAAACAGCATTTTCTCTTTGCTCTTCTTTCCTCCATCGTTGTATCGCGGATATTTGACGAAAGAATCTCCACAAAGGCAACTCATACATACCTTCTGCAGTTAGCCCATAATAGGTCCAAAAGAGGTTTACTATATCTCCTTCGGCTTCGGCTCTTTCTGCGGTAGAGAGTTCTTTATCCTCACCATCTTCTCCTTCATGGCGAAAAAAATCGGAGCGATTTCCTCCAGACGGTTAACCGTCAGCCATGCATCTAACACCTTGATGAGATCAGCAACACCCAACTCAGCATATTGCTTCTGCGTAAAGCTCGTTGTGAGTTCGAGGATACTAAAGAGAGCGTCTAGAGTAACCTTACTACCAGATGTTATAATAGATGCCACACCACCCCCTTGAGCAGCATAGACATGCATCACAACATGCGCAAGACTTTCACCTATAGATGATAACTCTCGTCCTTTGATTGCCCTTACTTCGACCTCTTGATCATTCGGCAGAGGCACTTTCATCACTGCTTGATGTTCCATCTTGTTTGTCCTTTCGTTTTGGAGGAAGTACGGCCCGTGAGGAGAGCAGTCCCTTGAGGTCAGCAAGTTTATGCCTCAACTCCCTGGGGTCTACACGGGCCGCACCTCTATGATAATCACTAACTGCTTGCGTAAGCGCAGCAGCTTGCCATGTTACCACGAAGATCTTTCGCTTTCCTTTTCCTTGTATAAGACGCTCTAACTTAGCGCCTTGGCATGTCATATACGCCACAAGCCAGATGTCATTAGATTGGTATTCCATCATTTCTTTCTATCTCCGTTTAGGAGTCTACAATTAACCCAAAGATGGGCTCTCCATCTGCGTTTACATTGTCGATGCTCTTAAGACATTCGAACTCGATTGGGATTAAGGATTCAGCTCCCTTATCAAACGCCATAGCACCTTCATTGATAGATACTGCACGGTACATCGTGACTGTTCTAGTGGTAAAAGCTCCACCTGCTGCGGGTGCGGGGCCAGTGATAACAAGAGTATGCTCAAACTCATCATCCTGCCCAAGTTTCTGGGAAGTACCTGAGTTTGCGCCTGTGCCCTGATCCCATAAGGATCTGATCATAGTCAAGATAGGTTCTTGACAGGCAGTGGCGATTAACAGCGACTCCTTCACCTTAACTTTCTTGATAAGACCAACACGGTGTTGTCCTTCCACATCGTAGTAGTCACGTGGCATTCTAATGGTCACTGGTTCAGATAAGTGACCACAATCTATGCCGTCTATCTCAATCGTACCTTTTCCTACAACAACATTCGCATCAGTATCGGCCAAGGATTCTCACCTCCTCTCATTATGTATAGTGCCAAACAATACGAGCGCCAATTTCATGGCTCCAGAACTTCATATCTTCCATCCAAATAGGCTTTCCTATTGGTTTCATCTCACAAGATTTAATAGTCACAGTTGCATCTGTGATATCTACCACAGGCCCGTGCATTCTTTTCTCAGCCGTAACCGCACTAGCAAGCATAACCCTAAGGCGCTCTATGATAGTTTCTGCATCTATCGCATTAGATTCATAGGACTCAAAACTTACCTCCGTACTATAAACAGTACGACCAGCTAGAAGTACATCCTCATCAAAAACCACAACTAGTGATGGTACCTTAACATTCGTATCTGGTGACCATGCATAGATCCTAGCATCACTACCAGTATGTTCAGTTAGAGTTACTAGTGTGGCATCTTCCCTCAACCATGTAACTACAGCAGACCAGAGATCTTTCATTTATCTGAACACTCCCCGCAGTCCTGGCCCGGCTAGTCTACCCGCACTCACACGCATAGCACGCGCAAAGAGCGGGTCAACACTAGGCATACCTGCACCAATACCGGTAGATGTAATACCACCAGCACCTCTACGAGCAAGACGTCCAGCAACATTACCGCCTAAAACAGCAGAAGAATCACCTATGCCTCGGGCAGTAGTATACATGAAAGCACGAAGAGCAGAAACATTTATACCAAGAGCCTGCATCCACCCAAGAATACGTGCCCACTTATACAAAGCTGACCTAAAAGATGCTATAACAGCACCACGCCTTTTTCTGCCAATACGAAAGCGAGAGGTAGCTGTAATACCCTTACCAGTCTTAATTCTCATAGCAACTCTAGCAGAGATATTAGCCATCACTGTGTCTTTCATGAACTTAAATGCTGGTCTCATAAATGGATAGTGCTTTACTCCCCTTTTCTTCATAGCACGCCAGGCTCGAATACCACCGCCTATATGATCTCTTTCACCAGTCTTTCGTGCCTTCCACTTAATGATCTCTGCCATTGTGGGGAAGTGCTTCTTACGTTCAGACTTATACTCCATTGTTCTGGCATAGGGAGAGTCAGAGAAGAATCTACCTCGAACAGTTCCAGGACGTCTACCTGGAAGTGCTACAAACTTAATACTTCTCCACAACTCTCCAGTAACATAGTGAGGATAGCGTCCATGAAGGGGGCGTGTTAAATTCCTACGTGCCTCAGCAACAAAGAGTTGCCCTTCTTCATGCACAATCTGCATCAACACAGCAGGATCTACAGCAAGTTTCATGCTGCGCAGCAGTGCAAAAATGGGATCAGAGTTCACACTAAACTCTAACTTTATCTCATTAGGCATTAGGCTATCTTCTCCACACGCATTTTCCAGTGGTGTCCACCATAAGGGCCACGCTCCAAATCTGCTTCCACAATCTCATACGACACCGAGTCAATAACGAGTATATCTGACCGCCGTGGAGTTTCATCTGCTATCTTCTCTCCCACAACATCATAGGATTCTCTCCCACCCTTACCTCTTTGAGCCCTAGCATACATACTGAAGTCTTTAGAGATACGACACTTCCAGCCAGTTACAAGATTAGCTGGTGTACCTACTAGCTTACCATAACTAGTAACCTCAGTCTTCCGCTGAATTATGCCGGTATCTAACAAGCCTTGTAGTGTCATGGTATCGCCATCGTAGATGTAATCCTGCGATAGTTCCATAGGATTTGGTCAACTACTGGAAGGCCAGTAATGGGGGCAATTCTATTCGCCGTCACATGACGAGTTATGCTTAGATGTGGCCACCTTAACGCCACGTCTACATTCAAGCCCTTAAAGTCTGGATCAACTCTATGTGCGATCATAAGAGCAGCACACCACCTAATTGGTTCTGGGCAGGTTACCCATCCCCAGTCTCCAATTACCCTAATATTCAATCTACCCTTTGTCCACACGCCTCCATCCGTTCTTCTAACAAACTCATGAGAATCATCTAAGCGGAACTCTTCGAGTACAGTGAGGGAGCGGGTAGAAGCACTAGTTGTCATACGCCAGAAATCTATCGAATCCACCACGCGTAGACGGAGAGAAGTAACAGGCATGAAGTATAGCGCCTCTTTCCCATTACCATCAAAGTATCTGGTGACTGCTTCAGACAGATGGAACTGATCTCCAGTATGGCGATCTATGGCCTCTTCCACATCAGCAATCAAGAGTGCTAACTGTGTATCAGACACTCCAGTAGTATCTACACCATAATTGTCGAGATCAGTACTGGTAATATAATTCCCAGATACATCACTAGCTATGGGTGTTAGTTGCCATGCCATTATGCTGTTACCCTCTTTGTAGTAGATGTATAACCAGTGTAAACTGCTTTAACTCGGTATGTTGCTCCTGCTGCAACCTGCACACTATACCCACCATCTCCGTCTGTAGTACCATAGTATAGAACAGTCTCAAGATCAGTATCTGCATCAGCATAGAAGTTCACAGTCGCGCCAGTAATAGCATCACCTTCATCTGTCTGAATAGCTCCAAGGGCAACACTATCAACATCTATCGTTGCTTCAGTAATCGTAACTGCGCCCACTAGAGCACCACCAACAGATGAGATCTTTGCATCGAGGTTAGTTACAATCAATTTACCTATACTCCCATTTGTAGTAAGGGCAGAAGTGAGACGATTCCAAATGTCTGCAAGAAGCGTTCCAAAACTAGTTAGTGTACGAGTACCAACCGTCCAAACTGCAGCAGCATTATGAGTTGAAAGCCCAGAAACATCTGCTTTGCTTGCCGTTCTACTTGTAGAATCAGTAGTTACTTCCTCACTATCAAGCGTAGCCTTTATATCATTCCCAGTAAAATTCATACCATCTGTCTTGTTCTTAATACCCGCAAGACTAGAACCTCCACTCTCTATCTGAGCTTGAATCTCAGATGGAGCCACAAGCCCGTTCATCACATACATCTCTGAAGCTGTATCAGGTGTAAATGGCAATGCCCTGCCAAGAGTAACAACACCAGAGCCATCCATATCAGAAATCCAAGAATCAGCAAAGCGACCATTCGTTACGTCATGAATTCGAACATGGTGGAAATTGTAATAGTCGGCAATAGCCGGAAGTCCCGAACAGGTGAAACTCGTTGCTGTATCTCCTGTAGTTACGTCATAAGCACTAATCATTAACAATGCAACATAGTGTGCTAATGACTTATGGTCTCCATGTCCAGTCACGTCATGACTTACAACAGCATTAGCAATATCATCTAATGTAAGTCCACCGAGGGCGAGAGCGGACACTAGCACCTGATCTAGATAAAGATCGTCAGCACTTGTAACAGAATCACCTGTGAATCTTATCTTTACTTCTCCATCTGAATCCTGCTGGTGATCTCGCAAAAGGGCAAACGGGCCATAATCTCTATCAGAGCCGGCGTTGTTCATTCTCGTGCCAGAATCAGAAAGCTGATCCCACGCAGTTGTGAGATAGTTCCAAGCATAGATATTGATAAAGTCTCCGGCACCATCCCAGTATCCTTCGATAGTTACGCCAGAAGCAAGCGCAGTAAGACCTACAGCATAAGTCATGTCTATATCAAGACCATTTGCCCCGTCTGGAGATATCTGAAACTTCGTACCATCAGCAAGTGCTGTAGAAGCATAACTACCAGAATCAATAGTACCTTGTGTGCGGTTCTGTGCAGATGCTGCAATCGCGTGCGGAACACCTTGTACGATAGAGGCTTCAATTTTATTCAGAGAATCAATTTCGGCATCAAAATCTGCCCCACCATTATCATCTGCCATCTTGGTCAACATGGCCGCTATAGTAGCGGCCCCGCCGTCAAGAGCAATAGGCACACCAACAGAAAGTGGATCAAGCTCGACCTCAATATAAGCAGGATCTATCGCTGCTCCACTAATACACAACTGCACTCTGTCAACACCAGCAATAAAAGCCGCATTTGGCCAATCTGCACGGTATAGGCCCGGATGGTTTGTAACATCTACTTGATACATTCCATAAGCACTATATCCAGCATTTATAGAACCCAGATCAGTTGCATCATCCTTTACAGGAGATGCTCTGTCCCTTACATAAGACATATCGAGATTCGTCACTGTCAACCCAAGCTCAGGTGTTCCATCACTGGGATCAATGAGCTTGAAATATGTAGTTATGCTAGTTGCGCCTTTGGGAAGAATCATTGCTTATTTCCTCGCTTATTTGCTACTGCCACAAGTCCACCGCCAGCGTCAGGTTCGCTCGGAGTTGGCTGCCCCATACTCCAAGCATCAAAATTAATGTTGTAAGTTATACCACCAGCAACAATCACACAATCTGCCCAGTCCATGTAGGCGGCTGACTGATACTCTTTCAAGTGCAGGACAATACGCACCATACCGCTGTCCGAACTGCCGCCTGCAGTACTGGCCGAAGGTGTAAACTCATACCAGGTGTCGTCATTGGTCAGCACTGTTGCATCGGTATCTGGCGTAAACCACACGCCTTCAGGATCGATCTCGACCTCGGCGCAGTCATTGGTCATAGTGTGGCGTCTGCCATAGACGGAGACAGCGATGTCCTCGCCGGTTGCGATGGGAATGTAGATTGAGGATTCAAGCGATTCCCCACCGTCGGCATCACACCGCGAGTTCGGCGTACATCTCGCGCCGTAGTCTCCGGTCTTCTTGGCAGCGGTACTGCGTTCAATTACGCCGACATAGTTTTGGAGCCAGGAGATTCCAGGGCTGGTTTGTGCAATATCAAGATTAGAGCCAGTACCAGGCAGCATGGACGGCGTGAGCCAGCCTCTGTTCTCAATGAGACCGTACATACCGCGCCTATCGCAGTTGACGATACTGACGTTGTTGATGATCGCGTTTTGGAGGTGTTTGATGATGCCGCCCGAGCCCGCTGCAATTCGACCAACGGCCTGTGCGGCACCAGCACGGTTGTAGCCCCAGGCGATATTCTCCCACGGCGGATACTCCGTCACCTGCCAAAAGCGGCAATCGGACGTGTACCCGTAGATGAAACAGCGGCGGAAGATGATGCCACCAGACATCGCTGGGCGTGTTCCGCCGAAATTGATCTGACAGTCTTCAAAGATTCCCCACACAGCAGTGGAGGAAGTGTTCGTCAGGTAAGTATCAATATCCGCCCATTTGATTAAAGACGGGTAAAGGGGAAGAAAGTTTAGGTTGCCCGCACCCGCGTTCTGGATTGTGACGATGGAGACGGAGGTTCCGTTGACGTAGATGAGATTGCTAGCGGTCACGTTGCCCGCAGAATTGAATGAGAAGGTTGCCCCCGCGCCGATTGTGAGTGTGCCATTATTTGTCATTGAGGCGGTCATGCCAGTGAAGGCGACGCCATCATCTATGACCAACTCCCCGGTTGCATTGATAGTGATGCCAAGGCATACTTGATTCACTGTAACGGTCACAACGTGCCCTGCGGCAATGATAGCGGTATCGAGAGCACCTGGAGCTACACCACCGACCCAAGTTGCACCAACATTGTAGACGCCCGTTGCTGTGGAGGTTATCGCTGCCATTAGGCACTTACCCCCGTTACATCAGCCCACGGGTCAGGGATAGATTTCACATCGGCCTCAACCTGCACTGCTGTCTTTTTAGCATAATCCACCGCGCCGAGACTGTCTCTTTCTTCTTGCGCCACCCTGTCCACCTGCGCAGATGCCTTTGCGCCCCATTCAGAATACATGGCGTCAACCTTTGCCTCTGCGTGTCCTGCCTGACGTGCAAGAATCACGTCGTCAAGCCACTTATCTGTGACAGTGATATGCGGCGCGGCATAGATTGGCGTAGGGTCTTCGGCGACCCAAATCTCCTCGCCGCCGTAGTCTTTATGTTCACGCCTGATAATATGAGCCATTCTACTCTGTTTCATCCTCACTAACATGATTATTATCTGCATCTACAAGCCTTCTCACAAGTGCTTCTAGTGCACTCTGACTAGCCTCGCGGTAAATCTCAATCCCTTTGATAAGTAAAACAGCCTTAGCATCTCCAATCGCTGCCTCAACCATCTCTACCTTATTACCATCAGTAAGAGAACCATCCTCAGCAATAAGTTCTTTCCTCAACTTATTGCTCACATTACTAACACCAATCTCAAGTGCATCCAGAATGGCATCATCAATCTTGGATTTCTCCAAAATCTTCTGCTCATTCGCCTTTGACCTCATCCAACTAAACAAGGGCTTAATTACTGCAGTAACGGCAGAAGTAACAGCAACCATCAAAGCGCCAGTAATGATTTCAAGAAACATTTTGAGACTCCTTAATACTTGCCCAAACCATTTCGGGCGTTAGGTCAGACATACATTTCCATTCCTTACATCTAGTCCAAGCATCTGTCATCTGGCACGGTCTACACGGGATGTCTAGTAAGACCGTTATAACCTCCCTTCCTAAGGGCCTACTCTTAATCTCCGAAGTTGCACCAAACAACACAAACACGGGTTTTCCAAGAGCTGCTGCAACATGGGCTAGCCCATTATCTAGAGTAACAACAAAATCTGCTTTATTTAAGATAGCAACAGCATCAGGGATGGATGTCTCGCCAACCATATCTATCACATTATTACTCTTTGTAATAGAACTGTGCTGTGTATCCACTTTAGAGCCAAGTACTACAAATGCTGTATCTGGTGCAAGTTGTGTAAACTCTGTCCAGTATGGCCAATGCTTTCTTCTCCAAAACTTATGCCCTCGCTTTCCACTATAACCTACACAAAGGGCGACGTAGTGCTCTGGAAGTTTGCGAGCAGTATACTCTCCATTAGTGGGTACATATGTAGGAGGAGTAGGCCCAACAAAACCCAACTTCCTAACTGCACCCATATTGGCAATAATCTCATGATTCTCTCTCAAGCTAACATGATCTGCCATTACTTCAGGCCCATTGTCCAGCTTTATATCTCTATGCCACCAAGCTCTTATCACAATAGCATACTTCTTATCTTGAGGAGGCCTCCCAATATAAATCCTTCTGATGATAGGCCAGGGTTCTAGCAACTCCTTAGAACAAGCTATATCATTCTTTATCAACACATCTACAGTATAACCCAGTTGATAGGCAGCAGCTATAACCGGTGTAGTCATTACTATATCACCTAACCCACCACCAGCTGCTACTAATGCTTCTTGTCTCATAATAGATTAATTGTCCGAAACATGGACAAACCTACTCCACAAATATTAGTTATTTCCATTGCTCAGTCCCAATCAAACTCTCCAGCATTTAACCTCTTTTGAATAGCTTCTGGGTGCTTCACCATAAACTGTGCTGTTTCTCCAGCACCATACAAGTGTGTACCAAACTTCTTCTCAATCATCTTAGGGTCTCTCCTCCAACCAAGAAACACCTTATCTATATAGTTAGCAATCACAGGAGGATGCCCCTTCTGATGGCGATAATACTCCGCTTTCACTCTTAACTTCTCTAACGGCTTAACCCAACTATAATGACAATAGAGCCTCTCCGCACTACTTCTCCACTTCTTATAGTGACCTGCATGAACAATAGACTTACCTTTCTCATCAGATGGATAGTTATGATTCACATAGTGGAATCCATCTTTCCAGTGTACTGCCTTTACTTGTAGGAAGTCTTCCCACACAGATGTACCGAGTGTACGGAAGTTATTCCAGAACAGATAAAATCCAGGCATAAGGATGTCATAGTAGTGCATGAGGGCCGAGAGGCGCCATATACCCTTATCTAAAAACACCTCATCTCCATCCATCAAGAGCAACCAGTCTCCATGATTTAATTTCTCTGCATATGCATTTCTCTGATCAACCTTAGTATCCCACTCACCTTGGATCAACTCTATCTTCTGCTCAGGGTCTGGGAATGCTTCAATTCTTTCTACAGTGCTATCTGTACTTCTCCTAGACTCATCACACCACCCTGCCTTAATAGCATACTGATTACCGCCCTCTACAATGATGATCTTATCTACAAAATCATATATGCTCTCAAGGCTTGCTTGAATAAACTCTTCTTCATTCAGCACGATATAACCTGCCACTATACGATCCTTATTATGCCGAACGCCCATCTCTGCCCTATACTTATCAACAAGCCCTGTATCAACCCAACGCCTCTTAAAGATCGCCTTCGTTTGTGCTCTGCCACCCCTTACAAATGCCTTACTCCCCCCTACATGATGCTTTACCCTACTCTGTGGTACACAATAGATCTTCCACCCCTTCTGCCTAGCCTTCATACAGAAATCAGTGTCTTCCCAGTATCCACTAACATAGGCTTCGTCCAAACCACCAACATCTTCCCAAACCCTCCTTCTCATCAGTACAGAGGAGAATGTTATCATCTCCCTCTCACGCACCTCATTCTGATCTGGATGCTCTCTTTGCCCATATCCAATGTGGGGGAAATGGCAAGAAGGCCAATCCCACTTACTCCCCAAGGATTCAATTTTACCACTAAACTTATACTGAGCACAACCTACTATACCTGCCTTTGGGTTTGCCCTTAAATACTCTACAAGAGGCGCAAGCCAATTCTCCTCTACCTCAATATCTGCATTTAACAGGCAGATAAATTCACTTTGTTTAGAAGCAGCCTTAAATGCATAATTATTTGCTCCTGCATACCCTACAGTGTGAGACAACACCACTTCCTTATCACCACTCTTTAGGTATGCTTTATCTCCATCCGTGCAGAGAACAGTCTCAAACTTCACATCTATGCTATTCTCTTTCAACGTAGTGAATAGCCGTGGTAAGAATTTCGCTGTCCTCTTATTAGGAATTAGTATACTAACATCTATCTTTGCATCAACAAACTTATCTACCTTTTCTCCCTTAAAGTAGCGTACAACATCTACCTTAAACATCTTCCCCGTTGCTGCAGGGGCAACACTTATAACACTACGCTCTCGCTGTATAGCCTTAGATATAGCAGGATGATTCCACACCTTAGATATAATATAATCAGGGCGCAAGGATGTCATGCACCTGAAATTATTTTTACATGCTTCTGGTGCTAGTACAGAACATGGCGCACACTCTGCCTTTCCTTGAAGAGAACGGGCATCTCTATAATAAGGCAGCGTCAATCTGGGATTAAATGCTCCCCACAAGGAGAAAGATGGTATACCTGCCATACCTGCAAAGTGCAATAGACCAGAATCCGTCCCTACCAGCATAGACGAACCAAAGACTATTTTACATGCTTCTTCCAAGTCTGTACTTCCTATCAAATCCCTCGCGCTATCACTACACTCTGGATGGTCATCTCCGCCATCCCCTAACAATACGTATAAGATCTTCTTTTTATCTAACTCCTGCAATAGGGCTGCCCAATAAGAAATAGGCCACTTTTTCTTTATGTTCGACCCTCCTACATGAATAGCAATATAGTTGCGAGATCCTTTTGGAAAGCTAAACGTGGGAAAGATCAAAGGCCATTTCTCTATACCTATCCGCTCTTTATGTAAAGAGAAATAATCTACATAAGAAGCTCTCTCATTCCGCTCAAGTACACCCGCAAAGTCCAGGAGAAAATCAAAGCTCTCCCACACTTTAATCCTAAGTGCTTCTTTGCACGAAATTACTGTATCTATCTCCCGAATACGACGCACTAGGGGCATGATCCACTCTGGACATGCAAACACAATTTGGCATCGCTTTTGCTGAGATCGTATTGTTGCAGCCATACTAGCCACAAACAATACATCCCCTAGTGCGCCGCCACGTCGGAGGAGAACTCTTTTATCTCGCAGTTCCTCAGGGTCCTTAGGTAGGACACTACTAGGAACCCGCTTTCTTGACCCTTCAAGATACACGATACTCTTATCCTGAATAAGCCGTTGTATTAGAGATGGACACACTTTTAGCTCTCACTATTGCTTTTTCATTTTCGATTAAGAAATCAGAACGCGTATGGATAGTAGCTTCCCACTTATCCGAACGCGGTACTCTCTCCCATTCCCACTTGATAGCTCGCAGAAGAACCATAACTAAATTCTTCGGATCGCACAGCCAAATCTCTGCACAATCTGTAATGCCAGTACCATAAGTACCGTCTTCAGGCATCAGGGGAATCTCTAAAAGAGGCACTCCAAACGGCTTGATAGTAATGCCACCAATAGCACTATCACCAGCAGGAGTAGCTCTCTCACTGATAGCATAAATCCAGTTCTCAGAGAGGGACGGAGGAAGAACGAAGCGATATTTTGCTTTATTTCTTTTATACTTACTCGGCAGTGCTCGAACCATATCGAAGAATAACTTCTTAGATATGCCCAAACCCTCTGCATCAATATCTTGTGCAGATGGCAGATTATCATCCATCAACTTACTGTATCCATCGTTGAGACGCAACAGACGATCAGAAGCAGTCGTCGATGCTGTAATATCCGTATCTCCAGCAATCGACAAGAGCTCGATGTCGTTACTAATCTGCTTAGCAAACATATGCGCAATTCTCTTCCTTGCATCAGCAGGAGAACTGGCCTTAATGTCTTCCATGAAATCAGAGGTGATATCGAAAGATGATCTCGCCTTCTTAACATCATAGTTGACATAGGTTTCGCTAGGCGTCCGTTCCTGAGAATCAAGAGATGCATCCTCAGTTACCGGCTCATCGAAGTATAAGCGGTTGATTTCACCTGAGTGCTCTCTCCGCTTTGCAGTACGAATCTTTCCTAACAGAACAGATTCATCCACAACCTCGTCGAGAAACGCTTCAATCTGCACCCTATTCAAGATGACAGTTGGGAGATTGGTCCCGTTAATCACTGCCTTACGAAAATCTTCTTGAATATCATACAAAGACTTCGCTAATTCCACTTTTGTCACTATGTACTCACCTCCCTTCAAGTATTATCAGGAGTAATTTGAACATGGCTTCTAACTCGCCATTACCTGTATGGGAATCGCATTATCCCATATATCTACTTCTTCATCTTTCGACTTCTCGATATTCTTAGTATCTTCTGCCGCCTGTGCCTTCTCTTTTCCTGTCGCCGTTTCTAACTGAGTAAGGCGAGAGGTGAGTTCAGTAAGGGACTTCTGAATATCCTCTTTCGATTTCTTCATGTCTTCCGACACTGTATCAAACTTCTTATCGGAGTTGACAACTTGCTCTTGAATACTCTCCAGCATCGTGAGCAACTCATTCGTCTCTCCAGTGCCGGTATCAGCACTTTTCTTTTGTGGAGTATGGCCGTAACCCGCGATCTTAACGAGTGCTTTAATCGCTGTCTGCACACTTTCCGGCAGATCACCAATAGTACTCTGAAGAGAAGTTAAAGCAGTTTTAACTGCCTCGATGCTCTCTTCTGGAATATCGGCCTTTTCTACGCCCTCAAACTTATTAGCGCAGATTTCTTGAACGAGCTTTAGAATCTCATCCACGGATTCATCACCTCCTCTCATACTTTTAACTACAGCAAACGATATTGTAGTTGCTGGATTCTTGACCAACGCGATCAAGTCCACAAACATATTAAATAACCTTCTTTTGGCTTTAAAGGCCATTAGTTATCACCAACTTTCTCAGCTTGTCCCCTGCCCTCAAGGCTCCAACCTGTTATCGCGCCCTTTTGAATTGCTTTAAACAACTCTGGATAATCTTCAACACTCACAGATAGCCAGAACGAACCGGCTGTTAGAGGCTTTCCGCCCTTTACTGTATCCACCTCAGCTTGAAAGCACTCAATAATTGGTAGATCAACACGCTGCCCCGCATGTTCAACAGAGAACTCTCTACCTTCTAGCATAAAGTGCTTCAACATCTTCCATATCTCTTCTACACTCATCAGATCGCCTTGAGCATCTACCTGTTCAGCAGGATATACAATCCCACCCACTATATATTCTGGGTCGGCAACAGCCACAGATTTCATCGCCAGTGCTGGAAATGCATTCTTTGTATCTACGCTCACAATTCTACATACCCAAGCAGGTGGTGCGGGTTCTGATTTCGCTGCATGTACGCCAGCATCAGAAGTACTGCCCGAAAGCGTGATACTTATACGGTTTACGCCATCTAAGACATAATCATGCCTATAAGGCAACTGATCTCCAAAAGCTAGAACACCACTCTTAATAACCTTCAGTACTCCTGGGAATTCTTCTGACGCACCTCGAGTCCCGGCAGGTTGAACACCATCAAAGTTCATCCATACCTTACTAGCCTTCCCCAACTGCACAACACAGCGGTCTTCTCCTAATGGATCACTTACTGACAACGCCTCAGCAGCCTTGAGTGTAGTAACTGGCTTATCATTCTGGAAGTTTCCTGGCAGAATCCACCTAACAACCTCACCATTAGTTATGTCTAGATTCAAGATATCATAAAATGACTTCCCAACATAACACCTCTGTATCGTATACCTCGAGTGCTGTACATCAGGAACATGCTCAAACACTTGAAGACTTTCTTTCTGCACATCAGTAAGCTCAAACCAAATATCCTGTGCAGCACGTTCTGCCCCAACACAGTTAATGTCTGCTAGAACGCTCTTTATCTTGTATATAACAGCCTTTAGCATGGGCTCTTCCTCCTTCTTAACACTAGCACGCCACTGAGAATGACATACAGCTGCTCTTTGATTGTTATCTGGAAACTCAGATAACATCACACCATCACTATTACAACGTAATAGGAACTTCTGTCTATCTTCTCCTCTATGTTGTGTTGGTATCGGCATAGCTCAGTATATCTCTGGGAGTTCTTAAAGCCAGCAATTCAACATCATCTGAATACAAATCTGCAACTGTGTCCCACAACTTCCTGTCATAGAACCTTCTCCATGATGGAACACCTCTCGGTGCAAAATCTGTGGCTGGTATATCTGCAACACACGCACCCTTATCAGTTGTATAGTGTGTAACATTATATGGAATAAGGGGAACATCTACACCAAATCTCTTATGCAAAACATTCACGTTTTCTACAACATCTTTCATCAACCACAACTTATACAACTCATGGTTTTGTAGATGATCTGAGCAAGATCGCCAGTGCTCATCCCAACTTTTTCTAGGCGAAATAGAAAGCCATGCAACAAAAGTATGAAAACTCACACTCTTTCCAAAGCGTTTATACAGAGGAGCAAGTGCTGTAAGAGGCCTCTTTCCAATGATCTTCTCTGCATATATACTCACCAAACGGGACCAAGGATCTCTTACAACAGCAAAAGCGTAATGCTCTTTCAACGTAGGACTAAGTGTATGTGGAACACTACCAGGAAACCCCCACTTTTGCTTACATGCTAGATGAAATCTAGTTGTATCCAAATGCGGAGAACCATGCAACCTCCACCACCAAACTATGAGAGATGCACTCGCACACTTTGGTATTGGTAGATACACTAATGTATACTTGCTGCTAATCAAAGCATTTCTTGAGAAGGGCAAAACTAAACTCCTACTTAACGAGAAACTTAATGCCACAAAGCATGAGAATTAGCTTGATTATGAACATTATAACTACCTCAGATAAAACTCAGGAACCACGGGCAAAACCCTTTCAAGCAGAAACATAATAATCCAATGTGCAAATCCTGCACTCAGCAACAAAATAAGAAGCACCATAAATGAGCCGTGACTTGGTTCTTCATGCACGGCTCATATCCGATACAGCACCTCCACCAGAACCTCCTTCCGATTCGGTTCTGGTATGTGAACCCTGCCCAGGTTGACGTTCGCTACCCTCCCCACCTACAACTTGTGGAGATGTGCGCCTAGACCAGATGTGGTGTAGATCACCATTCCTGATGTCGCTCATACCGAGTAGGTGGCGCACTTCATTTATACTAAAGACACCGTGAGATATGTACTGTGTATTTCTAGTCATATCAAGGTTAAGATCACGAATGTCTGGTGCTTCTAACCGTATAACGTGATCCTTAATTCCAAGGCCAAACTCTACCAGATTATCTAGAATGTTGTGCAAACCCCTCTGCATAGGCGTAATAATACGGTTCATATATATCTCAGCCTGCGATAAACCCGAACCTGCACCTAGACTAGAGCCTCCTTCTATGCCTAATATAGCCGGAGGGATGCCATGTGCGAGGCGGATGAAATCTCTCAAATCCTTCCGCGTCTCCCTATAATCTGCCTCAATACTACCGGACTGTACTGGTGTGAGAGTTACTTCAAATTCTGGGTCCTCAGACGCCATAATCAGTGTCTTGCCATGATTCTCAGCCTCCTTCAGCTCAGACGCAAAGAAGGCGGTGATTTTCTGCAACAGTCCGGGTGTGGCTTCTGCACCTTTTATCACAATCACATGGCTAGGGATGCAGCTATTGTCAAAGAAAGCAAGGAAGTGATCTCTAATCTGCCTAACCGCCGCTACATCACCAGAGGCCGGAATAATATCTGGTATTCCATAATACTTAGTCGCAGATGTGTGAGGCTTCCGCCAAAAAATTATCTCATTTGCCGAATTCTCAAACGTAGGTACACTGTTATCTTCCTTCTCATCAGAGGCAGACACAAACTGCGGTTCGCCATCCTTATACTTATCTGGGAAGTCTTGAAAGTAGACGCCACTTTTAGTATCAGAGAGTTGTATATATTTAGCGGCTCCAGGCTCATCTTTTGGTTCAATAAGCACCCTAATGCTGGCCGAAGGCATAGGGGAGAGCTTTGCTACCTCTCCCTTTTTATTACGAATAACTTCTATGCATCCCCAACCTATACTCTCTCTATCCTTTACCAACTCATCTAAGATGTCATTGAGGTCAAACTCCTTATGTAGGTGACGCGCCCAATCCTTAATGCGCTTCTCCACCGCTGGGTCAGGCTCTTTAGCTGGGTCTATATGTACTACCTTAAAGCCAATACCTGCCGCATCCGCAGCTTTTGCTTTCACACATCTTGCATGAGTGATAGATATAGACATCAAAGCTACAAGATCTTTAGGCTCAAATGGTGGGTCATAGTAGCGATATGGCTCATCTCCCATGCGCTCTGCAACCGGTACATCTCGAGACTTTGTAATTAAATCAGAATTTTCAAATATATTCTTAGTAACTAGCACTTGCATTTTTGGCTTCTCTAACTCTTGCTTACTCATACCACCACCACCTGCAAGCCACTATTCATCTTACTATGCTCTGCCATAAACTCTATCGCTTCCAGCCCCACAGGAGAGGCATAGCCGGTTAGGATAGAAGCCCTCTCAGTCAACTTTACCTCTCCCTCACTAATCCGTGCAACAGCTGCATCTGCAGGAAACTGCGATCTAATAACACGTCTCCGTGCAGAAACACCCCTACCACGCAGGAAGGTATCCCAGACATCCTTTGTGGTTATAACCTCTCGATCTTCAACTGCCTTGAGGATCATTGAAGTGAGATCAAAATCACCCTCACCAATGCTAATTGCATCCGTCACAAACAGACCACCCTCCGCTCGAATAGCCTGAATGATGAATCCTGCGGTTCCTTCAGGTGTGCGTGTCATGTAGATAACTGCAATCTTCTTCCCTTCCGTCGGCACATCACCATCACTAACCTCACAATCATGCAAACCTCTAAGACGGATCTGATACGGGAGAGTACCGCCATACTTATTACTAACCGATATATGATCCGCAAGCGTATCTAGTAAATCCTTAGCTCCATACGGAAAGTCATCTAATTGCTTAGACAACTCAATCATCCACTTTCTTAGGTATAAGTCATGATTCTGGATGATAGGTTGGATCTCGAGAATACGCCCGTCCTTACTTGTTCGACTTCTTTTAATCCCCTCAATACGCCACTTCCTCTTCATCCCTCTTTGCTCATCTCTCAGACGTGATTCAACCGCACCCTGATATCCCACATCTTCATATGCAATCACATCTGGATCATACCTCTGCGCAAACCTCAGAGCTGCATCCACCGTCTCATTAAGGCCCAGGAAAGCATTCTTATAATCCAACACATGCACAAAACCATCCTTCGTAGTCAACCCTACCATTACTGCTGTTTTACACCTACCCGCTGTGCGCCCCTTCATGTTCGCCCTGCCTGGGTCAATCTCGATAGAAACAAACCCATCCCTAAGCGATGGCGCACGATCATAGTACTGTATGTCATGCAATCTAAAGGCTTTGTTCTTCAAATCAACCGGGTTGTTCTTAAATTGTGACTGATAGAAGAAGCTGCCCTTATCCCTCTCCTCATCCTCCAGCATCTTATCTGTCCAAAACTTAGGAAACTGCGTCTTCCCATCCTTCCCAGCAATTTCTCTATTGAGCATCTTCATAGACGACCAGTGCTCTACGATCCAATCTATGATGTCATTCACTGCATATCTTGTACCACTAAACAAAGTCATGTGTAGACCTGGAGGGTCAAAACAACCAGTCGTAGTCAACTGAAGGTATCCAATCACCTTCTGCACTTCATCGTCCGAGAATAAAATATCCTCTGCCCTAAGGTCATCTTTATCCGGTGAAAGTGGGTCGTCAAAATAAATTATATCATAGTGAAAGCCAGTCTTATTTGTACCCACACCTGCAGACTCAACAGTTGCTTCATCATAAGAGCCAGTACGTGCTACCTCAAATGCCGCACCTGCCCACCTTACCTCATGAGTATTACGGGGTACGAGGTCTGGCCAGAGTACAGGAATAAGAGGAGCGCCCTTCCCCATAATGCGGTTCCTTAAATCCTTCACGCCTCCCGCCGCACGTCCTTGAGTTTTGGACACATAGAGGATGCGGATGTTAGGATTCTTACAAATGCTCTGCAGGAGTTTGGCCTTCATCTCACTGGACTTACCAGTAGCGCGAGGCCATACAAACCCTACCTGCTTGTTATTAGGATCCTGGAGCAAGGCGGCTCCTTCACGATGTACAGGGCCATCCAGACGATGGAAACCGGCAATACCTTTCATAAATAAAGATAGATCTTTCAGGGCTTCTACCCGAAGTTCATCTATAGTCATTCCAAACTGGTTTTGAATATAGGTGGTAAGGGGAATTTTCTTACTCACTAACACTAGCCTCCATCTTTAGTCTCACAATACATCTCGCACTGTGTTTTACAGTGGGAGCCATCTCCTGCCTCAGACTCCATTGAACACGCGCCCTCTTCATCCGGCACAAGCGAAGGCGCAGTCAATGCTTCTCCCAATGCTTTGAGACTGTCAGTATCTATAACAATAGCCTGCTTCTGCCTTACCTCTGTCCTCGTCGCCTTAGGATGCCCCGTCCTATCAAGTATATCCCATGCACTAGACTGCTGTATCTTAACATCAGCCGACTCTAACAGTGCCACATTAGTCTCAGCCGCAGCTAGTGCTGCTCCATTAAGTACAGCTGCAACTTGATCGCCTTCCTCTTCTACCTTATCAAGTGCCATATCATCCGCCCTATTTTGGAGGTCTGCCAGCCTCTGCTTATACAGCTCAGAGGAGCGAATCCTAGTCAGCTGCGCACTAGTTACTTCCATCCGCTCTTTAATATAATCATCACCCAGACCCCTCAGGTCTGCGCGGATGATAGCAAATATGCGTGGGCCTTTCATTCATACTCCTCTCTACCGATGTAAGACAAGGGCATAGTCCCGCCCTTCCATATATATATTATACCCCACCCAGGACCGGAAGTCAAGCGTCATAAGTCGTTTGGTGGTATGGGGTTATGGAAAATATTTGCCCGAAGGCACAACGGATTTTAATTATTCCTATCATAGCATAAGATAGTTTGTCCACATTTCGGACAATCCATGTACTGAACAATATGTGAGAGCACATCCGCCTCTGGCGGGCCAAAATTTTGGGGAGAAATTGGGAGCGAGGCTACGCTGTCCTAAAATATAAACGCCGAAGGCGTATCATTACTCGTCCGTCCCCATTGTAAAATCGTGAAACGATTATCATTTGCGTTCGCCCGGTCTAGCAAATAGCCATAACTCGGGGCGAGTATTCGAGTTATGGCTTTGCTCTCGGCTGTTGCTATGCCGACAATTCAGCGAGAATTGCCTTGATTGCCGCGCTGTCGTTCGTTTTCGCGGCTTCCGCGAGACGCTGCTTGAATGAATCATATTCAATCGCAGCCACGCGGTCTCGTGTGCGCTGTGCAGCGTTGGGGGACTGCTTCACCCAACCGGCCAAAGCGCGCCCAACGCTGGCCGATTTGATAACGAGACTGCTTCTCGCGTGTTCTCTCATCTCGGCTTCCGTCACGGATTGCATGTCGAACCGGATAATAGCAAATGTGTCCGGTGGCGCTATCTCATTTGTACAAGCGAGGTATACATATCGCCCATTGCACATTGACTTGGCTTTCATCCGACACGCTTTGGCGCTTCCCTTGACTTTTTCAACGAGTTCGATTTTCACAATGCTCTCCATTCAACTCGCCCGATTGTTTGTGCCGGTCACATTCCGGCTGATGTTCCATACATATATAATACCACATACCGGAGCATTTGTCAAGCGAATTCCACGATTTTTCTGCTTGTGGAGGAAAATAGTTTCTCGCCACTTTCATGCCCATTTGGCACGAGGTTTGCTTGTTGTATGTTGGCATGATATTTGCTATGAATTATCACATTGATACGATACACCGATACGTTTCATATTGATAAGAGACAGCCGTTTCGATACATAGGGGATTCTCCCACACCACAACATATTGTGGCACGAGATATAGTGTGTCGAATCATGCTACACACCACACCTTGTGGTCATGCTCCTTGCCCACCACCCCAGGCCAGCATACAATAGGACAGCCACATTCGAAAACTCACACTAGAGGGGCTCACATTAGGAAAACTCTTGCTCTCTTATCATATCAACATCTGTCCACGACATAAACCATTGGTATGATTGATGTTAGCGCAAGGTACCTTCACGGTATGATATATCTGTCCACGACATAACACCTTACAACCAAATGATTTACAGCATAATCACCGTGGTAATGGCCCCCCCCCCCCATACCCCAAGAGCCATCTTGTACAGGATGGGAGTAAGTATGTTTATTTCTTTTTTTTTTTTATGGAAACAGCTCCACCCCAGCAGTATGGGTATCACCCCCACTATTGAAAAGCTGTAGATACAGGTTGTTTCTTTGTGTTTTTTATCAATCAGCATGG
>SDBT01000451.1_pt1 | contig 64935 bp, 119 predicted proteins | sample 2277101 | NCBI WGS metagenome assembly SDBT01 (sample SAMN10404973, study PRJNA504765) | marine sediment metagenome | isolation source: marine sediment core GS10_PC15, 103 cmbsf | place: Arctic Ocean: Southern Knipovich Ridge | collected 2010 | reverse complement strand
ATGGGTCAGTAATTTGTACCTGCTTTTCAATTCCAGTTGGCTTAGGGATTTTGTATGGCAAGGGTTTTATTATTGGAGTTTTAGCATATCTAGTTATTTGTCTACCACCAATAAAAACACCTGCTCCTATTGTAGCAACGCTAATAGCCTCTGATCTTCTTTGAGCTCTTATTGCTGCCTCTATCTCTTTATTAAATCTTTCTACTTCAGCTTTATATTCTAATTTATATTTTTCCCAATCCTCAGGCAATACATTCATTGGTTTCGTCCCAATTCCTTTTTCAATCTTACTGATATCTATTTTTTGTTCTTTTAATTCAGATATTTCCTGCTCAGCACTCACTACACCAACAGCACCTATTCCACTAATAACAGGAGCTATAATTGCTGGAGGAATATATCTCGTCACTGCTAATCCAATACCCAATGGAACACCAAATTCTACTGCTTCTTTAACTCTTTTAGACCCAAATATATATTTAGGAGCATATACTCTTTCAGGAGTTGGTTTATATTCTGGCACTCTATATTCTGGAGCAACATAGGTTCCAAATTCTGGTACCCATGAAGCTTTCTCCACAAATTCTTTTGCAGGTTCAATTCTAGCTTCTTTAATCTTTATCCCAGGACCATAGTCAGGTATCATTGCAGCTGCCATTCTTCCCGCAACTACTGGAGCTCCAATAATTACTCTTTTTCCTAGCCCATAAGCGCTAGGAGTAGGAGCTCTTACTTCAGGAACAAATATAGTTTTCGGTCTATATTCTTCTGAAACAATTGTTCCGAATTGAGGAGTTATCTCAGGTACTGTAACTTCTTTAAACCCCTTTAATATTGTAGTTATCCTATCATTAATTGGAGGTGCATGAACTCCGGTAAGTTCTGGTGGTGCATGAACTCCAGTTGGTAATTTTGGTGGTGCATGAACTCCGGTAAGTTCTGGTGGTGCATGAACTCCAACTGGCATCTCTGGAGCTGCATGAACGCCCTCTTTAGTCCCATATTTTTCCGCGGCCATTGCAGCAGCTTCACCTCTCCTTGCAAATTGTTTTAGGTATTCTCTTACATAAGGTTTCCCTCTCCCCCAACTAGGGTGGGTTCTGCCTTTATAGAATAACTCTCTAGCTTGTTCATACCCCTTCTTTCTTGCAATTGCTTCTGCCTGTACAGCCTCAGCCTTAGAAACCTGTCTTTCATAACCAGCTACTTTTTCTCCAACAACTGCAACTTCTCTTTCTTGTCCAGCTAACCTTTCCCTCTCAGCCAAAACTCTTTGCTTTCTTGGAACTCCAGCTATGCCCCTTATAGCCCTTAGTGCTCGTTGAGTCCTAGTCTCTGGTAGAGCTTCCACTCTAGATGCTATCCCTCTTTGTGCTGTAGCTACCTCTGCCTTTCTAGCCTCAACTTGCGCCCTTGCTTCTTCTATATTTGTTACCATTTTAATTTAATAAGTTTATCTAATATCCCCCAATTCCTCTTCTAACCTTTCTACGCATCTGTATCTTTGGTGTCAAGTTAATACTAGGTGCAACTGGTGCTTTTATTTCAGGAACTACTGGTGTTCCAGATTCTTCTGATGTATCTAGAATTGGTCTATTATTATATATACTTAAGTCACTAATATATTTATCAATAGTTTTAAGATTCTTATTAGTCGTATTTCCCCCTTTCCTTACATCCCTCATGTATCTTCTGTCCTCTTGCCTAACAACTCTTCCTTGCATGCCGCTATGTAGTTGTGTTTTAGGATATACTAGTGGATGGTCTAATTGTTTAAAATAGTTTCTTCTCTCGATTATTTGTAATTTTAATGCTTCTGCTTCTTCTTTCTTCATTATATTCTACCTCCCTTGTGATTATTTCTAAATATGACATCGGTTATTTTAAACTTTAATCCAATAATATCTCTATTATTAAAAATGTTGTTAATTAGTTCAGGAGAAGTATTCCGTTTCATAATAGGTAAGTTAAATTGTTTATTATTCTTATTTTGGAACATTTTTGATTCAACTATTCCGCTAGCCAAGCTATCTCTTATTAACTTGTCCGATATTTTAAATAAATCTTTCTTCATAGTGATAATACTAGTATAACTCTATTTAAATATATTGCGTTAATTGTGGGGAAAGAATAAACTGATAATTATCTATTCCATTTTCCATTTTTAGACATATTATATCCTTATCAAATTGAATCCCATATCTATTAGTCAAACTATGTGGTGAAATAATTCAACAACCGCCGACCATTCCAGGACTAGCTCGCACTCCAGATGAAGTAATAATATCAATTATCCCGGTCCCAGAAACTAATGCATTAATCTGTAAAGTTTGCCAGATAGATAATAGTGCTAAAATTATTAAAGCAATCCAAGTAATTGTCCAAAAGGTTTTTTCTTTCATTCTCTACAGCAATCAAGCATCTCCCTTAATTTAATCGATAAGTCAGACATCTTACTTTTAGTAGGCTCCTCTTTCTTTATCTTATTAGTCTTCTTAATAAAATTCTTTGGATCCATCTTAAATCAAAAATTGTATAGCAGTTCCAATAATCAAAAGAGCCGTAAAGCTCAAAATCATAACTTGAAACGGAACATGCTTTCCGCCTCTCAATTTAGTTATTTTTTTACTAACACCAGAAGAAATAAAAACTATCAAGCCTCCGAGTAATCCGCTATAAAGAGAATAGTTCACAGCAAACGTAGTCCCATACTCACCAATAAACGAAAAATAAAGAGGCCCAATCACGGTAAACATTGGCAACAAAGGGAAGAGTGTTAGCGCAAAAACCGACGCAATAATTATAGTACTCTGTAGTGGAATATATTTCTTTTTAATTAATTTCGAAAACCATATCCCCATAGACATCGCAAACGCACCAATAAACAAAATCACAACAACCTTACTAACTCCCAGCCAAACCGCAGCGCCAGCAGCCGCACCCGCACCAACAGTACAAAGCGGGCAATGCGCCAAAACACTCTTAGTTAAAAAAATTGGAGCTAATAAAAATAAAAGTAAATTTCTTAATCTCATATTACCATCCACTCCTGATAAGTTCCATCATAATTAACTGAATAGATTACCCAGTCACCGATCTTAATACCAGGCATTCCAGGGCTCCCTATAGGCATTCCCGGCAAAGCAATCCCAGCAATATCCGGCTTCTCTTTTATTAATTTATTTAAAGCCTCCAATGGCATATGACCCTCAACAAAATAATCCCCAATAATAAACGTATGACAAGTCCTCAACTCATTAGGAACACCAAGCTCATCCTTCGCAGGCTCTACATCTTCCATAATCATAACATCAACATCCAAATTTCCCTTCCCAGATAAATAACTAGCATGTGAACCACAACATCCACAGCTTATAGATTTATGAAACTCAATCGTTCCATTAAAATCTTCCAAAGCAGAATAACTAGTCGTATCAGTCATAGCTAAAAACGCTATGGCTATAACAAGCACTGCTCCAATCCCTATATATATCATCTTTCCCATGTTATTATGATGCGGTCTTTCCCGCCGTCAATAAAAAATAAAATAAAAAAAGGAAAGGGGGCTATCCCCCTAACCTAATAAGAAATCAATCCACTATCTAAATAATTATCTTCTCGCCAACCGCGATGTTTATATTATTACTTAAAAGATAGGCCACACCTCTAACTGTGTCTTCAGCATTGTAACCTGCAACTAATGTTGCCACGTTACCATTACCTCTGTCAAATGTCTGAATCAATACTTGCCCTGGATTCACTCCTGTATTAGCAGTAAAATCTGCTCCACAGAACTTTCCACCTAACAATCTCGCTGCTTCTGTATTAATACAACTTCCTCCAACAACAATAATGTTCTTACCAGAAGTCGATGCTACGTTTACATCAGTAATCTTAGTAATGCCTAATTCAATAGGTGTAGGGTTAACTACAACTATGCTTGAATCTTCCTCACTACCTAATACAGATATCTGAGCATAGACTCGTTCACTAGGAACTTTGATAACTACTTTATCGTCATCTGCGTTGTTCTCTGGACTCTCTATGATAGTTCCGTAATAATCCATTACGTCGTTATCATATGTACCAATAGATTGTGTACCAATTTTCACGTCGTTTCCTTCTGCGTCTTCAGCTTCATTACCAAGATGTAAGAAATTATTTCCTCCACCTAGTGAGATTTTTATATCTCCAATAGATAAAGTAATATCTCCTCCAGCTAATCCAACTTCTATTTCGGTATCATCTGCAATTAAAGTTGCAATCTCTTGATTGAGATGGGTAATCTCTTTAGTATAGATAATCAAATCTGTCTCAAACAAAGTATCAGCCATATCCCAACTATTAAGTTTTGTTAAAGCTGTTGTCTCATCTCCTAAAATCAACCAAAGCTTTGCTCCAGTGCAAACTGTAGCTTCTGGATTATGTCCATTGTTGCAATAGTTGTCTCCAACATCAATCTCTAAAGGTAAACTTTCAATATTATTAACTCCTTCATTAAGGACAACTACATTAGCAACATTAGTTACAAAATTGTCTCCTATGGTATTTGGATAATATATTAATGTATATCCTTCAGGAATGTCTTCAATAACAAAATTCTCTCCAATAATAGTATAACTAATAGTTTCAGTTATTCCATTAACTATCGGCTCCCAAGTTATTAAATTCTTCGTTGTTAGTTCCAATGTTCCCATTAAACTTTCTGCAGAGATAGTCTTATAAAACACTGGTTTACCTGTAGAGAAATCTTCAGCTAAATCCATATAATAAATCGCTGCACCTGTAGGTGTTTTGATTAAGTATAGTGTATCAGTTTCTATATTATCTCCTAAGTCAAAAGAATCATCGTTCTCTCCTTTTATAACTACAACTTGTGAATTGACTGAATTAACTCCGTTACCAGAATTACCAGTTCTTCTTTCATATAAATCTACTTCATCAAAGTAGACTTCGTAATCATAATAATCAACATCTGTTAAACTATCAAACCTTACTGTCGCAAAATCGTTAGGGAAAGTATATTCCTCTCCTTCATAAACAACGTCATCTTTATAATCAGATTGTCTCAAGTTATATCTAACTCCAATCCAACCATCTTTTTCTCCAGGATTATCAATGCTCCAAACCCATTCTGGGTCATCTTCATCTTCTCCGATGTATGCATCTCCGTCATCAAATGTTTCTATAAGGTCACTACCAATTCTCAGAGTAAGACTAGCTTGCTCTGGAAAGTTGTCGTTATAAAAGATACTGTCTTCTTCAACTTTTACCTCTAGTCCATTAACTTTCTTAGTACTTCCTTCACTAATAATTACACCATTAATTTTAGCAGATGTAGAACTTAAATCATCAAGAGTAAGTGTTTTACCTTCTACTATAACACTATCTCCAAGATTCAAGCTTATTTCCTCTGAAGTAACAAGTGTTATAGAATTCCCATCAACATCTTCAATTTCATATTCTTTTCCAAGAATAGTAATTTCTAATGCTTCGGCGTCTCCACCTAGTTCTCTAGTTGAAGTAAAGATATCTTCCTCAAATACAAGTCTATATTCTAGACCTTTATCATTAACAAGAGCAACTTCTTCAAAGTCATTATCATCTAAAGTAGTCTTTAAACCGATACCACTTCCAATTATAATCTCCTCGTGGACATTATAACTATTAGTGTCATCTCCGTCATCCCAATAAATCTTGCCATCAAACAAATAATCTAACTTATTATCTGTTAATGTAGCTTTAATATTACCGCTACCTCTCAAGTTTGAACCAAGATCAACTTCATCCTCAGTAACTCCTGCAGAAAAAATTCTTTCAAGCTCTTCCTCTGTAATAATACCATTGGCTAAACTAGTTACAAGACTATCTGCTGCTGTAGAATCTGTCACTGCTGCGTTAACACCATAGACAACTGCCACATTAGCTTGATTATTACTTGTAAAAGGAATAGGGTATACTCCTGCTGAAACTAACATTATACTAACTAAAAACAAACTAAAAAATCCTATTGTTATTTTTCTAAATGTTTTTTCCATTTTATTTTAAACCCCCTTTCATCTGTTTAATTTTGAAAATAAATATCATAATTTTATAATCCATGTGTTTTATATACACTCTACCCTACATAGTAGTATTTGTACAATTATTTTATGTAACTTCCCTTTATAAATCTTTCGATACTACTACATAGTAGTAGTTCCATCTAAATAAAAAATAAAAATTAGGTCAGGGGCAAGCCCCCTTCCTTAAATTAAAATCCTATTCCCAGAATCCTCCTACATCCCCTCTATCCTTCTTGTACTTGTCATAAGCTTTTGGTATATTCGCTCCATGAAGTTCTAAGTCGGAAAAAAGAAGAGCTAAATAAGCTGGATTCTTAATGTCTATAGCATTTTTATATCTAACACTGCCTGGGCCATTTACTCCCTTCTCTTTCAATTTTACAGTGAGCACTATTCCCATCTTATTTTATAAGTATAACACCAACAATAATAACCGCTGCAATAATTCCTACGATTAACATAGTATTCTTGTTCGTCTCAGCAGAAGCCTTATTCTTCTGAACCGCACCAAGTACTGCCTTTATTAATGGAACATCTGCATCAGTGTCATCCCCTCTATCTTTAATCTCTTGATAATCATCATTAGATACAGGATTTCTATCTATCTCACGAAGGATATAATAAGAATCCTTGCCTAATCTCCAAATCTTATCTGGGTCAAGTTTATGTACCTTATTCTCTATTACTACCAGATTCCCACTAACTATTTTACAAAGCTTAAATCTTATATCATAATTTATGGTTAAATATTGAACAACTACATATCCAGACTTTTTCCTTCTTTTCTTTAAGAGCTTTGTAAGAATCTTGGGACCCTTAGTCTTCTTCATAGTCTTCTTATCTTTACTCTTTAAAATAATAAGTTCTTTCTTTAACCTCTGAATCTTATTTAAAGAATCTGGGTTAGCCTCATCTGAGGCTATTCCCATGTCTTTAATAATTCCTCTGTTTTTTGTATTTTCATCTACCATTAAAAAATCTTTCTTTTATTTTTAGTTGGCTGTTTGAGTTCTTCTGGTAATTCTCTATTCTCGTCTCTTGCTTTTACTCTTCTAGATGTAACAACAATTTGAGGTAAGAATCCTCCCTTACTTAATGATGTGCTTGAAATTATCTCTGCTTGTGCTTGAAAGAACTTCGCAAATCCCTTATGTCCTAAAGTAGTCGCTAGTAACGCAATCTTCTGACAATCTCTAACAGGTAAATTCAACATACCTAGCTCCTGCTTGCTTAAATTTGCTATCTTACTAGAATCTGATTTATTAACCATCTTCCAGAAAAGCGAAAACAAGTCGTCCTTCTTTTCAAAATTAGGGGTTGAATCTTCTCCCCAGTCTTGTTGCTTTTCTATAGAATCCATTGCTGCATCATCTTCCATATCTTCCATTTCTTCTATTATCTCTAAACTAGGTTCCATATACTCTTCTCTAAATTCCTCAGCCACTTTTTAAAATACCTCCTTTCAATAAATGATTATGATCATTTATAGCATAAGCCACGTGCTTATTCAATAAATGTAAACATTTATGTCGGCTTTGCCGTCCGCTTTGCTGGCATAGCCCTTTCGTCCTATTCAATTGTTTAATTGTCATCCTCTTACTCTCCCCCACCCCATTCGTCCAAATTTATTATCGGTGTTAATATAGATAGCGTACCCACGCCTATTTGTATAAATGCTAGTCCTCTAGTCGCAAAATTATTTATTCCCTCTAATCCGTTTATCATAATATAAACTGACATTAATAAAAGTCCACACCCTGAAAGAAAGATAAGTATATCATTCTCTTTAGTAACACCAAATATAAATAAGGCCCACATCACAAGCACTATTAAAGATATTGTTCCAATCATTAAAATCCACCTCCTTCTTCGTCATCATTATAACCATCCTCATTAGTTGCTATAAATTTTATCGCTGAAACAATTGTTAAAATAAGTCCTATCCCGGTAAATATCCATGCCAATGGATATATCCACCACGACGTAACCCCATAAATAGTCATTCCATCTATAAATATATAAACTCCCATAAGTAAAGATAAAGACCCAGCTATAAAAGTTATAATATAACTTCTTTTATAAAAGCCAATTATGATTAGAATAAAAAATACTATAAACAAAACAAGCCAAAGATTAAATCCCGGCTCATCTTCTTCTGTCCCCATATTAAGATTAACAGTTGCGGAATAATTATTGCATGAAACTGTTATACTATAGGTTCCAATAGCAGTATTGTTAAATGTAAAATTATTAGTGCCATCTCCTATTGGAGTTAAAATAACTTCCGTCTGATTAATATCAGAATTATTAATATTTAAGACAGAAGCATTACATCCTGCACTAAGATTAAATACTGGAGTAACTACTTCACATGGTGAGTTCCAATATTCCATATTGTCTTGACATTCATATGCTGATACTGTTACCATTAATGATATTATTAATATTGTTAGTAGTATATTAAATTTCATCTCAACACCCTCTCCTTATACCAATATCCATTACCAACAACCCAACCGCAACCTTCATTAAAATTCCAAACTTGCCTAGTCCCATTAGCAACTTCAACCATTTTGTAAACACTCCACTGCTATTAAATTTATTGTTTGATTTCCAATTCTTACTGGTACTTGTTGGCAAGTTACTGCCATCTGAATTATATCCATCTTTGCTTGTTGGTATCCTAGAGATGCTCCTTGTTGGACTTTTTGTTCTATGTATTTGTCTTGAAATATAAATCCTAGAGATACGACTAATAGGATTACTAGGATTGTTATTGTTATTATTTGTTTATTCATTTTTATTTTTTATACAATATACGTAAATTTAACAGTTGCATATGCGTCAGATAAAAGGGGGTCAATGACGACTCCATCACCATCCCTAATTTTCATAATAATTGAACCTAAATTTCCTGTGTTAGGTGATGTACCTACGCTAGTTGATGACAATGACATTGTTGTAGGTCGGGCTACAGTAGGTTGTCCTAATGCAAATATATTCGTCTCTAGTAAAAAGAATGGGTCACCTACTCCGCCCCTTACTGAATTAATTACCCAGTCGGCACTGTCTCCAGGAAATAAAGGATTAGTTCCCATATTCTCAATACTCCAGAGACCAGTTGTTAATCTAAATGCTCTAAGGTGATTAGTCCTATATGCTAAGGTTGCTTCACCTTGCACTTCGGTATTAGCATTCCAACTTACACTAGCGATTACTGTTCCCAGTATATTATTAATCACGATTGTACGATTTTCCCATAGTTCACTTGTAGCATTCCAAACAAGAATATCACCATCTGACATAGTAGCCGTTACATCACTAATTTGTGATAGGGTATTACTTGCTGTAAATACTTGTCCTCCATCTACTGTTACCGCATCGTTGCCTACAACTAGATTATGATTCTTTTGTGGACTTTGAATTACAACTCTAAGATTATCCTCATAAAGAATCAACTCATCTCCGAAGTTAAAGTATCCATTAAGATACGTCCCAGTATTATTAATCGTTATATTGCTTAACCCGTCATCGGAAACTACTGTGCTTACTGGTAAATCTGAAGCAGTCAATATCAATTCATTGTTTGCATAAACTCCGTCATTAGTAACTAAGAGAGTTTTGTCTCCACTTGGACTAAATAATCCAGCTCCCACAGAATCAATAATAAATCTTTGATTGCCACCGAATTCATATATTAAATTAGTATTATCTAATGTTAAGTTCTTTAATCCATCTGGAGAAGATATACCTTCATGTCCATGCAACAATAAGGAATATAAATTAATATGGTCTCCCCATCCATAAGCAGTATCCCAATTAGGACTTATGTCATTAACCGTTGCTATCTCAACCATGTTATAAAGAAGTCCATCGTTGCCAATGATTAATGTCTCTGCTCCATTCGGGCTAACTCCCATAAACCCATTACTATTTATTTCTAATCTATTTCTCACTCCGTCATTATACACATATTGATTATTATCCAATAATGTATAAGCACCATTTGGTGAAAACGTCTTATAATGAACTGCGTTAATATCAAATCTATTTCTTGTTCCATCCCAATACTGATAAAAACTATTTGTTAATATTGCTTGTTTGTAGCCATCATTTGAAATTAACATATTAGAACTACTTGACGAAAGATTAGTCAACAAACTTCCATCACCAATAAAATAATTAGCAGTTGTTGTTCCATTCACTAATAAATTAACTTTACTAAGATACAAATCACTATCATTCAAAGTCATAATTATATGAGATCCTATTAAATCCCCTACATTTCCAAATTCATCTTTTGTTAGATTAGTAAAATGCCCCCAGTTAAAACCATTATTATAGTTAACGAAAGAAGACATTTGTCCATCTTCGTTAATAAACGAGACTTCTCCAGAATCGAATTGGTTATTTCTTTTGATTATATTAAATACACTATTGTTATCTTCTTCACCAACTTCTAAAATTAAATTAGCAATAGTTTCATCAGTTCCATTGAGTGCATAAATTCCTAAGAAAGCTGTCTTCTCTGCGTCATTATGAACCCCCCAATTTGTATCAACCTTTGTATATAATTCTGCATTTGAAAACGTTGCACCTGCTAGTTTTATACTTGAACCACTTCTAACTTCTAAAGCCCAAACAGAAAAGTTTCCAACATAATAACCATTGCCCATGAAAGTTGAATCCTCATAAGTCGTTGACATAGCCGAGACACTACCAACTAAGATAAACATTCCCAATAGTATTATTATTATTTTATTCATTTATGCACATCCTAGTGAAGACATCACTCCTCCTGTTGAATTATAAAATATCATTTGACAAGTTGCATTATATCCGATACTTGCTCCGTTACCAAGGAAGAATCTATCTTCTACTGTTATGTTTCCTATCACAGTCAAATTATTCAACTGAGCCGTCCCCGAACCCGTCTGAGATATACTACCCCTTCCATCAACACTGAAATAATTAGTCGCTTGGTCTCCTAGTCTTGTCGTTCCTACTACATGAAGTTTTGCTTGTGGGAAACTCGTCGCAATTCCTAAATTACCATTAGCAGAATTTAAAACCATTCTATTTCCGCCAACACTATCAAAAATATATAATTTTCCGTCGGTAAAACTTGTGAATCTAAAATCTTCTCCGTTTGTTGCTGTGTTGGTTAGTCTAATTTGAGGTCCATTGCTTCCAACAACTCTTATACCCGAACTGGAAGCAGCACCGACAGCGACATCTAACTTCATATTAGGATTATTTGTAGAAATCCCAACATTTCCATTAGTTTTTAAATATACTTGGTTGGGATTTCCTTCTGTTTCAATAATTAGAGGTCTTAAAATCCCAGTCCCTTGTGCCTCTGTTGATATTTTAAAAGCAGTAACGGCATATTGAACAAGCAATCTTTCTCTGTTTGCTATACTGCCGGGCGTTCCCATTCCATAAAGAATCCAAGAAACAAAATCTGTTCCGTCTCCGTCTTTAGAATAAAAACCAAAAGCGGGACCTGTTCCAGCGACTTGACTCTGAAAAGTCAGTTGTGGATTAGCGTTGGTATCAACCCCGATTCTATGCCCTGCACCAGTCGACGGATTAGTAATTTGAATTTCACCATTAATATCAAGCTTTGTATCAGGGGCATCTGTTCCTATACCTAATCTATCACTAGAACTATCAACAAATAAAGTCGAATTACCAACCGACAAATTCTTCCTGATTACAACATTATTCGAGACGTTTATATCCGTAACCCATAGTTTTGTTATCGGGTTTAGTAGGCTTCCTAGGAAGTTGAAGAATCCGTAATCTGTGTTGGTTAGATTAAAGCCACCAATGTTCGCATTCCCTTGCATAACAGAGGTACCGTTCAATAAAAAATACCCAGGAAATGAAGGTGAATTAACAACTCCAGCCCAATCAAATATAGTAGTTAAATTTAAAGTTATTGAATTTGTAACATTTAAATCTTGCTCTACTAGGTCTTCCATAGCTGTATGTCCTCTGATTATTATTTTATCTTCAGAAGCGTTATAAAATATGCCTCTTTCTGGAAATCCATCTGGAGCCAAAGATCCGTCACCAAAAATTATAACTGAATCAAACCCAGATTGGTTTGTTAAAGTTGTGTTTATTGCAGTTCCATTAACATTAACCGTGTCTACAAAGCACTGTCTATTTGTATTTGTAACATCACAATTAAATCTTATACTTACGCTTGGCTGATTTGACATTGAACTAGGCATTGATATAGATTGCGCACTTTTAATAACACTATTAGTAGAGTCTGTTAATAATACAACATCACCGCTGCCAACATTATTATTTACTATAACTTCAAAATCATTAGCACCAAGCATATTAGATAAGCTATAAACAAAGTTAAGTGAAGTTGAATTAATATTTACTGTTGAAATATTTGCTTCCATAATTATATTTCCTACACCAGATATACCAAGTGCATTAGCACAATCTCCATCATCACATAAAATACTTGAAGTTGCAAACCAATTCCCCAAATCACTTTGTAAGTTTATGAAACTCCCCAAATCACCTATAAAATCTTCTGCAAAAGTTATAACTTCGTTCCCTTGTATTACTCCTGCTGTGAAATTTACTGGCGTAAGAATATGTAAACCGCCCCCTTGTATATTAACATCTTCTCCATGCATTACAAAATCTACTTCTGTTTCTGCCCTTATCCCTCCGCCCGCAAAAACAATCCCACCAGTTTGAATCGAATCTTGAACAAAAAAATCTGCGCCACTATCAGAAGTATCACAAAACATTCTTGGAATATTTCCTGTTGCGTTTATTACAAATAAACAATTAGATAAATCAGTTAGATTAGTAGTTAAATTATTAGGAGCAACCATCCATGAATTTCCTAAATATCCTCCTGAATTATTTCTTCCAATTTGTGACATAATATTTACTGCATCTATGTCTGAATTTGATTTATTAGCGGTTACAATAAAAGTTATAGTTCCTTCTAGGTGTTCTTCTGAATGTTGAAATGAAAATGCCTCTGTTGATATTCCATTAAATCCTTCTGCTCCTTTTTTTAAAAAGTGGTTAGAACTTCCTATAAAAAGTTTTTGTGTTATTGTTGCATTTCCGACATCTAATATATTTTTGAAGTCCATATTTATATCACCTTGCATTGTGCAACCATTTAATTCACACCATAAATTATCTCCAAAAGAATCTAGCCAGCTTTCATTTATAGATAATGTAAATGCCCCATCTTGAAACTGAGTTGTATTGGCATCTCCAAGAGAGCCGAGGCTAGTTATCCAGAATTCTGTAGAATTAGATATAACTGTTGTATGATCTATATTCCATGTTAAAGCTGTCGCAACTGGAATAGAGAAAAGAAAAAGAAAGCTGAGGCACATTAGTGCCCCAACCATAAAAGTTGTTTTTTGTTTGGAGTCATATAAAGGTGTCATTCCTGAGCCCCCTTATATTTTATAGAATCTACGATTCTATACAACTCCCGCGTCTCTTAAAGAACCGTAAGTTACAGCAATTCCAATACCTAGAATTCCTAGGGCGAAAAACCCTGGAACTAGTTTCAAAACTGTTGCTCCCCAACTAGTGTTTAAAGTAAGATTTGACGTTGCCGAGGCCGCAGTGTTAACTTCTTGTGCGATTGGACCAATTAAGGACACACCTAAAAGAATTGCTACGAAACCACCTATTAATCTGCTTATCATTTTAATCTATTCTTAAACAACACCAGCGTCTCTTAGAGAACCGTAAGTTACAGCAATTCCAATACCTAGAATACCTAGAGCAAAGAAACCTGGAACCAACTTAAGAACTGTAGCTCCCCAAGAAGTTACATTGTCCAAGTATCCACCAGTTGTTGCTGCTGCTTCTACTTCATTAGCCACAGGGCCAATTAAGGATACACCAACAAGAATTGCTACGAAACCACCTATTAATCTACTTATCATGTTTGTTTAATTCTTAAACAACACCAGCATCTCTTAGACTCCCGTAAGTTACAGCGATTCCAATACCTAGAATTCCTAGAGCGAAAAACCCTGGAACTAAGTTAAGAACTGTTGCTCCCCATGAAGTACTATTGTATAGAGCCCCAGTACCATCTGAAGCTGCTACCGCGTCAATTTCTTGTGCAATGGGACCGATTAAGGACACACCTAAAAGAATTGCTACGAAACCACCTATTAATCTGCTTATCATGTTTGTTTAATTTTTTTTTTATCTACCTCTTACTATATAGTAGTAACTTTGTATTTAAAAGGTTTGCGTTAATTGTTAATTATTGTTTTTAACAAAAAATAGCAGATTTATTACCCATAAGTAGTAACGAAACCTTTAAATACTAGGAATCATAATAAGTATAAACATGGAAACCTCGACGGAGTAGAGCTATGTTTGCATTTCCCAGGACACCGGATCTAAAATTTCGCACAGTCCTGGGAACTCTTTTTTATTAGTTATTTTTTAGAAATTCTTCCACCTTTTGATAAATTTTCTTTTACCAGTAGCCACTGATAATTTTCTGGAGAAAATGCCTTTTTTATCTCTTTCAAATTTTGGGTCCCATCCTTATTAATCAATTTAAAATCACACAAAGGTTTTATGTGGTCTAGGTGATATTTAGACCTATCTTTAGGGAAAGGTTTTAGTTTCTCAATTATCTTTTCATAATTGATACCATATTTATCAGAAGATTTAACCTTCCCTTCTTTTGTATATTTTTTTAGAGCTCTAACTACCCCCATCCTCAATCTTATCGAAAACTTTCTTTTAGGCGTCTGCTCATATTGTTTAATTTTTATATGATTTTTCTTTTTGTTTTTTTTAATCATTTCATTACATTTATCTCGATTCTCTTCTCTCCATTTTTTATTAAGAAGATAAGCCCTCTCCGGATTTTCATATTGCCATTTCTTAGTGGAGGCTATACATTTCTCTTTATTTTTATCTCTCCATTTTTTATGATTTGCTTCTAACTTATCCCTATTGTCTCTTGCCCATTTATTCTTTCTTTCTCGTATTTCGTCTTTAGAAAGAGATTCTTCTTTTAATTTTTTTATGTAACACTTCCAGCATCTCTTCCCTGCACATATAATTCCGCAACTAATACATTTATTGCTATTATTATAATTTACAAGACTCTTTCTTTTTGTTTGTTTCATTATTTTTTCCTGCCAACTATAAAGAGAGTCACATATCCATCATCTTTCTTATACTCTTCTTCTCTTTTTTTGTCAAAGAATTTCTTACCTGGAATTTCCATATTTAAGAGCCACTTAAACGGATAAAATAAAAACATACTAGCCATCTCAAAGAATCCACCGCGGGTATAAATCTTTTCAATTTCAAATCCGGCATCTATTAATAATTCTACAATTTGTTCTTTTGTGTAATGTCTGTGTCCAAAATACCAAGCTATATCTAGATATCTACTAAGATTATTAAGTGGAGTTGAAATTACTATCTTCCCATTATGTTTTAAGATTTTATGAATCTTTTTTAGAGCCTTTGGTTCTGAATCTTTTGGGAGGTGTTCTATAACATCGAATAAAACAATTATATCTGAAGAATTTTCGGGGAAATTATCTTGAATAATGTTTGCTTTGGTAAAATTTACGTTCTCTAAATTTCTACATTCTTCTCTAGCTACGAGGAGATCTTCCTCTTTTATATCTATCCCTATTATTTCCTTGGCATTCTTTGCTATTAGAAATTCAAAATACCCATTTCCACAACCTATATTAAGAATTTTCTTATCAGTATAATCTAAAGAAGATGCACAAGCATAATGTCTACCGGATAAACGTGATTCTATCTTGCTATTAAATTTTTTCATATTAATATTTCAATTATAAGAATAACCATACAATTTATTTAGCATCTTTTGGAACTTGGGCATCCAAAAGGTATATTTTTTACCCCCACGCTCTACGATAGAATGATGTCTTGCACAAAGAGAGATACAATTTTCTTCTATTGTATTCATTTTATCCCCATCAATATGGTGAATATCATTAGACTTATTAAATTCATCTTGATGTCTATTGCACATCATGCAAAGATAAGCATCTCTTTCTCTTATCTGCCTCTTAAATCTTTTAGTCCAAGTCAACGGGTAAGGTTCAAATGATTTCCCCCCTTGCCAATTTGAGTTTCTATCCCCAGTTATCCATATCCCCATACATTTCTTTGAACAAAATTTTATAGGTGCTGGTTTGCCACAAATAATACATTTAGATTTTTTATTTCGTTCTTGATATTCCTTTATTCTATCTTTACTTTTTTGATAATAAGCCTTTATCTTACTTTTACTTTTTTGTCTATATTTTTTATTTCTAATTTTTATCCGTTCTTTATTTTGTTCATTATATTTCTTTATTCTGTCTTTTATTTTATCTTTATTTAGTTTTTGATATAGCTTTGTTTTATCTTTATTTTTTTGATAATAGCCTTTCTTTTGGATCTTTATCTTATCCTTATTTCCTTCTATATATTTTTTATTTCTAATTGATATGTCTTTTTTATTTTGCACACTATAGTTCTTCTTTTGGATTTTTATTTTCTCTTTATTCTGCTCCCTGTAGTTCTTCTTTTGGATTTTTATTTTATCTTTATTCTGTTTAAAATATTCTTGTTTATATTTCTTAACCTCTTTAGAATTATTCCAATCTATCTTATTTTTTTTAATCATCTTTCAACCTCTCAACCCTATCTTGAATTGGTGGATGGCTATAATTCAGATATACATTCAAAGAATGAGGTGTAGGATTAGTTAAGTTATGAGCCCCTAATTTATTTAATGCAGACGCCATTGCTTCTGGGGTTGTGGTTTCTGCAGCATATTGGTCAGCTTTATATTCATATTTCCTGGATATATTATTAGTTAACGTTGAAAATATGAATGCGATAGGAGAATATATTATTCCAAATAACATTAGTCCTAAATAAATTGAAAGGTTCTCTACTCCGAAAGCTAAGAAGAAGTTGCTACTTTGAATTACAAATGATAATAAAAACATCATTAAGAATGTTTCTGCAGAATATAATGCTAACTTCTTCGGTAAGTGATTCATTTTAAGATGACCTACTTCGTGAGCAACTACTGCTAAAATTTCATCCTGCGTGTGATTCTTTAAGAGAGTATCAGATAAAACTAATCTTTTATTATTTCCGAAACCGGCTAAAAAAGCATTAGACTTATTCGTTCTCCTAGAGCTATCCATAATTCTAATATTGTCCATTTGAATATTAACATTATGTTCTTTAAGATAATCATATATTGCTTCTTTTAGTGGTCCGTCTTTCAAAATTTTCAACTTATTTGATATAGGGAGGATAAACACAGGGTAGATAAACATTGTAAAGATCTGCATTAGAGTTAATGTTATCCAACAGTAGAGCCACGCTAGCTCTCCAGCTTTTTCAAAGAACGCTAAAATAATAAATAAACCCACTGCTCCAATAATTGCCCAACCGGTTATGCTTTTAATTATATCTAATAAAAATGTTCTTCGAGTGGTTTGATTGAAACTATACTTTTTTTCTATATAAAAAGTTTTGAAAATAGAGAATGGAATCCCTGTTAAAAAAGTAACTAATCCTATCACTCCGAAAAATAATATCCCAGTTATAATTGGATTGTATCCTAAAGACCTTAGGGCTAAGTCTAAGTTATTTAGAATTCCTGTTAAAATTATTATTAAAAGAATTACTGTATCTACTATTGTTTTTGTAATGCCGAATTTTATATTTGTTCTTAGATATCTTTTTGCTCTTATATAATCTTTTTTAATTGATTGATTTTGTTGAGGAGTTTTTTTATAATTGTAGTCTAGGAATGATACTACTAATGTTGTTATTAATTCTGCTGCTATAATTACTAGGACTATTATTAGGTAAGTGTTAGGTTGCATTTTTTCTAAGGTACCTTAAGCCAACACGGAATCTTAAGTAATACATTCCGGCTGTCAAGATTGGATGTTTGATTAATTTAAAATATTTTTTATTCTCTATAAATACGCCACAATATCTATAATAAAAACCTAGTTGTTTTTTAATATCTTCGTCGTTGGTTCCCCATTCATCTATGTAGATATTAAAACTGTCCGTATAATATGATTTCTTATTCAAATAAGACTTAAGGATAAACTCTCCTTCATTGTGATTAATATGACTTCCGGTGAGAAGATGAATCCTTGCTCCAATTTGTTTCAGCTTTTTATCAATATCCCAGTCCTCTGGTCCGCTCATTGAAACATTAAACCCGCCCACCTTTGAGAACATATCTTTCTGAAAGAATCTAGCTCCATCGATTACAGTCCCATTATAAAAACTCCGTTCAAATCTTCTAACCTTAGAAAAGAATTTTTCACCCATAACTACCTCTGGAATATGAAGAGCCATTATTCCTATAGGTTGAATCTGTTTAACACATTCCAAGATGAGGTTCGGTTCTAATATCATGTCGGCATCGACGAACATCACAAATTCACCTTTAGCCTTATTTATCATTCCATAGTTGCGTTGCGCAGATCTCTCAGGACCTTTTAAAAAAACATTATCTGTATAATCTTTTGCCCATCTTACTGTAAGGTCAGTAGAGTTGTTGTCTACTACTATTATTTCTATATTTTTATAGGTTTGGCTTACTATTGACTCTAGACATTCGCGGATATTATGTTGTTCGTTCTTTGTTGTAATAACTACAGACACTAGGGGATTATTCATAATTATAACCATACAATTTACTTAACATCTTCTGAAATTTTGGCATCCAGAAGGTGTATTTTTTATCTCCACTTACTTCCACAATCCCATGATGTCTTACACAAAGAGATATACAATTCTTTTCTGTAGTATTAAGTTTATCCCCATCTATATGATGGACACAATGTGAGCGATTAAATTCATCTTGGTGTCTATTGCACATCGCACATAAATAAGTATCTCTTTTTCTTATTTGACGTTTAAATCTAGCTGTCCAATTTATAGGATATGGCTCAAATGATTTTCCTCCTTGCCAGTGTGGGCTATTTTTTCCACTCATTCCTATCCCTTGACACTTTGCTCCGCAAAATCTATCATTCGCTCCCGTGCCACATATAACACATTTATTAATCTTCTTTTTTTTGTATGCCTCCTTATTCTTAACTTTATATTCTTCTTTATTATTATAATAGTGCTCCATCTTTTTCCCATTAATCTCTTTTTTATTATTATCTCTGTGTATCTTTCTCCTCTTGTTTATCTCATCTAAATTACTTGTATGGTGTTCTCTACTTCTTGTTATTTTATTATTTCTATAACATGCATCATCTTGGTATTTTCCCCTCTGTTTCTCATTAATTTCCTTATTATTTTGTTTATAATGTTCCCTCGCACTAGCCCTTATCCCAGCTCTATTTTCCAATCTATATCCCATTTGATATTTTTTCATTAACCTTTTTTTTTCAGGCCTGTCGCTTAGCTCTTTTTTTCTAGATTTTATTTCTGGCCTCTTACAATATGTTTTTACTTCTTTTGGATTACTTCAATCTATTTTAGAATTTCTTTTTCTATTTCTTTTAGAGCACTTTAAACACCTTATTAAAGTACACCTATTTCCACAATCTATACATATACTCTTTTTATTTTCTCTATGAATATCCTTTTTTTTTAAAGACTTTCTTCTTCTATCCTCTCTGTGACATTTTAAACATCTCGCTCCCTGGCATATCTTATCACAATCTAAGCATTTATATTTCTTTGGCATTTTATCGGAAATCCCTTAAGTGTTTAAATAATATACTTTTCGCGGCTCGGAGGATATAAAAAAAATCTTCCTTACATCTTATCAATAAAAACTTATGTAAAATAAATCTTGGAGAAAAGCTCAATTTATAAAACTTAGAAACGTACTGCTTAGTTTCTTCCTCTGTTAATCCTGTTTTAATTATCAAATGACGCATATTAAATTTTTCCCAGTCTCCATCATCTACAAGAAGTAATCCTTTTTCTAAACATTCTTTATAAACTGGAACATTTGGGTAAGGTACGGTAAACGTACTTTGTAATGTGCTAATATAATTTTTAGATATTAATCTTTTTACAAAAGCTAAAGTTTCCTCTACTGTATCTTTCGTCTCAAGTGGCATCCCGGTCATAATAGTTATATGAGGTTCAAGCCCAGCTTCAGTTGCCAATTTACACCCTTCAAAAATATCTTGAGTTTTAATTCCTTTATCAATGCTATCAAGGATACCTTGGTTTGCTGACTCAAGACCAAAAAGCAATAGCCTAAACCCAGCAGTCTTCATAAGTTTATAATCCTCTTTTGTTAGAATGCTGAACCTAGCATTACAAGAAATTTTAACCCGCTTATTAAGCCCAGTAGAAATCATTAACTCACAGAATCTTTTTAACCAAGGGTTCTTATTAAAGGTTCCACTGTCATCCATTATCTCCACAATTTTATATTTTTCAACAAGAATTTTAATTTCTTCTATTACATTCTCTGGACTCCTAGTTCGAAAAGAACATGGAGGATACAAAACCGACCACGAGCAAAATTTGCAACGTCCCCAATAACAATCTCTAGAACTATGAATATAGGTATTCGGAGACAATTTAAAATTACCATTTCCCTTTGAATAATCTTTCCAACAAGTTAAATCACGATCGACAAACGGCAACTCGTCTAAGGATTTAAATTTACTAATCTCCTTTCCCTCAATCAATTCCAATAAATTCAATAACTCGATATCAAAATCTCCACCTTTAATAACAAAGTCAATTCCCTGCTCTAACGACTCTTCTGGAAACGCAGAAACATGGTCACCAAGCAATATAACTCTAGTGCCTGGCGACGATGATTTTATATCTTTAGCAATTTGCCAATGATATTTTATACAGGGCGTCTTAGACTCGATAGCAATAAAATCTGGTTGAGCTTCAGTAATCTTTTTAACCCAATCAGAATATTTCTCCTTATTTGCAATTGCATCGTCGAAGACTACATCATACCCTTTCGATTTTAACAGTGTAGCAGCCGAAGCTAACAGAACTGGATAGATTACAGAATGAGATTCAAACTCTTGGTATTGACGATTTTGAGCCACCTGTGGAACCTTGTCTCCAATAAACTGGTCAAGCGGCGGCATAGATATAAATATTTTCATTGTATTATAATTCTATCTGGATATTTACTTAATGTATGTTGTTTTAATAAATATTCTATTTGTTTATTTGTATAACCTTCTATAACTTTATCACAATATTTGCATTTTATTTTTTCCATATACTATATAGTGTAGGTTAGTTTATAAATCTTTTGGTACTACTTAGTAGGAGTAATTAATTCTTACCCCGCACATTTCATTAAATTGATTTGTGCGGGGTAAAATGTTTATCTATTTACAGTTATACCTCTAACTGAACTTCCACTTAATACATCGCAGATAAGACCGCCCCCGTTCCCAAATCCACTCTCGGAATAATCATCCGAAGCTACTACAAAATCTTCCCCAGTTAATTGCATACATATTTCATCTGCAACTTCCTGACTAAGACCTACATCTACTGACTCCTGTCCAGTTACCATAAACAATAACGCAAATACTGTTAATGCCATTATCCCCAAAATTCCAATAACTATGCCACCAACTATTTTTTCACAACAACTCTTCTCTCTTTCTTCTTTTTTCTTTTCCATTTTCTACCTCCCTTTTCTTTGAAAAGCCGGACGGACTACGACCGACTCCATTATATTTAATCGTTTAAGCATACCTAGCCTCATCTCTTCCATGTCTTGTAAGTATCTTTTTAGCAAATGCCGCTGCATCAATCCATTCCGTAAAGAATGTTTCATCGCCGTAATAGCTATCATCTACAATCCAACCATTCTCGATCTTTTTAATTTCTATTTCTATTTTCATTTTTTCTTCCGTTTCATTGTTTTAATTGCGTCTTCAGTTGCAAGCTTCCAATTGTCTAGTAGCCAATCTATTAATAAAAATGAAACTAATACTATAGTCATTATTGAAAATAAATATAGCCCGCCATAAACCATAAATAAAGGTACAGCTTCTTCAGTTGAAATAAGTATGAGATGTGCAAGTGAAATTACAGCTGAAGTAAGATATATAAAAAATAAAGAGATTGGAGTTATAACTTTAATAAATTCCCAAACCTCTTCTCTCTTCCTCTTCCAAAAATATTTCCAGGTTAGTTTTCTGAGCTCTTGTTTATTCATTGTTTCCTCCTCTGACTTAATTCTTTATCTGCATCTTTAGTCGCCCATTCCCAGTTTTGTTTTATCCATGCTATAAATTCTTTTGTTAAATAGTGTAATAAATATAATATACCCCAAGCTACTAATAATATGGCAAATATTGCTATTGCATAAAGGAATATTTTTGTTATTAAGAGACTCATATCAGTATCAATAATCACCATAATAAATCCTCCAATATATAAAAAACAAAAAGTAAAAAATATAATCCCTTTAAACTTCTTCTTAATAAATTCCCAAATCTCTTCTATCTTCCTCTTCCAAAAATATTTCCAGATTAGTTTTCTTCTTAATTTATCGTTATTCATTTTTTCTCCTTTTGCTAATATCATACTGATCCACTCTCCCAAAAATTCTTAATTGCTTGAATTGTTGAAATGATTATTAATGGTGTCCCAATAATTATGATCCCTATTGCAAGTATTTCTAAAATATTCATTTTATATCCCTCTGTTGTACTCTAACTATTGGTAGATTATTTAATTCTATTAAATAAAGGTGTTTCGGTAAATCTTTTTTTATATCTCCAGACCAACACTCTACTAATAGCTTAACCTTTCCACTCCAAGAGGTATTTTCTACAACTTCTTTAAAATTCTTGTGTATGCTCCCACAAATAGGACATTTAACAGAAGCTAACCTTAAACTATTATAATATTTCATTTTGCACTATCCTTTGAATTCACAACCACATAAACAACAATCCATACAATTTTATCTTTATCAAACAAACTATGTTCCTGCTCCCACTCCTTAACAAATAGATTCGGATTTGTATACCCAACCATCTCTAAGTCACTAAATGTTAAGTCCTCAAGTCTTCTAGAATAAATGTTTCTCACAATTACTTTCTTAATTCCTTTATTCCTTATCACCTTAATTTCATCTCCTCTATTATAAGTTGGTTTTTCTTCTTTAATAATTGCTTTAAATTTTTCAGCGCCAATATTGTTTTCAGTTTCAGCGTTAGCGTTGTCGGCTTTGCCATCCACTCCATTGTTATTTACCATCTATACTCTACCCTCTCTATATACACTTCCCTTTATAAACTTTTCGATATTACTATAAGGGAGTAACACTATAGATATTCTAATAAATACTATTAAAAATTCCAAGTGAAATAATAAGAACAATTGTTCCAGAAATAACAATCCCCGCAGCGATAGCAAAAAAACTTTTAGTCCTATCTAGCTTCATTGTCCAAGCAATAAGTGTCCCAGTCCATGCTCCAGTTCCTGGTAATGGTATGGCAACAAAAAATGTTAATGCTAAATAACCCCACTTGTCCATTCTTTTTTCAACCTTATCAACTTTTGTTTGTATCTTTATTAAAAAGCGTTCTATTTTAATTCTATACCATTTCCATTTCATAAATATTCGATGTACAAAATCAAGCATCATAAAAATAAATAAAACAATTAAGATGTTTAAAATTATCACAATAAGAAAATAAGGCCAAATTGAAATTCCATTCCTTGTTGTATATTCGATAATAATTGGTAGCCCACCTCTCTGTTCAAAGACTGGCAACATACTAACTAATATTCCAATTAAAATTTGAAAATACATTATCTAAGCTTGCTCCTTACATCTTTAGTAAAGAATCCTTTGATGAAAGAAGCTCCATAAGTTAAATGTGAGATGAAAGTCAATATCGCGGTTGGAAGAATGAGGTTTAAATTAAACTTCATAATATAATAAAGGTTAATCTTCATCATTATAATATAAATAAGAAATAATAATACCCATAATCTAAACCAAAAAATAAACATAACCAAGTTGCCAATTAAAAATAAAGAAGGAATTAAATATATAAATTTCCTAGAACAACCAATTCCTTTACGAAAGAAAAATCCCCTATGATGTCCATACCCGGATACTTGTTTAAGATGTTTTAATAATGAATCTCTTCTATGATGAAAGATAATTAAATTATTTTGATGCCAGATTTTATATCCACTATCCTTTAACTTCTGGCAAAATAATGAATCTTCACCTGGCCAGTATTTTGAGCCAAAGCCGCCAACCTCAATAAATTTCCATTTATAGACTAAAAGATTAACACTTGGGGCATCATCTACTTCAAAGCTTCTGCCTGTGTCGCGACATCGATGAGCTGCACCTCCACCCAAACTACTTTCAAAAAATGTTCCAGACATCTTTTCAATTTCTGTTGCATTGTTTGGTGTTATTGCAGGTCCATTAATAGCAGTAAAATTCTTTGGGAGATTGTTGAATGTTTTTTCTGCTATCATTAGCCAATTATATTCAGGATAGGAATCATCATCTATGAATGCTAATATTTTTCCTTCAGCCCAGCAGGCACCCATATCTCGTTTGACTGCTGGGGAAACTTTCCCGGTAGGTAATATTTTAATTCTTTTTTCTTTTAAATATTTTGGAATGTAGCTTGGTTTATTATTTGGTAAAATTAATATTTCGTATTCTTCTTTTGGATAGTCCAAGCTAAGAAGATGTGGTATTGATTCTTTTATGTAGGGGTTGATTTCTTTTACTGGGATGATGATGCTAAATTTCATTTTTATTTTTTATCCCTTTTTATATTCTTATATCTCATATTTATCTTAAAGTTAAGATCAGATCCATAAGGTGATACTTCAACTTTATCGTTCTCAAGATTTAAGTGAAGTTGTAGAGAAGCTTTTTGAGCTCCAGATTTCTCTAATGTTTTTACAACTTCCTCCATTAATTTTTTTAATTCCATATTATTTTTTACCTCCTTCAAATTTATTTGCTTTTTGATTATCCTTAAAAAATTCTATAGTTTCCTCTATCCCTTTAAAAAAACCATACTTATTTTTCCAACCTTCTTTTTCTAATTTGGTAGCATCTAAGCAACTTCTCATTAATTCTCCCTTCATAGCTTTAATGTGTTTTGGCTTTTCATTTGAATCAAAATACATTTGAATGTTTTCATATAAATCATTTACACTAATTTCTTTTCCTGTCCCTACATTAAATGTGCCAGATAAATTTAAAGCTAAAAGATTAGCTTGAGCAACATCTTTAACATAACAGTAATCTCTAGTTTGTTCTCCCGTTCCATTAATAATAACATCTTTGCCGGAAAGTAAATTATTAATGAATATAGCAATAACCCCTGCCTCTCCCTTAAAATTTTGACGAGGTCCAAAAACATTCGCATACCTTAATGCAACATAATCTAATCCATGGATATTTTTATAGAATCTTAGATAGTTTTCTATAGAAAGTTTTGATATTCCATATGGAGACTCTGGTAATTCTAATTCTATTTCAGAGGAAGGAATCTCAGAATCCTCCCCATAGATTGCGCCACCGGTTGAAGAGAATATAAATTTTTTTACTTTAAACTCAACGCAATTATTTAATAAATTTAAGGTTCCTAAAATATTTACATCTGCATTTGGAATTGGATTTATAATTGATTCTCTTACACTGATCTCAGCTGCTGTGTGAATAACATAATCTGGCTTATGTTCTTTAAAGACTTCTTTTAATTTATCATCTCTAATATCCATATCATAAAACTCAGCCTTCTTATTTAAATTATTTAAAGAGCCTGAGCTAAGATTATCTATAACGATAACCTTGTGCCCATCTTGAATTAAAGCGTCCACTATCCATGAACCTATAAATCCAGCACCTCCTGTTACTAATATTTTCATATTAGAAAATCCTTCTTATATTTATGTTTAACCTTTTTACGGTACCAGATGCCCAGGGTATCTTGAATCATTTGCCTAACTGCCTTTAGGTTAACTGTTGATGAAAAGGATTCATTAATTTGAACCGGTGCTTCTAATATAGTAAAACCTTTTTCACTCGCCGCCACCAAAAATTCTAAGTCTATCGCGAATCTTTTCACAGTAAGTGATGGAAGTATTTCATTTATAACTTTTTTCTTAAACATCTTTAATCCTACTTGAGTGTCTTGAATTTCTAAGCCGAATAAAATTTTATTCATCTCTTGATATATGCAAGACATTGCTCTCCTTAAAAAAGGATAGTCTACCTGTGAATTATAATGGCGCTTTGATCCTATTAGTATGTCGGGCGATCTAGGTCCAGTTATTATATTATAATATGGTTTAAGTAATGTAGCCGGGATTTGTAGGTCTGCATCTATGAAGGCTATAATTTCACCTTTGGCTGCTTTGAAGCCTGAACATAATGCTTCTCCTTTGCCGCGATTTGTTTTATGAGTAATAGTTTTTATGTAGTCGCTTGGGGTGAAATAAGGAAATTTATCTGATCCATCATCTACTAAAATGATTTCATAACTAGGAGTTATATCTGATACCTCTTTTATTAAAGTTAATATATTTTCTAATAGATTTGGGGTGTTGTAGGATGGTACTATGATTGAAAGTTTAGGTGCCATTATATTTTCCACCTTTAGATAGATTTTCTTTGGCTAATAACCATTGATGATTTTCTGGAGCATTCGCCTTCTTTATTTCTTCTAAATTTTGAGTTCCGTCTTTATTAAAAAAATTAAATGAACATAATGGGCGTATGTGATCAATATGATATAAATTCTTTTCTCCGGGACATGGTCCCAAATACTCATAAATAGCTTTAATATCCAATCCATATTTATTAGAAGACATTATTTTCCCTTCTTTAGTGTATATTTTTAATGCTCCTCTTAATCTCTGCCTTAATCTTTTCGACATATTCACATTTGGTTTATTTTGGTATTGTTTAAATTTCTCTGGGTTTTCTTCCCTCCATTTTTTAGTGTAAGCTTTGGCTTTCTCTGTTTCTTTTTTATATCTATCTTTACGGGCAATTCTAATTTTATCCTGGTTTTTTTCTTGCCATCTTTTACTATAGATTTTAATTTTCTCTAAGTTCTTTTTATAACTATTTTTACTATAAATTTTAACTTTTTCTGGGTTTTCTTTTTTCCATTTTCTACTTAAAACTTTAGCTCTCTCTGGGTTTTCTTTTCTCCATTTTTTATTTAAAGCCCTAGCTCTCTCTGGGTTTTCTTTATACCATTTTTTAGACGAAGCTTTAGATTTTTCTAAATTTTCTTTATACCACTTTTTATTTTTAATTTTAAATTTCTCTGGGTTTTCTTCTCTTCTATTTTTATCATAACATTTAGTGCACATTTTTTTAATTACCTTGCCTAAAATTTCTTCCCCACACTTTATACACATTCTCCCCATCTTACACTTTCACCCACTTCTTATCTAAAGTTTGATTGTAAGGCTCCTGAAAACTTGTAGTTACTACATGAGTTTTGGGTTCAGACTCTTGTAATAATTCTTTAGAAATTGTTGGAATAAACCTTTCAAATAACTTGGGCACCTTTAGCTGCTGTTTTAATATTGTATCTAGTTGGGCTGATGAAGGTTTGTTTTGAGATTGAGAAGGCCAACAACAACCACACCCCCACTGACCTCCATCACATTTTGGGGGGGCGACGTCTTTCTCTACAAAGTTTTCAAAGAAATATTTGATTTGATTAATTAAGAACTCAGCTCTCTCTTTATTATATGGAACTTCATACTCTTCAATCTCACTTGAAGCTTTATTGATGAAGAGTAGATACCCTCTGGGGATGTGAAATATGTGCATGTATAAAAGCACTTGATCTTTATAAGTTTGTGAGACTTCTCCTTTCTTAACATTATCAAACGCCCACTTTGAACATGATTTAAAATCTACGATGTATAAGTTTTTACTTGGCGCGTGAGAAAGAATCATATCGCATCGACCTGAGATATATTTATTATTCCTTATGTCGCATTCTGCAGCTGCCACATGATAACCGGAGCTTGGACCTTTGCTCGTTAGCTCAGATACAAGCCTCTGATGGAAAAAGTCCCCTTGGGCAAAAATTCTAAATGTTTTTTCATTAAATTCTTCTTTATAAAGTTTCTTGAGTTCTGAATATTTCTTATGCCAGCAGCCACCTACACTTGAGATTGAATACTTTCCTGAGGAGACGTGTTTCTCTGCTTTGTTATCTAGTATTTCTTTTATCATTTTATTTTAGTGTGGATTATTTATATTCATATCCATAAAGTTTATTTAACATCTTCTGAAATTTTGGCATCCAGAAAATTTGAACTTTACCAGATTTTTCAATAATTGTATGATGTCTGTGGCATAAACAAATTAAATTTTCTTTATTACAATTATCTTTATCTCCATCAATATGATGAATATCATGAGAACGATTAAATTCATCCTGATGTCTCCCGCACATCATACATAAATAAGCATCTCTTCTCCTTATTTTTCTTCTAAGTTTTTCTGTCCAAGTAAAAGGATAGGGATTTTTTGAAATGCCACCTTTCCAAAAATGCGACTTTTCTCCTCTTTGCCCTATACCTTCACATTTTTTTGAACAGAATACTACGGGGGCCGGATTTCCACATATTATACAAATTGCTTTTTTATTTTCTTTATGATATTTTTTATTATATTCTAATAATCTTTCCTTATTTTTTTTATAATATTCTTTTTTATTATATTGTATCTTCTGTTTATTTTTTTCTTCCCATTTCTTGTTTTTGATTTTTAACTCATCCTTATTTTTATTGCGATACTCTTTTTTCTTAATTGCTATTTTATTTTTATTCTCTTTAGCATATTTTTTATTTTTGGTTAGTATTTTGTCTTTGTTATTTTCGTAGTATTTTTTATCTTTAATTCTTATTTTATCTTTATTGTTTTCAAAGTATTTTTTATTTGCAGATTTTATCTTCTCTTTATTGAATTTTCTATATTTATTATTATTAACTATAATCCTATTTTTATTATTCTCCCTATACTCTTTATTATATTTCTTAACCTCTTCTGGATTATTCCAATCTGTTTTGTTTTGTTTCATTTTTATTTCTTTCATCGTTTTATTAACTCATTTCTTTTTATAAACCTTCTGGTATTACTATAAAGTAGTTATTTAATTATATAGACACCTCATATTCAACTCCATACTTATCTGCTATCTCTTGACTCCACTGTCTATTTTTAGATAAGTTTTCGGAAGCCAATAGCCACTGATGGTTCTCTGGAGCAAATGCTTTCTTTATTTCCTCTAAATTTTGAGTTCCGTCTTTATTAATAAAGTTAAAACTACATAATGGTCTTATATGGTCTATGTGATATAGGGCTCGATCTCCTGGGCAGGGACCTATATATTTTAATATCTTCATATAACTTATACTATATTTGTTAGTTGGCATTTTTTTTCCCTCAGCATAATTATTTAATCCATCTCTAAATTCATTTCTTAATCTACATAACTCAGGATTTTCTTTTTGCCATTTTCTATTAGCAGCATTAGCAGCAGCCTTAGCTTTCTTTGGGTTTTCTTTCTGCCATTTTTTAGTAGCAGCCTTAGCAGCAGCCTTAGCTTTCTTTGGGTTTTCTTTCTGCCATTTTTTAGTAGCAGCCTTAACTTTCTCTGGGTTTTCTTTTTTCCATTTTTTATTAGCAGCCTTAACTTTCTCTGAATTTTCTTCTTTCCATTTTTTATTATTAGCCTTAACTTTCTCTGAATTTTCTTTTTGCCATTTTTTACTTAAAGCCTTAATTTTCTCTGTATTTTCTTTATAGTATTTTCTATTAGCAGCATTAGCAGCAGCCTTAGCTTTCTTTGGGTTTTCTTTCTGCCATTTTTTAGTAGCAGCCTTAGCTTTCTCTGGGTTTTCTTTTTGCCATTTTTTCATATAACATTTCTTACACATTCCTTTAACTCTAATTTTCTCTTCCCCACATTCAGCGCAGTTAGGTTTGGCCATTATAATGCTTGCAATATTTGCCACTTATTTAACTTTATTAAATCAATTGTTGTGTTATTGAATTTCTTAGTTTTGCCCGATGTATTAATAAATATTATCCATTGTCTACTTGGATTATAAACAGCACACCCTCTAGGTGGGCTTCCTTGTAGGCTAAATAATATATACCCAGTTTCACCATAATTTGATTTATCTATTGTTATATGCATTTTTCTTCCAGGATTCTCATTTTCAATCTTATTTATTTGTTCGGCTATCCATTCTGGGTCTTCGACTATATAGCCATTATATATCATCTTTCTACTTGCCATTATCCACCTTCATTATTATCCCACCACACTTCCAATATTCAGGGCAATACCAATGAAATCCATTCATTGCTTTATGAATTTCCATTCTTTTATTGCAGTTTGGGCAGAGTGGCGTAAACATTATAATTCCTTCCTGCAAGCTGGGCTGCCACATATGCCATCTTTCTCTATGCTAATGCATATTCTTTCACATTTAGGGCATTTGAATTGAACCTTTATTGTTTGATCCATCGGTGTTTTTCTCCTTTGTTTAATTTGTCGGCTATCATATCTGCAAATTTCTTTAACCCGCCGCCCTTGCCACAGTATTTACAATAATACATCCCATGAGACTCTTGAAGTTGAAATTCATGCCCACACTTAGGACAATGTTCAAAATTATGTTCCTTAGCTAATTTTGTTATTGATACAGCTGTTGCCCATCCTGTTACTGGACCCAAATCTCTTTCTTCTGGTTCTGGAGTTGTGAGTCCATATTTTTCACGGGCTATTTGGATTACCTCTCTAGCTTGGTCTTCTGTATAACAACTAGGGCCCGCATCTCCGCAATCTATTATCCCTTCCATTACTGCTATTAGTTCTGAAGGTCCTCCGCCGGATTGGTCGCGAAAACAGTAGTAAATATTATTATTTAAATCAACTCTAAAGTTCATCCCACCATCTGAACCGTGTTTTGGGTGAGGTCCTTGAAAAACCCCGTCTCCCATATCCATTAGTCCATTAAGTTCAATAATACTTTCTATCGGGATGTCTGTTATATTATCACCACTCCAACTTGTTTGTATATGCTCTCTAACTACTTGCTTTTTCTTCTTTTTAAAGAATTCTCCAAATACTTCTTCAAATTTTTCATAAGATATTGTTACAATTGGTAAATCTTTTTTTAATTCGTATGTTTCTCCGGATGGATGGATAGATCCGGCGCCCACTACCATTGTTCCCTCACCCTGAATCTCACCCATGTGCGGTGTCATTTCTCCTTTTTTTCCTGGATATAACTTTGTTGGATGCTCGAATATGATTTTATCAGCATGTTTATCATTAAATTTGAAATAAATATGATCTCTTACTTCCATTGTCTCTGGAAAATTATCATTATATAGTTTGATTAATTCTTGGTCAGGGGTATCATCATCTAAAACTCTAATATCTCCACCACATATAACACCATAATTCTCTTTTGGGAAGTATTTAGATATCTCATTATATGTATATGGATTATTTTGCCAACCTGGTTCAAATGGCCTTTTATCTTTAAATCCAACCCGGAGGAATCTCATATCTTTTAATTGTATTGGTATAGTCATTGTTCTTTTAATATCTCCTCTTCTTCCGGGGTTAATTCTATTTTTTCTTGTTTAGTGTCATTTAATTCTATTTTCTCATCTTTTTCTTCATTTTTTGTTAAATTTTGGGTAACTAGGGTAACTTTGGCTACCTCTGACCCCTTGTCTTTATAAACAGTATCTTGTTCTAGGAAAACACGACCTCGGAGGTTACTAAGGTTGCCTTGGTTACCACCTTCTTTTTCAAATATTACCTCTTGCCTTTGCCCTCTAATATTAATATCATTTATTCTAAACTTAATATTACTCAATATTCTACCATTATATGAATCTATAATTGAAGATAATTTCATTTGATCCCGCCTTAAATCAAAATTAAGGTAAGGAAATATATCTAATTCATTAAAACCATTTTTTATATCATTTTTTAAGAATTCTTTTTTTATCCATTGATTTGGATATTTTTCATAAAAATATTCATATATCTGTTTCATATAATCTTTGTCTGGGTCATTTATAGAGAGTTGTGCATTTTTATCTCTATTACATGGGTTTTTATAACCAGCTGATTCAATTATACCACCAACTATATTTGACCATTCAGGAAAACTAGCAAATGGAACACTTCCTTTTTTCGAACCCAAACTAATCCAATTTTTAACAAGTGAATAAAAGGCACTTAATATTTTACCCCTATTGTCCGCCACCCAATTATGCAAATCAGGATTTGAAAAAACTCTATCATTAGCATTTTCAATATCTAAAAAAAGGTTTATAAAAAGACTTCTATTTTCTAAGTCGGCGGTAAGTGTCACATTAGTATTTCCACTTAATGAATAATCAATTTCATTATTAAATTTAGCAATTGTATTCCCACCTAATATTCTATCTGACCATACTCTTTCTGTTGTAACAGCCTCAAATACAGAATTATTTATTTTACCTTTATTATTAGCGAAATGTAATCTTCTTCTACCTGCCATCATTGCTGCCATTAGTTTCTTTCTTAATTCTTCATTACTATTCCCCTTTTCTCCACTAGATATTGGAGGTTCAGATAAACTATATCCTTCATAAATAATACCTGTTACACCAGCACAATGATCTTTTCCAACCCTTTCTCTATTTCCTTTATAAAAACTAATAGGGCTTCTAATATTAAAGTTACTAAATAATCCTCTACAAAATGGAGTAATAACAGCGGCAATGGCATTTGCTAAATCCTGGGCATCCCTAAAACAAAATTCACCATATATTTTATCAATAATATCTTTAGCATCTTTTAGTGACATATTCTCATCTTCTATTTTTGGGGCATCGGCAGATAACCATGAATTAAATCTTATATCAAATTCTTTTTTTGGAAAAGATAATTTTCCATTATATATAATTGGTAGAGGGACAGTAAAAATTCTATCTATTTTTGGCATTCTATCTTGGAAATAAGGAGACTCTAATACAGTTTTAGAAAGTTCACTTGTCATACTTTTTTCACTAAACTCATAATATCCTTCTGCATTTTTAGTTTTTGGTTTCCATTCATTATAACCAGGAATACTATATTTTTCTACCAACGTAATAAATCTACCTGGCCTTACAGATATAAATCCATTATCTATATATCTACCAAGATTATCTTTATATGTTCCAACCTCTACTAGGTCCATTGAGTCAGGTCTAAAAAATATAGTTTCTGTCTTTTGTAAAATATCCCCAACTTCTATGGAAAATTTACTAATTAATTTTCCTTTACATGGGAGATCAACTACCGGCTTATTAGAACTCTTTTTTAATATACTATTTCCAGTAATAACTTCTTCTTCTTGGCTCTCAATCCCACCATGTATATCAATTTGCGGGTCTTCTTCTTCAACCATACCGAGGCCTTTAACATAAATTCTTTTACTTTTAATGTGGGTTTCCTCTTCCATTATCTCTTAGCCTCCCTCTTCTGAACATCAACTAATTCAGATAAATAAATTAAAACAACTCCTAAAACTTCATCTTCAAAAACTATTGACCCTTGCTTAATATCTTCAGTTTTACCATTTCTAAAAACTTTTTCATGTGGGCCGCGACTATTATTTAAAACTAGATGGACAGCCTCGTCTCTATCTTTGTAAAATTGTAATTTCTCTAACAGTATTTCTTCGTCACGTATCGTCATGATTATTTTCCAACCCCCTAATTTCCCAGGGAGTATATCTTTAAAACACTCTTTCTTTATAAATCTTTTGGTACTACTATGAAGTAGTCGTTCAACATTTCAAAGAAATGAGTGTTACTACAAAGTAGTTCCAAAAGATTTAAATAATACAATTAATTAAATATATATGGTCGACTATGTTTCCAAAAGAAAAGTCTTTAGAAAAGAGAATAAAAAAAACAAAACTTATGTTAGGATTTGCCCACATTGTGATACTGAACACAGAATAATAAGAAATAATAATATTCGCCCATGGAGAAATTATTTATGTAAAGGATGTAGAAAAAAGAGTGACACTAATCGTCTAAAAAATCTAAGGTTAAAATATAAAACCTATTGGGAAAAAATAATATTAGACTCAATAAATAAAGATGAAGAACTATCTACTCTAGAAATTTCTAAAAGAATAGGACTTGACTTGGGATCCACAAGAATGAGATTAAAAGAATTATCCAAAGATGGAAAAGTAAAAATAAATATGTCTAAAAAATTTACATTTAAACTTACCTAATCATTAAACAAACAAATAAAACACCTTTTATTTTAATTATTACTACTATATAGTAACATCAGCGTTTCAAGGAAATGTGGAACTACTACTAAGTAGTAGTATCAAAACATTTATAAACTCCTAATTATTGTTACTACTTGCTGAGGAATATATTTATTTATGGATAAAACAGAATCTAGAATAGGAAGGGGACAAGTTTCATGGAACATTGCGGCATCTCAAAGTCAATATATTTTTGAACTTATAAAAAAGTCTATGAATTTTTATCAAGTTGGAAACTTAAGTAAATGGTATTGGTCTTTAAGTTGTCTTAGAGAGATGATAAATTATTCTTTAGATAAAACAAAAAGAGATAATTTAGATGAAATAGAAAAAAAAGTTCAAAATAGCCTTAAGTATTGGTCGAAATATAGACAACAGGTTGAAGGACATACTGAAATAAAATTATCTAAAGAGGAATTATATAAAAAAAACTTATTTTCCACTCACGTTAGAATATATCAAAGAGAGTTAATGGATTTACTAAATCAATTAGGATATTTCCCATCTAAGAAAGATATAACAGAGGTTAATTTTTAATTATTATGTTAAGAGTATCTGGGGCATTAGATGAGAAAGGAATTCCAGTTAGAGTTTCAGTAGACAGACTTTTATTTAGAGATTTAGAAAAAGTTAAAGAGAGATGTAAGGGAAATTGGGACACTGTATTAATAATATCTGGATTACCAGGCATGGGGAAGAGTGTTTTTGGAATTACTACAGTAGCTCCAATACTTGCTAGTAATATGTCAGATATATTTATAACTTTTGATATAGATGACTTTATAAATACTTGTGCAGGAGATAAAACAAAGGAAGGGGATGTTGTTATTTTAGATGAAGGTCATGATGGAATGAATTCAGGAAGAGTTGCTCAGGGAGAATTTCAAAGAATGATGAATTTATTAATGTTAGTGCGGCAAAAAAAGTTATATATAATAATTATCTCGCAAAATTTCTTTGATCTCGCAAAATCCATTGCTATTTTTAGATCAAACATGTTATATCACGTAACAACTAGTAGAGGAGATAAAAGAGGAACGTTTTTAACATTCGATCGTTTAAAAAAAAAGAATTTATATATCTTAGGGAAGAAGTTTTTGAATTATAGCGCGGTCCCAGCCAATTATGTAGGCAATTTTAATCAAAATAGGAAATTAATGCCAGAAGATTATACAGAAAGAAAGGCTCAACACCTAATGGAACAAAATGAAGCCCTTAAAGATGGTGGAAACACTAGAAGAATAGATATGGCCAACAGAGTAATGGATTCTGCTATATTAAATCTAACAAAATTAAATTTTAAACAACAACATATAGCGAAAATTCTTGGTGTTGGCATTAGAACTGTATCTACCCATTGGTCTAATATGAAGTCAGCAGGGAAAGTACCATCTAAATATCTTAATCTACACAATCATAGTTCAAAAGTCCCTATAACCCCTTTAGATACCCCTACGTCCCCATAACTACGCAATTATGCTTACGCTATATATTATATATAACACCTAATAATGTATGTGTGCGACCCACCACATCCAGAGAGGGGGGGGTGGGTGCCCTATAGCTAGCCGGTGGGACTGATTCTTATCATTTATTAATTAATCTCTCATTAAATACACACATAATAAACTAAAACAATATATATATTAGATCCTCAGGCTAGATATATTAATATTAATAACATCTTACCAGCCCAATCTATATAAATAACATTAATCTTTCACCACGCGCTCTCTAAACAGCTTAGAACTATATATCTACACAACTCTGATATCAGAAATATTAGTATTATTATTATTTCTACTACACTCAGAAGTAGTATTAATATTAATAATATTTTTCCACAGCCAAATACAATTAATATATGCTTTTAGAATTATTCTTTGGGTTTTACTACTCTAAAATAATAAAAATAATTGATTATAATTAATCTTAATTATTCCCGATTCTTCGTAATTAATCTAATAGTAAAGAGGGGCAATATTAATAATGAGAAATAATAAGATTTATTGTTATAGAAAATTATAAATTTGTAGTCCCTTAAAAATGAATAGATTTAAAAGGTTTATTTTTGTTTATAGATTATGGAAATAACCATAAATAGAAAATGTATAAAATGCGGAAGAATGTTTAAGGACGAATACGAAAACCTAAACGGGCTTAATGTTCGGGTGTGGTGTAATTCTTGCGTAGATGAAAAATGGGAAGAAAACAAAAAACTAAATTATAGGAGGTTTATAAAAATGAATAATAGACATTGTGGAAGGTTGGGGAAGTGTCGGGATTGTGGGCGAGAAATGACTTTAAAAAAAAGGTTGTTTGGTCTGCTTCGGTTTCGGTCTTGCTCTTGTGGGTATAAGGCGAGGTTTTAACCCCAATAAAAAAGAGGTGGTTTTTTTGTTTTTGTTATTACTACTTTTTAATGATATGATATTTGGGGTTATACGCACACATATCCAAAATCGTGACACTTTGACACTAAACTTTTTTTATCCTCGTTATTGATAGATTTTTTTAGTGTCACAATAGTATCATAAATGAAACTTTGACACTAAAAAAGGGCGTTTTTGCGTTACCACTTTTTAATAGTATAGTGATTTTAAGCGTTACCACTCCTTAAAAGTTAAATTTAGGGCTTAAAAAATGGGCTTATAATGGTTAATATAAGCACTTTTGAATAGTAACACGAGGAGAAGCCATAAAAAAAGGTTCTTAAAATCTCAAAAAAAACTTATCATCTCAAAAAATTTCAAACTTCAAAATTTTTTTAACAGCTTTTTTTTGTTCTTAAAAAGATTTTTAAAAATCCGTCCCTAATCGGTAGAGAAAAAGGCAACCGAAACGCTTTTAAAGGAAATGTCCAATTTTAAAAGTGACACTTTCATAAAATCCAACCGACGACAAAAAAAACTTCACTCTTTAAGCGTTAAAAATTTCATAGGCTATTATATAAAGAAGGTTGTATAAGGTTTAAGATGGTGATACATAAAAAAGGGGTTTTGATTGAGGCGAGTATAAAATATCTTAATGAGGATAAACCGAGATACAGCACAGCCGATATAAGCGTTTATAGGATTAGATTAGGCAAAGCGTGGAAAAACAGAGAACGGCGAAGGTCGGGCTTTAAAATCGGTTTGGGGGCTATTCTGTGCGGGGTTGGTGTTGTTACTCTTTGGTTGCCTTCGGGTAGTATTTTTATGATTGGGGCGGGTTGTTCTTTAATGGTTGATGGCGGTTTGGATTTGTGGCGGTATTATAGGAAGGCGGAGAGGAAGGCGGATTTAGTTTTTTGGAGGTTTGGTTTAAGATGAGGTGTCTTTTTTGTGGTTATGAGATAGAGGGAGAGGCGGGGAAGTTTTGGGATAGAGAGGGCGGGGTATTTGTGGATATTTGTTTAAAATGTGAAGAAAAGATTAAAGCCTTATAGTTGCAGATTTAAACAAATAAAAAAAGAGTCGGGCGAAGCCGTCCACTTTTTTAAAAAAAAAGAGGGGTTGGGGGCGATAATCTCAAACCTAACCCGCTTCATATTCGGGCTTAAAAGGGGGCGTGATTTGGGGGGGCGGTTTAACCGCCTCACCTATTTAAAATCAAAAAAAACAAGAGAATAAAAAAATGGTTGATAAAAAACAAAAAAAGAAAAATAGCGAAGGCGGAAATAATAATAATATTAATATTATTGAAAGGAGGTTTAATTTAAATGAGATATGAAGAAGTTTTTAATAATCTTGAAAGGACAATTAATACAAAGTTTTTAACCCCCTTATTTAAAAAATCTATAAGGGATTTAAAAAATAATTTTAATATAGAAGTAAGCACGAAGTTTTTAAGAGGATTAAGTAATTTGCCCGATACGAGAAAACAGACGAAGAGGATAAGTTATTTGATGAGAAAAACCAAACTTAAAACAAAACGAGTTTCTAATATAATTAAAGTTAGGGGCGTTAATCAGTATAAAACGGATGTTATTATTTGGGGACACGACGAGAAAACAAAACCATTTCCCGAAGCCGAAGGTTTAACCGATAACGAAAAGCGACAAATCGCAGAGATAAAAGCTATAAAAGAGGGTTGCGGGATTGAGTTATTTAACCACGCCGAAGCAAATTTAAGCGATAGACAGAAGCAGAGGGACGCTTTTAATTTAGGTGGCGGGGCAGTTGTGCGAGATGTTAAGATTATTAATGTTGGGAGTTATGCGGTTATGCACAGACAAGAGATATTGCATATTGTTTATTAAAGGGGATATTTTATTTTTTTATTTTCCCCTTTTTCTTTTTTTTTAGGGTGGCGGTTTTTATTTTAATTTTTCTATTGGGCTGGGTGTTTAATTGAATTAGTCGGCAGAGCCGTTAAATTTATCTAAAGATGAATTAGGACACTTCGCACATATAGATATAGGAGATTGAAAAAAGCGTATTAAAAGAGGTATGCGATACTATCTAAACGGATTTTATTAAGGGCTTTTAGTATGAGGGAATTATAACAAACATTAAAACCCCCTTTTCAATTTCTTATATTTTAGAACAATTACAATATAGCGAGAGTTTAAAGGATTTTAAGAAAGGGACACTTTAAACATTATATTATGAAAGAAAGAAAAATAAACCTTATTAAGAAAATCCTTAAAGAGAATAAAGAGGGAGTTACTTTAAATTTTAAAGGGGCAGTTATTAAAAAGGAAAGCGGGTTTTATGTTAGTATCTCAAATATAAGCGGAAGGCGTTTAAGTTTATTAATAAATAAAACTTTAGCAATAAGGAGAATGGCGTTTAAAGATACTAAAAACTTATTTTTAGGCGGTTGGAACGACGGCAATAAATACTTTTTAGATTTAACTTTATTTATTGAAGATAGACAGAAGGCGGAAGATTTAGGGCGTTTATTCAACCAACAGGCTATTTTTAATATTAATAAAAGGGAGAGTGTGTTTTTAAAATGAAAGAAATAAATCAAAAAGAGAGAGTAAATTTTATAATTACTTACGAGTGCGGAGAATTAAACGAAGGCGACACATTAAAATTATTTTCCCATTTAATAAAAAATGGTTTAGCGTGGAAATTACAGGGGCATTATGGAAGAACTGCGAAATATCTTATAGATAATAATATTATAAACAAAAAAGGAAATATTTTATAATATGATAAGGAGGTGTAAATAAATGGTAGAAGATATAAACATAAGTTTAAACAATTTAGGCACGACAAATAAAAACCGTGTTACAATTAGCACTAATAAAGGGAGTGTTGATTTATATTTTAGTTATAAAACTTTGGTTGGTGTTGATGGTGTTTGTTCGGTTAATGATTGGGGAAATACAACAGGGAAACTCTTAAACGAGATAAACCCCGATAAATCCGAAAGGGTAGCACATAGCGAAGTTTTAGAGGAAGCACAGAAAAGGATTAAAGGGTTATTGTATAGCGATAAAGAGTTAATCGAAGAAGCACTTTAATTTTATTAAAGTAGAATTATTTTTATTTTTTTTCTAATAGCCCCGATTTTTAGGGGCTTTATATTCTCATATATGAGGGCAAGAACAGACCTCCACAGAAAAAAACCTTTTTGAACTTGAAAGCCTAAAGTTTAGTTTTTTGCGTGTCTGGGATTGTTTTTTATATTCACAGCCGAAAGCGAAGCGGACGGCGAAGCCGACGGGCTTTAAACTTAATAACAAAATGAAAAAATACACAAAAGAACAATTAATAAAGAAATATCAAAATAAATTTATTGATATTTATGGAGAATTTGACTATAAAAAACAAATTTGGTTTTTTGAGGTTAGAAGTGTTAAGAGTGAAATTTGGGAAAATCACAATTTACCAGAAGAAGCGACAAAGGGGTATAATTAAATAAAATGAAAAAATACAAATTAAAACATTATAGCAGATTAAGGGTAAATCAAATTAAAATTAGTTTAGACGATTTAAGGGATATGAACGACGCAGTTAAAAAAAATAAAGATATTAAGGGTTTTCTTTATGCGTTTGAGGAGATAAAATAATATGGAAAAAATAAAACAAAAAACATATAAAGGAGAAAAATATATTTATTTACTTATGGGTTATAAATTAGCACAGATTAATAATGGTGATATTGGTAAAGATAGCGGGTTTAAAGGCGGACAAAATTATATTAGGAATTTTAAAATTCAAAAATACGACGGCAAAACCCTCCTAACTGAAACAAAAACTTCTTCCGCTTTTGCTGAATTTTCGAGAACATTTGAGATTATAGGGAAATTTGGAAGCCCAATAATTAAAGATTATATGAACAGCGACGGCGAAAATTCGGGGCAGAGGTGGACACATTAAAAAATGGTAAAAAAGAATAAACACTTTAGAGTTGAGGGGCAATTTATTATAGATTTCTCAAAGATTATCTCCGCAAAAACCGAAACGGAAGCGATAAGAAAGGCAAGAGATTATGTTGTTAAGAATATGAAAATTAAAAAATCGCAGTTAGATAGGCAGAATGTTGGGGTATGGGATTTTGATTAAAATGGTAAAAATAAAAGAAGAAAAAGATTATTTTGTCGTCGATTGGGGGGATGAATAATAATTAAAATGGAAATAAAAACAAATTTACAAGATTGTAATAAATGCGGAGTATATTTAAATATTGAAACAATACGAAAAACTATTTTAACCCTAAAATTTAAAGAGGAATGGGTTTATATTAGAGGTTTTATTTGCCCGATTTGTAAAACTTACCATTTTTTAATGCCTCATAATTCTTATATAATTGGAAGTATAGCGAGAGAAGATAAAGAATTTAAACAAGATGAATATTTTAGTATAGAAAAATATATTTGTTTTAAATTGGATATTGAGTATAAGTATGGAGAAAACATAAAGCAATATGGGGAGGATTTTTGTGATGGAAGAAGTTAAAATAAGAGTTGGCGATTTAATTAAGACTTTAGAAAAACTAAATCCTCAAGACAGAATTTTATTGGCGTGTGACGAAGAGGAGAATACTATTTTTAGTGATATTAGGTTAAGGAAATATGACGGAGAAATAGTTTTATTTGGTTGTTCGGGGAGTGAGGTTAATTAATATGGCGTATTTAGGTTTAGATTTAGATAATCTTTGTTGGGAGATTAAAGCCCTTATGGAGAATAATTACGGGCAATTTTCTAAAGAGGTTTTGGATGAGAATTTTGAACAGGCGAAAGCGGATATTTTAGAAAGTTTTGGGGATATTATCGAGCAGAATAAAGAGGATATTATAAACGAATTAAAAGAGGGGTTGGAGGATTAAGATGGAAAAAAATAAACCAAAAACATACATAGTAAAGCCCGAAGATATAAAAAATATAAATAAAAAAATAGAAAAACAAAAGAAAGAAGCCAATAAAAAAGTAGAGAATCTCCCAAATTATCTCCCGAACATTATTAAGGAAGTGAATAGGCGATTGATTTTAGATGGGGTTAGTAGTTAAAGATGGAAAATAAAATAAAATACAGAGCATTACCGACGATAGAATTAGCCGAAGGTATATTATTAATGGCGAAGGTAATAGGAAGCGAAACGCTTGATGTAAAAGCCCCTATAATTACCGACGAGGTTTATATTGCGTGTGTTAAAAAGGCGGTGTTGGGATGAGTAAAGAAAAACTAATAAAATATTTAGAAGGTGTTTCAAAATCATTAAAAGAATTATCAAAGGAAATAAATGAATTTGGGATAGATAAAGAAAGTTGCGACCTTATGAAAGAGATAGGAAGTAGTTTATTGTTTAAAGGAGTTGCACAGGATTATTTAAAATGATAACTAAAATGATAAACAATATTAGAATAAAACATTTAACCAAGAAGTTTAATAAGTTAAGTGCTTTAAAAAAACAAAGTGATGAAATTAATAAACTAAAAGATAATATAGAAAAATTATGATAACAACAAAAAATAAAGATGTAGGTAATACCAAAATTCGCTTTAACAGAAGTGCGGAAGTGAGATATACCTTCGAGGATAGGATTGCAGATAGATTTAAACGAGATATGGGGATTAGAGATTAAGATGGAGAATAGAAATTATAAAAGGATTTTAGAAATGAATTTATGTTTAGGAGAACAAGATTTTAACCTTCATAGTTCTGAAAACAACCAATTTATAGAAGGTATAGTAAAAGAAGAAAAAGAAAAATTTGAATATATTAGTTGGGACGATTATATTAATTATCTATTTGAATATATTAGACAGAGAGCTATTTTGAGAAGGAATGAAATAAAGAGGTATGAGGTTAAAATGATTATAAACACACCTCTTGGTTGCTTAGATTTAAACTCAAAATTATGTGATATATTTAGAGATTTTGAGGATATTGAGGTTAAAATATTAAAAAATTAAAGATGAAAAACAATAAAATAATAAAAAAATATCACAACAGACTATCGACAGAATTAGGTTGTCACCAAACGCCACGATTTAAGATTGGAGAAGTTGTCGAGGTAAGGAAAAATGTTGAAGATATACACCATAGTCTTTCTTCTTATAGTAGATGGGTAATTTGGGATAGTTTTAGAAAAGAATTAGAGGGCAAGAGGGCTGAAATAATAGATATTGATTATACCGACGACGATACTTCAAAAGATAAAGCGGGATGTATTGGATATAGAATTAATGTCGAGGGGCGAAGAAGTGATATTGCCGTCCACGAAGAAGCGTTAAAAAAGATTTGGGTTAAGCCACAAATTATTAGTAGAAAGGTTTTTTTCGATACCCTTACAAAAATAATAGAGTATTTAAATGAAACACCTATCCCAAAAGAGATAGATATTAATAATACATTCAGGAAAGAACTTAAATTATGTATTGACAACCAAAAAATAATAATTGATTTTGAGGAGGAGTATTAAAGATGGTAATTAAAAAAATAAAAGCAAGAACTAAAGAAGAGAAAGACACAATAGAATCTCTGAAAAGAGATAATAGAATTAGAGTATTATTAAATTCTCATTTTGAGGAAAAATCTTTAGACTTAAAAGATAAAGAAAATATTTTAGATTGGGCTTGTTCGGGAGTTGCGAAAAGTGATTTAGTTTATTTGTTAGAGAAGAAGAAAATGGAGATATTAAAATAAAATGGAAAATAAAAAAGAAGAAAGATTTTGGAGTATGGATTTAGAAGAGGGCAATAAAAGAGATTTATTAAAGTCTATGAACTCCGAAGATATTACGGCGATAGTAGATGAGGAAGCGGGTGGAATAATTGCTTATGCTTTAACTCCTCATATTGAATTAATGATTGAAGCATTAAAGAAGGTGAGGAAATGAAAATTGAATTAGTGCAAATAAATACAAATCTGGGTAATTTCGCTATAAGAAAACTAACTTTATTCGGTTATAGATATTTAGACTTAGGGGCGAGTGCTGTTGATATGTGGTGGTCGAGAGGTAGTGAGTATTTTGATGAGTGCTTAGATAGTGCGGATAAGGTAGTTGATATATATAAAAAATATGATAGGAAAGAAAGGCGTTTAAATATGAAGGAAATAATTGTTTTAGCGAGGAGGAGAGTATAAGATGGTTATAAATAACAACGCTAACGCTGAAAATAAAAAATTAGTAGTAGCAATAACAAAATTTAATGGCGGTATTTTTTCACTTAAAACGCTTGTTGTTTTGGGTTTTGTGTGGATATCTTCTTTGGAATATGATTTAAGTAATTGGATTAAAATTCCTATTTTAATAGTGTTGTGGCTTTTATTAGATTTAACAATTAACAGAGAAGTTAATAATTGGTTTATAAATACGGAGTGCGAGGTGAGGATTAAAGATGAAAAATAAAACAATAATAAGATGTATGAAGTGCGATTTTGAAGGCACAGAGGAAGATTTGGTTTTTGAATTAGAAGATGAAAATGATTTAGAAAGCGGTTTTGATGGTTGCCCTAATTGTAAGATTGATAGTTATTTGATAGACCATAACTACGAGAGATTTGAGAAGATAATTATAGAAAAAATTGATAGGATTAAAAATAAAAATGGAAAATAAAAATAAATTATTATGTATAAGATGTCAAAAAGAGATTGCGGAGTATAAAGAATTAAAGGGTATTACTTCGTGGTTTGGGGTATGTTCGGAATGTTTATTTGGAGTAAAAGGTTGGACGACAAAAGATATGAAAAAGGAAGAATTAAAGAAGAGTATTAAAAAATAAAAATGGTAAGAGATGAAATAAAATTACAACTTAATCACGATTATTTAAAGATTGGGGTTTATGAGAAAGGAAAGAAAATAAACGAATTACAACTCCCTATTAGGTGTGCGAAAATTATAGGAGAGATGTTTGAGATAAGGCGTAGTGATAGAAAAGATTTGTTTAATTATTGTAGATGGATAGGTCATAATGTAAAATATAAGGTTGCTGTTTGGATGAATAATATAGAGTATGGGACAGAAATAGGGGAGTGGTTTAATAAAGATATAAAACCAATCAGTAAGGAAGATTTAAAAGAGGTTGGAGGGAGTTATAAATAATATGGAAAAGAATAAAAGCATAGAAAGTATAGAAAAAATAATAACAAATTTGATTAAAAAAATTAAGCTATTACCATTTAAAGAGTTTGAGAAAAATATTAAGAGTAATATAAAATATTATCGAGAACTTAATTGTGAATGTGATATAATATTTGAAGAAATTTTAGATGAAATGAATACTTGGAGTTTTCAAGATGTTCTTAAAGATGAAAGAGAAAGAGATTTAATTTCTGAATTTAATAATAATATGTTAAAAGAAATAAAAAAGAGATTAGATAATAAAAAATGTAAAAATAGGGAAATACTTTTTTTAGAAAAGGAGTATCTGGAAGAAAAGATTATTTATGGGGCATATCTTAACTCATTTCATAATGTATTTAATGTATTAAAAAAGAAACAGCATAGAGGTATTATATTATGTTTATTTAAAAAGAATATATTTGAAAAACTTAAACAAAACGAAAGGACGGGCAAAGCCCGACACCCTTTTCTCGAAAAGGGAGGAAAGAAAAAAGATGTTAAAGATTAAACATACAGAATTAAATAGTCTTGTTAAAGGTTATTACGAAAAGAAGTTAGCCCTCTTTGTTTATGGGGCGTTCGGAATTGGAAAATCTTTTTGTATTAGAGATACAGCAAAAGAGATAGCAAAAGAGAAGAGTAGAAAATTTGTTGAATGGAATAGATTGTCAAAAGAAAAGAAGAAGGAAGTTTATGATAATCCCGAAAAATATTTTGTTTTAATCGACGAGAGATTAAGCGAGTATGATTCATCAGATATTAAAGGATTACCAATTTTCAAAGATGATAAAGACACTATCGAGTGGAAAATTCCATTTTGGGCGAAATTCTTAACTTTAGAAAAATCTGACGGACTATTATTTTTTGATGAGATAAATTTGGCGACACCATTAGTTATTTCAAGCGTTTATAAAATTATTTATGATAGGATTGTTAATGATAGCCCTATTAATGAGAATTGGGGAATTATCGGGGCAGGGAATAGAGAAGAGGATAGAGCATTTACTCACACTTTACCTGCACCTGTTAGAGATAGAGGTGGAGAAGTAGAATTAATCTCTCCGAGTATTGACGATTGGACGATTTGGGCTTCGCAGAATGGTATTGATAGCAGAATTATAGGATTTCTGAATTTTAAGTCGGGTTCTATGAACAAAGTTGATTTTAGCGATAACCAAAAGTTTACTACGGTTCGAGGATGGGAAAGATTGAGTTGCTTAATTAGTGGCGAGAAGTTAGGAGGAAGATTTGCTTTGATTTGTTGTAGTGCTATTGGAGAAGGTATTGCTAAAGAGTTTATTGCGTTTTGTAAAATTCAAGAGAAGATGAATTTAAACGACATAATCAAAAATCCCGATAAGATAAAGGAGATAACCGATATATCAACAAAGTATTTTCTTGTTAGTGCTTTTGCTGAAAAGTATAAAGATAAGAAAATAAAGTTTGATGTTGTTATGAAGGCGAGTAAAGTTTTTGATGAAGTAGATAACTCGGAATTTGTTGCTTTGCTATGGAGGTTAAGCAGCACTTACTCAAAAGATTTTAAGAAGGATTTTTTGGCGAGTAGCGACGATAAGTTTATCGAGAAATACGGCAAATACCTAATTTAAAGGTTTTTTATATTCGGGGATTATTTTTATACCCCATTTATATTCATATAGCCATAGGCTATATTGACCAATAGAGGTTCTTTAAGGTTTTCTTACTAAAAGTAAAACCAACTTATATTTATACAGACTATTAATTAATAGAGGTTCTTTGGAGTTTTCTTATAAAAGTAAAACCAATTTATATTTAATATGGAACACAAAATAACAACACATAGTGATTTGGATTCATTAGAATTTGAACTTTTAGAGGAACTACCAAAATTTCGAGTTTTAAACTCTTTAACTTCCGACGAGGAAAGGCAAAATAAGGACAGATTATTCGGGGCTGTTTTTGATAGGATAGGGAAAGTTACTTCGGTAGAAAAGATATTTGAGGTGATGAATAAAAGGGATGATGGATTTATATGTATGGATTATAATAATTATGATTTATTCTTATTTATTAAAAATTGTGCTAATCTTGAAGTTGGAGAGATGTATTTTTATAATGATGATAATTATATTATAAAAATAAATGAAGAACTTATAGACGATAAAAAATCAGAAGAGTTATTTAAAGAGATGGATAAATGGGTAGATGAAGGGGAAGAAGATAGGTGGGGCAATAAAAGGAGAGAATATTCAGAAGATTTAATACAAATAGAAGATATTAAAGGAGGAGAAATTAATTTTAAAATTATCTCTAAAGCGTTTGAAGAATATAAATTAGAAAAAATAAAAGAAGAGAAAGAAAGGGAATTAGAAAAATTAAAAGAAGAGAAAGAAAAAGAAGTTAAAGAAGGTGATGATGAAATTATTTATAAATCTAAAGGAACAGGGACTTTTGGAGAAATTTGGAAAATTATTGTTTCAGATAAGATTATTAAAGATAAACGGAATGATAATGAGTATATTTTAGAAGATAATATAAATAAGATTTTTTCTTATAATGACCTTAATAAAGAATGGCAAAAATATAATGATACAATTTTAAGTCCGATAGAGATTTTTTTAAATGACAGAGAAACAACTTATATAAAAAAGGGGGCTGATGGGACAACATATAAGGTAGTTTATATGGATGGGAAATGTAAGATTAATGAGGTAAATATTCCTAAGGTTAAAAATAGATTTGTATTAAATAGGATTTGTTCTGATGGTGGAACTAAAGATGAGATAAAAGTTTTGGTTAAACTTAATGGGATGAAGGCGGATTTTGTTGGTTTGGAAAATTTAGAATGGGTAGGTGGAGGTCGCATTGAAATACCTATTATAAATAAAGCTATTGATGATAAAACTTTTGAAGTTGAGTTTTTAGGTAAAAAGAAAACTTTTGATTGGGACGAGGTGAAGCGTTGGTTTTTTTATGGTGGAAGTAGAAGTATAAATGGGCGATTAGATAATAATGACTTATTAAAACTTTCCGAAGAAATAGGGGCTAATAAAAAAGAGTTATTTATAACTTTAAAAAGAATTAAGATATTAAATGCCCTCGAAAACGAGGACGAGGATAAAGATTAAAAATGGAAGCTAAAGAAATGTTAAAAAGGGCGAAGATTCAGATACAGGGCAAGAATAGTTTTTTTGCCTATTTGAGTTTATACCTAAAAATGAGAGAAGAGAAAAGCGAGTTACCCAAATATGCGGGGGCGGGAGTAGATATAAAAGGAAACTTTATTTATAAAAAAGATTTTATCGAGGGGTTAAGCGGAAAAGAAGTTGAAGGCGTAGTTGTTCACGAAATACTACATTTAAGTTTGCTTCATATATTAAGGAGAGGTAGTAGGGACGCTTATATTTCAAATCTATGTGATGATATTGTAGTTAATCAATTAATAAAGGATAATGGATTTACTTTACCGAATGATTGTGTTATGTCCGACCATAATAATGAGATTGAGATTGGTGGAATTGTAATTAAGGATTGTAATAAAAAACCCACAGAGCAGATTTATTCTGAATTAGAAAAACAAGCTAAAAAAGTTAGTCAAGCATTAGGGAAAGATGGAAGCGGTAAGGGATTAAGATTTGACGAGCATATTAAAGGCGACGGAGATAAGATGAAGAAGGGTAAGGGAAAGTCGTCAAGCGGAGGAAAGTCATTAAGCGACGGAGAATTAAAAGAGTTAGAAAAATTATGGGGAGATAGAATACAAGAAGCGTTAGCCGTTAGTGAAATGAGAGGAGATACCCCAAAAGGTATAGGGAGATTAGTCGGAGAACTCCATAAAGAAAAAATTAATTGGAAACAACTCCTTAATCAATACATTACTCAACAAATTCCATACGACCACTCATACGCACAATGCCATAAAAAATCTATAAGCACAGGGTTTTATATGCCCCATATGACGAAAGAGAAAATAAGCATATCAATTTTAATAGATATGTCGGGTAGTATAGGAGAAAAAGAGTTGTCCGATTTTTTAAGTGAGATTTGCGGGATAGCAAGAGCATATCAAGAGAGGATAACTATGAGGATTTTTAGCCATGATACAGAATTTTATGATAATGGATTGGTTATGAATGGAAATATTGAAAAAATTAAGACTATGGAGATTAAGGGTGGTGGCGGAACTTCACATATAAAATCATTTGAAGGGATAAAAGAAAAAGATAAGGATTGTAAGTGTTGTATTTTTTTAACAGATGGATATTCAGATTTAGATGAGATTGATTTTGGGGATTATCCTTTCGGAAAACTTTTTGTAATTAGTGAAGATGGGGATGATAGACAATTAGAAGGGAAAAATTGTCAAATTATCAAATTAGGTGATATGAATTAAAATAATATCTCAACCGAAAGGTTTATAAACCTATTATTCTAATATATCTAATGGGAGAAAATAGATATTACAATAACAATAGGGAGAAAATATTATTATATAAGAAAGAATATTATAAGAGAAATAGAAAAATAATATTAGAGAAGATAAAAAAACATTATCAAAAAAATAAAGATAAAATAAGAGATAAGAGAAGGGTTTATTGGAAAGAATATTATAGTAAAAATAAGATAAAAGTTTTAGAAAAAAATAAGAAATATCAAAAGAACAACAAAGAGAAGCAATCGAAGTATAGAAAAAAATGGGCTAATGACAATAGAGAAAAGGTAAATAAATATTCGAGAGAAAGATATAAAAAATATCCCGAAAAGCAAAAAGAAGCTAGGCAAAAATATGAGAAGAGCAAAAGGGGTAGTATAAAAATAAAAGAAAGACAGAAGCAGAAAAGATATAAGGAATATCAAAGTTTTTATTGGAAAACAGAAAAAGGAAAGACAAAGAATAAAATAAGAAGGCATAAGCGAAGATTATTAACAAAAAATACCATAAACACTTTAACCGAAAAGGATATAAAAACTATTCAAAATAGAGATAAGAATTGTGTTTATTGTGGATGTAATAACAACTTAACTTTTGACCATATCATTTCATTAAGTAGAGGCGGGGATGGATTTTGAAGGTGATTATAATGTTGATAATGGCAAAGTGATTTTAGATGAAGAAAGACGATATAGACCTAATTGTGAAGATTGCGGAGAGAAATTTGATAGTGATGATATGATTTATAATGAGGACGAGGGAGAATATAAATGTAAGAGATGTGGAGATGAACTTACAGGTATAGTTATGGATAAGATTGAACAAATAGAGAGGGGTAAAGATTAATATGGATAAAAAAGATAAAACAAATGAAGAAATACATGAAGAAATGTCTGAAAAATTAACAGAATATTCAGATAGGCAAATAATAATAACGCTGATGAATGAATTGTCTAAAAAAGATTTCGAGAAGTTATTAATTAAATTAAAAGAGGATTGGGGTTAATATAATAAATTATAAAACACAATGGGATATGAAACAAGTTATTATGGTAGAATTAAGTTGAGTAGCCAAGATATTGAAGATAAATTAGAAAAGTTTATTGAAGATAATGGTGGAGATTATGAGGAATATTTTGAGATAGATGGTATTGAAGTTTGCGATATATCTGTGAGTATTGGTGGTTGTTCTAAAATGTATAACGAGGAACTTGAAAAATTTTGTCTATTTATTGCCAAAATTGATTCAAAAAGTAGCGGGGAGATTGAATGTAGCGGAGATGAAGATGATGATTTATGGAGAATTATTATTGCGGATGGGGAAGTAAAAGTTGAACAGGGATATGTAACTTATAAGGATGGAAGAGAGTTTGAGGATAGCAGTATTAATAAAGATGTTTATAAAGTAACTAAAGACAAAACTCTCTTAAAAGAAATTATCGTTGAGGAGTTGAGTTAAAATGACAATAAAAGAAATACTAATGCCATTATATTTAGAAATAGTAAACAATAAAGCAAGATTAAATTTAGGATTTTTCTTAGATAATAGATTTATAGAAACAAAATATATTTTCATAAGTGTGTGGTCGCTTGTTCATTTTTTAATGGGTGGATTTATTTATTTTCTTTTAGATAACTTCACAAAAATAAAAAGCACAAGAGTTAAGTTTTTAATATTATTTATTTTATTATTAGCGTATGAAGTTGTAGAGTATTTTTTATATACAAATTTCTCATTATTATTTATTCCCGAAACGCCTATTGATGTAATTTGGGATATGATTATTGGAATGTTTGGTGGATTTGTTGTTTATTTGTTTGGGAGATTAAAATGATATGCCCAAAATGTAAAAAACAAATAAAACATATTATAGAGGAAGTTCGAGGGACTAAAATATTAGAAATGTTTAATGATAAAGGTGATATAGATTATAGGGAGAAAGATGAAGAATTTAGATATGTTGATGATGGTTCTATATTTTATTGTCCCGAATGTTCGGAAGAATTTAGTTATGTAGAAGCTGAAAAAATAGTTTTAGAAGAAGATGAACTTGCGAACATTGTAGCAGAAAAAATTGAGAAGGGTAAAAATATAAAGAAGAAGTAAAATGGATGAAGATGAAAATAAAGAAGAACTTACAAATGAAGTCAGAAAAGAACTTAAAGAAGAATTAAGGGATGATGTTTGGGATGAGCTTCGAGATGAATTAGAAGGTGATGTCCGAGAAGGGCTAGAGAGTGAGCTTGAAGATGATGTTAGATATGAACTTGAACAGGAATACGAAGATAAAGTTAAAGAAAAACTTAAAGAAAAATTAAGAGATAGTAAGGAGGAGTGGATTGTAACTCTACGGAAAGAATTAAAAGAGGAAATGATTGATAGTTTATAATGGGAAGATATAATGAAGTATTGTTAAATGTAATAGATGAGCAATTTCCAAAAGGAGATAAGGCTAGAGGAAGGGCTTTAGTTATTATAGCATTAGCCCATAGAGAAATTGATTTAGCAGAGATTAGGGTTATGAGAGAGTTTAAAGAAGAATCAGGCTTAATTCTTAAACAACAATTAAAACAAAAATTAAAGGAAAAAGTAATGGGTAGTAAAGACGATTGGATAACTACATTACACCGAGAATTAAAAGAGGAAATGATTGATAGTTTATAATGGAAATAATAAAACGATTAGCTTTAGGATGGGAAAGGGAAGATGAATATGGGAAATATCAATATATTTACCGCCCTAATACAAAACATTATTTTGGGATTAGTTTAGTTTATCTTAAATGTAGAGGAAGAAAGTTTATGTGGGAAACACACTCTATACAGGAAAGTAGTGAGAGATTTTCTAAAAGATTTAATACAAAAGAGGAAGCTGAAGAATATATAATAGAAGTATTAGTTGGCGACGACTTAAAAGATTTAGTCGCATGTAAAATAGCTAAAAATAATATAATAATAGTAGAATAAAATGGAAAAAGAAATTAAACAAAAGATAATAAAGGCGTTAGAACCAAAAAAGAAGTTTTCGGTAAGCTGGGGGGAAACACTTTGGTATGAAAAAGAAATAGAAGCAGTTGATAAAGAAGAGGTTGAGAGAATGTTTTATGATGGTGAGATAGAGTTTTTAAATAAGGATGTTATTGGTGGTAAATCGGTAAGTGATAGTTTCGAGGTTACAGAGGCTTAATATGGATAAAGAAGGAATTATAGAAGGAGTAAAAGATTTATTAGATAAAGGACAACAAGATGATAGGGCATTAATGGAACAATTTTTTAATCTTTTATTTTGGAGAGATTATAAAGATGGTTATGTAAATATTAAAGATAAAGATAATATTTTTGTAAAAATTAAAGAAACAGGTGAAATTAAACATTATGGCGACGACGAATATACAATAAACTTAAACACAGATAAAATACTGCCCTTTATAAATAAGATTAGAAAGCAGATAGGATTATTAGAATTAGATAATACGCTATATGCAGGAACTTTAATAGAAAGAACACCCGAAGTTGAGAAGAAATTAATATTGAAGGAGTTAGAAAAATAAGATGGGATTAATTATTATAGAATCAGCCCCGACAAGTAGGGCTAAATGTGGAGAGTGTAAAAGAAAAATATTAAAAAATACTCCTCGTGGGGCTATGAGTGGAAGAGATGATTATAATAGAGAAAAGAAATATTTTATTTGTTATAAATGTCTTTTAGAGAGGTTAGATAGGGTGATTAAAAGCCAAAGACGGCGAAGGCAAGAGTTAAAAAAATTAATTAAAAAGAGTATGAGGGAAATAATAATTATGGAGTTGGAAAAAGATGGGACGACTTGATTTAGATATAGTATTTAGACAAACGACAAGTGAAAGGATTAAATGTAAGATATGTGAGAAGTCCGTTAATGGAGAGGATGGATATATTAAAATTTGTTCTTATAATAATAATGGGTGGGGAAATTATATTGGAAAAAGAAGGGTTATATGCCCGAATTGTTTTAAAGTGTGGATGAACAATATTGCAACAGCGACGGATAAGAAGAAAGAGAGTTATAATAAGCTGGTTAAAACTAAAATTATAAAGAGTTTAAAATAAGATGGACGAGAAAGAAATAACAGAATTATTATTTATGAAAGCAAAAAAATACAGCGTAGTTAGTATTCATTACACGACGGAGTGCAATATGAATTGTCCTTTTTGTTATAAGAAAAGGTCATGCAAAGCCGACGAGAAACCATTAGATTTTTGGTATTCATTAGTCCCCGAAATTAAAAATGTGAGTAATCAGATAGCATTAGGAGGTGGAGAGCCGTTTGTTAATATTCCTTTTATAGAGAAGTTTGGGGAAGTATGTAAGAAAAATGAAGTTATTTTTAATACTACTTCTAACGGAAGAATTTTAATGGAGTTAAATGATGATGAGCTTAAAAGTGTCCTGAAGGATATAACCTTAATCAGTTTAAGTTTTGATGAGTATAAAATACAGACCGCAGAAGATATAACCAATTATATCAACTTAGTTAAACGAATTAAAGAGAATACTAACTGCCAAGTTGGAAGCAACCTACTAATTAACCAAGATATGTTTAAAGGTTCAGCAGAAGGCTTTAAAACGGCTGTGGAGATGTTGTTTAAGGAGGGGGTTGATAGAATCTTCGCCCTTTGCCCTAAAAATATGGAATGTCCCGATATATTAAAGTTTAAAGCAGTTTACCAATATCTTACAATAAAATATGAACATTTTTATATAGATGATTTAACAAAGATGATATTGAGTGAGAATAAGTATTCCGAGTGGGGAAATAAATGTCATAAGGGACGAGATTTGATTAGTATAAATGAGAAAGGTGGAGTTTCATCTTGTAGTTTCGCCGAGCCGTTTATATACTTAAAGAAAGCCGAAGATTTGGCTATTTTAGAGATACCTAAATGTGAGGGTGGACTTCATAGTTGCCCTTTTTTAAAGAGAAAATGAAACATATAAATATGAAGGATGAAATATTAAACCCAAATTGTAGTGAGTATGTTTGTAGGATAGGTATTAAGACATTTGAAATTCCGTATATTAAAAAGAGATTAAAGGACTTAGGGTATAAGGATGATGAATTATTAGATAAATTTACAGATTATATTAATAAGTCTGACAATACAGGGTTTGGAGAGATGATGGATGAATCTTATGCTAAAGATTATGAAAAAATAAAGTCTGAACTATTAGCGAAGAAAAATGATAAGTCTTGTCCTTTCTGTAAAGAGCCGAATAAAGATTTAAGATTACATATTAAAGAATACCACAAAGAAGAAGCAGTTTCAATATATAATGAATTAACAGAAGAGGATATTAATAAGATGAGAAAGGAGATAATTTTAGATAATTTAGAATAAAATGGGAGAATTTATTTCAGTTAAGGGCAAAAAGTTTTATCCTCCTTATCAATGTTTTTGTTGCGGGAAGGTAATTTCAAAAGAACAATTTTGTTGGAGTGCTTTATGTGGATATTGTGATATCGGGAGATGTGGGAGTTATATGGACTATGAGAAAGGGCATGGAAGAAAAGATATTTTTGAAAATGCTGAAGATATGGGAGATGAATTACAAGAGATAGTTAAAGAAAAAATAAAAATAAATAAAAATAAAAAAGATGGAAAATAAAATGAGTGTTGCGTGGAAAATTTTAACAGATGGCGTTATGCCCGATGGAATATTAAACCCGAATTGTAGCGAAGTTGTATGGCGACTTGAAGTTAGGCGGAACACCAGAGAGGAGATACTTAAGGCGTTAGAGCCGAAAGATGAGGATGAGGAGGATGGAAATATTTATACAGATGACAGCTATCCTAATTGTTGTCTTGATGATATGTTAGAACAATTAGAAGGTGCTATTAATGTAGATGAGGCATAATTTATTTTAGAAGAAAGTCAAGCGAGAGAGGGTATTGAGGAATATACTAAGGAATGTTTTGAGATAGCTAAAAGTGTTAAGAAGAAAGAGATTACTATGGATGAAGCGAGAAAATTAACTAAAAAATCATGGGAAACGGAAGTTAGGGATGATGATGAGGAGGATTGGTAAAATGACAGATAAATCTGAAGCAGATAAAACAATTAAGCATATAAATATGAAGGAAAAAATCATTAGTAAATTACAGGGCGACTTTGAAGTTACGAAAGTAGAAAGAGAAGATTGGGATAGTGGCGTTGCTATTGTTTGCGAGTTTATGAAAAAGGGTAAAACAGGTAAATTCACTTATACCCTAGAAGGAGGAGAAAGAGGGATAGATGAAGTAACTGATTATAAAGAAGAAGAAGATGATGATATTTATGATGAGATATATGAGTGGGTTCAAGAAAATATTGATTGGAGAACAATTATTAAATGGGGGGATGAAGAAATAAATTAAGATGGAAGAAAAAGGAATAAAAGAAAAGATACTCGATAGTTTAGATGGAAATTTAATAGTTACTAAAGTAGAAAAGGAATTCTGGGATGGCGGAGCAGGTATTGTTTGTGAGTTTAATAAGAAAGGGAATAAAGGAACTTTTAGATATTTTTGGGATATAAAAGGAGAAGGCATTGATTATGTTGAGGATTATGTTGAGGATTATGGAGGGGAAGATATAGATTGTGTTGAGGGTGAGATTTTTGAGTGGATAGATAAACATTTCCAATATAAATCAAGTATTAGTTTAAAATATGACGGGAAAGAATTATTAAAATAAAATGGCAGATAAAAGCGTTAAAGAAAAAATATTAGATAAACTTGAAGGTAAACTTGATGTTAAATTGGGCGAATGTCCTTTTTGTAATACAGACGATTATTCAAGACATACTCAAGATTGGGTTGATGATTTTTGTTGTGTTAAATGCACTTGCAATGAATGTAATAGAGATTTTACTGAATATTTTGGACTTGATGAAGTTAAGTTTGATAAGGAAGATGAAAATTTTATTTATAATAACTCTTTATATGGAGATGAAAAGGAGATAATTAAGGAGTGGGCGGAAGAACAATTAGAATTTGGTAGCCCTACCGAAGAATATAAAAATAAACTTTTAAGGATTTTTAATGTAATGGATGGAAGTCTTAATGAGGATTAAAGATGACAGATAAAATAGAAACACTAAATAAAAGACTAACTGAAGTCAGAGATAAGTTTATTGAATTAAAAGAGTGTGGTATCGACGAGGAAATATTAGAGATATATATTCAAAAGAAAACAAATTTATCTCGGAAGAATGTGAAATTGGTTCTGGATAATCTGGATAGGTTTTATAATAAGTTAATTAAAAAAGAGATAGTAAAAGGGCTGGAAAAATGAATATAAAATTTAAAATAAAAGATGAAGAAACTGTTGAAATAATAAATAAAGCTAACGGACAAATTGTAGGGCGTATATTTACTCCGTCAGGCACAGGACACGATAGAGAAGGGGCTATTCAGGTGTGTGGTTTTGATGATTGCTTCGAGTTTTGGGGCTGTGGTATTTTCGGAGATGGAGAAGGTATCCCAAAGAAAGATATTCAGTTGCTTTTTAATGAGAATAGCCAAGAGGATAGGAAGGTAGGGAATGATATGATTACTACTCATAAATGTGATAAATGTTTTCATTATTATCGAGATGAGAGTGGGAATAAGGATGATGATGGGAAGTGTAAGTGTGATGATTTGAGAAATAAATCCTTTAAAGAGATAGTTGTAGAGAAAATTGAGTGGATGTGGAAGATGGGAGTATAAGATGGAAGAAGATAATGATAAAATGAGTAAAGGTTTTAAGGTAACTTCTGTTTGTAGAGAAGATATATTACAAGTAATAGAAGACCAAATGGATGAGCGTGACGAGTTAAGAAAAACAATGCTTATTAAGGGAGTTGAAAATATTACCGATAAAGAGATGGGGTGGATAGCGAGTAAATTAGCTGATGATTTTTGCGAGTGTTGTTTTTGGGATAATTTGGAATATGAATTTAAAAAAATAATGGAGAAGAAACATGGTGTCAAAATTTGATAGCGATACGGCGTTGGCTAAAATAACCGTTCTCATAAATAGATATTTTGAAAGGGTAGGGAGAGGGGAATCAAATGAATCTTATAATGAGGAAATAAACCTTATCCATGATATAGAAGAGGTTTTAGATAATACTGATATAGATACGAAGAAAGTTATTATAGAAAAATTAGAGTTGGATAAAACTAAATTTAATTGAGGTAAAAAAATGTTAAAAGTAAAAAATATACAGCAGTTAAACGCAACTTATGTTGTTGAACTGAATGATGGAGAACTCTTTGAGTTTGATGTAGTTTTCGATATTACAAAGAGAGAGTGGGCTTTGATTGGAGAAAACCGATACTACAATATGCAATCGAGATATTCGGAAGCGGAGATAAAGGCAGTTCTAAAGATTCTTAAAGAGTTGAACGCAAGAGATGTTAAGGAACAACCAAAGAAAGCTGTTAAAAAGGTAGTTAAATCTAAGAAGTAATCTTAGTGAATAATTTTTATTTTTATTTTTTGGGGGGATGGAGTTAAGAAATGAGATTGATTGATAATTTAGAAGAATTAGAAGTTGGCAATTATATATTAAGGTCGTTTAATATGCGTAACGAGAGTAGGATAATATTTGAAGTTAAGGTTTTCACAAAAAAGGCTCTTGGAATTAAAGCTATAAAATATGACACGAAGCATTGGAATAATGATAGATGGATAAATTGTAGGGGCGGTAACCTCACTATTATTCAGAAGAAAGTTAGAAAAACAAAGAAGAGAAAACTAAAACATAAGTTAGTTACATATAACGACGAGTGGAACATATTTAAATTAACAGAGAAAGAGAAGGGGAAGATTATCAAAGAGATGATATTAAAGAAGCTGGAATAGTGGTTGTCTTATAAAGGCAATGTTATCACGACGAGATGACATCAAAAGATTTAAATACTAATTGTATTTTAAATTATAATAATGGAAATGGAAAAAATAATAAATGTTGATGTAGTTGAAAAGAAGATGAATGGGATTATTGGGTTGCGTGGAGATAAGCGTAAAACCGCCTTATCCACAGCGACAACAAATTTATACAATTATCTAAAGGATTTAAACTATTCTCATGTTAATAGAGATTTTTTAAAGTCTTTTTTTAGTGACAATATTAAACCGAAAACAAGAAGAAGAGTTTTAAGAGCTATTATTAATGAGTTAAAGAAAGAGGGTAAAATAAAGGAAGAGTATATAACTAAAACGATAACTTATTTTGAAAACTGCCCTCTTTTTTCTCAAGACTACGGCTCTTATTCAATTATGATGAAAAAGAATAAATATAAACCTGAGCACCTACGAGGAGTTTATTCTATGTCGAGATTAAGTATAAGGAAAAGAGTTAAGCCTTTTAAGATGAAAGTTTATATTATATTATAAATTTATCTGGGTCATTTACTTCCCTATATAATAGGAGGAAAAAAATAAAATGGTAGAATTTAAATCAAAAACAAAAGAGAAGTGGAGAAAGGACGCAACTATAAAGATAAAAACTTTATTAGATGTAACGGAGAATCCTAAGGGATATTATGAAAATAAAGAGAAGTTAGTTAATGTTTCTATAGACCATCCCTATGGGTATGGTTCGCCTTGTAGTTTTAAGAAAACGAAGAAGGGAAAGAAAGAAGCGTTGGCTTATATTAAAAAGGAATTATATTTATAAGATGGTATTAGATAAAGAATTAGAAGATTGGTTAAAAAAAGAAATGTTTTATGCTAAATATGGTAGTGAAACTTTTAAAGAAGCCCAAAAGATATGGCTAAAAGGGAAAGGAAAAGCTGGTTTTCTGAAAAGGCTATGGTGGAAATTTTCAATAGAAAACAACGGAAGCCTTATAATGTCAGAATTAAAACCAATTCAAGAAAAATTAATTTACGAGTTAATAATGAGGGAGGATTCGCCTAAAAACTAAAATGGTATTAGACAAAGAAGAATTGAGATTAGCTGTAAGTGTCGTGACTTCGACTTTTGAAGTGCGACAACCCTTAGATGAGGAAGAGGTTAAGCAGTTGGCGAATGGGCTGAATGAGTTTTATGATAAATATAGGAGTTAAAATGGAAAGAGAAGTTAAAATAGAAAAAATAAAAGAAGAGAAGGGATTTAGATTATATAGGAATGGAATTCTTATAAAAGCAGTTGGATTTATCCCATTGACCAATACAGCTCCAATAAAAATAGAGAAATATCACAAGATATGAAAGATAAAAAACAAAACACATATACAAAAGTTCACGCCAATGTAGTTGAAAGTGGGGCATACGACCAAATAAAATTAATAGCGGGAAGTCCTGCACTTAAAGGGCTGGTTGCTATAATGCCTGATGTTCATATTGGAAAGGGTTGTGTTATAGGATTTACAGGACACTTTAGTAAAGCTGTGATACCAAACCTTATCGGAGTTGATATTGGTTGTGGAGTTATGGCTTATCCTATAGGTAAAGGTGATATTGATTTTGCTAGGCTGGATGGTTATATTCGGGAGAGGATTCCATTGGCTTTTGGCAGAAGAAGTGAAGAGGGTATGGCAGACCCATTATATAAAGAAGTTGAGGGTAGGAAATTAATTTCAGATATTAATGAAGTAGCCAAAAATGTTTCAAACTATAATGGTGTTTATGACCAAATTGGAACTCTTGGTGGAGGGAATCATTTTATAGAAATTGGAGAGAATAGCGAAGGAGAAAGATATTTATTAATTCACTCAGGTTCTAGGAACATCGGAAAGCAAATTGCAGAGTATTATCAAAAGAAAGCAGTAGAAATTTGTAAAGCTATGCAGGTTGGCACACCGAAGGACTTAGAATATTTACCCTTAGAGCTTGGTGGGAATGATTATATAAAGGATATGAAACTTGCACAAGAGTTTGCGTCTTTAAACAGAAAAGTTATGTTAAAGATAATTCTGAGACATCTTAATATTAATTTTAATAAAGATGAGTTAATAGAATCAGTCCACAATTATATCGGGGAAGATAATATTATAAGGAAAGGGGCGATTTCCGCTTACAAAGGAGAGAAAGTTATAATCCCTTTCAATATGGCAGATGGGAGTATTATCGGAGTCGGCAAATCTAATAAAGATTATAATTTTTCAGCCCCTCATGGTGCGGGAAGGATTCATGGTAGGGGAGTGATGAAAAGGAAATTGAGAGATGGTGAGCTTACAATGAAGGACTTTAAGGATTCTATGGATGGTATATTTTCAACTTCTATTAAAGAAGGGACTATTGATGAAAGTAAGTTTGCGTATAAGTCTTTTGATGACATTAAGGAACATTTAAATGAAACAGTTGATATTGAGATGAGATTGAAGCCGATATACAACCTAAAGAGTGATTAAGATGACAAATGGAAATAAACCACTAAGTGAGAAAGCACAAGATTTGGATTGCATAGCCCCAATCAACTGCAAAGTAATAAAAAAAGAAGATGTTAGACAAAAAATTGAAGAGGTTTATGAGGAATTAATATTAAACGATGAGATATGCAGAGCAGAATTTCAAGGAAAAATTATTAAAAGAATCTTCGAAGATAAATTTGGATTTGAATTAGAATAATATGGAAATTAAATTAACTATTAAGAAATAATATGGGAATAATAAAGAATTTATTTAATAGAAAGAATAAAAAACCTAAATGGAAGAAAATGGAAGAAAAGGATTGGCATAATTGGCTCCAGATAAAGATTGGTGAAATATTAAATATGAGAGGTATTCAAGAGTATAAAGGAGATAAAAGTTTTATTTTTAACACCTCTTATATTATTAAGGGAAAAAAATATAAATATTTAATAGTTTTTAATTATGTAGGTCATGGTGGTGAAGATATTCAAGTTTTTAAAAAAAAGAGAAAGTAGTATTTCAGGCGGCTTTTAGGATGGGGTGGAAAGAAGGGAAGAAGAGACAGAGGCAGATTACTAGAGAGGAGTTGAAAGATGGCAAGTAGATGTGACGACCATGTTCCACATTACGAATGTAATTGCTGTTTAAAAATTCATCATGATTATGATGAAGCCGATGAGTGCTGTGATTTGGATACTGAATAAAATGCGAATAAGGAGGATAAATGAAAATATTAAAAAAACTATTTTGTAAGCATAAGTGGAAGTTTATAAGAAACGAAAGTAGTTCTTATCGATCAGTAGATGTTTGTGAATGTATTAATTGTGGTAAAAGAAAAGGGTTTAGTGTATGGTAACTTTCCAGAATATCAATAAAACAAACTTAAAACAGAAATAATTAAAATGGATATAGAAATAAAATATAAACAATTTGTAATAGTCCCAAAGAGACCACGAATGAGTAAGGGTAAAATAGCCTCTCAAGTTGCACACTCAACTTTTATGGCTTTAGAGAATCAGATAAATAAGAAATTAATAAATGATTGGAAGAAGAATGGTATGTGTGTAATAGTTTTACAATGCGAAACATCTCTTGAATTATTCGGGATAGCCAAATATCTTGAACAATGGGACATCCCCAATCACCTTTATATCGACGAAGGTATAACAGAAGTAAACATGGGAACTCCAACATCTTTAGCGACAGGAGTTATGACCGAAGAACAGTTTTCTATGCTGGGAACTATGGATTTGTTTGGGACTACTCCGTGGATGAAGTTAAAAAAGAGGTTGTTTGGATGAGGTTGTGGCAGACATGGTTATCAGACTACGGAGGAGTAATTGCATTGCCGGTTGCTATTATATTTGTTTTAGCCATGATAATAGTAGGGTAAAAAATGAAAAAAGAAGATTGGAAGCCTGTTATTAATTTTGAGGATTCGTATATTGTGAATAATTTAGGAGAGGTTAAGAGCTTAGATAGGATGATAAACATTAGGCGTGGCAATCAGAGATTTAAATTTAATAAAAAAGGTAAAACATTAAAACCAAAACTTACTCATGATGGATATTTTGAAACTACTCTTATAAAAAACCAAAAGAGGAAATACATAAGAACACATAGGATTGTTGCTTTTGCTTTTATTAGCAATAAGTTAGGTAAACCATGCATAAATCACAAGGATGGGAATAAGTTAAATAATAATATAAATAATTTAGAATGGGTCACAGTGAAAGAGAATACTATACATGCTTACAAAAACAACTTAATTAAAATAAGAAGAGGAGAATCTTTATCTGATTTAAAAGATTCACAAGTACGAGAAATAAGGAAGTTACATAAAAACAAAACATTAACTCAAAGGCAGATAGCTAAAAAATTTGGGGTAGGAAAAAATTGCATATGGCATATTGTTCATAGAAAAACATGGAAACACATAAAATAAATATAAGCGATAAATATCTAAAGATAATAGAAGAAGTAACTAGATTTATGCAACCATATCCAGTTTACATTACAGGAGGATTTGTTAGGGATTCTTTTTTAGGATTAGAGCCAAAAGACATAGATTTTTCGACTCCTACTACTCCAGATGAGATAGAAAAGAAGATAAGAGAAAGTTTAAATGAACATGGACATAATAGAAAGGCAGTAAATGTAGGTAAAAAATTTGGATGTTTAAAGTGTAAAGTATTTGGAGAAGACATAGATATTGTCTCCTTCAGAACCGAGAAATACAAAAAGGGAAATAGAAAGCCCGATGTTGAGTATGTTAAGACTATTCACGAGGACCTAAGCAGAAGAGATTTTACAATTAACGCTATGGCTATTAGGCTACATAAAGGGAAACTTAGAGTTATAGACCCCTTCGGAGGTCAGCAAGACATAGAAGGTGGTGTTATACGAGCTGTGGGACACCCTAAGCAACGATTTAAAGAAGACCCACTCAGAATGCTACGAGCTATTAGGTTCGCCTGTAGGTTTGGATTTAGGGTAGAAGAGGTTACTTATAGTAAGATGAAAAAGATGGCTAATTATATTCTCGATATCTCTAAAGAGAGGTGGGTTATGGAACTTGACAAGATTCTTTTATCTGATAGAGTAGATGATGGATTACGTTATCTTTGGGATGCTAATTTATTTAGATTTATGATACCTGAGTTACAATTACAACTTAATTATGACCAGAATAGCAATTATCATAGTTTTACATTAGAGGAACATACTAAAAGAGTTGTAATGGCTACCCCAAAAGATTTAGATTTAAGATGGTCTGCTTTATTGCATGATATTGCTAAGCCGTTTGTTAGAACTGATAAGGAAATAATTATTTCGAAAGAAGATTTAAAGAATCCTGAGCCAGTGAAAGTGGAGAAGATGGAAACAGGGATAAAAACCAACTACATTGGTCACGAGAAACTTGGGGCAGATATAGTCTTGAGATTGGCAGCGCATTTCAAATGGAGCAATGAACGGAGAGATAATGTTGTTGGACTTGTTAGAAATCATTTAGAGGACGATTGTCAGCTACGTGAATATGATAATATGGGGAAGAGTTAAAAATATAAGTTAAAATGGAAGAACAAATAAAATTTAAACCAATGTTGGCAATTAATGCTGATAAAAATAAGATAAAATATCCGTGTCGCTATAGTAAAAAGCTAGATGGAATACGTTGTATTTTTAAGGATGGCAAGATGCTTACAAGAAGTCTCAAACCAATAACTAGCGAAACATTGCAAAAAAGGTTTCAATGGCTAAAGGACTTTACTTCTGATGGTAAAATCATATTTGATGGGGAATTTTATTGTCACGGGATGGAGTTTAGTGAAATTTCTCATTTCGTTAGAAAAAGTGATGCAGAGATTCCAAAGGACTTATGTTTTCATTGTTTTGATATAGTATGTGATTCGGAGTATGATGTTCCTTTTAATGAGAGAATGAAGATATTAACTAAGTTTGTTGTTAATGTTGAGAAATTTGATGATATAAAGATTGTCCAACAGATTCCATTAGAAAATACTGGAGATTTAGAAACTGCTTTTAATAAAGCTTTAAAGGAAGAATATGAGGGATTAATCATAAGGTCAATTAATAGCCCATATAAATGTGGAAGGTCTACGGTTAATGAGGGATATTTATTAAAGGTTAAACCATTTCTTAGTTTTGATGCTGAAATAATAGAAGTCATTGAAAGAATGGAGAATCTTAATGAAAGCAAAACTAATGAATTAGGTAGGTCATTTAAACGTGATACTAAAGATGACAAAAGAGGAACTGGAATTGCCTCAGTATTTAGGGTTATGTATAAAGACAAAGAATTAGGAGTTACAATCACTGGTGACGAAGAGTTTAGAACAGAAATATGGAAAAATAGGGAGAGTTATATAGGTAAGATGATAGAGTATAAAGCAATGTTGGTTGGATCAAAAGATGTTCCAAGACATCCAAACTTTATGAGATTCAGAGAAGATAGGGAATGAATAGTAAATTTTTTAGAAAAATTTGATATTTTAAGCACCTTTAGGGTTAAGGTTCATAGGGAGAAAAGCAAGAAGGGACATAGAATGATTCTCCCACACGCTAAAGCATGGGGTATCAAAGCTTAGAAACATGGTAAAAAAATATAAAGAAGTAGAACTGATGAAGGATATTGAGAAAAGAATAAACTTTTTCAAAAACCAAA
>SDBT01000450.1_pt1 | contig 64980 bp, 55 predicted proteins | sample 2277101 | NCBI WGS metagenome assembly SDBT01 (sample SAMN10404973, study PRJNA504765) | marine sediment metagenome | isolation source: marine sediment core GS10_PC15, 103 cmbsf | place: Arctic Ocean: Southern Knipovich Ridge | collected 2010 | reverse complement strand
TGTGGATTGCCGGAACGGGGGCAGTCTTTTCGAGCAGTCGCCGCTCGTCCTTGACCGCCTCCGCCTGGTTACGCAGTTCTTCGGCCTCTGGCAACGCGTCGGCGTGCTTCAGAAAAGTACGGAGCATTTCCCAAGCCGGCCTGCGCTTAGCGGCGAGTTCGGCCAGCTTGCCCCAGTCCTTGGCCTGCTGGGCGAGTGTGTCGTGCTGCTTGAGGATTTCGGCCAGTTGTTCGGCACCGCCGAAGCCACGGAGCGTGTCGAGGTGAGCCGTGGCGAGCGGAGCTGGCATGGGTGGCTCGCCGCCGGCATGGTCGGCCAGTTCCGCCAAGCGTGCCAGGAACACGGGGGCCTTGGCAGTTTCCTCGTTGGGTTTGCAGTCCACGCTGGCGTCGTGGAAGAGCTTGCGCAGCTTCATCTTCTCACGGGCGTTGAGCGTGTCTTTCACGGTGCGGAAATCGGTCACGGAAACCTTCGCCTGGTCGAGTTGACCCTGCGAGAGTTCCATGCCCTTGTGGGTGGCGCGGAGGTGGCCGGTCGTATGCAGTGTGATGAGCGCCGCGTCGACGGCGTCACGCGGCCAGCCGTAGGGGCTGGCTTCGAAAGCGCCGCGAATGTCCTTGCCCCGCTTGCCGGGGCCGACCTCGGAAAGCACGGCCGCACAGACCGGGTGCTTCTCGGCGGACTCCTTCCACCCCACGGCCTCCAGCGACTCGCCATCGCCCTCCTTGGCGCGGTTGATCACGCTGTTCCAGCGGTTGTCGTCGGCATCCTTGAAGTTCGGGAAGAGTCTGGCCAGCGAAGCCCCAGCCGCATCTTCGACCTTCGCGGCAAGGACTAGCCCCAGGCACTCGCTGCCGCCGCCCTGGAAGACCTTCGCCTGGTTGACAACGTCCTGAATGATCTGATTGCGGGCGGCCTTGGCGGTGCCCATGCGCGTCGCCATGGCGTCGCGGGCCTCGCGGCCCTCCGGCGAGGTGGACGTGCCCTTGAAGTCCAAGGTGGACTTGGCGGCCTCGTACTCGACGATGACCCTCTGGAGGTCGTGGGCGCTGGCCTTGGGGATGTATACGTAGACGATCGCACTGCTGCTGCCGGCGGCGCGGGCGTCGCTGACTACGGTGCTTTCCTTCTCACCCCAACCGTCGCGAACCCAGACGGGGATGTCGCTGCCGCCGACGGGCGGTGCGTCCGCGCCGAACTGGACCGCCAGCTTCCGTGGCTCCTTGCACTTACCCTGCGCGAGCTTGAGGCCCTTGAGCGCCTCGCCGCACGCGGCGCTGATAAGCGAACCTCGCTTGCTCGCCAGGGAGGTCAGGTCGCCGTTCAGCCGGGTCTGGCGGTTGCGGAACTCGCGGTCCCATTCACTGCTTTCGCGAGTCTGGAGGCTGTATTCGTCGTCCAGCTTGATTAGCTTGCCATCGTCCACCAGCTTCCGGAGAACGCCAGGGATGTCCTTGCGAAGCTGGGTCCCATCGTTGGACAGGTCGCTGACCAGGAGGTCGGCCAGCATCTCCGGCGTTGCCCGGACACCGATGTCGGCGAATGTGCCCTGCGTCTTCTTGTTGATCTGACGAATCAGGAAGATCAGACCGCAGAGGCGATTGGCCAACTGGCCGTCCGACGTACCGTCGTCGAGATTCCGGATCGTCTCGTCGATCTCGCGAAGCAGAGTGCCACTGCGAAGCAGGTCCGGTTGGAGCTGGTCGAAGATGTAGTCGGCCGGCACAACCGTCCCCAGTGGCTTGTCCGCGGTCTCGCGAACAGCGTCGTAAACGATGCGCAGCTGCGTACGGAGTTGGCTGGCTGTCCCGGGTACGTCCACGGCTCTAAGAACGTGCTCCCAGAATCGGCGGCGCACAGGCAACAGCGGGTAGTCTTCGACGATGATTCCACGATCTTCGGCGCAGGGGGCAATCCCCGTCCCGGCTAATTGACGGTCAATTTCCCCAGCATGTGTGCCGAGCGTTTCCTCTATGGCTTTGCACTTGTCAGCCCTTTTAGCCAAGACCACCCGGCGCGTCACGGTTTCGACATCCGAGTCGGACAACTCTACGGGGATCGTGAATCGTCCGGTCAGACGTTGCAGAAGCGGCACGTTCGCGGCCAGAGCCGTCTGCCCCGCACCGATGAGCAAAACTCGACTGTCGAGTTGTTTACAAAGGGCCTCGGCAACTTCCTGCACGTCTGTCGAGCGGCCCGGGCTATCGCCGATAAAGAGTTGGATTTCGTCCAGCACGATCACCATGCACGGGATTTCACCGTTCACCGTCACGATGTCCCGCACCAAACGAATGAACTCGTTGGTCGAAAGGTCGTCGACCACGGGGAATTGCGAACGCAGTACTGCCCGAGCCTGCTTGAGGTCGGCAGCGAAGTCGCGATCAGCGTCGAGCACTGCCTTGGCCAGTACCGGGCTCACATAGAGGTCGTGCAGTTCGTTGAGGAAGTCCTTGCCGGCCGACTCCACTGCTGTTTTGACTTGGTCAAAGATACCGTTCTTCTGCAGCCACATACAGAACTGCGCTTGTGGTAGCGCCTCAGGCAGGCCCATTGAGTTCAGCACGATGCTCATTACAGCCAGCCGGACGCTTTCGCCGCCACCGGACGGCAATGTCCCCGACGCAGCGTGGAGCCCGCCGTATCGTTTGCCGAGTGTGTCGATCTCTCGGAGCAGGTCCTTGGCTTCCTGCGGTAGACGCGCCAAGCCACGAGCTGTCGCACCGTCCGACTCGAATGCTGTATCTACCCAGAGATGGCGGAACATCTTCAGTAAATGAGATTTGCCGCTCCCGTAGAAGCCGCTCACCCAAGCCGCTGCCTGGGTTGTCGAATTGACATTGCCAAGATAAGATTCAAGAATTCGGACTAGGCCGTCCTCATATTGCCCCTCACAAACGAAGTGTTCAAGCTCGTACCGGAGGGTTTCGATTTCCTTGGCAGTTGCGGCCTCACGCACAGCGGCGACGCCGTCGTTCAGGAGCTTCGATACAGCAGGGTCGCGTTGGAAGATTTCTCGATTTTTCATCAGTCGTTTACCCCGTTATGCAGCGTTATGGGAACGGCCAGATAGTTCCATCCGTCCCGCGCGTCGAGCAGCCGATAGTTGTTGTCTTCGTACTCGCCCGGGAAGAATAGCACTAGCCGACCACGGATGTCCTTGACCACTTCTTTGAGTATCAGCGACGCGCGTGCGAAGCCAAACAGGCACGCCACTCCCTGGACCGCGACGACCGTGTTATCGTCCACGTCATCGGCTGTCAGAGCGTCCTTGAGACAACTTGCCGTGTAATGCGCGAAATCGCTCCGCAGCTTCATCGCGAGCGTTTCCGGCTCTTCGAAGTACACGTCGCGATACTCGGTGTCCGCCATCCAGCGAGCGAATGTGTCGGTTAAATCGAAGGGCCGCCAGCCGTGTCCTGCCTTGGTTGTGGCCATTTCAAACAGGTCCAGCCTAGCGCGAAGCTTCCGCTCATCACCCTTCGGGTAGACCACGAAAATGGCTTTCTGGTCACCTGCCAGATTGCGCTGCCATGGGGCGCCGATGTGGCTACCGTACCGGTTGGCTAGGTCCTCAATCCGTCCCATGGATCAGCCGCCTTTCGTCCTCTGTCATTATGCGGGAGAACGACACTTCGACAACGTCGCCAGAGTAGCTCATGTCCAAGAAGCCAAGTCGCTTAGCATCCATGGCAAGGTAGATTAGTTCTTCCGGCGGCGCGTCCAGCGTCCGCGCCCAAAGCGTTTTGAACAAGCCCGACCCGCGCGCGCCCAGCATGTACCCCAGCAACAGGGCATACACTGTTGCTACAGGCGTGGGACGAACCTGCTGCCGGATTTTTCGCCCCCGGCCCCTAAGATGGCCGGACTGCGTCCAAGAAGATGCAGTATTTCTGACCACCTTGTCAAGCGTGCTCTCGCTCAGGCGGTCGCCAACAGCCTGAGCCAACGCATCTGTCAATTGCTGTCGGGCAAGCTCCTCGCCTGGCCCCATTCGAAGGACGGGGGCAGCGGTTACTCGGAGGAGTGGATCTCTCGCCATGGCGGCAAGCAGTGCCAGAAGGGGGCGACCTTGACTGTCGGCATACCAGCAGCGCCTCATGACCCGAAACAGGAGGATACCTGGGTCGAGGCCGTACAGCTCGCCCAATCGCTGGCAAGACAGCCGCCGAGTGGCGAGCGTTCGCTTCCCCAAGCAGTTGTCTTCCCGGATGGCCCTGAGGTAGTCATCTCGCACAGCTTCTTTGGGGCACGCCGCCAGCAGCAGGCTCAACTCTTCGAGCATGATGGTCCTGCTGGTGTGTGTTCCTCTATCACCGAATCTGAAGCCGACATCTTTAAGATAGCCACATTGACTGTTGGCTCCGGCGATTTCCAGGCGTCTGTCCAAGGGATCCATAGGCATGGGAGGAGTATAACATTTCGCCGGCTGGTTTGCCGGCGGGAATTGAGCATTTTTTCGAAGATTGACGGTGATGGGTGCGGACGCCGTAGTCACCAACGCCCTATCCTACATGTCCTTGCCGAACTGCAGTTTCTCGGCATGCCCCGGTCACGCAGGGCGCTATTCGATCTGTTCCGGAGAGTTCACTCCCCGAAGGCGAACAGGTCGCCGGGGCCGTCATCGTCGCCGGTGGCCACGTGCGTGTAGACGCTCGTTGTGGCGATGTTGGCGTGGCCAGCAGCGTCGCGAACCTCCGCGAGGGTCCGGCCGCACTTATGGCCCTGCGATGTGGCTTCCACGAACGGGCTATTGCTCTAGGAGCTTCTCAAAATAATCAAACTCTTTTGCGTATGCGTTCTGTGGCTCAAAGTAGGTCTCTAGGGCACCTGAGATCGAAGACAGGTCTGGCTGAGCCCCGTTCATTTCATACTTCAGCATCTCTTCCCAATTTCCTCCCGCATACGAGACCATGCCCTTGAATGGGAATCGTCGTAGCCACCTGTGAAGCTTATCAATACCATCGTCGCCGCCTCTTCTTGCTTCAACGATCAGAGTGCGGATCGGATCCAACATCGTGAATACGTGTGAACCTAGTTTGTCCTTTACGTCATCGCACTTGCCGGTAACTATGAGCGTTCTGGTCCCGTTGAGATAGCGGATGCATAGTGAGCGATCCTCAGAAAGCTCATTCGCAACAGTCGTACTGCCTCTTCGCACATATGTCAGGTCGTCCGTCACGAACCGCCTTGTCTCACCAAGAAGTTCAATCGAGTCCCCGACCAAGAAAGAGGGCGTGAAGATGCCGAGAATCGCTGGGTACAACAAGTTCAGCAGTCTATTCTTGCCACTCCATAAGTCCCCATCGCTTTCGTAATTATCCAGCACGACAATGCGGCACGCCTGCCCAGCGGTCTCATAGAAAGCCCCCAGAGGATCTTGGCCCGATTCTCCGCCTTCATTCGATAACTGCGTTAATACTCGATCCCGGCAAATCGTATCGGCGCCCGCGAAGTGGCCAAATGCAATCCGTACTTCACGACCGAAAGACAAGATCTCCTGACGTGCTTGCGCAGCCCCTTTCGCCTCGCGCAAATCGGTGGTTTGTTCACACTTAGAGACCGCAGTTCTGATCGCCCTCACCTTCCTTGCCCACCGACGGCCCTGCTTCTCGAAGAAACGGAGAAGGTCCTCTGGGCAATACGGGAATATAAACGTTATGCCGTTATCGCTCTCTTGCACTTCGTCGAGAATGAAATCGGAGTAGGCTTTCGCGTCGACATTCTCGAATAGGCGGCAGGCACGCGCTTGAAAATTTCCAAACCGATCCTCGTCCACGCTCGTGCAGTCCGCCTTGTTGCAGGCTATGTCTCGCGCAGCAATACTGGGATGACGCGTACAGGGTGCGGGTCGCTCTGGGTTTGTCCACAAGCATGCGAAGGAACTACACACAGAGGAGTGCCGCAAGTCATTACGGATGCTCGCAATGAAAGTTGGGTGATTAATCATGTGCCAGACAAATGCAGAGGCTGAGGCAATGGCCGCCAGACGATGAGTATCACTCTTGCTAGTATCTCCTCGATCGCAGAACCCTTTCACCAAGCCGAACGCCACCTTATCCAACCGACAAGCTGATGCGACGCCGTATCCCTCCATCTCGTACATCCCCACAACAGTAGGTTTCTTGTTTCTTGCTCGTGCCCAGTCGCGAAAGTTCTGTTCCACAGCCTGCTGAAAGCGGCGATTGGCTACGACAAATTCCCCCGAGGCGACCTCGACTGGCCTAGCAAAGGGGCTGCCCTCCTCGTCAGAGAATCCTTCCTGGTCTGGATAGGTATCTCCGCACAGGTCCTTGCAGCAGACGAGAAAGCGGCTGCGCCAAGATTCAAAAGCATTCTTAGCCTGTTCCTTCCAATCCTCATTCCCAGCGACATTGCTGGCACAGTCCACAAACACTAGCCACGGCATAATTATCTCAGTACTGCGAAGTCTGATCTCTGGATAACCCAGGTTGGTCAGGAGCATTCGCTGGCCGGCACGGCGAGGTCCAATGATGTCGCCGAACTCCTTAGCGAGTTTCAGGGCTCCCCCCAATCGCTCTATCTTCTTTGTGTGTTTCTTCGTCTTCTTATTTTCCTGCCTAGTTGCCTGCAGGTCTCTTGCCAAGTCCTGTCTTACTGTCCTGAAACGACTTGCGAAGGTCTCTTCACTTATCTTCCCACAGGTGGAATAGGCCAGGAGCCTGCTATAGCCCACGTCTCCAAGCTCGCACATCTCACGTTTGCCTGCCGCCAGGCCAACAAGGAGCACACACTTGGGGCGCAACTTTCGAATCAGTGCGCTCGTATCCGCCACGGCCCAGAGATTGCCCATTCCCGAAAGATTGGAGACGGCAACATGAAGATCCTGGATTGTTGTACTTGTGACAGTGGGAGAAAAGCCGTCGTGAAGAATCATATGTTCCTGTTCTGCGTCCCTTTCTTCTTTAAGCCACGAATCCAGGAGGAGCCTTTCTTCCTGCAAAGCCGTCAGAAGAAGAACATCAACGAACGATTCGTTCAAGATCATGTTTGCCTCACCGTCGCGTTGCTGGCCTTCTGGGCAGACCGAGTCTGCCATCCTCGAATTGCACGATCCTTGAGGCGTGGACCGCGGCCCACTCTTTGTCATGCGTTGCCACTGCTGCAGCAGCACAGTGCGTGTCCAGGAACTTTTGGATTAGCTCGTCTGCGATCGTTTTGTGTTGTTCATCGAGAGATGCCCTGTGCTCGTCAAGCAGGAGAAGTTTTGGCGCCCCCAGTACAGCCACGGCGAGTGCCAAGAGCTGCCTCTGTCCCCCTGAGAGAGTCTCCGCGGTAAGGCGTTTCGTTTCGATAAGGAAATCCTCTACGGCGGCTGACAGGCGTGCAACCGCGTTGATGGCCAAACGACTGGCCGGCAAGCCAAACGACAGGATGTGTGTGCGTTGGTGTGCTATTGCCACAACTTCACCCACAGTAAGCTCTGCAGCGAGGGCTTTGTAGCTCTCCTGATGAACTCGCCCGATGACCCGAGACCGACGGTGTGGCGGCAACTGCAAAAGGTCTTGCTTATCCAGAACGATGCTACCCGAATCCGGCCGTAGGTCTCCTGCAATGAGGTTAAGGAGGGTTGTCTTCCCGCATCCGTTCGGCCCCATGACTGCCACCATCTCCTTTGGGGAAACCGACAACGAGAGCCCTCGAAGCACCTCAAGTGGCTTGCCGACCGGCTGGTCGAATCGCTTCGTTATGTCAGCTATTCTGAGCAAACAACCTGTCCCTTTCTGTCTTGCCCAGGGCTAGCAGACCGATGGTAATGGCTCCGGTGGCCAGTTTCACGTCCGTCGGGGACACTCCGGCCGACAATGCCACCCCGACCGCCAGTTGATACAAGATGATGCCGACCGGAGCTGCCAGTATCTGTACGACCAGTCGATTACGGCCACAAATCTTCTCCCCGACAATAAGCGACGCAATGCCAATGATGATTGTCCCCGTCCCGATGGACACGTCCGAAAACCCGTACTTGACCGTCAGGAAGCACCCGGACGTAGCCACAAGCATTCCAGCAAGAGATACTAGCACGATCCTATAGAGGGACACGTTACGACCCACTGAGATGAGGAAACTGGGAGACGTTCCAGCGCATCTCATGGCGCAACCCAGTTCGGTACGAAACAGCATGTACAGAAGAACGACAGTCACACCCGCAAACAGCACGAAAAAGACGGCGGAGTAAGCTCCATTCAGTAAAGACGGCGAATTGAAACTGTAGAGCGGCTGGTTGGCTCTGCCCAAAATGCGGAGGTTAACGCTATAGAGGATGGTAAGCATGAGAACGCTGGCTAGCAGGGGGTTTATCTTGAGTCGAACGGCTACGGAAGCGGTAAAGCAACCAGCAAAGGCTCCGGCCCCCATGGCAGCCACAATCGCCAGCGGCATGCTCATGCCAGATAGCATGCATTTGGCGAACACCACCGATCCCAGCGCGAAAACGCCATCCACCGACAAGTCGGGGAAGCCGGCGAATCGAAATGTCAATACGGCGGCTAATGCAACCAAGCACAGGATGCTCGACAACTCCAAGATGGACAGAATCTGGTGCATCTTGTTGTTCACCCGATAAGGATGCTGGCACAGTGACCACAGTTGCAGAGGAAAGGGGTCGGGATGGAATCCTCAGTAAGCATGTAGTCGCAGACCACTTCGTCATCTGGCTGGATCTCAGCCATGGCGACGAGCTGAATCTCGTGTCGCACAAAACGGACCTCGGCATTGCGGCAACAGGAGTGGTTCACCCAACGAAAGACACGAGATTCGACAATATGCTCAGCTAAGCGACGTTGAACACTCTCGTACGATGGGTTGGGAAGTACGGCAAAGTTCGTTGTGGCAAAGATGAGTTCCTTGGGTGAGGCCCTCCTGGTAGCGAACACACCCTTACCGTGAATCTTCGATGGACGCACAGCCAACTCGCATACCGAACGGGTTGACATCGAGTCGCTCATTTCGCTTTCCCAGAAATCTCGGCGTATATTTCCTTTGCCTTCGCCAGCAAGTCCTTGGGAACTTGGACCCCCATGAGTTCGGCGGCCTTCGCGTTGATGTAGATGTCGCCGCCTTTCGTATATCTGACTGGGAGACCGGAGAGTTTCTTGCCATCGGCAACGGCCACAATCACCTTTGCAGCCTCGGCCCCGACATTGTAGTAGTTCTGGCCCATGGCGCAGATCGCTCCGCGCTGGACGGACGAGTAGTCGCCCGCAAAGAGAGGCATCTTCTTTTGAATGGCGAACGCCACAAGGGCTGGAAAGGCAGCTGTTACAGTAACATCGTTAGCGGTGAAGAGCAGGTCTGCCTTGCCTTCAAGGCTGGCTAGGCTCTGAGCGATCTCGCTGGCGGCGTAGACGGGTCGCAACGCTAGCTTGAATCCACGAGCCTTTGCCTCCTTGGTGATGAGCGGAACCGTGACAGCAGAGCTGGCATCGCCTGGGTCATATACCATCCCGATGGTCTTGGCAGAGGGCAGAACTTGCCGGATCAAGTCCAAGTTGGCTCCGATAGGCCAGAGGTCGCTGACGCCCGTGATGTTGCCCTCCGGCGAATCGGGGTCCTTCACCAGGCCAGCGGAAACAGGATCTGTGACTGCCGCAAAGACAACGGGCTTATCGGTCACTTTCGATTTCACAACTTGCGCCGTTTTCGTGAAAATCGGTACATAGACAGTAACGCCAATGTCCTTGTACTTGTCGATGATCTGCGCTATGGTGGTAGCATCGCCGCTTGCGTTCATAACGCGTATCTCCATATTCTTGCAGTTCGCCAGCCCCTCTTTGATGCCCCGTGTAATGTCCGAGATCGCAACATGCTCCATCGGCTCGATCACACCGATAATGTGCTTGTTCGTCCCTTGGGGACGGTTCAGAACAATCACAAGCACTACTAGCACCACAACTACAGCCAGTACGGCAACGACTCGTAACGTCTTGCGTGCTGCCATAACGCACCTCGATTTCTTCTCTCACGCTTGACCACAGAAGCAACTCTCACCACTATCCCCACCTCTGGGGCTCGATGGGCGCCTGCGGGTAACGGGCTTATGATCGCCGTTGGCGACGATCATGTCAATAGGCCCCTCAACGGAAACGCTTCAGTCATCCGCAACGAATTGCAGAGGTGACGCAGGCAAATGGCCAGCGGCTAGGCAAGCCGACAGGGCTTCGTCGGGTTGCACACGGGTGACGCCAAAGGCAGCGATCTCCTGCATAGATTACGCTGTCAAACCCAAATAGAAATGTCCGCTATTTGGCCCCAATAGAAATGTCCTCCTTGTTGGCATCGTGATTGAGGAAAGATTTGCGCCATGGGTGGTCAGGGGCTGGACGCCAGGGCTTCCTGCCGGTAGACTTCTGCTGGCCGTCGGAAGGATAGGGCTCCGCAGGAGTGCGACCCGAGCGTCCGGCGGTGGGATATACGGCAGAGGGCTGCGTTTCGGCGTGGCCCTTTTGCTTTGCTGGCTCTGCCGGTATCCCGATATGCGATAAACTCTGGGGGTCTGGGGGCAGAGCCCCCAGGCGTCGGGCCGCAGGCCCGACGCATTGGTAGGCCAGGTAGCGTTTGCCGAACCGAATATGCAAGCTGCCGTCGAGGTGTTTCTCCACGATCACGGTTCCTCCTCGCAGGCCGGGATACGCCGGCGGCGGCAGTTGGTAGATTCGGTTGTCCAGTCGGATCGTGTAGTCGTTGGTCACCTTGCGGGTGGTCTGGATGCTCAGGATGGCTTTCAGGTTCATCGCCGGCTGCAATGGCCGGTGGGCGTTGTTGCCGCTGGTGGGCTTGACGGTGAAGCGTCGGTTGAACACCGGCAGGAAGTGCTTCCGCAGGAGGTCGTTGGCTTGCTGAAGCGTGGTGGCTCCGGCCAGTCGCAGTTCCTTGACCAGTCGGTCCTGGGCGGTCTGGAAGAACCGTTCGATCCGCCCCTTGGCCTGGGGGCTGTAGGCCAGGACCAGTTCGATGCCCAGTTCTTCCAAAGCCCGCGAAAACTGTGTCAAGACCGGCTGCGGATCGTGCGGGTTCTTGTCCTCTGCGCGGAAGATGCTGTCACGGTCCACGTACAGGGCCATCATGCGCCCGCGGCGGCGGATGTATCGCCCCAGCAGGTCCATGTAGGCCTCGGTCGTCTCGGCGGGATAGAACCGCGCGTCGACCTTGCTGGTCGCGTCGTCGATCATCGCCACGAGGACCATCGGCTCGCCTCGGCCCTCCAGCCAGTCGTGGTGCGAGCCGTCGGCCTGCACCAGTTCGCCCCAGCAGGCCCGCCGCAGCCGGCGGCTGCGGTGTGTGTCGCGTTTGCGTTTGCGACGCCACAGGCCTTCTGCCAGCAGCCATTGGCGCAGGGTCTCGGCGGCGACCGGCAGGCCGTCCAGGGCCAGCTTCTCCGCCGCCAGCGTCGGCCCGAAATCCAGATACGCCCGCCGGTACAGCTCCAGCACCGATTGGCGGAGGTGCGGGTCTTTGCGTGAGTTGGAGGGTGGCTTCGGAGCCGGTGGACGATTCCTCGGTCGCCCTCGGCCTCCAGCCGCCGCTGGATCCGCCGTACCTGCCGCACGCTGCGCTTCAGCAGCCTCGCCGCCTCCGCCTGCGTTCGCTTGCCCTCCAACACCGCCGACATCACCTTCAATCGGTCACGATCACGTTGACTCATCTCGATCCGGTCCATGTTCATCCACTCTCCTGTCATGTAGGAAAGCGGACATTCTTATCTGGTTAAGACCGGACATTACTATTCTGTTATGACACCTGCATAGATTACGCCTTGCGGGTTGTGCCGTGAGGTGCTACACTTCTAGGTGGTGCGTTCACGAATGTGCGGCCTGATTGACCTGCAGCCCAGCAAGCTGATGCCGCCGAGGAATCATGGCCTGTGGAAATTGGCCACTTGCCGCGCAGTGGCATGTGACGCGACCGTGGTAAAAAGGACTAGTAGCCGCCTCGTAGGGACCGCGTCGAGATGTGAGATCGATAGGCGGGAGCCAGTAATGCTGCGAATCGTCCAGTGTATTGGCCTCGTAATGATAGACGAGAGCGCCCAAAAGGGCGGCTCTTTCAAGTGGCGCGGGGTACAAGCACAACTTGCCCGCCTGCAAGCGCAGCACATTACGGTGACATTCTCGTCGGGCAACCACGGTGTGTCCGTAGCACTTGCTGCGCAACAGCGAGGTTCTCATGCAATCGTTGTAGTCCCGGAGTGGGTCGAGCCGGATAAGCACAGACTACTCCACGGACTAGGGTGCACCGTAGTCCGAAAGGGCAGCAGTGCCTTGGAGTGCGAGAGAGCCGCACAAGAGATACGGGATGCCTGCGATGGCGTGCTTCTTCACCCGTTTCGGTCACGCAGGCAAATAGCTGGATATACCACACTCTGGGCGGAGCTGGCAGAGACATTCCCAGACGGCGCCGACGTGATTGTTCCCGTTGGCGCAGGTGGCCTCCTTGCCTCTGGCGTCTTGTACCGCGCTCAGGCTCGCGCTCGCTATCATCTGATCGGTGCTGAACCGGCCCGATGCTCCAGCTTGTCGCAAGGGTTGAGCGCGGGCCGCCCGTATCCTCTTGCGACGCGATCAATGTTCGCAGCAGGTCTCAATGTCAATGAGGCACCCGAAGAGGTCCTAGAACTTATCATGCAGACCGATGATCTAGACCTCTACAAAGTTGAGGATCACGAGATGGCTACTGCTGCTGTGATGCTGTCCGCTCACGGCATGGGGATCGATTCGGCAGCATCGGCCGGGGTTGCTTGTGCCCTGTTCCGTGAGATTCGGCGACACCACCGGGTCCTGCTCGTGATCCTGACCGGCCGCGGTGCCAAGGTGACCTCCGTGCGTCTCCGCGAGCAGGGGCTGCTTAACCTTACGGATCGTGAAATCGGTACCATCGCACCTAGGACTCACAGAATCGCGTCCCATCTAGTTATGACTCCAACCCCTTCGGTCGCGCCTGGCGTGACGGACGAGAGATACTTCCCACCAAGGCTGTCTGCCGGTGGATAATCTTCGCGGTGGCTTTGCCCTCCCAGGAGTTACGGAACCCACTGGATCTGGATGTTGGTTGCTATGCGGCATTCCAGGCCGCGCTTCCCCGCGGTGTTGTCTCTCTCCACGGCTATCGCTTCCTCTTCTAAAGGTCGCAGAGTTTAACCCGTTCACACTTCGACCAAAGCACAACGGCCTGGGGCTGGTTTCCTCCGGGCAGTAGGCCCTATTGGCGGGGATCTCAGCCGCTACAGGGCAGTAGATGAGGCGTATAGTGGCTTTTGGCGCGCCAGAATCGACGATCTGCCCCGGATAGGTACTCAGAGACCTATTCCCGCCCGAGCGTGGCTTAGAATATCGCCAGCTTGCGTTTCTTCACACTGGCCGCTGGTGACTATCCCGCACCGCCCGCGCCTTCCCCCGTTTCGGGTTCGCGGCCACAGGGACCGAGGCCTGGCAGCTTCCCGCATTCCTCTGCCAGCAACGCAACCCATGTCTCCACCAAGCTGAAGGCTGGCAATCCGCCAATATTCCCGTGTTTCGACAGGGCCCCCTCGGGATAGGCGCGCATGATTCTGGAGAACAGATCGGTCGTCTGTTGCGGGGATGGGTAATGCTGAAAATAGCCGGTGGCTGGGTCATTCTTCGGAAGATGCCCCTGCTTCTTTGGTGTATGGTAGCGGCCCTTCCAAATGATCGCGTCGGTCAAGTTCTTGAGCAATCGCTTCTCAGACGCGGAGAAAGTCAGCCCAGTATGTTGCTTCGCGAGTTCCAGAAGATTGTGGCCTCCGTGGCCTCCCGCGAATTCCGGGAGTTTCCCATCCGGGCATTCAAAACCGGCGCCGGCCACTATTAGCCCCTTTATCAGATTCTCGAACGCGCAACCCGCCAGGAGGACATAGCCTTGCCCAGGCTTGTCCGTCTTATAGTCGGCGTAATCCTTCGCATCGAACGGCTGGCCTTGTTTGGACCTGGCCCACCGGCGATTGAAGCAATGTGAGTGCGCCACCCACAGTACATAGGCCGAGCGCAGAAGTCCGATTGCTTGGAGGAACCACTCAACGGGTGCCTCTGCAAAGAGCCTGAACACCTCCTCCCCGTTCATCTCAAGGAGCGATTTGGGTTCTTCTTCGGGTTCGTGTGAAGACGCATCACAATCCATCAAAATCCTCCCTCGCTGGAGCGCTCATGTCTATCCCTCACCACCCGGCCCCTGTGCTTCTTGTTCCTGCTGACCATGATTGAATCCCCTCTACATCATAAAGGAGCCCGGCGGGTTGGTGATAGACAGTCGCAGTCTGGCATGGACATGCGAGCAATCTCCCGCCGGGCAGGTTGTCTTCGGGTCGTCTGCGACCATCTATCACCGCCCCCGCTCGTGCTGGTCTCTCACCACCCGCGCCCGGTACTGCAGCTCCCCAAGCTCATACGCTTGGTCCTGTAGCTGACCTATCAGCCTTTCCAGACGGCCCATGTTGGCGGCCACAAAGTCAGCGTTGCCCTCTTCGCTGGCACGGTCCATTGTGGCAGTGAATCGCTCGTGGTCCTGATACCCGATCTGTGTGCGGTTCCCCATGCTGCTAATCGGGATTCTGCTCCCCCCGCGCTACGAGCATCGCATCGGCATGTTTATAGGCCCATTTAGCATGGTGCTCGTAGTCAGTGTCTGGCGCCGAATCCCCGCTCGGCCCTCCCGTGCTCGCAAGGATGCCCGTCAGTGCTGCCGCCGCGAAATAATCCCGGGTACTGATCGCCTTAGCCATGTGTTCACCCTTTCTGTGTCTGTGTGCGTTACGGGACAGGACTACACCCGCCGGAGTATAGCCCAAACACTCCCCATGCCGACACCATATCACAACGGCCTTGCTTCGGCAATCGTGGACAGGGTAGAATGATAGCGGCTCAGGTCTCCCCCCGCCTGAGTCACGGCCCCGGTTCTTTCCTCCCCGGAATGCCGGGGCCACTTTTTTGACGACCTCGCGGGCCAAGAGCACGTCAAGAACCCGCTTGACGGTTCCGAAGCCCCGCGGTAACCTCTCCCTTGGCCACCGCCGTAGTAGAAGGGGTCTCTGATGAGAAGATTCAACGTACAACTGCACGTTATGTGGGTGGCTATCGTTGTGATAATCCTCATGTGTCTCTGCCCCCCGTGGTCACTTCACGATAGCGAGTACCCCGATTACACCTACACCACGAAGATCAAGTACGCTTGGATTTGGGCTAAGCCGCCAAAGGCGCGGCATTGTCCCTATGTCAACTGTACAGGAAGCAAGTTTGAGACGAAACTCCTCATTGTGCAGTGTCTTGTTGTGGCCTTATTGGCCGGTGGAGTAATTGTTACCATACGAGCCAAACGTCCTGACGCCTGAAGCTATCAGGACAGAATCTATCATCTGACGACGCTCCAGGGCCGGGCCAGAGAGATTCTTGAACAGCACGAGCTACAGGCGAAAGGCCGTATGATATAATTGCATGGCCCCGGTCTCCCCCCACCGGGGCAACAGCCCGGCTCTCCCCCGTGCCGGGCAAATCGTAACCCCGACCGTCCCCCGACGGTTGGGGTCACTTTTCATCCCCATAGGTTCACATCTGCTTGAGTACCGTCCAGGCAGTGCCGGGCTTCCAGGGCTTCCCGCCCCGTGTCTGGTGGGTTTTTCGCTTGGTGCCTGCGTCCTGGTGCCATATCTTATTGTCTTTGCGGCTTGCCCTCGCTTACGGCGCGGTGCTTCCGCAGGTACGGTCTGGCGGGGGCGAAGTTTGCGCTGGTCGGCTGCCCGGCCTGAAGGGGACTCGCTCTTGACCCCAGAGCCCGCGCAGCCGTAAGATGCCTCTAACCTGACATCAAGCGATTGACATAAGGGGACTTATCATGCTAGCAGAACTCTTTGAGAAGCTGAAGCGACTGTTCACTTGGTGGCGTCGGGGTGAACGTGCGGCGGCGCTCCCTGAGCAGCCAGGGACGGCGGACGAGCCGACGATGCCCGAGCCCGCCGGCACGCTCGCGAGGGGGACGACGCCCGAGCAGGCGCCCACGGTCGAGCGGCCGACGAGGCCCGAGCGGACGGCGATGGTTGACGAGCCCGTGGCGCCCGACGAGTCGGCGATGGTCGAGGAGGCGCCGATGCCCGAGTGCCCGCCGCCTGCCGATGACCCGCCGACGCCCGAGCAGCCGGGTAGCTTCGAGCAGCCGGCGCCGCCGGAGGACCCAGCGACGTTCGAGCGCCCGACACCGCCCCAGCAGCCGGCACCGTTCGAGGACCGCGCAACGTATTATGAATCCCCGAGCGATCTCGCGCCCCAAGCCCCAACCGAGGCAGAAACCATGTCGAACCAATTGGCCGCTGCGCAAGAAAATGTGGACCCACCCATCAGCGGCATGGATGCGCTTCGCGAACAGTTCGAGAACCTGGTGCGGGAGCTCGCCGCGCTGCCGGAAAAGGGTGACAGACTGATCGCGGCGGGCAAGTCACAGGCCGAGTCCGCCAGCCGCGTCCATCAAGCCCTGACGGAACTGAAATCCCACGCCGAGCAGGGCCTGGCAGCCCTCAACGACCACACACAGAAGCAGACGGAATCGGTCGACCAAATCCGTAGGGCTCTTACGGGCCTGGGGGCGCAAACGAAGCAAGGGGTGAATTGGCTCGGCCGAGCCTTTGGAGCGCTGGCGCGGCTGAGGGCGTGCACCGAGGACGGCCTGGGGGCGCTGAGCGAAGAGACACAGAAGCAGACGGAATCGGCCGAGCGAATCCGGGAGGCTGTCATCCAACTGCGGGGGCAAAATGAGCAGGGTTTGGGTGTCCTGAGCCAATGGGCACAGCAACAGATGGGGGTGCTTGTGAAAATTCAGCAGGCCTTGGATGCCACCCGCGACCCACAGGCCAAGATGGTCGCCACATTGGAAGGAATCTCGGGCGGCATCGACGATCTGTCACGCAGCAGCGCCGCCCAGACGGAATCGGCCGACCGAATCCGCGGGGCCATCACGGACCTGAGGGCCCAAACTGAGCAGGGGCTGGGCGCCCTGAGCGAACAGGCAGAGAAACAGCCCGCGCTGCTGGTGAGAATTCAGGAGGCGCTGGATGCCAGCCGCGAGCCACAGGCCAAGATGGTTGCGGCGCTGGAAGGAATGTCCGGTAACATCGAGGACGCCTCGCGCAGCAGTGCGGCCCAGGCGGAGGAGGTTCGGCAGATGCGGCAAAGCCTCACCGGCGCCTCCGAAGATCTGAGTCAATCGCTGAAAGTCCAGTCGTGGCGAATGACCATGCTGTTGATAGGTATTCTGGTGGGGCTGGGCCTGCTGCTGGTGGCCGTGGTGGTCGGCATTTTTGTGTTGCGCTGATCTGAGCCGGCCAAGCTGCGCATCCAGGCGCTGCACTCGGTCGAGCCGTATGACAGCCCCGGGGGGGGTGGTGCTGGCTGACTTCCAGAAGGAAGGCGAGCTGGCCGTCCGCCGCGCCGCTAAGGGGATCACGCATGCATTTGGGCCGACGAGCGAGCGCTTGAAGGTCGGCAAGACGAGCGGGCGGTACACGGGATATATTCTGTGTCTATTGCGGGAAGGTGTCAACAGTCGATTCCGGTCGCGGCGCCCGGGTAGTTGTTCCGGGCGGCCTGCGGGTCGTTTTCGCCGAGATCGTCGATTCTGGCGCGCTTCTGCACGGCTGACCCGTGCCAGCGCGGGCTGTGGGCGGCCTGGCCCCGCCCGTTGGCCCCCTGCGGGCTTCTAAAGATCTGCCCAAAAAAAAGTCAATTTTAGCTGATATATATTTTCACAGATTAGCGTGTCTAGGCTGACGGCTGGCATCTAACCTACCGTTGTCGCTTAACGCCTTCTGCCTCTTCGGTTTCCAGCGGCGCGGCCCCGTGACACCGCCCCTGCCTCTGGCCCTGTACCCTGGCCCCGCTGTGCTCCACCGGTGCGGGCCTGGCTGGCGGGCCTGCCTGGCTGGCGGAAACCCTCTGCAAAGCGGGCGGAAAGCGGGCGATGGTGTCTACCGGCACGGGCTGGGCGTCTGCCGGACCTTAGAATGCGAAATCGGCCTATCACGCGGAACCATACACATAATGATGATAATGTGTATGATGTCGCACGCTCTGGGCCAGTCTGGGCATGCGATCCCGGATACTGCCTGTTTTGTGTATGGAATCGCATTGCCCGATCAGGTGGACGGGCTGCCAGCCTGGACGGTCGCGGATCGCACCCGGACCATGATTCCCCCATCAACAGCCCGGGCGGCCCGGTAGCTCCCGACGCGCCCCCTGCCCCTTGCAGACCCGCAAAAGCCAGCCTGCGGCACCCCCAACAGCCCTGCGATCGCCCACGCCGCCGCCAGAGGCACGATAGACCCCTGACACCCTCAAAACAGCCCCTATCGTTGACAGCCACAACCCGCCAGAATCGCACAACCCCCGGCACCACCGCCACTTACCCCAACAAACAACAGCAGCCGCAGGCAACAAGAGTGGAGGGAGGAGGCACAATCCACCCCCAAAACCTCCCAGTCATCTTCTCCAGCTTAACACCCCCAGCGGCTCGAACGGGGGCACCGAGGACCCACGCGACGGCCTGCAACCTCGATGCGACCGCCTGGACCGCCCGAGCAACCACAAACCGCCCACACCTTCCCGCCCCAGCCACCAGCAAACGGCCATAACCCCCGGCAATCGCCCCGGTTACGGCGATAAACAGCAACGGCGGCGCAGCGCAGGCGTGAAGGGACGAGGCATAATCACCCCCCAAAGACCACCTACAAAGCCCCCAGACCCCCACGCCCTTAGCTTCGCTTTGCTCACTCTACACCTAAGGCCCGCCGGTGCCGGTGAGTCCGGCGCGACCACAGACCCCCGATCCCTCGCTTCGCTCTCTCTCAATAGCACCCCCTCTCTCGACACGACAGCCACCATGCCGGGAAACTACCCCACACGCCCACGCCTTGGCAGTTACACCAACACCCAACGCCCACAAAGCGCCCGCAGCACATGGGCGGAGAGCTCAATCTCCCCCGCCAGCCAAGCCACAACCCCCCCCAGGCCCCAGCCCTTCGCTCGCTCTGTCTTGAGGCAAGGCTACCCTACCCCCTATGAACAGGCGTTCGCACCACGTTTGCACCTACTTTGCAGGCGCTTTGCGCGGTTGCCCCATCCTCTGCCCGTGGTCTGGGCCGTGGCCGGGCCGTACCATTGCGCTTCTAGGCCCACCAGGACCACCAATCCACCATTGCCCCACCATTGGCCCGCTGTGTTCCGCCGGCAGGATCTGGCCGTCTGCCCTGACTGTCGAATTGGCCTGTTTTGCGTATGGGATTGCATTGCCCGCTCGATGGACGGGCTGGCCTGCCAAGCCTGCCTGTTGGGATTATTCAAGTTTCCGATCACCTAACTGTCCACACAGGCACGGGTATGATTCTGTGCTTGTGTGAATGTTTTTTTGACTGTCCGTGCTGGCCTGGACTATGTTATGACTTGTATGATTATATGCTTGCCTGCGTATGCACGCCTTGTTAGAATACCTGCAGTGACCGCGATACCTAATACGTGAAGGGATGTTCCGATGCAGCTATGCGAGAAATATCGACCGCGTGTTTGGGATGATTTTATCGGCCAAGAGAAGATTATCCGGCGAGTGCGCGCCCTCTTGGCCCGTCCAAGCTTTGGGGATGGCGCAGGTGAAGCGCTTTGCATTTGCGGACCTACCGGGACCGGGAAAACCACCTTGGCCCAGTTAATGGCCCGACAGGTGGGCGTCAAGCCCGGCCCGGCATGGAACTACACGGAACTAGATGGAGAAGCATGTACCGTCGATGCAGTACGCGCCCTTGGGGACCGGGCGCAGGTCACTGGGCTGTTTGCCGATACGTGGCAGGTTTTCGTGGTGAATGAGGCCCATGCAATGACGCACAAGGCCGTGCAGGCGTGGCTGACCTTGTTAGACCCTCTACCCGCCCGCTGGCTTGTGATATTCACGACGACAGATAGCCCGGATACGGACCTTTTCGGCAAGTATTCCAATCAGCTACTTGGCCGCTGCAAGGTGCTCAAGTTCACAAATCAGAACCTAGCGCAGCCTATGGCAGATCGGGCGTATGAGATTGCGCAGCGTGAAGGATTGAACGGCCAGCCGGAAGCGCGGTATCTCCGGCTGGTGCAAGAGTGCAAGAACTCCATGCGCGCCGTGTTGCAGAGAATCGACGCTGGCGAGATGCTTGAATGATTCTCGCCTCAAACATACTCGCCGTACTGGCTGGGGCGCTTGTGCTCTGGCGGGTATGGCGAATGAAAGGATGAACATGACTAAAGCACAAACGCTGCAAGCGTGGCGCAGCCTAGAGCCACGACAGAACCCGCTGGCCCTGATGGTGCCGATACCGGCCAAGACTACCGGCAGCCGGTACGGCTGTTGCGGAGTACGCATCGACGGTACGCCGCAATTCATCGACGCTGTACTGTCGAACCTGCAAGGGCTGATTGACGGCGAAAACAATGTGACCCGCCTGGAGCTCGCCCGCAACAAGGTAACGTGCAAGCCGGGATACAAGGCCGGACAAAATGCCAGTGAGGGCGCGGAGTCCTGCTATATCCGGTTGCACATGCGGACCCGGCAAGGCTCGCATGTCAGCGCATTCTTCGACCGTGACCTGCACGGAGCTAGTGAACGATACGCGGAAACCATCGGGGCCTAGCGATCTGGCCTACCGGGCACCATACGTCAGCCGTGCCCGGTAGAGTGGACCGACAGGCAGCAGGCATAACCGAAAGGGCAACCCATGAAATCAAATGAGCAAGTGGCCGCTGAGCGTTATGTCTACGACCACGGACTACCCCCGTTGCCGGACAGGCTGGCTGGCTCGGGTGTATCGCAATGTGACCAGCTACGCGACACGCTGCGCCAGACAATCGACGCCTTGGGCCGGATACAGCCTTACCGGCTGGGATACGTCGAGTCGGAGGATTTGCGTTACGCCGCGAACCGGGCGCACGACGTGTTGATCGAGATCGAGGCGCTGGCAGTCGAGGCGGAGTCCGCCGACTAGCGGCTACCGATTAAGGCGCACGCTACGGCCTGCGCCTTGATCGGCAACCGATGGGCGTTGACCGAAAGGGCGCACCATGAAATCAGGTACACGGAACACGCAGGCCGTATCCCAGCTGGTGACGGACCTGCTGCAAGGTGATGCCGACATTGCCAACGGCCAGCAGACCCGGCAGGCCGGCATGGTCCGGCAGGTCGAGCCAACGGGCACCCGGCACTTCACCTTCGCGCAGCGTGTGGCACTCGCAACCGGCCAAATCCTGTGCACCTACTCGCACGGTGTTGACCTACAGGGCGTGACCTACTGGCACGCGCATGCGAGCTACCCAGAGGCGACACGGCAACAGGGCAAGGGTCTAGCCGCTGTCCAAGATGTCAACGGGCGGCTGTACTTCGTCCCCCGTATTGAAGCGCCATAACTGAAAGGGCAGAACATGAGCACCAGACTTCGCATACCTATTAGCGCGCAATGTGTCCGGCAGTTCCAGGGCGTGATTCCATCCGGGGCGCGCGCAGGTCAGCATCTTGCCTTATTCCTCTGGGCGGGATTCGCAAGCAAAGGCTACCGGAGCGGCTACCAGACCGTGCCGGCGCGCTGGCTGGAAGCAATCTTTGGGCCAGCAGGGGGACCGAAAGAGCGGAGCGCGTGGGGATACTCGGGCAATCGCCTAGAACAAGCAGACCGCGACTTCGATCAGAACGTGGCGGACCTTCAGGCGGCGCAGACTTCAGCAGCCTAGCGGATAGGTTATGTATGTGTCGGAACTATGGCACTCTCGTTGATTTGGGAAACAAGAAGGCGAGCATAATAATGCGAGTGACCAACACAACCCCGCACCCGATAGCAGAAGTGAAAGAGCTATTGGCCTTCGCTGCGCGTGGTGTGCGTAGCGCAGGGATTGAGGTCCATGTCAAGCGCAGTCGGTACAGTTACCGTGGCATGGCTTACGATGGGATACCGCACATGGCCAACGTCGCCAAGGCGACAAAGCGGCTCATCACTATCGGCCTGGGGGCAACCTGGGATAACGGCTCCACAAATCCCATCGGCAAGCGGATACGCCGCCTATGGCCCGAGGGCATTGTCCTGGACGGCTGGCAGGATGGGCTTGTCTATATCGGTGCCCACGAATTCCGCCACGCCTGGCAGAAGATGAATCACAAGCGAGGTAAGGGCGAGTATGACGCAGAGAAGCATGCGCACAAGATGTTGAACCGCTGGCGGGAACATACCGGCCGCGCTGCTGTCCCGCCCATCAAGCAACCTAACCCGTTCGCCGGCACCCCCCAAAATCACCGACCCACAACACCAACACAGCAGAGACCGTCCAGCCTGGGCGATTCTGTGGCTCTGACTTTTCTGACAATCGACCAAAACAGGCGAAAGGACTAACCGAACCATGATAAACGCAACCGATCAGGTGGTAGCGGACTTCCTGAGGCTATGGCATGAGGCTGGCCGGGCATACTTCCAGAGATTTTATCCGAACCTCGACTATGATTCCGACGCCTACGCCAAGGTCGCCAGACAGCGCAGGAAGTATATCGCCCTCGACCGTGGCCGCAACGGTCATGGCAGCGGAGTGTTCATGGTGGACCGCGAGAGCGGCACCGTGTACCCGATCAAAGCCTACGGCGTACCGAACTGCAAGCGGCCCCTCGGCGTGCTGGCGGAGATCGTTGCGGGCTGGGATGCTCTGCCGATGAGGGCCAAGGTCTGGTTTCACCGACCATAAGCGGGCGGGAGAAAGGACAAGGCAACATGCCACAAGAGAACTACGAAGAACGCAAAGCGGAGCGGATCGAGCGGTACGAGGGATACGCAGACAACGCGGCCGCGCGATCCACTGAACGATACAAGCGATCCTGCGAGATACTCGACCCGATCCCGATGGGCCAGCCCATTCTTATCGGGCACCATAGCGAGAAGCGACACCGTGCAGCCCTGAAACGGGCGGACAACGCCATGCGTCGATCCTGCGAGGAACGCGACAAGGCAGAGTATTGGGACCAGCGAGCCAAGAGCGCAGCCAAGAACCGGGCAATCAGCAAGCACGACCCAGAGGCCATTGTCAAACTCAATGAGAAGATCGCACAAGCTGAGAAGCTACAAGGTGCCATGAAGGCGGCAAACCAGATCGTCCGGCGCAAGCCCAAGAACGAACAGACGCCCGAGAAGGTACAGGCGCTTGTGAGCCTGGGGTTCTCCGAGCCTCGCGCCGTCAAGCTATTCGGGAAAGACTTTGCGGGCCGGTTCGGGTTTCCGGCCTACGCGCTGCAAAACAACAACGCCAATATCCGGCGCATGAAGCAGCGCGTGGAAACCCTAGAGCGCGAGCGCGGCCGGGACGAAGTGAGCGAGGATCTGGCGAACGGCGCAGAGGTCCGGGAAAACGGCGAGTGGGACAGCACGGAAATTCACTTCCCGGGCAAACCCTCCGAGCAGCTCCGCTCAAAGATGAAGGCGCACGGCTGGCAGTGGGCGCGCCGCTCGGGCTGCTGGTACAGGAAACGGCGCGACGATCACACGCTGGCCTTTGCCCGCGAGATTGCCGCAGAGTACACAGCCGAGTAGGCCGGGCGCGTACGGGAGCGCCCTTGCGGCCCGAGGGCACCCCGGTATGGGCCTGAAATGCAGACCCCGAGCAAGGAGATACAGCAATGAGTAAGGCACGAACAGAAGAGGCGGGACCGGCAACCCCAAGCCTCGTTGAGGTCAACGAGGCCGCGAGCGTGGTCGTCGTCGTCGAGGTTGAGGGCGGGCTAGTCCAGCGGGTATTCGCCAACGGCCCGCTCGTCGCGGTCCATGTCCTAGACCGGGACAACCAGAAGGACGGCGATTGCAGCGAGGATGAGCTTGAACACTACGGAAACATCGAATCGTTACTGGCAGACCCGATGATGCGAAACATACTCTGACGGCGCGTACGGGAGGGCCCGCAAGGATGCGGGCCCTCCGGTATGGGCCGCAAGCCGTGGCCCCCTGACGTGAAAGGGTAGAGTGATGGCAGAGGCATGGTACACACACGAGAGCTTGCGGCGCGACTACCCCGAAGCGGTGCTGATTATGCGGCACGGCGACTTCTGGGAAATGTACGACGAGGATGCAGAACTCGCAGTTCGTGAGCTAGGGTTGGCAATGACCGTCCGGCAAGGCACAAAGGTTACTGGATTCCCCGGCGTAGCCCTGGACGTATACCTGTTGCGATTGGTCCGCAACCGGCATCGCGTGGCCGTCGCTTGGACGGGCCAGCTTCCGCACGAGAGCGTTATGGTAGTAACGCCGGGCGTCCCGCCACGCGAGCTATGAAACCGCCGACCCATGGACACCAAAGGCCGCGTGATCGTTCATCCTGGGCGATCCTGTGGCTCCGATAAATCTGAGAACTGGCCAAAACGGCCAGAATAACCATGAAAGGGCCGAAACATGGAACAACTGCGACTCGCATACGCTGGCAGGGATAAGCCACAACAGCGCCGCCCCCTGCGCGGCTGGCCCCGGCGGATTTCTCAATCCCTCTTGGAGAAAGTGCTACAAGGCGCGGGCTGGCCCTACGTCGCGGTGGACGAGGCGAAGAAAGCAATCTTTGCCGACAGTGACATAGACAGCTTCGACTTCATCGTGTACCAGGAGCACGGCCCTTGCCTCCTGATCGAGACCGGCCCCCGCAACGCCGCGAGCATCGAGACGATGGCCGACTGGCAACAGGTGTTTGGGCCGGACTTCGTCTCCGTGTTCGCAAGGACGCGGGCCAGCGGACGTATTGCCTTTGTCCGGGCCGACACTGGCAAGGAAATCTCAGACGAGCTTGACCTGGTTGTACCCCCCGCCGCCGCGTTGTAGGGAATCGCCGTATGCGAGGCGCTGGAAAAAGCGGGTTGACTTTATGTCGCGGGCAAGACAAGATGTTACACGCAGTCATAAGCGCGTAAGTTGGGTACTTGGGCGTATCAGCCAAGGCCAACAAGCAGGAAAGGTAAATTATGGCAAAGAAAGAAGACAAAGAACCGAAATCGAAAACGCACACAAGGGCGACCTTCAATCTGCCCAAGAAAGACCTTGCGGCGCTTGCGGAAATCCAGGGCAAACTGCGGGCGCAGTCTCGCCTCAACGGCAGACACCCCGAGAACATGAGCGAGATCCTAGAGGCCGCGCTGAAGGCAGAGATCGCCAAGCGCCAGAAACTACTTGCGAAACCGTAGTTCGCAGCACGCGGGCAGCGGTCCCGCTGCGGCAAACGACAGCCGCGTCATGCCCGCCGAGACGCTTCATAACAGACAGGTAAGCCCATGCCGAACGCATCGAAGGGTAAGCCCCAGGATGAGGAAACGCCAGCGTGGCTCAAATCCCTAGCAAAACACGTTGGCTTGCTGGTGCGCAAGAACGATGTTCGGCTTCGCTTCCAAAAGATGATAAAGCGGTGGGTGAGGCGCCGGACGGCGGAGTTGAAAGACCTGCACCAATGGGAGGCAAAACGGCGGAAGTATTTTGAAAAGCTGACAAGGCTTCCAAGAGACGATGTCCTGCGTGCCAAGGCCGACAAGCCGCCAAAGCCAGGGTGGAAGTACGATGAGGGCCTAGTTACAGAGAACATAGGGCCGGAACCCGATCTTGTCAGCCGCCTCAAGGCAGCGGAGAGCCGCAAAGCCGCCCGCGCGATTCTTTGCGAAGCCAAACTCAAGATCAAGGAACTGCGGGCGGTTGCCGACGCACTGAGGGAAGAGGAAGTAGGGGAGGAAGAGGGAGGCAGAAAAAAGCAACATAGAAAGGAACTTGTCGAATACATCATGGAGCGAACTGTTGACTGCCGCGTGCCATGGCAGCGTATTTGGGGTTGGGTCCCGCCGACGTTGCAAACGGAGGCGGAGCCGGTTGCCAAGTTCTTCCTGCCTTTGTCTCATACCGCGCTCATGCTCGATGAGAAGTACGCTTTGTTGGCGGCGGTACATGACGTAGTATTATTGGCCATTCCGAAGATCAACCCCTGGCCCACCAAAGGCAAGCAGACATGGGCGCAGATGATGAAAATTATGCCCTACGCCGTCCTGACGCACTGCGCAATCGAGAACATCACGGGACACGAGGCCGAATTGAGAATCTTCTTTTCCGATGTGAAGGCAGACCTGAGGGCTGTTACGGCGGCGGCATCGCCAACAGAAACCGGGAGTAAGGAGTTGGGCGAACGGCCCAGCCCGGAGGAACCCCTACCTGATAATCATCCCCGTTGTGCTCCGATGTCCAAGGCAGAAATGGCCCGGCGTCTTTGCGATAACCAGAACGCTCGGCCGCGCGACATCAAAGCTACGCTAGCCAAACAAAAGCTGCGGTCCGAAGGGGGCAACAAGTGGACGATTCGCCTTGATGGCCTAGACACGAAATCGCGAGCGAGAATGGAAAAACCTATGGGCTGAACCATTTGCCCGGCCGCATTCCGACCAATTCCGCCACTTTTTTCGGCCATTTCTGACCAACTCTGACCAACTCTGGCCAACTCCGCCACTGGTTTCTCGACAGACCGACCAGGCCCATTAAGAATATAGCGTGGAGGGACAAAATCAGAGGCACGAACGAAACATGACAGAATTATTGATACCACGAGAAGTCGATGAGTTATTTCGCTACCCACATGGGCGGTCTGTAAAACTGGCCAAGGCCAAGTTACTCCCGGCAGTTTTCCTACCAGACGGCGAGATACGATTTGACCGTAAGGTGATTGAAGAACTTCTATCTGATATGGCCCGTGGGGTAAGCCAGGAAGGCAACGGGCATGATTGACAACCTACAAGGCCAAGGCCATGACTGAACACGGAAGGCAGGATGATAGGCTTGCGTCGGGCCGCTGCCTGACGCCCGCCGACGACAGCGAATCGCCCGCCTTGCTGGATATTTCCGGCGTATCTGAGCGGCTGAATTGCAGCCCCCGCCACTATCGGAGACTTGTAGCGGCCCATCGCGCGCCACCTCCGATCAAGCTGGGAACTTTGTCGAGATGGCCGCGGGCGGTGATCGACACTTGGATAGCGGCAGGGTGCGGACCATGTCCGCGAGGCCAGCACCAGGGCTTGAAGGGGCGGGAAGGAGCCTGCCACCCTAGCTAAAACAGAGGCCCGGCCGCCTTACCCGCGACCGGGCCGGAATGGAGTTCTATCATGCTTTATCTTAGGCGCTGGTGGGGCGGGCGTCAAGTGGAATCACGCCAGCCTGCACACAAATCCCCTTGTACCCTCGCCGCCCCCGATGGCAAGCGAGAGATTCGCTGCGCGGCGAGGAAGCGTTTCCTGGCCGACGCCGGCGGCAGGTGGTCGGATACGGCGTTGCTGGGATACGGCCAGTTTTTGCAACGGCGTATGCATCGGGGGGCAGAGCGATGATTCCCAAGGGATTCATTTTACTCAGTCGGATGATAATGGAGTCCGAGTTTTGGAACAAGCCGCCCTACTACTTGAAGCTCTGGGTGTACCTCCTGTTGGAGGCAAACCACAAGCCGAAGCTGACCGGGCAGCGGCTTGCCCGAGGGCAACTCCTGACCACCCTCCAGAAGCTTTGCGATGCGGCTGCCTACAAAAAGGGGTGTTGCCTCATAACTCCCACCAAGGACCAGGTTTGGGGCGCATTGCGGTGGATGCGTGGAGCGCGTGACCGTGTTACGAAACACGACACGAAGCTCGCTATGATCACGACGACGAAGACGACGCGGGGCCTCGTCATAACTATATGCAACTACGGGTATTATCAGAACGCCAAGAACTACGAACACGACGGCGAAGGCGGCACGAAGCCCCCACGGATACACGATACGATAGACAAGAATGTAAAGAATGGTAAAGGGGGAGCGGCTTCGCCGCCCGCTTCAGAGACACCAGCCCCGGCACCTGAATCCACCAAGGCAGCTGCTGGCCGGATTGTGAAGCTCTGGATCGACAGGCACGCGGAGCGAGTGGGGTGTCCGCCTCCGAAGAACGCCAACGGCAAGCTGGCGGGAATCCTCAAGAACATGCTGAGCGGATTTTCAGAAGCCGACCTTGCCGCTTCTGTTGCGCGGTGGTTTGCCACCGACCGGAAGGATTTTGGGGTCGAGTTGTTCAAGGTAAAACTTGAGGGCGGCGATGCCGAGTTGACGGGGCGGGGGAGCGAATCGTATGACGGCGATGATGAACTGGGTCGAAGGAACTTGGCGAAGCTGCGAAGCCAAGCAGCCGCCGATGATCGCAACAGAGGTGAGGCATGAACCAGCACGCCACGAACAAGCCTGTTCCCCATGACACGGAGGCGGAGTGCTCTATCCTGGGCGCGATGCTGCGGGATGAATCGCTGATCCCGGATGTGCGGCGCGTGTTGCGCCCTGAGCACTTCTTCACGCCTGAGAACCGGATCATCTGCGAGGTTCTGTTCGCCCTGGCCGATGGAGGCAATGCCTGCCTTGCGGCGGTCAAACACGAGCTACAAGCCACGGGCCAACTGGCCAAGGTGGGGCGTGGGCCAACAGATGAGGAAGGGGATGCCTATTTGCGAGAACTGGCCGAGGAATGGAGCGGCTTTTCATACAGCCTGGACTACGACATAAAGACGATCCGCGATGCCTTCGCCCAGCGGGAACTTGTGTCGATGGCTGCGCGCATGGCTCAAGACGCCAAGAGTACACCGGCACACGGTGCCGAGGGTCTGATAGACAAATATCAGCAAGAACTTTTCAACCTAGATCTCCGAGCTGACACCGGCAGCGATGTCGTCATGGTGGGCGAGGCTGTGGCTGAGGCAATAGAGCACGCCGACAAGGTACATGCCGGCGAAGTATCGCCTGGCTTATCGACGGGCTTCAGTGTGATTGACCGGGCCACGGGCGGGATGCAGGCGGGCGACTTGTGGACGCTAGCGGGGGCCACTAGTGTGGGCAAGACCGCCCTTGCCGGAGCTTTCGTAATAAACGCGGCTCAGGCTGGCGGGGGCGTTCTGTGTGTGTCGGCCGAAATGGATAATCGCGCCGTGGCCAATCGTTTCTTGCAGGCATATAGTGGGGTCGAGGGAAGCCGGTTGCGATGCGGTAATCTCGATGAGGACGAACTGGAAGCGCGCAGCGCAGCGGCAGCGGATATTGAGAAGTGGCAATTTGCAATCCAGACCGGGGCGGTGACTGTGGGCGAAATTACAATTCGCGTGCGGCAACTGGCAAAGCGGTGGAGCAAGCCCCTTGACCTGATCGTGGTGGACTACTTGCAATTGATGAAGCCCGGCGGTGGCGACACCCGCGCCCAAGAGGTTAGCGCGATCGCTTGGGGATTGAAGGGCCTGGCGATGCAAACAGGTACACCTATCTTGATGCTGAGCCAGTTAAGCCGCGAGGGAGTCAAACACGAGACCCCGCCGAGCCTGTACGCCTTGAAGGAATCCGGCGACATTGAAAATCACTCCAACGTCGTCCTGCTGCTGCACAAACCTGTCCGAGAGCAAATCGACACAGATGGGGTGCCGATCTTATGGCTGAAAATCGCCAAGGCGCGCGACGGCATGACAACGGCGTGGAAAGACGCGGACGGGCGGCCCGGAATAGCCCTTCGATACAAGCCGGGAATCACCCGCTTTGAACCATCGACTTTATGAAAGATGAAATACTTTTCAATAGAAAACCTTTTCGGTGGAAAAGTAAGGTGGACAGTGCTAAGATAGAAGAGCTATGGCAAAGAAACCGACCGACATCGAAGGCCAACTGCGAGAGGCGATTCTCAAAAGCAAGCTGACGAGATACCGGCTGGCGAAGCTGACCGGCGTGAGCCAAGGTGTGTTATCGAACTTTGTCAACGGGCACAGGAGCTTGACGCTGCAAACGGCGGCCAAGCTGGCAGCAGGGCTTGGGCTTGAACTGAGGCCCAAGCGAAAGAAAGGCAGGTAAGACGATGGCCAGTATAGTAACTGGAAAGAATGGGCGGCGACTGATTCAGTTTACCGGCCTCGACGGCAGAACTCGTCCGAAGATCCGCCTTGGCAAAGTGACCAAGAAGCAGGCCCAGTCGGCCAGGTCGTTTGTCGAAGACCTGTTGGCGTCCAAGATCACAGGCGACCCACTCAGGCCTACAACGATGGAATGGATTGCCGGTGTGCCAAAGGCGCTTCGTGACCGCCTGGAAACAGTTGGGCTTGTCAAGGCCAAGGAACAGGCGGAGTGCCCCACGCTTGCAGTATGGGTACAGGCCTACGTCGATGGGCGGCAGGACGTAAAGGGCGCAACGGCCACCGTGTATGGCCATACACAGCGGAACCTTCAGGCGTTCTTTGGCGGGGCCAAGGGGCTGGACGAAATCACACCCGGTGACGCTGATAGCTTTCGCGTGTTCCTGAAAATGCAAGAGGGGCTAGCTGACAACACGGTTCGGCGGCGCATGGGTATTGCCAAGCAATTCTTCCAGGGCGCTGTCCGGCAGAAACTCATCGGCGAGAATCCCTTTGACGGGCAGGCAACCCTTGTGCGGGCAAACCCACGTCGGCAGTATTTTGTCAGCCGTGAGGACACTCGCAAGGTCCTGGACGCTTGCCCGGATGCTCCGTGGCGGCTTGTATTTGCCCTGTGCCGATATGGTGGCCTCCGCTGCGCCTCAGAGATAACCCGCCTCACATGGACGGATGTAAACTGGGAAAAGATGGTCTTCACGGTCCACGCCAGCAAGACCGAGCATCACAAAGACGGCGGCGTACGAGTAGTGCCAATCTTCCACGAGCTATACCCGCACTTCCAAGATGCTTTTGAGCAGGCCGAGGAGGGGGCCACGTATTGCTGCCCGCAATACCCAAACGCGAATCAACTGTACCGCAAGGCCATGCTGCGGATCATAAAGCAGGCTGGGCTGAAGCCGTGGCCTAAGCTGTTCCAGAACTGCCGCGCCTCAAGGGAAACAGAACTGGCCGAAGAATATCCTATCCAAGTGGTCTGTGCATGGATTGGCAACAGCCCTCAAGTGGCATCGAAGCACTATCTCCAAGTTACCGAAGCTCACCACGCAAAAGCGGTGCAGAATCCGGTGCAGACTGCGGCGGTAGGCGGGGGGCAGGACTTGTCAGGCCCGGACAAGGATGAGGACAAACTAACGGCTAGGCCAGTTGGCAGGGATAATTACGGGGAGCGTGAAGCGCAACTAATGGGCCGTACTGGACTTGAACCAGTGACCTCCTGCGTGTCGAGCAGGCGCTCTAGCCAACTGAGCTAACGGCCCGTAGTGACCTGCCCCAGGGGCCGCTCCAGCTAACTGAGCTAACGGCCCGTAAGACTGACCACTTGCTGAGTGTATGCCCCCGGGCTAATCCTGTCAAGGCTGCGGGCAATGCTCTTGCCGCCGGGGGCCGGGGTCATTATCGTATCGGTTCGACGGCAATCCCAACAGCCCACGGATCAGGAGCAGCCATGATAACGTTCAGCGCGTTCGCGGATGAGATCGGCGAGGACCTCAAGGTCCAAATGGACACGTGCGAGGGCAGCGGCATCAAGTGCATCGACGTGCGGGCGATCGACGGCGTGAATGTTTCGGCGATGACGCTCGAGCAGGCCCGCGGGTACAAGAAGCAGATGGACGACCGCGGCTTTGCCGTGCCGTGCATCGGCTCGCCTATCGGCAAGATCAAGATCAGCGACGACTTCGACGCCCACCTCGACCTGCTCAAACATTGCTGCGACGTGGCCAAGACGTTCGGAACGGACCTGATCCGCATGTTCAGCTTCTACCCAACCGAGGGCAAAGACATAAGCGAGGAGCGCCCCCAGGTAATGGACCGCATAGGTGCGATGCTGAAGGTCGCCGAAGCGGCTGACGCCGTCCTCATGCACGAGAACGAAAGCAACATCTACGGCGCCAAGGCCGACGGCGTGAACGACCTGTTCGCCACTTTCAAATCGGACCACTTCAAGTGCATTTTTGACCCGGCCAATTTCGTGGACGAGGACCAGGCCCCGTATGACGACTGCTGGACCAAGGGCCTGGCCGAGCTCACGGAGTACTTCCATATAAAGGATAGGGTCCGGGGCGCGGAGACCTGCGTGCCGGCCGGCGAAGGCGAGGGCCAGTTCGCGGAGATCTTCGCGGACCTGAAGGTGCACGACTGGAGCGGCTACATGACACTCGAGCCGCACCTGGCCGCCGCGGGTCAGTTCGCCGGCTTTACCGGGCCCGACCTGTTCGCCAAAGCCGTCGCCGCCCTCAAGGGCATCTGCGATCGGGCGGGCCTGGCGTACGAGTAAGCACGCGCCGGCGCCGGGAGCATGCACTGGTAAGTTGACGCCGGCAAAAAAAACCGAAAAGGAAGTTTTTCACCGCAGCCTGTGCTCGTTATAATTATGCGGCCTTGTGGTTGGCGCTATCCACTTCGATGGGTCGGCTGGTCATTTGTCGCAAGGCTCCAGTGAAGAGGCTCTGGCAGGGCAGCCAGAACGGGAGGCCACGGACGGTTTCGATTGGACCTTTAACGCTTCGGACCGTGCCATGATCGACAAAGCCGCCGCAGGGACACCCATCTCTGACAGTTCGCAGTCCACTTCGTCACGTCCAGCGAGCGCAGAGAAGGTTTCGGTGGCTCTGGTGGGAGGCAAGCGGATTCTTCACAGCGCGATACGCGAGTTGCTGAACAGCAGCAACATCGCCGTCTCCGGCATGCATGACAGCGAAGAGTCATTGGCCAAGTCCCTGAACGCCGGCGCGCAGGCCCCCTGCAACGTGGTGCTGCTGGTACTCTCCGGCGTGGGCCCGTTCGGCGCCTTCCGCCGCCTTGAGGAGACGCTCGGCAAGACCCGCCACTCCGTGCCCCTCGTGGTGCTGTCGGAACAGGCAAGCCGCGGACAGGTGTACGCCGCCCTCAAAATCGGCGCAAAGGGATACGTGAACCTGGACGCCGATCCCGGAGAGCTGACCAAGGCCATCAACCTCGCCGCCCGCAATAAAGCGTACCTCGCCCCGGACGCGGCTGAGCTGCTGGTCAACGATCTATCCTCGACGACCCAGCCGGCAAACTCGCCGCGCCTGCCCAGCGTTAACCTCAGTAAACGAGAAGTGCAAATAGTGCAACTGCTGTGCGAAGGCATGAGCAGCAGGCGGGTCGCCGAACACCTTAACATCAGAACCAAGACGGTCGAGAACCACCGCTACAACATCTACCGCAAGTGCGAAGTGGACTGCATCGCCGCACTGATGCGACACGCCATTCAGCACGGGCTGGTCTCGATCTGACACTCAAGGCCGTGTATATGGCCGCAGACTTGTCCCCAGGGGAGCCGCAGACCCCGTTAGAGGCAACGTCTCTAACACCTCTAACGGGGTCTGCGGCCTAATCCCGCTTGCGTAAGACCGCTCACCCTTTGAGCGAAACACTCTCCGCAATCCCCCGCACCTCGGCCACCAGCGATTCGACCACGCTGGCGGAAGGCGATTCGGCGATAATCCGCAGTATCGGCTCGGTATTCGAGGCCCGGACACACACCCATCCATCAGGCAGGTCTATTCGCAGGCCGTCCGCTTCGTTGAAGGCCGCCCCCTCGCGGGCCTCGAACGCCCCGCGGACAGCCGCCACCACCTTCCCCGCCCCGTCGCCGCCACACGGAAGCTTCGTCTTGATCATCACGTACCGTGGAATCCCCGCCACCAGTTCGCTCAGGGTCCGGTCGGTCTCGGCCATGTATTGAAGAATATAGGCCATGCTCACCAGGCTGTCGCGTACCGGCACCACGCGCGGCTCGATTACCCCCCCGCCGCCTTCCCCGCCTAAGATGCAATCGTTAGCCAGCATTGCCTCCACGACGTTGGCCTCGCCGGTCGGCGTGCGTATGACCTCGCAGCCGGCCTCCGCCGCAACGTCGTCGATCATGCGGCTTGTCACCAGGTTCGTGGCGACCTTGCCCCTTCGATTGCGAAGCACAAATGCCCCCGCCAGCGCGAAGGTGTACTCCTCGCCCGGAAAGTTTCCTTTTTCGTCGACTATTGCCAGGCGGTCGGCGTCCGCATCCTGAGCGAAACCGACCGCAGCGCCCTCGGCCCGGACCACCTCGCACAGCTGGCCAAGGTTGGCCTCGACCGGCTCGGGCGGATGCGAGAACTCGCCATCCGGGCGGCTGTTGATATGGACGACGTTGCAGCCCAGCCTGTCCAACAGCATGGCGCTGCTTTCGCAGCCGGCGCCGTTGTTGCTGTCCACGACGACCTTGAACCCGCCAGCCGAAACGGCGCCCGCGTCGCACACGTCGAGAACCGCCGCAACGTGTGTGGCGTGCGCGGTGGCAAGGGCAGACTCGCTGCCTCGGGCATCGCCCTCAGCCAGGGCGAACCGCCCGGATTGCCAGATCGCCTTGAGCCTTTCCGCATCGGCCGCCGTCAGGCCCGTGCCGGTGGGCTGGAGGAACTTGATCCCGTTGTACTCGGCGGGATTGTGGCTGGCCGTGATCACCACGCCGCCGTCGGCGCCGATTTGCATGGTCGTCAGAGCGATAGCCGGGGTGGACGCAACCGCCAGATCAACCACGTTCGCGCCGGTATCCAGCAGCCCGGCGGTTACGGCCTCCTGCAGCGCCGGTCCCGACTTGCGCGTGTCGCGCCCGATCGCAACCGTCGCGCCGCCCAGCATCGTGCCAAACGCCCAGCCGAACCGGCGCGCAACTTCCGGCGTCAACGAGCCGCCGACAATGCCCCGCACGCCCGAAACGCTCACGATCAACTCATCTGCCATGGGCGATCCTCACGCAAATACGACTGACGCATAGCCGACGCTGGTCTCATCCGCGTAATTCGGATCCGTCCGCCGCATCACTTCGTAGCTGTTGGTGTAGGCCAAACAAATGCCCCGGGTGGCCCCCAGGGCCTCGCACGCGGCGACGGCTGCGGCAACGGCCCCTGCCCCGCAGGCATTGCGGCGCGCATCGGCCTCCGGGACAATCTTGTCCGCCTGCATCGCCTCAATCAGATCGAGCATGCGGCGGTCGTTTTCGACAGCCCACTTTACGCCTTGCGCCCCGTGTCCACCCGGCGCGGGAAAATGTCCCCCGTGATGGCTGAGGTCGGTGCTGCCGACGACCCGCACGTCGGGAAAATCCGCAGCCAGGGTCCGCCCGACGGCCCGCCCTATCTCGAGGGCAAGGTCCGTCGGAGGCACGGCGATAGGCACGATCCTGGCCTGCGGACAAACAACCTGCAACAGCGGCACCTGCACCTCTATCGAATGCTCGAGGGCATGGGCGTCGCCGTAGGGACGAAGGCAGTCGCCGGCGCCGAGCAGGGCCGACGCCAGGTCCTCGTCGATCGCGACCTCACCCAGGGGCGTCTGCCACGCACCGGCCTCGTACACCTCGCCGCGCCGGACCATGCCGGTATGGTCGGCCCCGAACAGCACGAACGTCTCGCCGCAACCGCCGGCGGCAAGGGCCTTGAACGTGATGGCGGCCAGCCTGCCCGAGAAGGCCCACCCGGCGTGCGGCACCAGCCCGCCTGGCAGGCTTTGGGGCAGGTCAGGGGGCAGCTTGACCGAATCGCAGAGCTTTTCTGCGTGATCGCGACAGGCATCGGGGGAACCTTCGTAAAACCTTCCGGCCTGTACTGCAGGGCGCAGGTTCATGGGCCACCTCACAAGATTAGAGATTTCGTTGGCCTTAGACGCGAACTATTGTATCATCTAGCCGTCTAAGACTTCCAGAAGCGAGCCAATGAGCGAACAAGAAAACGGACAGACAAAACAGGACCGCAGCATAGACGCCCTGGAGGCAATGGCGGACGGCCAGGACCTGCGCCAGGATGCCCAGGGCGAGCCCTCCGCCTCACAGAGCGCCCAGCCCGTCGATCCGCTGCCACCGCCCAAGCAGTTGACGCCGGAGGAGATTGAGGCCCGCAAGGCCCGGACGGAGACCCTTCGCATCAAGGCACGTCAAGCCAAGGCGCATCAATTCAGGAGCCTGATGATCCCGATACTCCTGGTTACGGCGGTGCTTCTGCTCATGCTGGCGACGATAGCCGCCTTCATGAGGCCCGATGACCCGGAGTCAAACCCGGGCAACATGCTGGGCAAGCCATGGGCAAAATACCTTATATATGCAGCCTTTCCCATGTCGCTGATCCTGCTGGTGGCGGCCGCTATATTCTGGCAGGACCTGCGCCGCAGCAGGATCAGAATCAGAAGCAGCGACGACGACGAATAGCACACGCCCGGCCACCACAACCTTCACCGCGATAATATCGCTATAATCGGGATACATCCAGTGAGTGCCGAAGATGTAAGACCGTGGGGATCTCTGAGCTGGCCGAATCGCATCAGCATCATGCGACTGCTCCTGGTGGCCCCGTTCATCATGCTGCTTCTGAACCAGGATCCGCAGCAGTGGGCATGGGCGAGGCTGGCCGCCGTGGGGATATTCATAGTGATGGCCGTCTCGGACGTGATAGACGGGGTCCTTGCCAGACGGCTCAACGCCAAGACGCGTCTGGGCGCCATCCTGGACCCGCTGGCCGACAAAACCCTGATAATCTCCGCGGTGATATTGCTTTCGCGGCAGGCCCCTCAGGGCCAGGCCATGCCCCTCTCGAACTGGGTGATGGTGGCCGTCGTGGCCAAGGATTTGTGGGTCATTGTCGGCTTTCTCGTGATATACTTGGTTACCGACCGGCTTCGGGTTCAGCCGACGCGGTCGGGTAAGATTTGCACGTTCGGGCAGCTCGTGATGGTGGGGCTGTTCCTGATATTGCCCGGCCTGAGCTGCGTAATCGGCAATCTGGCGGTTTACCTGGCCACGGGACTCAGTTGGGTGGTGGTGGGCCTGTGCGTGCTTGCGGGCATCAGCTACACGCGGCTGGGCCTGAGCTTCATAGCCCGGGAGCAAAAGCCTCTGGAGGCAAACGCCCCCGGACAGACGGGACGGAATGGATCCGATTGAGGACATCCTGGAAGAGCTGCGGTCGGGACGGATGATCGTCCTGGTCGACGATGAGACTCGCGAGAACGAGGGCGACCTGGTCTGCGCCGCGGAAAAGGCCACGTCGGAGATCATCAATTTTATGGTTCACTTCGGATGCGGCGTGGTCTGCATGCCGATTACGGAATCCCACGCGGACGACCTGGGCCTGCACGCGCAGACGCCGACCAGCACGTCGCTGCACGGCACGGCCTTCACGGTGACAATCGACGCCGCAACGGGGGTGACAACCGGTGTTTCCGCGGCGGACAGGGCCCGGACAATCCAGGTGGCCTGCCGCAACGGCGCCAAGCCCACGGACCTGGTCCGTCCCGGGCACATAAACCCGCTGCGTGCCCGCGACGGCGGCGTGCTGGTGCGGGCAGGACAGACCGAAGGCGCCATAGACCTGTCGCGCCTGGCCGGACTCAAGCCCGCCGGCGTCATTTGCGAGATCATGAACCCTGACGGCACGATGGCCCGTCGCGACGACCTGGAAGAGTTCTGCCGGACGCACAATCTGAAGATGTGCAGCGTTGCCGACATCATTCGCTACCGCCTGCGAAGTGAAAAGCTGATAGAGCGGGCCGTCGAGTTCGACATCCAGCTCAGCGCCGGAGAGTTTCACCTGATCGCCTACACCTCCGTGGTCGACTCCGAGCCGCACGTGGCCCTGTGCACAGGCGGCATCGGCGGGCTGGATGCGGACGGCAAGGTGATCGTCCACGACGACCCCGTCCTGGTGCGCGTGCACAGCGAATGCCTGACCGGCGACGTCCTGGGCTCGCTGAGGTGCGACTGCGGGCCCCAACTGCATACCGCCCTGAACCAGGTAGCGCAGGCCGGCAAAGGCGCCGTTGTCTACGTCCGACAGGAGGGACGCGGTATCGGGCTCATAAACAAGCTCAGGGCATACAAGCTCCAGATCGAGCAGGGCATGGACACGGTTGAGGCCAACGTCCACCTCGGATTCGAGCCCGACCGCAGAGACTACGGGATCGGCAACCAGATCCTCCGCGACCTGGGGCTGACGCAGCTTAGGATAATGACGAACAACCCGCGGAAGATTCACGGATTGGAAGGCTTCGGCCTGAAGATCGTTGAGCGCGTGCCGCTGGAGATTCCGCCGCAGGACCACAACCGGGAATACCTGCGGACGAAGAAGGACAAGCTCGGCCACATCCTGGACAACCTCTAGGGGGAGGCTTACGCATCGGCCAGCTCGTGCCTGCGCAGGATCTCATGTGATATTGACCGGGTAACCGCGCGTAGTTCGAGCATGCCGACCAGGTGCGGGTCGTCTTCGGTCGCAAGCACGGGCAGGTAGTCGAGATCCTGCTCCCGCATTCGCGTCATGGCTTCGGCCAGCGGGGTATCCTCGGTGACGGTGTCGGGGGCCGGCTGCATCAGGTCATAGGCCACCAGCCACTGCGCCAGGCCCTCGCCGCCAAAACTCATCTTGAGCTCCTGGATCGTGACAACGCCGGCGAGCATTCCGTCGTCCGACACAACCGGGTACGCCATTACGTCGGTCTCGGCGATGGTCTTCAATACGACCGCCAGGGGGGTTTCCGCGTGGAAGATCGGGCAGGACTTGTCCACCATGTCGCCGACCCTGTAGGACTCCACGAGGTCCTCCTCGGTAACGTTCAGCCCGACCTCGCCGGCCTTCTTGACCGCGAGCTTCACGCATGACGGGCCGAGCAACTCCGCGATCAGCGTACTCATAGTGACGATTGCGATGATGGCGACACCGATGTCCTCAGTCTTGCCGACAAAGCGTTTGCTTGCCAGGATGGCCAATCCCACAGCGACGCCTCCCTGGCACAGGAGACACAAACCCAGGTACTTTCGGACGACCTTGGCGGCCCCGGTGAATCTGGCACCCAGGTTTGCCCCGACAGCCTTTCCGAAGGCGCGTGCAAGAAAGTACGGCGCAACCAGGAACCACACCCAGACGGGCACGCCTTCCTTGCTGAAGTCCAGGTGGGCACCGACAATCACAAAGAACAGCACGTAAATCGGCGAGGCAAAGCGCTGGACCATGTCGAAGGCCCTCTTGCTCCGCCTGGGGGCCAGGTTCACCAGCACCGCGCCAAGCGCCATCGAGGCCAGTATCGTATCCACCCCCAGCAGCATGGCCAGCCCGACGACCAGGGCCACCGCGCCTATGACGAACGCCAGGGCCCCCTCGTGCTCCCGCGCCCTGCGCAGAATAAAGTTGAGTGCAACACCGGACCCCCCGCCCAGCACCAAGGCGCCGACGATCTCGTACGCGGCGTGGCCGATCGCCAGGCCGAAGCCGCCGGCCGCCGGATCCATGATCTGCAAGCCTATGCTCGCGCTTATGCTGAACAACGCCACCGCCAGGCCGTCGTCCAGCGCCACGATCGCCATCGTCGTCGTGGTGAGAATTCCGCGCGTCTTGTACTCCCACATCACGTTGGCGGTCGCCGCAGGCGCGGTCGCCGACGATATCGCCCCGAACAACAACCCCAGCACCACCGCCGTCTTCACGTCCACGTCCCGCCCCACAAACCACGCAACGGTCCCGACGACCAGCCCCACAAGGATGAACGCACCAACCCCCTGCCCCAGCAGAATCGCCATGAATTGCCGGCCGTGCTTCTTGAAAACGTCCCGGTGAAGCTCGCGACCGATCATGAAGCCGATTATGCCAAGCGCGAAGAAGTTGAACGGATCGAGGCTATCGAGGAGCTCCTTGCCGATAATGCCAAGGCCGCTGCGCCCGACAAGAACTCCTATCGCGATGTATCCCACGACCTGAGGGATGCGAAGGCGCTGGAAGATCTTGGCCCCGGCGGTTCCGAAGAAGATAGCCAGCCCGATCACCAGAAGCATCGGCATGTGCCCGGCGCCCGATCCGCTTAGCGTATCAGCAATCACGTGTGTGATCTCAGTCGGCGCTTCCCGCCTACGTCTTGCTGCCCGTCAGAATTCTATAGCTCTGGGCCGTATCCTTCGCCTCGATCATGGCCTGGCGAAGATCTTCATGTCTGAATACATCCGCAGCCTGGGCAAGCAGGCGTATGTACGTATCGTGCTCCCCCGCCGGTGCGGCTATCAACACGATTATATGCACCATCTTGCCGTCCAGACTCTTGTAATCCGCGATGCCGCCACGGCTAATGCCAACGGCCATGGCCGCCGACGTCACACCCGCCATTCGAACATGGGGAATCGCCACGCCGTGGCCGATTCCCGTGCTCATCATCTCCTCGCGTTTCCAGACGGCGGCTCTGATCTCTTCGCGGTCCACGCTGGGATCGGACTTGGCCAGTACGGTTATCAGTTCGTCCAGGACGTCGGCCTTTGTCGAGCCGGCCAGCTTCACCACGCACTGCGGTTTAAGACACTGAGAGATTTCCATCTTACGGTCCTCTTCTTCTCCTGGTGCGGTAAAGCCCGATAGGATATGCCCCGCGGAGGGTCTTGTCGAGGGGCAAAACGCACTTCAGAACGCGTATCGCGTCCCGCCGGCAGGGTCCACCCAGCGGAACTGGCCCGGAACGACGCGGATCTTGTTGAGCGTGCCCCCAAAGCGATCCTGGATCTCCTTCGTCAGCCCGCCGGACAGCAGCATCTGGAGCTCGAAACGGCGACTGGCCGAGTCCACCAGCACCGTAAGCACTCCGTTCTTAAAGCTCTCAAGGGCCGTGTGGTCGCTGACAGATTCAGGCAGGACCTCGTCCCAGATTCTTGCCAGCTTGCCGAGCTGATTCACCCGCTTGCCCAGGGTGCGCTTCATCAGAACGCTGAGGGCCTGGCTGAGATGAACGGCACGCCCCCTGAATTGACGCTGATGCCAGACAGTCCTCAGTTGGGCGTCGTCCATGACCATCCTTCGATTCCCCCACCCACGCCGGGCAATCTACCGCAAGCGATTACAAGCCAACCGCTGATCCTATCGCCTGCATCGCCACAATCAACAATAAACCTCCAAACAATCCGCCGCCGCCCGTCGCAAAGGGCGGGCTTATCCGAGGTCGACGGGCATTATCACGTAGAGGAAGTCGCTGCCGCTCCTGATAACGGCGGGCTTGTTTGAGGCCGTCATCTCAAAGCTCACTTCGTCCGCGTCAACCACCCGCAGCGCATCGGTCATGAAGATCGGGTTGAAGGCGATTTCCACATCGTCGCCCTGGAAGCTCATCGGGCAGGCGACCTCCGCCTCGCCCGCCTCCGGCGCGCGGCTGGACAGCTCCACCTCCTTGCCCTTGCCCTTAAAGCTGAGCCGCACACCTCGCGACTCCTCGCTGGTAAGCAAGGCGGCCTGCCGGATGCGGTGGCCGAACTGGGCGGTATTGATGGTCGCCTTGTGCGTGCAGTCCTTCGGGATCACGTCGCTATACTTCGGGAAGTTGCCCTGCACCAGCGAGCTCATCAGCACCGCACACGGCGTACGAACAAGGATCTGGTTCTCCTCTACCTTCACCTCCAGTACATCGTCGCTCTCGCCGGCCACACGCTGAATGAGACCCATCAGCTTGCCCGGAACAATCACGTTCACGTCCTTGGCCGACGCCTTGAGCAGCGAGCCCTTCGCCAGTGCCAGTCGGTGCCCATCCGTAGCCACAAGCTGAAGTTTCTTGCCCGAGGCCTCCCAGAGCACGCCGGAGATGGCGTAGTGGCTGTGTGCCTTTGCCGTGGCGAACAGGGTCTTGCCGATCATGCCGCCCAGCGTAGCCGCAGACACCTTGAAGTCTTCCTTGCCGGTGAAATCGGCCACGGCGGGATACTCCGCCGGATCGTAGCCCAGAATCTTGAAGTGGCTGCCCGCGCCGCGAATGTGGCAGGCTTCCTTCTCGGTCTCGATGGTAAGGCTTTCCTCGTCACCGGACTCGCGGACGATACCGCTGAGCCTCTCCGCCGAGACCAGTGCTTCGCCATCCTCCTCGACCTTGACGGTGGTGATCTTGTAGCGCAGACCCACTTCCAGATCGGTCGCCAGCACCGTCAGGGCCTTTTCCGCGGCAACTAGTTTAACGCATTGCAGGACGGGCTTCGGCGTTCGCGGCACCACAATGCTGCCGGCCAGCGCCAATGCCTCCTGCAATGCCCCAATCTGGACGATAATCTTCATGCCACACCTTTCTTGTCTGTCCCTGTCTTCCGCCTGCCCGCGCAGGACTGCGTTCTTATACGACGCCCTCCGCGGTGATGCAAGGGGCAGCGGCATGATTTTTCACCTTCACGAGCGGCGGCAATCCGCTCAAGGTAATGCATCGGACCCCTTCCTGCCGATAGATACGCTTGCGAGCTGATTTGCCTTTTTCCTGCGGCCGTTGGCGATTTTCGCCGGCCGACACGAAAGGAGTCCGCGAAGATGAGTCACATGAGAAACACGATCGCGGTATGCTGCATAGCGGCTTTCTGCTGGGTTGGGTGTGAAGAGCAGACGGCGATCCGGACGCCGCCGCCGGATTCCGCGCCGGCGGATCCCGCGCCGGCGGCATCCTCCCCCATCATTGAAACAGGCACGGAGCCCGGCATCTTCGGGCACGATATTGATAACGCCAGCCAGGTGGTCTATGTGATCGACCGGTCGGGCTCGATGGTGGACACGTTCGACACCATCCGGCGCGAGGTGGTCATATCCTTCGGGCGTCTCAGCAGCAATCACAACTTCCACATTATCTTCTACTCGGACAAGCGCCCGGATGAGAGCCCGTCGGAGAGGCTCGTCCGCGCGAGCGACAGCAACAAGTTCTATGCCTGGAAGTTCGTCGAGACGGTCCGCGCCCACGGGCGCAGCAATCCCGTGCCCGCCCTGGAACGCGCCTTTGACGTGCTGGAAAGCGCCGACGCCACCAAGCCCGGAAAGGTCATCCATCTGATATCGGACGGGGAGTTTCCCAACAACGATGAGCTTCTGGCCAGCATCCGCCGCCGCAATCAGGCCGGAGACGTCACCGTCAATACGTATCTCTGCGGCAATTGTCCCCCGGTGGCCGTAGCCGTGATGAAGCGCATCGCCGAGGAAAACGGCGGACAGTACGGATATGTGATCGGGGACTGAAAACCAGAGCGGCCTGAAACCGGCCCTGCCGTTCCACATCTCGCCATTCGGCTGGTGGTCCTATTGCCTCGCCAGCGGCACTGTGCTATACGTACACACCCATGGACACAGATATGATAATCGGCGTGATTGTAGTTCCCGCAGCGCTGGCCCTGGTGATATATCTGACGCTGTGGAGCCGGCGGACCATCGAGCGGATCGCCAACGGCTCCGCGCGGTCCGCACGCGAAATCGCCAGGGAACTGGATAGTGACAGATAGCAGATCGCACATTTCGGGCGAGCTCTCGCGAGACCTGGGCCTCTTCCAAATCACCATGATGGGCCTGGGCATGATGATTGGTGCGGGCGTCTTCGTCGGCATCGGCCTGGCCATCGAGGGCGCCGGGCCGGGCGGGCTCATGCTCACCATGGCCCTCAACGGCCTGATCGCACTGTTCACCGCAATGAGCTTCGCCGAGCTGTCATCCGCCATCCCGCGGGCCGGCGGAGCGTACAACTTTGCCCGGATCGGCTTCGGCCGCCCGGTAAGCTTCATCGCCGGCTGGATGGAGTGGCTGGCCTCAAGCGCTGCCGGCGGGTTCTACGCCATCGTCTTCGCCACCTACACGGTGGGCTTCGCGGACGATATGTTCGGCTTGGGCTTGCAGGCCGGCGGCTACAGGCCCTATGCGGTTCGCGCGGCGGCGATCCTCGTAGCCGGATTCTTCATCTTCATCAACTATCGAGGCAGCAGGGAGGCCGGCAGATGGGGTGTGGTCTTCACGCTGGGGCAGATGGCGTTCGTTTTGACGATCGGGGCGGTCGGCATCGTCACGGCCATCATGTACCCCGAGCGGCTGGCGAATTTCCGCCCGTTCATGCCGGGCGGCTGGTGGAAGCTGCTGGGCACCATGGGCGTGATCTACGTTGCGTTCGAGGGCTTCGAGGTAATCGCCCAGGCCGGCGACGAAACCATCGAGCCCAAGCGCAACATCCCCAAGGCCATGCTTTACTCGGTGATGATCGTCACGCTCACCTACTGCGCGGTGGCGTTCGCGTCGGTGGTGGCGTTCTCGGGGACGGGCAGCATCCAGCAGTGGTTCTCCGGGGCCGACAAAATCGAGGGGTTCAAGAAGGCCGTCGAGGCGCTCCTGCCCGCGGGATGGGGCTCGCTGCTGGTCGTGCTGGCGGTGGTGTTCTCATCGACGTCTGCCCTGAACGCCACGGTGTTCTCGGCGACCCGGGCGTCGTACGCGCTCGGCCGCGACAGAATGCTGCCTCAAGGCTTCGCGCGGATTTCGCCGAAGCGCCGCACACCTTCGGTGGCCCTGGCGATGACCGGCGTAATTCTTTTCATCGTGGCCATGACCTTCAACCCCAAGGACGCGGCGGCGATGGCCAGCATAATGTTCCTGCTCCTGTTCTTCCTGGTGAACCTGTGCGTTATCCGGATTCGCAGGAACATGGGCGATGAGCTCGAGTACGGCTATCTCATGCCGCTCTTTCCGCTCTTTCCCATCCTGGCTATCGTCTGCCAGGCTGCACTGTGCGGCGGGATCTTCCAGGAAAGCAAGACCGCGATCATCATCGCCGCCGCCTGGGTCGCGGCCGGCGCCCTGATCTACGCCTTTTATTCCAGGACCCGCGCAGCCGCCGCCGAACACGAAATCCAGGCGCTTGACGATCAGGCACACCTGCCGGCCGCACCCGAGCCCGCAAGGGCGGCACCGGCCGCGCCGGGGGGTGACTATCGAATCATGGTGGCGGTCGGCAATCCGGACAGCGCCCTGGAGATGGTTCAGACCACGTACCGGCTTTGCGGCGCGAAGGACGCCAGCGTCGAGCTGCTGCACATGGTTCCCGTTCCGGACCAGGTTCCGCTCAGCGACGCGGAGCAGTACATGTTTGCGGGCAAGGAGGGCATCATCGAAACCATGCTTTACCTTGCCCCTCTGTTCCCGATCTCCACGACGCTTCGCTACTGCCGCAACATCGCCCGCGGCATCGTCAGCGCCGTGCGCGAAAAGAAGGCCGACATGCTCATCATGGGCTGGCACGGACCGCGAGGCGCAAGGGCATTCAACCTCGGCAGCACCGTCGATCCCGTTATCGAAAGGTCGCCCTGCGACGTCGTCATGCTGAAAAACTGCGGCGGGGACAGGCAGTTCAGGAGGGTTCTCGTGCCGCTGGCCGGAGGGCCAAACGGACCCCTTGCGCTCGAGGTCGCTTCAATACTGGCTGACAAAGACAACGGCGAGGTGGTCGTCTTCACCGTCGCCGACCCAAAGCGGGCGTTCGACCCGGCCCAGTTCGTAGCCGACAACAGGGATCGCCTCGCGATGCCGGCGGACCGGATCCACACCAAGATCGTCGCCGCCGATAGCACGGTAGAGGCCATCCTCAGCGAGGCAGAAGACTACGACCTTGTGGTCATCGGCTGCACCGACCAGCCGCTGGTCTACAAGGTGACGCGGGCCTCGGTGCCGGAAACCGTGGCGCAGATGTGCCGCAAGCCCCTGGTGATGGTAAAATCTTCCGGCGGGATAAGATCGTGGCTTCAGCGGTGGATTTGAGGCAGGACTCGCGGATGGCGGCAACGTAAGGAGCCTTCTCCAGGTTCTCTTCCCCGCCCAGCACCCCACGCTGGGCCCGCGTGACAGGTTCTAGGGTGCCGTTCCTCATTCGATGAGCAAAGAACGGCATGCGACACAGAGACGCAGAGAGACAGAGAGGAAACTAAGAGCCTGAAGGGCTCAGATTCGAAAGCCCGGGGCAACGCCCCGGGTGAAGGGTGCAACGAAACCCCAAGCCCTGAAGGGGCGCCACACGAAAGCGGGAAGATTTGTAACGCCCTTTCGCGGCTGATCTTGGGTGCGCTACGTGACTAGCCGTTCCCGCCCGCCGGAGGCAACTGCAGGTCCTTTTCGCGATAGTGCACGCACATGAGGTACAGCCCGTCGGGAGGGGCTGTTGGGCCGCCGTCGCTGCGGTCGCGGCCGGCCAGAATCCAGTCGATCTGCTCCGGCCCCCAGCGCCCCCGCCCTACCTCGATCAGCGTGCCCACTATGTTGCGGACCATCTTGTAAAGGAAACCGTCGCCCTGGACGCTGATGCGGCACAGGTCGTCGGCCTGGGACACGTCGCATCGGTATATCGTCCGGACGGTGTTCTCGCGGACCTCGGCGGCCGGCGTCAGGCCGGCAAAATCGTGCTGGCCCACGAGCCGCCGCCCGGCATCCCGCATAGCCGCCACGTCGAGCATCCGCCAATAATGATACGCCTGCTTGTGCAGGTTGACCGGCCGGACGGGCCCGACGTAGATGCGATATTCGTACGTCTTGCCGACGGCGGACCGGGAGGCGTGGAAATCCTCAGCCACCTCGCGTGCCGAGCGCACCGCGATGTCGCCTGGCAGCTTTGAGTTCATCGCCCGGCGCAGGCCCCGCAGCGGAACGTTCATATTGGTCGTATAGAAGTTGGCCACCTGCCCCTCGGCGTGGACCCCGGCATCGGTTCTGCCCGCCCCGAAAACGGTAACCGGATGCCGCACCACCGCCGCAGCCGCCTGCTCGATGCGCTCCTGCACCGTGTCCAGCCCCTCCGCCTGCCGCTGCCAACCGTGATACGCCGCACCGTTGTAGGCGATGACCAGCTTGATGTTGCGACGGGCGGTCGCGGGTATTGCGTCGTTCATAGCCGGCCATTCTTGCACAGAATCGCCCGCATCGCCAGCGGCATCGCTCCGTGGTAAGACGCCTGAAACCTTGACGCCATGCCGTCGTGTGTTAGTATGGTTGCTTGACGGTGGCAGCCTCGCGGCCATGGCCCTGGGGGCTGAACCACAAGCGCGCGTAGCTCAATTGGATAGAGCACCGGTCTACGGAACCGGAGGTTACAGGTTCGAGTCCTGTCGCGCGTGTTTTCATAATCCACCCGTCTCCATGGGCCGAATTGTTTCTGCTCAGCCGAGGGCGGCTGAGCTACATCTTGTAGAGCAGCCGCCCCCGGCTGCGGCGTTGTTTCTGCTCAGCCGAGGGCGGCTGAGCTACACCCTCTTTTAGGAGCAGCCGGCCCACGGTGTGCTTTACGATGTAGTCAGCGATGTATTTCGGCATGTAATAGACGCCGCCGGCCTTCTTGACCTCCGGCTTTTCCTCGACGCGGGCATGGTGGCCCGCTGTCAGGGGGATAACCTTGCCCAGAAACTGCTCATAGACGTTGCCCAGGATGGTCGTCAGCGCTGTCATCCGTCAACGCAATCGGGTACGGCGGAAAGTCGCTACGCCGGCACCGATGGAGATGCCTCGGACGCGTCCGGCGCACCGCCGGCCTGCGATTCCTCACCGTGGGCGTTCACCAGGGTGTACAAGACCGGGAGGATGATCAGCGTCAACACCAGCGAACTCACCAGCCCGCCGAATACGACCGCCACGAGGGGCTTTTGGACCTCCGACCCTGAGCCGGTGGCGTACAACATCGGAACCAGCCCCACCAGCGTCGTCAATGTGGTCATCAGCAGCGGGCGAACGCGGAGACGGCACGCCTCGAACACCGCTTGGCGAACCTGCATGCCTCGTTCCCGCAGCTGACCGAAGAAACTCACCAACACGAGGCCATTTTCCACCGCAATGCCCAGCAGCGCGATGAACCCAATGGACGCCGAAACACTCAGGTTGATGTTGAGGTAGTAGATTGCCAGGATCCCGCCTACCGCGGCGAAGGGAAGATTCAGCAGCACGATCGTGGCGCTCTTGAGTGAGCCCAGCGAGCTGAAAAGCATCACGAAAATCAGCAGCAGCGCCACCGGAACAACGAGCTTCAGCCGGGCCATGGCACGCTGCTGGTTCTCGAACTGCCCCCCCCAGACGAAGCGGTATCCCTGAGGCAGGCCCTTCTCGATTTCCGCCAGCCTACTGCGAGCCTCGTCCACGAAGCCGCCCAAATCTCGCCCGCGCACGTTGCACTCCACGATAAGTCGTCGGGTTGAATCCTCGCGGCTGATCTGTGCGGGGACCCCCACTTCTCGGACGTCGGCCAACCGGTCCAGCGGGACGTTGTGGCCCAGCGGGGAGGGTACCAGGAGACGTTCCAGGGCCTCGCGGCTATTGCGGTGCTCCAGCGGGAATCGCACCAGGATGGCGAAACGCTTCTGCCCCTCATAGACGGTCGTTGCCACCCGCCCGCCCACCGCTGTCTCGATCAGGAGATTCACGTCGGCGGTGTTGACCTTGTGTCGAGCCATCGCCTCGCGGTCCATCTGCACCTCGATCTGCGTGAACCCCGAGACTTGCTCGATCTTGACGTTCTTGGCGCCCTTGACGGCGGAAAGGATGGGCGCGATTCGCTCGGCGGTGGCTCGAAGCGTGTCCATGTCGTTTCCGAAGATCTTGATCGCCACGTCGGACTTGATCCCACTTATCAACTCATTGACACGCAATACAATCGGCTGGGAAAAAGCCGGGCGAATCCCCGGAAACGCCGACAACTCTCGTTCGATCGCCTCCACCAGGTCCTCCTTGGAGCGCCCGGTCTTCCATTCACGGCGCGGCTTGAGCATGATGAACAGGTCGCTCTGCTCGGGCCCCATGGGGTCTTCGGCGATCTCGGCCCGGCCGGTCTTGGACACTACCGTGGTAATCTCCGGGAACTTCGCCAACAGGCGTTTCTCCATCTCGGTGCACTGCAAGGCCGAGCCCTCCACACTGGCAGACGGCAGGCGGACCACATTGACTGCAATCGCTCCTTCATCCAGCGGAGGAAGGAACTCCGTGCCGATCTGGGGCAGCACGGCGAACGCGCCCACCATGATCGCCCCCGCCACGGCGATGGTGAGCCACCGCCCGCGCATGGCCACAGAGAGAACCGGCAGATAGACAAACTGAATCGCCCGCACCAGCAGGTTCTCCCGCCCGCGCCCGCTGCGCCGCTTGATCAGCAGGTTTCCCAGAACGGGGACGATCGTCAACGCCGCCACCAGCGAGCCGGCCAGGGCAAAGCAGATCGTCAGCGCCAGCGGCTTGAACATCTTGCCCTCCATCGACTCCAGGGTGAACAGCGGCACGAAGACGATGATGATGATGAGAATAGCGAAGATGACGGGCCGGGCCACCTCGCGGACGGCCCCCAGGGTGATCTGAGCTCGGGACAGGTCCGTCTCGGCCTTCTCGCGCATGTGGCGTGAGATGTTCTCCACCACGACGATCGAGCCGTCTACGACCATGCCTATGGCAATGGTCAGTCCGCCCAGACTCATCAGGTTCGCCGTCACCCCCTGCCAGTCCATCAGCAGGAATGCCGCTGCCGCCGTCATCGGAAGTGACAGGGCCGCCGTCAATGCCGCCCGCAGGTCCCACAACACCACAAACAGGATCAGGACGATAAAGATCACCCCCTGGCCCAGCGCCGACGAGACGGTCCGGATGCACGCCTGGATCAGGTCCGTGCGATCGTAGAACGCCTCAATCCGCACGCCCGGGGGGAGGGTCTTCTGGATCTCCGGGATCTCGGCGCGGACGCGGTCGACCACCTGCTTGGAGTTGGAGCCCCTGAGCATGATGGCCATACCGATAACCACCTCGCCCTGGCCGTCCCTGGTCACCACGCCCTTTCGCGTCTGGTGCCCCAGGCGGACCTCCGCCACGTCCTTCAGATACACGGGTGTGCCGTCCTCGGCATCCAGGACAATCCGCTCGATATCGGCAAGGCCCCGCACCAAGCCCTTCGAGACCACGTTGACCTGCTCCCAGTCCTTAACGATGAAGCTCCCGCCGGCATTGGCGTTATTGGCCTCCAACGCATCGAGAATGTCCCGCAGGGAGATACCGTACTTCAGCAGCAGGTCCGGGTCGGGAATCACGTGGAACTGCTTTACGAGTCCGCCGAAGCTGTTTACCTCGTTTACACCGCCCAAACGCCGCAGTTGCGGGCTGATCAGCCAGTCTTGAATCGTCCGCAACTCCATCAGGTTCTCCTCGGCCTGGAGCAGCTTGGCGCCGCATTGCTCGCAGTCGCCCGGCGAGTCGGCCCGGATGGTTTTGTGCTCGTCGCAGTAGTACCCGGCCTCCAGAACGTACTGGTAGATCTCCCCGAGACCGCTCGAGATCGGGCCCAACTCGGGCTCGACGCCCTCGGGCAACTGCTCGCGGGCGTTGGCCAGGCGCTGAAAGACCAACTCGCGTGCAAAGTACGTGTCGACGTGGTCCTCAAAGATCACCACCACCTGCGACAAGCCACTCTTCGACACCGACCGGACCTGCTTGACGTCAGGCAGCCCCCCCATCTCGATCTCGATGGGGAAGGTCACCAGGCGCTCCACCTCGCCCGGGGCCAGGCTCGGCGCGTTGGTGATAATCATCACCTGCACGTTGGTCACGTCGGGGAAAGCGTCGATGGGGAGGTTATGCCACGCCAGCACGCCCGCCCCCAGCAGGATGACCGCCCCCAAGATGATCAGCAGCTTCTGCCGCAGCATGAACCGAAGTATGTCAGTAAACATCGCATGGACCTTTCTCTTGCAAGTGTGCCCTGACCGGCCGACGACTCTCTGGTGGCACAGGCCCCTGGGGCCCCAAGGCGGGTTTTCAATCCCGAACGCGCAAGCGCTTCGGGACACCACAGGCCCCTGGGGCCTGTGCCACCACAACAGCTTCCACCAAAACCTTTATGCACCCGACGGCATGCGGCGGGTCAGTCGGCACAGCCAGCGCCCATCTTGGCCCGAAGGACGTCACTCTTGAGCATGAAGCTCCCGGAGACGGCAACGGTGTCGGCGTCGGCCACGCCATCGAGGATCTCCACAAACCGGCCCTGATCGCGCCCTACGACTACGTTTCGCCGCACCCAGAAGTCGTCCTTCCAACGCACGAAGACGAACGAGATCCCCTCGTCGGAAACCACCGCCTCTCGCGGTACCATCGAGACCGGCTCGCCCAGTGGGACGCGGACCTCGATCTTTGCGAACATGCCCGGCTTGAGCATACGCTGCTGGTTCTCCACGCGGACGCGGAGCTTCACAGTTCGCGTGTGCTCGTCCAGTGTGCTTGCCGCGAGGTCCACCGTTCCGGGGAAGTCCTTGTCACCGAAGGCCGAGACGCGTACGACTGCCTTTAATGGTTTGCCCGACGACAGCCTTGCCTGCACTACCGCCAGGTCCCGTTCGTACAGGTCCGCCCACACCCACAGGTGCGACAGATCCGCGATGGTGTACAGGCTCTGTGTCGTCTGCACGTACTTGCCCACCGAGGCGGTCTGGGCGATGATCGTCCCCCCGCGAGGCGCCTTGACTTCCAGCCGCCCGAATCCCGCGGGGTTCTTTGCCTGGTGAAACTCCTGCATAGCCTTGTCATCCAACCCGTACATGCGCAGCCGCTGTTCGGCGACGTTGAGCGCGGCGCGGACCTTCTTGAGCGCGCGTGCGGCCCGGAGCTGGTCCAGTTTCATGTTGAGTTGGACCTCCTCCACTGCCGCCGCGTACTCTGCTTCGGCCGATTGGAGTCCTTGACGGGCCTGCTCGTAGTCGGCCTTGCTGGAGATGTCCTTGGTGCGTAGCTCCTTCTCTCGCTCGTAGACGCTTCGGGCCAGGCGCAGGCGGGAGGCGGCCCCGAGCAGCTTGTACTTCTTCTCCCCGATGGCCTCCGCCGCCGAACCGTTGGCGGCGCCGTTTTTCGTCCCGGTTGCGACGAGATCGGTTTCGCCGCCCTCCAGCCGCTTCAGCAAAACCGTAAGGGCCGCGTTCACCCGGATCTGACGGTCGTGCTCCTGCTGAGCGATCTCCAACTGCGCATGGGCGTCGAGGTCCTTCGCCCTCGCCTCGCCCAACTCGGCGGAGTGCAGCACGGCCAGCACGTCGCCCTTGGCGACCGGTTGGCCGAGCAGTCCCGTGATACTGACCACCCGCCCCTCCGCCGCAGGGGGTACGTCCACCACACGGGTCGGATCGGACTGCACCTCTCCTGTCAGCCAAAGTACCTTGACTTTCTCACGCTTCTCGACCTTGCCGCTCTTGATCAGCGCCTCCGCAACGCTTGGCTCGAGCTTGACCACGCCCATCTCGAAGCGGCATCTGCTACAGTGCACCGCCGGCTTGCCGTGCTCGCAGTGCTGCTTCTCCAGGTCGGAGAGCTCGGTCTGCGCGGCCGCACGCTGCTGCTGGAACACTTCCTTCAGGCCCGGGTTGCACGCCACGCACTGCGACTCCGGCAGCCCGTGCCCTGCGCACCAGTCGCCTTTGGCCTTGAACGCCGCCGCCAGCGACGGGTCGCACCGCGTGCAGGCCGATTCGGGGACGTTGTGTTCGGCGCACCAGACCCCGCCGGCCTCTTGGCCCTCGTGCTCGTCGTGGCCCTCATGGCCGTCTTCCTCGGCGTTCGCAGCGACGAGATTCTCGGCCAGGCCGATGTGTAGCATGCCCGTGCACCACAAGAGCACCCCTGCTAGAAGCATAAACACGAACAAGGCGGAACCTGCATGACTTAGTTTCTTCCTCATGATAGTTTTCTCCTAGTTTCCAATGTTGTCAGATTTCTGCCCACCGACAGAATCGAGAGATTGACCAATCAAGCCCTCTACCGCAGCCACAGCTTGGTGGTAGGAGGCCAGCGCCTCCACGTGTTGCTCTCGAATGCGGGTGAGGGTTCGCTGTGCATCAAGAACGTCCAGGTATCCCGTCTTGCCCGCCCGGAACGACTTCTGCGAGGCGTCGAATGAACTTTGTGCCGCAGGAAGCACCTCATCGCGAAGGGAGACCACGTCTTCGTAAGCGGCTGCGAGTTCCTGGTAGTCTTTCTCCAGCTTGGCCCGCGCTTCTGCTTCAGCCCCGCGCTGGTCCGCTTTCGCCTTGAGAATACTGAAGCGCGCCCCGCGGATTTCGCCCTGATTGCGGTTGAACACCGGCAGCGGGACCGAGACGGAGGCCACCATCGCCTCGTCATACTCTCCGAGATCACGCATATGCTTGTAGCCGACGCCCACAGTTACATCCGGGACCGCCTTGGCCTTCGCCAGGTCCAGGGCCGCCTGGCGCTGCTGTATCTCTTGTGTCCAGCGAGCAATCTCGGGGCTTTGGCGCAGCAACGGAGCAAGAACATCCATCTTCGGCAAGTTGACGACATCCTCCAACTTCCCCCGAACGCTCGTGAACCGTGGTTTCGTACTTCCCCACGTAGCCGCAAGTCTCTGTCGGGCAACAACCAGTACCCGCCCAAGACGCCGCACCCGCATCCGGCCGGTGGCTACCTCCACAGAAGCTTTCAACTTCTCGGTCGGGGCGGCCTTGCCGGCATCCACACGCTTTGTTACGGTGTCAAGAGCGGCGCGGGCAAGGGCAAGATTCTCCTTGGCCAAGCCAAGCTTCCTCTGAACCACGAGAACGTCGATGAACCTGTTCGCCACCCCTGTCAGGACTTCGATTCGCATGGCTTCGTAGTCCCATCCCGCAAGCTTGCTGTCCATGGCCGCCAACGCCATCCGCTTTGCGCGTTTCCCGCCCAGCTCGATGAGTTGGCTCAACGTGATTGTTGTCTCCAGCGAGTCGTCCCCAGTGAAGTTTCTGCTGCCGCCGAAGTTCTCAAACTCGGCTTCAACTTCCGGATTGGGCACGAGCGAAGCCTGAACCTGCTCCGCTTCTGCCTGGCGAACGCTCCACGCGAAGCTAGCCAGTTCGGGACTGCGCAACAGCGCGGCCTCAACAGCCTTTCGCAGCGACAGTTCGCCCGTTGGTTCTGCCTCTGGCGAGGCCACCCGGTCAACAGACCCAAGAGCAGGCGTGCTGGATTCTGTTGGAGCGTACCCCATGTAGCCGGAACCCAGCGGCCTCGGTTCCGGCAGCGAAGACCCCCACTTGGGTAGAGTGCAGCCGGGGGCGGCAACGGCGAAGATGACGCCCACGACGCCAAGGTATAGTCTGTGCATTCTGTGCATAGGGACTCTCCATGAGTCAGGTTGGACAATGGACCAGCGCAGCTGCCGACAGGAGAACGCCGAGCTGCGCGCGGAACATGGCCGATCAGGGTCGAAGTGAGCTACGAGATCAGATCAGAAGGACAACCGTTCGGATCAGCAGCGAGAGGCCGGATGAGCCAGGGGGTTGTGATTGAGTTGGCAGGCCGAATTCAGCCCCGGTCGGAACTAATCGAATACAGAGCGCCGCCGTCTGCGTTGGTGCCGGGGAGGAATCGGCTTTCCGCGGTCGAGTCAGCTTAGCCGTCCTGGGCTCGCCGTCGAAGCCGATGGGTATGTCCAGGCAGCAGTTATCGGGCGCCGAAACAGCAACCGCAACGTTCTCGTACTGATCGTCCGACTCGCCGGAGCAGGCCGACTTGCAGGGGGTTTCGGCATTCGCCTTCAGACCGATGAGGCCGTTCGCTGGGACGCACAACCAAACCGGACCGATTGAACCGGAACTGAAGAATACGGCACAGATCACCGCCATGATGTAAGGGCCGATGCGCATGCTAACTCGGTATTATACTCCGCAGGAGGCAGATGTGTCCAAGAAAACTTCAAGGGCCGAGGACTCGCCGCTGTCGCGCGGACCGGCGAGCCACTTGTGCGAGCTTTCGAGCTTTCTCGGGCGAGCTTGAGCGGGCCCGAGATGACTCCACCTTGCCCGAGGCCACCTCGGCGAAGGATGCATTGAATGACCTGTTGCTGCGGGTCAGGCGTCACTATCATAGGACACGAAATGGGCATCGACATCACAACAAAGGCTGAGATTCCGGCAAGGGGTGTCCTTCGACGGGCGCCAAGTCGCGACAAGGTGCTCGAGCAGATCAGGAAGGCCGTGCACGAGGCGGTCGCCGACCCGCTAATGCAGCCATTCGTTCACATCCACGCGTACGAACACACGCTGTCGGTCATGCTGCACCCGGCGGGCAGCCCCCTGGAGTTCACCTGGCAGCCGGACCACACGATTCAGGCGTGGGCGAAAACCTCAACCGCCGGGCCGGGATATCATCACTACGTAGTCGAAGTGCTCAACCGCGTCGGCCGGACCTGTGGCCTGGACTGGTCGTGGGACGGGGCCGACGAGAGCGGCTACGCTCTGACCTGGAATTACGAGGGTCTTCAGGACAAGATGGCCGAGTTGCTGCAACATATGGCAAGTCTGTTTGCGGACTACGGGTCGAAGGGGTACTCGGACCTGGCCGTGAACATGCCCGCGGGCTGGGCCAGACCGAAAGGTGCGGGGTTTGTTGTCTCTCCCGTGGGGCCGCTGTCGCAGGAGTGGTGGATGGAAGTGTCCCAAGCCGACGAGGACAGACTCGGGCAGTTGGCTGAGGAGTTCTACCCCTGGTGGGACCGGGAAGAAGACGCGGCGTTCTGGCGCAAGACCGGAAGCGTGCTGATGTGGTGCGAGGTCCCTTGGCACCCGCCCGTTGACGACAGGGAACGGGAGGTGTGTGAGGCGGCCTTGGAGTGCTTCAAGCGTGCCGGGACGATGGATCCATCGATTGAAGTTCCCAAGGCTGAGATGAACGAGCTTCAGGAGCTTCTGGCCCGCGATCCAGACGCACCGGCGGAGCCGCCCCGGACAGCGGGAATTGGGTATCGCCGGGGGACAATGGCGTGGCCCGCCACGGGAGAGTGGACGGTCGACTTGCCGGGCTACTTCTACGAGCAGATCGAAGAGGACGGCTCGGAGATCGTGCTGTGGTTCGATGATCGAACGGTGCGTCTGAGCTCTCTGACGGTCAGCCGGAAAGATGGGCAGCCGGAACCGCCGCGTGAGATGCTGCCTGATAAGGAGCCTGATGAGCTTCGCGGCGCGGAGGTGATTGACTACGAGCAAGGCCACCTTGCCGGATGGGCTGCCATACGACGCGCCGAGGAAGACGGTGAGCAGTATTGGCAACTGCACGGGACGATGGCCGCTGCCAACACGTTGGCCATAGCGACCATCTGCTATGTCGATTCAGACGACAAGCAGTGGGCGATCGATGCCTTCAAGTCGCTGTCCCACCCCGACCCGGAGTCAACGTAGGGGCCTCCGTGGCATCTGTGGGTGGGCCTTCGGGTCTGCTCTGCGGCCGGTTCAGCGCGGCGCGGTCGATGCGATAGACTCTCAGCACGCCGCCCTTGCGACGGCCGTCCTGAACGAACTTGGGGAGTTCAGTAAAGGCCGGAGGACGAAGCATCTGGGCGATGCACGGCTTGTGGCTGGGCTCGCCGTGAGCATTGACGCAGTCGTCGCGAATGACCAGATAAGTGGCCGGATGTGTCCGAACGCTGTGCAGCAGCGTCTGGCGGGTTATTGTGCCGTCTGCATCTCTTACGACGTGGCTTCCGTTGGTCCGGGCGTAATGGACAACCCACGGATCGGCCAGAACGTAATCGTTCGGCCCGGCGATACCGCGAAGGAAGAGCCCTGCCCGCTTGTAGTACTCCTTGCCCTTGTGAGGCGGCCGCATCGCGTGGGCGGCCATTGCCGATGCAATCACAACGGTGAGTATGCAGGTGGCTGCACGCCTGGAGACCGGCCACCTTCCCTTGGCGGTCAACATCGCAACCCATTGGCCGATCGACGTAACGGCCGCACCGGCAAGCGGGCACAGCATGGCTGCCGCGAACATCAGATACCTGTGGGACAGCACACCGTGCCTGAGGGTGTGGGCGAACAATGGCAGGAAGAACATGGCGGCCCATGCCGCGGGGACGAAGACGGTTGCCGGTCGGGGTGAAGGCACGGCATCTTCCGCGCAGGCAACGGGCGCAAAGAACCGACAGAGCCGTGCGAGAGCCCAGAGACAGGCCAGGAACCCGAGCACAGGGTGAATTGCCTCAAACAGCTGGGCTATGAACCTGGAGCCCAGGCTGAGGATACCGGCGTGCGGTATCGCGGCAACGGCCAGCACACATACCGCGCGGGCATTGCCCGACGCCGCCACGGCCGCTGGAGCGATAAAGTCACTGAGGTCCTTCCTGACCGTGAAACCCCCGATGGTCATCATGTACGGCAGCGATATCGCTGCTGCCGTGAGGGCCATTGCGCCCACGGCGGCCAAGGTCACCCGCCAGTTCCTGCCAGGGCGAATCAGCCATGCCAGCCACAGCGCTGCCGCCATCGGAGCCACTATGAACGCTTCGGGCCGCACAAGATATCCTGCCGCACCCAGAGCTCCGACCGCTGCAGCCAGACCGATGGTGGCCTTCCTATTCCGCTTCAAGCCCTCAAGTGCCAGCATTGCCAGGACCACGGCCCACATCTGCAGGCATATTGCGAGTGAATCGGTGAGCACTTCCACGTTGACCTGTGTCCACTTTCTGCCGAGACCGAACAGCAAGGCTGAGATCCAGGCGATCCGCCAGTTGAAGGCGAGCCCCGCAAAGGCCCAGATCGCAACCAGGGCGGCCAGGCCGGCAACAACCGACACGATCCGACCGGCCAGCTCCATCTGGTCTCCCGTTGGGGCCAACTCCAGGGCGCCGATCACAGAGCCTGCCCATGCCATCGCGGCTGGATAGCCGGGATGAATCGCGGAAGTGCGCAGGTAATCCGAAGGATCAGCAGCCCACCGATTCGCGAGCTTCATATAGACGATGCTGTCCTTGGCGATTACTTCGGCACGGCGGATAAGCCAGACGCGGACGATCGTGCAAACCGCCAAGACGGCCACGATTTGCCAAAAGCGCAACCACTTGCGGCGGCCAGAACCGGGCTCTTGCTGGGTATTATGCGGCTCACGGCCGGACATTTGCATATTCGTACAGGGCACGTGGATATCAGGCAAGATAAATCGGCGTGGGCGGGGCCGACGATAGCGGGGTCTGGTCCCGCGCCGTTGGCTGGCCGAGCACTTGCGGATGAGCAATGGTTGCGAGGCCCGAGGCTGACATGTATACTCCGCCGGTCATAAAGCTGCTTCTCGGGGCCTGTGGTTTCCAGGTGATCTACCCGGGAAGTAATCCACTGAAAGGCCGACCATGGCAAGGCGCGCTTTGGTAACGGGGATATCCGGGCAGGACGGTGCCTACCTGGCCAAGCTGCTGCTCGAGAAGGGCTATGAGGTATACGGGGCCCATCGATGGACTTCCTCGACAAGGGCAAACTTGTGGCGGCTGGCCAGCCTTGGCATCGCGGACGAGGTAAAGCTCATCCTCATGGACATGCTCGAGCTCACAAACATCATGCGCGTGATCGAGGAGGTCCAGCCCGACGAGGTCTACAATCTTGCAGCCCAGAGCTTTGTGAGTCTTTCCTTTGACCAGCCCATCTTCACTTCCGAGGTGAACGCCCTCGGTGTAATGCGGATCCTCGAGACGATCCGAGCCATCAACCCTGGGATAAAATACTACCAGGCTTCCACGTCTGAGATGTTCGGCAAGGCCGAAGACTGGCCTCAGACCGAGAAGTCTGCATTCCATCCGCGCAGTCCGTACGGCGTGGCCAAGTCCTACGCCCATTGGGCCACGGTAAACTACCGCGAATCGTATGGCATCCATGCCTGCTCGGGCATCCTTTTCAACCACGAATCCCCGCTGCGCAGCCTGGAGTTCGTGACCCGCAAGATCACCGGCGGCTTTGCGAGGATTGTCTGCAGCGGATCCGATCGCGCTATCGTATTGGGCAACCTCGAAGCGCGCAGGGATTGGGGATATGCGGGCGACTACGTTCGGGGAATGTGGCTGATGTTGCAGCACGAAAAGCCGGACGATTACATTCTGGCCACTGGGCAGAGCCATTCCGTTCGGGACCTTGTGAATACTGCAGCAGAAGCTGCGGGACTCCAACTCGAGTGGGAAGGTGAGGGACACGATACCGTTGCCAGGGATCGGAGCAATGGGCGGATCGTCATGCGTGTCGATCCCAAATACCTCCGCCCGGCGGAGGTTGACCATCTTGTCGGTTGTGCCGAAAAGGCCCGTACTGTTCTCGGCTGGGAGCCGACAGTCGATTTTGACCAGCTTATTGAAATGATGGTCAAGGCTGACATGGAGCTGGTCAAGACGGGCCACCTGTCGATCTAGCCCAGGGCGGAGAATGAGCAAGGAATACCGCAGTTGCAGATGGCTGGAGGGGGGAATCTACTTCAGCTTCGGCGACTATCTCACGCGATGGGGCTACCAGATATAGATGTGAACACCTGCCAGTATTCGTCGGCTACTTCAGACCACTGCCACGACCGCAGGTGTTCGACCCGATTCATCACCTCTTTTGCGTACGCGGCGTGATTATGTTCCAGGAAGTCCAGCCTCTCAACCAGGGCAGCGCTGTCATGAGGATCAAACCACAGCACTTTTGCGCCGAGCAGCTCAACATATTCCCGCAAGACGGGAATGTCTGAGCAGATCACCGGCGTGCCGCACCGGACAGCCTCCAGGACCGGCAGGCCGCAGCCCTCGGCAAGAGTAGTCGTGACCAGCGCCCACGCCCGCCGCAGAAGCGCGTAATACTCCCCGTCAGTGCAGTATCCCAGCGGCAGGAGCGTGCGGCCAATCTGGAGTCCCTCCGCCTGGGCTGCCCTTGCCAGGTGTCTGGCCCGCCTGGAGTACTTCAACAGGCTCAAGAGGCCGGCATTGAGCTTTTCCGTAGCCCCACCGGTAAGCACCAGCGGGTGTTTCTGCCCCCATTCGGCGAATCCTTTGAAGAGCGTCTCATGGTTCTTATGGACCGCAATATTTGCAGGGCAGAAAAGGAACGGCTTGTCGGCCCATCGCCACTGGCTGCGCGGCTGGGTCGCTGGGATTTCCTGAACGCCGGAAAGACGGATGGTCGATATCCGCCCGCGAGGCACATCAAAGAAACTTGTCACCGCCTCAGCAGCAGCATCGGAAATGGTGACGAGCCGCGCCCGCGAGTTCACCCACCTCCTGATGCCTTCATGCTCTTCATCGAGGAATTCCTTGAACAGGAGCTTGAACTGCAGGGCTATGATGTCAGCAAGTGTTCCCACCGTGCGATGTGCGAAGCCATCCGGCATTACGTGCTGGTTGATCCATGGCACCCATATCAGGTCGCAGTCGGACAGGGCCTGCTCGGGCACCTCGATATTCCACCTGGTCCCAAGGGCGAGCATCCTGACCAGCGGCTTTGTTCCCCATCGCCCCGCAAGGCGGCCCAGCTTGTTACGCCAGAATCGCTTTGGTCTGATATCTCTCGTTTCGATGGGGATCCCCCGACCGCTGAAGAGCTTACGATATCTGGCCAGCGCGGCACCGTGACTCACAAACTGGTACTTCACCTCGCCGTGGTTCCGCACTAACTGCCTTACGATCTCGGTGATATACCTTATGCCCCCACCCAGGTTGCCGACATAATCGACTATTCGAATGACCATCAATCGTTGTCCTGCCACCGGCCTGATGTGCCCGGCTCCCTGCCCTCCGGTCATGATATGTCCATGGCGGCGACCTCACGATATACCCGCATAGTCTCCTCCGCGGTCTTGTCCCAGGAGAATCGCGTATGGATGTTCTCGAAGCCCTTTTGCCGCAGTTCTTCCCGCAGCTTCGGATCCGAAGCTGTGGTGGCTATCTTTTCGGCGATATCCTCGACCCTCAGCGGGTCGAACAGCAGCGCCGCCTGCCCGGTCACCTCCGGCAACGACGCCGCCCGAGAACAGACCACCGGCGTGCCGATATCCATTGCTTCCAGTACGGGCAGGCCGAAGCCCTCGTACACGGAAGGAAATACCAGCATTTCCGCCTGTATCAGTATGCTTGTGACCACTGGATCTTCTATCCAACCCGTGGCGTGCACCTCCGGCGGCATGTACTTGGCCGGCCAGCCGGGAGGGGCATGGCCGATCAGCACCAAGTGATGCTTCAGGTCGTACTTCTTCTGCGCCACCACGAAAGCATCAACGAGTCGGTCGATGTTCTTGTGCGGCGACTGGCTGCTGAAGGCGACCATGTACGGCTTGGTGATGCCGAACTGGCGCAGTGTCTGCCCGTTTTCCAGCCCCATGCTGAGGCCGTCACGCGAGCGCGTAGCCAGGTGTGTCACCACGGTCTTCTCAGGTCGGAATTTGTACTTAGACATGATCTGCTGACGCGAGAATTCGGAAATCGTAATTACTTTCTTGGCCCGCTTGACGGACATGCTGACCACCATCCTCAGCAGAATCCGGCGGCTGAGGGCCATCTGGCTGCCCAGGGCCTCGAAGTTCAGATCCGGCACGGTAACAATGGCAGGACAAGGAGCAAGAAGCGGCGACACGTACCCGAGTGAATGGACAACGTCGATGTTGTGTTTCTTCAGCAATCCCGGCAGGTGAACCTGTTCGAAGTAATACCGCCAGGCCCTGCTGGTCGCCCTTACCGGGCAGACAATGCGCATCATGTTCGGCGCGTAGGGAATGGGCCACCGGGCGGCCTCAACGTTGACGAAAATAATGAACTCGTCTTCCTTATTGATTTCCGCCAGACCGCCCAGCAGCCCCGACGCGTACGTCTCCGTGCCGCCCACGATCTTCGGAAGGAGATAAAGCAGATTTATCCCAATTCTCATCTGGTGTCCTGCGTTATGGGCTCGTATACCTACTGGGCCCCAGACTGGAAATGATAAGCCTACGCCGGGCCAAATCAAGGCCGGAGTGCGGAGTAATCTGGCGATCTGCGTGAGCGTCAGGAGCGAATCCGACCGGCAGAGGCCGATGCCCTCAGTTTCCCGTTATCTCGTATGCCTGGCTCCCTTCATTGCGGTCGCCAGCCTGCCTCCACCAGCCTTGTCAGCACAGGTCGTACTGCTGGAGGAACTGTCGCAATTGCTCGTTGAACCGCTCGTCGGAGCTATGCGCAAGAAGCACCTGGTACACGCGTTTCTGGCGGTCGCGGACCTCATCGGGATGCTCGAGCGCCCGGAGCACGTTGTTGACGAACTCCTGCTTGGCCAGCGGCTCGCACAGCAGCAGGTCATCCGAGTGCTCCTGGAGGATTTCAGTGATCAGGGCAAGCCGCGTGGCGACGACGGGTGTACCGAAGGTCAGGGCCTCGAATATCTGCGGCGGGAAGTTGCCTTCCATCGTGGACGTTAGGCACAGCAGCGAAGCATGCCGATACAGCCACGCCAGTTCCTGATCAGAAATCGCCTCGAACAGCAGCACTTGGTCGGCGAACCGCGACGGCGAGTCGCCGGCGTTCTCGGCGTCGGGCTCGGTGGCTTCATCTTCGTCGCCGGCCAGGCGCTCGTAGGTCCGACGTGCCTCCGGGAAACTATCCAGCGAGCAGGTCAGGACGAGGTGCAGTTCCGGGTGCGTCTTCAGGACTTCAGCGAAGATCTCGAGCAGCAGGGCAATTTGTTTGTTCGGCCGATTCTGTGTCGGGTAGCAGATGAAGCGCTTCCCATCGAGATGGTCGATAATGGGCCCTTCGGCGTCGTCTGTTTGGTCGCTGCGCTCACCGATCAAGAGGGGAATCGGAATGCTCGTGATCCGATCGGCTGGGGCCTGCAGGGCCGTTTCCGGCAGGTAAGACTTGCTGAACTCGGAGTTGGTGAAGATGGCCGTGCAGCTGTTGGCCAGACCCCGGCCGATCTTCACGTTGGCCTCGTCGCGACCAGGCTCGAACACCTGATCCGGGAAGAAGTGCGGCGTGTAGTCCGCCAGGTACAGAACGGTCGGCGCGGTGACGGCCTGTGCTTCCGGAAACAGGTAGTAGTGCGGGACCAGCACGAATTCGACGTTCGGGTCGGCGTTCACGAACGCCACGTACTTACGGCGCTTGCGCTGCTCGAGATGCCGCCGAAAGCTGTCGACAAAGCCGACGCGTGCCAACCGCCTCAGCAACGTCGAACGGTACAGGCAGGCCTTGATTTTTCGGCCCGGCACGTGAGACAACCATCGTAGCGTCCTGTAGGACCAGACCACGAGACGCTCGAACACCCGGCCGGCAAAGTGCGCCACGTACAGGACGATCAGTGCCGCCAGCCGAAAAGGCCAGAGCATCAGCCACGTCGGGGACCAGAGCTTTCCGCCAAAGGCATAGACCTTGGCCCGCAGGCGTCTCATGCCGGCCCCCATCCCGTATGACAGTCGCCTGGTCCGGCGTCTGACGCGCTGCACCGCCACCCGGATCCTCCTGATCAACCCGCCCCGTTGCCACAGCTGGTCGATGGACAGGACCTTGATGCGGCCATCACTTGCGCTCGCATCGAAAAACCCCTCGGTGTGAAACAGCCGGTGCGAGGCACAGGTCAATACGATCTCGGCGTCGGTGATCTGCAGCAGGGCCGAGACGAACTTCTGGACCACGCGAGGAACGCCCTCGGCCGAGAAATACTCCCCATCGATGTGCTGCACGACACCGCCTGGGAAATGGAACAAGATGTACACGCGTTTCTTCGATTCGGCATCCGCCGGTGGGTCGGGTGGAGCCCCGAAGTCCGAGAGGATCAACGTCGGTGCCAGCCGGGGCTGCACCTCGCCCGAGATCAGATCGGAGAATGTTTTCTCGAAGATCGGCCAGACGTGATCGGGATGGTATCGCCGTGCAACCGGTGTCTGGGACTCGATGACTTCGTGGATGAACCGCCGGTCACCTCGCAGCAGCCACCGAGCCTTCTTCTTCGCCTCGTCGACATCCTCCACCAGGCCGGGCGTGGGATGCCCGAAGTACGACGCAAGTAGGGAGTTCTTCACGTACAGAACCGGGCCGCCAATGGTCATCATCTCGATCGGCGGCAGGTAGCACACCCGCTTCTCATGGTAGGGGTAGTACAGGCCGGCGATCGTCTGAAAGCTCTCCAGTAACTGGTCCCGCGTCAACGTGCCCACTACCTGCGGGTCGTCCACCGGCTCGCGTTGGATGCCGTAGATACGAAAGTGGTCCTCAGTGAAGAAGGTGCTGATATGGTGGTACATGTTGGCATAATAGGGGTTGGCGATGTTGGGGATGTTGACCATGATCTCGCGGCGATGGTCGAACTGCTCCCAGGTACCCTCGCAGCCGAACACGTCGGGCGCCAGCATATACGGCACGACGCGCATCCGATTCTTCAGCCAGTCGTGCTCATCGATAACCGCTTCCTCAGCGTGCGAAACAACGAAAAAGTCATCCCGCTGCTGGATGTTGTCAAGAAGTTCCCGGTCGAATATCGAATCGCAGATGGAAAACAGTTGGCCGTAGATGCGGTAGATCACCCGGCCGCGGTAGACTTTGAGCACTTCGTTCAGCCAGTCCGGGTTGATCGTGACGATCACGGTTCCGAAGTATTCGTTCAGCACGTCGGCCACGTTGCGCGGGATCGGCTTGTAGAAGAAGTCCGTGCGGGCCAGCAGGTCGAACACCTCTTTCGGCAGCGTTGTCGGTTGGGCCACGTCCCAGTCGAGATCCGCAGACTGATCGTAGATCATTGACCGGTACGGGGGGTTGAAGACCTCATAGCCCATCTGCCGGAGACGCGGCAGTTCGGTCCTCGTCAAGACGATGTGCATGCCGAGCCAGAGAATCCGGTTATCACTATCGGGCATGAACGGACCTCGTGAGGGCCCAGTACCACCACGCATCGAGCGACGATGCCGCCCCCGTCGCACATGAGGCACTCACTCCGGACGCCGAGGATGATACGCGCGGCCCCAAGGCTGCAGAGAATGCCTGCTGAACCGCCCACCCAACCATCCTGCCGACGCTTGTCATCCGTGACCTTTCGACCGCAATCTGTTGGTCCACTAGCTTACTCTGGATTGCGCTGCTGTCAAGATCGCAGCCCTTGATCTGGGGAAAATATCGCCGGGACGTGGCCCCCGTCCTCAGGTGCTATCGGGGCTGGATACCGTAGACGCCGCAGAGGTTGGCGAACTCCAGGGAGTCCGTAAAGCCATCCAGTACGTTCTGCCTGCTTGCGCCGCCCGCCAGGGCGGCCAGCCAGTTCGCCTTGCCGGGGGCGTCCGGCTCACGGCCGAAGAAGGCGTGGTAAGAGTCGTCCAGAAACTCCGAATCGGTCCTGAACCTCAGGAGGTACTCCGGGCTGAATATGAAGTTCCACGCCAGTTGCGACCCGACCAGCGACCCGTCGATCAGCCCGTCGGCCCAGTACGTCAGGCCGGGCTCGTCCGCCTCACGCTCCAGGACTTCGACGTAGAACCGGCGAATGAACAACCGCACCG